>JACCDL010822465.1_pt1 | contig 35784 bp, 49 predicted proteins | sample 7441931 | NCBI WGS metagenome assembly JACCDL01 (sample SAMN15323437, study PRJNA562643) | freshwater metagenome | isolation source: river surface water | place: USA:Blue River Watershed | collected 2017-08-16 | reverse complement strand
CGATGTCATTTCAGACAAGACCGCAAGCCTCCCAGGTGAATTTTCCTTGAGTGAATTCAAATAAAGCCTAGCAATGATGGAATCAACCTAATAACCGAGTACTAGCAGGCTTATTTGGTTCAAGCGTTACTCGATTATTAGTGCATTATGGAACCATGGCAGCCGACCTTAACTTTGTTTTTAAGTTACCAGCCAGTGCCAAAACAACATTTGAAATGCTAACTAATCCAAATTTTTTGAATGAAAAAATTGATTTAGCACAGTCGGGAAATTACTCAATATCAGGTAATTATCCAAATCTAGTCGTTGAGGTAACTAGAACAGTCGTAGCAGACTTACCAGACCTAGTGCGGAAATTTGTTGATGAAAATTTAGTTGTTCAGGAAATACAAAATTGGAAAGAAATTTCTACAAATAATTACATTGCAGAATTTAAACTTAAAATACCCAACGCTCCAGTCGATATTTCTGGGCAGATAAAACTGATAGAAAATCAAGATACGGAAGTCTCAATCATTGGCAAAGTAAAAGTTAACTTACCAATTTTTGGTGGCGCGGCCGAACCTAAAGTTGTCGACACAATAAATCGAGTACTCAGCGACGAAGCTCAATTGTGTAAAGATTGGATCACAAAAAACGCTTAGCTTATTTTCTAAGTAATGTTAAATCTTGGTCGATGGCTTCAATCGCATCTGGGCCTAACCCACAGCATCCACCAATAAGTTTTGCACCAAGTTCTACCCACTCCGAAATAATTTGGGTTGGCAAAGTTGAGTGGCCTTCACCAATCCAACAGCGAGCAATTCCATCCCAAACCCGACCAGTATTTGGATAAATAACTAATGGCAAATCCGTTACTGCAGAAAGTTTTTCAAATAGTGGAGTTACAAATTCAGGCATAGTGCAGTTAATGCCAATGGCAACGACATTTGGGTACTTCTCTACTGCCTTTACTAATTCGCTAATGTCTTGCCCTGCACAAGTTTGCGCACCATCTTTAGCGCTCATAGTTATCCAGGCTGGGATGTGCGGGTACGCAGACAGTACTTCTAGTAGAGCCTTTACTTCAACTAAGTCAGGAATTGTTTCACATGCAAATAGATCAGGATTAGCTTGTGCTAACACGTCGATCCGCTGCGCATGAAAATCAACTAAATCCTGGTGAGAAACTCCATAGTTGCCGACGTATTCTTGTCCCCCGCCTAGCACCGCACCATATGGTCCAACGCTGGCGGCAACCCAAACTTTATTTTTTGCTTTATCTGCAACTCGTTTAGCTAGTGTTACTGAAAGCCCAATTAACTCATCAGCTTTTTGCTCAGTTAACCCAAACTGGGTGAAACCTTTTCTACTTGCCTGATAAGAAGCGGTAATAATTACCCCTGCTCCGGCGGCTACATAATCTTGATGTACTTGAGCGATTGCATCGGGTTCATCTCGTAATAACCGAGCCGACCAAAGTTTGTCAGAAAGATCGTGGCCTCGTTTTTCTAACTCACCTGAGAGTCCACCATCTATTGGCCAAGGGCCAAGCGACAAGAATTCTTTAAAACTTTGCATTACTGTTCTACAACCGTTCTTACATCCAGGGCACTGTCTGTCCCAAACTCTATCGGTGAAGGCGCTTTGCCTTGTCGAACTAACTCGCTGCCTAATGCAGCAACCATTGCCCCGTTATCGGTACATAAACCTGGGCGAGGAATTCGTAACTTAATTTTGTGCTCTGCACAACGATCACTTGCCACAGACCGAAGTCGACTATTCGCTGCTACTCCACCACCAATAACTAAAGTCGATACTTCATTTGTCAGGCATGCATCTATAGCTTTGCGTAGTAACACGTCGACTACCGCCTCTTGAAACGATGCGGCAACATCATTAACCATGACCTGATTGCCTTTTTGAGTCTCTAACTCAACCCATCGAGCTACGGCTGTTTTCAAACCTGAAAATGAAACATCAAATCTGTGCTTGGTAAGGTCTTTTGCTGAAGTTAGGCCACGAGGGAAATTAATTGCATCTGGATTCCCATTTTTGGCTGCTTGATCAATGTAGGGACCGCCAGGAAATGGCAGGCCTAAAACGCGAGCAACTTTATCGAAAGCTTCGCCGGCTGCGTCGTCAATTGTTTGTCCCAGCGGAATAATCTGTCCTGATATATCCGGAACCATTAGTAAGGAAGAATGTCCGCCCGAAACTAGAAGCGCAACACTGGGTTGATCTAAATAACCATGTTCAAGTTGATCAACACATACGTGAGCGGCTAAATGGTTTACGCCATAAATCGGTTTATTCAGCCCAACTGCAAGCGCTTTTGCACTTGATACGCCGACTAAAAGTGCGCCGGCAAGGCCGGGTCCAGATGTAACAGCAATTGCATCAACTTCACTTAACCTAACCTTCGCTTTAGCGCAGGCGCGTTCTATTGTTGGCACCATAGCTTCTAAATGCGCCCGGCTAGCAACTTCTGGTACTACACCACCAAACCGAACATGTTCATCAACACTTGTGGCAACTTCATCAGCCAACAATGTTGTTCCGCGAACTATTCCGACACCGGTTTCGTCACATGAGGTTTCAATCCCAATAACTAATGGCTCGTTCATGAAATTTTCTTTCGCATAACGTGGGCATCTACGGCGTGGTCATAATAATTTCGCCTGATGTCAATTCTTTCGAACCCAGCATTTTTATACATTTCAATTGCCGCAACATTATCTGCTCGGACATCTAGGAATAAATCCCGCACACCTTTTACTTTTGCAGTCCGCAACATCCAAGTAAGTAACTGATTGCCATAGCCACATCTTTGATGAGATGGCGAAATTGCAATGGTATTTATGTCACCTTCTTTGCCGACAAACCGAAGTGATGCATAGCCAATAATCAGTTGATCTATTTCGGCCACGACTACCGCACGAGAAATTGGCACTTGGGCCAGCTCCTCAAGAAATAAGGCTTTAGTCCATGCATCAGTTGGAAAGAGTGTTTGTTCAATTTCTAAAACTTTTGCTAAATCATTACTTTTCATGTCTCGAATCTGCATCACAAAACTGACTTTCGTGAAGTTGATTCTTGAGCATCTGGTTTGCGCAAATACATAGGAGTTACCGGCAGAAGTTGTGCTTGCCCTTGCGCATAAAGTTGGCCTAATGCTCCTGCAGTCAGTGCAACTGGTTCACCGGTAATAAATTCTGGATAAAGATTTACCGCCGGCCCAACAAATGTGCAGTCCAAATGTGATTCAGCTAACTGTTCTGGCTTAGCTACCTCAGGTCCAGTAATTCTGTTCTTTTTATATTTGGCCCAATAAAGTTCTTTACGCCTAGCGTCTGTTACTACAACACAAGGTTTGCCGTATTCAAACGCGACTGCATCTAAAGAGCAGATTCCAAAAATCGGAATTTCTAGGGCGAATGAAAATGCTTGAGCAGTCGCCAATCCAACTCGTAGCCCGGTAAATGGCCCAGGGCCAACACCAACGACAACTGTCTCTATTTGATTTGGTGACAAAGAAGTTTGTGCCATCAATTGAGAAATCTTGGCAGCAGTGAGCTCTCCTTGGATACCGTGGGCAACATCTGTGAATTGCGCCAAAACATTTTTATCGTCAAGAATGGCAACCGAAACACCTACCGAAGTATCGATAGCAAGAACTTTCATTGCAGACTCGCTAAATCCAAGTTACGCCATCTATCTCCAAAGGCACTAACTAAAACTTTCCTACTGCCAGCCGCTGGATCAACGCTATCGATCAGCGATTCTCTGCTTATGTCGATTGCCAGCCAGTCTTCAGTGAGTGCCGAAATGTAGGGTGTACCCCATTCAATAACAACAACGCTGTTTTCCTGATCGGTTAAGTCCAGGTCCATTAATTGATCTGGACTATTTAGACGGTATGCATCTACATGAACCAAATTTGGACCACTACCAGCTGATTTATGAATTCTTGAAATAACAAAAGTCGGACTTGTCACTGATCCCAAAACATTCAACCCTGCGGCAAGCCCTTGGGTAAATGTTGTTTTGCCAGCACCTAACTGCCCAGATAAAACGACAAAATCACCGGCACGTAATTGCTTGCCAAGCGCAAAACCAAAATCATGCATTTGACTGGCATCGGAAATAGTAAATTCCAATTTGCTACCCGTTTAAATAATTGCGATGTACCCGAGGACCAATTCGCGTGACTATTTCATAATTGATTGTGTCTGCAGCTTGAGCCCATTCGTTTAAACCTGGTTCGCCATCTGCTGGATCACCAAAAAGAACTGCGTAATCACCTAATTTGGCTTCAGTATCGCCAATGTCGACGACAAATTGGTCCATACAAACTCGGCCAGCAACTTTAAAACGTTTGCCAGAAATTTGAATTGGTCCTTTATTTGAAGCACTCCGTGGAATTCCATCAGCATAGCCTGCTGGAATTAACGCGAGCGTTGTTTCAGTTGTCGTGTGGTACTGGTGGGCATAAGAAACACCAGTACCTGCTGGAACTCGCTTTAGTAAAACTATTGGTGCCCGAAGTCTCATTACTGGCTGTAAACCATGTTGTGGCGCTTCACCGACTTCAGGTCCAGGTGATATTCCGTAAATTGCTACACCCGGTCGAACTAAGTTGTAATAAGTGTGTGGCAAGCCTAAAGTCGCGGCAGAATTTGAAAGATGCTTAACCGCTAATTCAAAATTTGCATCTGTTAAAGCATCTACAGCTATTTTGAAATTTGAAATTTGTTCACCAATAGTTGAATTACTTGGTTCATCTGCGTATGCAAAATGTGACATTACCCCAACTACATTTACATTGCCCTGATTTTGCGCGCTTTTTAATGCGCTAATTAAATCTGGTAAATCATTTAAGGTCACACCATTTCGACCAAGACCTGTATCAACTTTGACATGTACTCTTGCTGTTTTTCCAACAGTCTTGGCAGCAGCCGAAATTGAGTTGAGCGTTTCAACAGAATTAACGCCTAAATCGATGTCTTTGGCAACACACTGGGCAAATTCGTCATCTGGAGTATTTAGCCAACAAAGTATCGGTCCACTTACCCCAGCGTCTCTCAATTCAATTGATTCACTCAATAACGCAGTTGCTAGCCAGTCAGCACCGCCACGTTTTGCGGCTTGAGCACTTTGAATCAAGCCATGTCCGTACGCGTTAGCTTTTACAACAGCCATAAGCGCAGCACCATTAACCTGCTGTTTTAGTGTTTCTACATTTTTTGAAAGTTTGCCAAGATCGATATCGGCTATCACATGATGTTGTGTCATCTAGTTACACTTTCTCAGCAATTACGTACGCAATAGCAACTGGGCCATCGTGGCTAATTGAAATATGCCAGTTTGTTACGCCCAAGTCATCTGCAACAGACTTAACAGTGCCAGTTATTTTCACAACCGGTGCACCACCGTTACTAACTTCACAGTCATGAAAATGCATACCGGCGGGTGCCTTAAGAGCTTTGGCTACCGCCTCTTTAACTGCAAATCTGCCTGCTAGAGATTGCAAAGGAAGTTCGTGGCCTTGTGCACTTTGCTGTTCAGCCTTGGTAAAAAGTCGATCAATGATTCCTGGCGTACGGTCTATAACATCAGAAAATCGGGCAAGGTCTACTACGTCTACCCCGATACCGATGATTGCCATGTATTAACTTTGCCCTGAAAGTAGTGAATTGCGAAATTTATCCAATTTTTAACTGGCAAATTATTCGACAGTAACGCTCTTGGCGAGATTTCGTGGCTGATCTACGTCATAGCCTTTTACAGTCGCCATCTCACAACTGAAAATTTGTAATGGAACAGTTGCTAAAAGTGGCTGCATTAAAGATGGGCATTTAGGTAAGCGCATGATGTGATCGGCGAATTCATTAATTGACTCATCGCCTTCTTCGGCAAGCACAATGGTTTTTGCCCCACGGGCGCGAACTTCTTGAATATTTGAAACTATCTTGTCGTGCAATTCATCTTCAACTGGCGGAACCACAATAAATATTGGAAGTCCATCTTCGATTAATGCGATAGGTCCATGTTTAAGTTCACCTGCTGCAAAGCCCTCAGCATGCATGTAAGCCAACTCTTTTAGTTTTAGTGCACCTTCAAGTGCTACTGGAAAACCAACGCTCCGGCCTAAGAACAATATCGAATTTGCTTGATTTATTTCTTCAGCGATGCGCTTAACACCTTGAGCGGTATCTAGTACTAAGTCAATCTTGTTTGGCATGCTGGCCAGTTCAAGTGCAATTTCATTTGCTGCCTCACCAAATCCGGTGCCCCTAGTTTGAGCTAGATACATTGCAAATAAATAAAGTGCCACGATTTGAGTTAAGAAAGCTTTTGTGGACGCCACGGCAATTTCAGGACCAGCATGCGTGTAAATAACTGCATCGCTCTCCCGAGGAATTGTTGATCCATTGGTATTACAAACGGCTAGAACTTTGGCACCTTGTTCTCTGGCATATCGCATTGCCATAAGCGTGTCCATGGTTTCACCAGACTGACTAATCGCAACGACTAACGTTTTCGCCGTCAGAATGGGGTCGCGATATCTAAACTCGCTGGCTAGCTCAACTTCTACTGGAACTCGAGTCCAATGCTCAATTGCATACTTGGCTATTAATCCAGAATGGTAGGCAGTGCCGCAGGCTGTGATGATTATTTTGTCAATGCTTTTTAGGTACTCAGCACTCAAAGTCAGATCTGGCAAAGTAACTTTTCCAGTTAAATCAATTCGGCCAAGTAAAGTATCTGCCACTGCCTTTGGCTGCTCAGCAATTTCTTTAAGCATGAAAAGGTCATAGCCACCTTTTTCAGCCGCAGATGCATCCCAAGTCACTTCGTACTCGACTACGTCAACAGGTTTACCGTGAAAATCAGTTACCTTTATTGATTGAGGCGTAATCTCAACCACTTGGTCTTGACCAAGCTCAATTGCGTTTCGGGTATGAGCAATAAAAGCGGACACGTCTGAGGCTAAAAAGTTCTCACCATCGCCACGGCCAACTACCAAAGGTGAATTTCTTCTGGCTGCCACAACCAAATTGGGATTATCTGCGTGAACAGCAACTAGCGTAAAGGCGCCAGTTAAGGACTGGCACACCTCACGCAAAGCATCACCAAGACTTGGCGTCGTACGAACTTGCTTGGCAAGCAAATGTGCAACTACTTCAGAGTCAGTTTGGCTGCGCAATGTAACGCCTTCGGCAACTAACTTGTCTCGCAGTGAAGCAAAATTTTCGATAATTCCGTTATGAATGATTGCGATTGAGCCATCTTCACTTAAATGCGGATGCGCATTTACATCGTTTGGTGCTCCATGCGTAGCCCAGCGAGTATGACCTATTCCAGTTGAAGATTTTGAAATTGGATTGGCTGCAATATCTGATTCGAGGTTCGCTAGCTTTCCAGCTTTCTTGCGCGATTCGATCTTGCCATCAGCAACTACTGCTACACCTGCAGAGTCATAGCCTCGATATTCGAGACGACGCAAACCTTCAATTACTACTGTTAAGGCTTGTTGCGGGCCAACATATCCGACGATTCCGCACATAAATTACAGTCTAGCCCTTGCCGACTTTGAATTTGATTTACCTAAAGACTGCAAGTTTCTTGAACTACTGAAGCAAGTCTTTGCGCAATAGTTTGTGCTTGCTCTTCTGTTGCGGCTTCAACCATCACGCGAATTAACGGCTCAGTTCCACTAGGTCTAAGTAACACGCGACCAGTTTCACCCAATTCAGTTTCAGCATCTTTTACTGCACTTAGTAGTTGAGAATTTGAAACTTTAAGTTTGTCTACATTCTTGACATTCACTAGTACCTGAGGAAGCCGAGTAACTATCCCAGCCAACTCGCTTAGTGGTTTACCGGTTCGCTTCATTTCGCTTAAGACATGTAAGGCGGTCAAAATTCCGTCACCTGTTGAGGCATACTCGCTCAGGATCACATGCCCACTTTGTTCGCCACCAATTGTAAATCCGTTATCCCGCATTGCTTCGAGAACATAACGATCCCCAACCGCTGTCGCCACAACATTTATTTCAAGTTTGCGCATTGCCAAGTTGAAACCCAAATTAGACATCACGGTAGCAACGACTGTATTTCCAACTAATTTATTTTTTGCTTTACGGCCACTGGCTAGAATTGCCAGTATTTGATCACCGTCAACAAATGAACCATCTTCAGCAACTGCTAAAAATCGATCTGCGTCACCATCATGCGCAATACCAATATCCGCTCCATGTTCTGCTACCGCTGCAAATAGGTCTTCCATATGAGTAGAGCCACAATTGTCATTTATGTTTAGGCCGTTAGGTTCGCAGTGAATACTGATTACTTGGACACCGGCTCGTCGTAAAGTTTCGGGGCCAACTAACGAAGCTGAGCCATTTGCAGCGTCAATGACAACTTTTAACCCCGTCAGAGACTGATCGATACTGCTTAATAGATGATCAATGTACTTTTCGACAAGTTCATGATCTTGGCGAATACTGCCAACACTGCTTCCGGTCGGCAAATCATTTGACGTAGAAAGTTGATTTTCGATGTCGTCCTCGACATCATCAGCTAGTTTTTGTCCACCTTTGGCAAAAAACTTAATGCCGTTATCAGGCATGGCATTGTGGCTAGCTGAAATCATGACGCCAAGATCAGCGCCCGTTTGATCGGTTAAATAAGCAACTGCTGGAGTTGGTACGACACCAACATCGACTACATCTACTCCGGCGCTAGCTAAACCTGCTGAGATTGCTGCTTGCAAAAATTCGCCACTGATTCGTGGATCTCGACCAACGATTGCAAATGGTCGATGTGAATTATGTGTTGCTAACTGCCCACGTTTTGCTAACACTTGAGCGGCGGCAACGCCAAGTGAAGTTGCTAGTTGCGCAGTAAGTAAGCCGTTCGCTAAGCCACGAACGCCATCGGTGCCAAAAAGGCGATCCGACATTTGCTTAACGCTTTGAGTACTGTGAAGCCTTGCGTGCTTTCTTTAGACCGTACTTCTTACGTTCAATTACGCGAGCATCACGTGTTAGTAATCCAGCCTTCTTTAGATCTGGGCGATTACCTTCAACATCAATTTCATTTAGACAACGAGCAACGCCTAAACGTAATGCGCCTGCCTGGCCAGAAATTCCGCCACCGTTGATACGAGCGATCACATCGTAAGCGCCTTCAAAGTTAAGTACTTTGAATGGTTCGTTAACTAATTGTTGATGAACTTTGTTCGGGAAATAGTTTTCTAAAGTACGACCATTGATCACCCAACGACCTGAACCTGGAACTAAGCGAACGCGAGCTACAGCTTCTTTACGACGTCCAGTACCGCCTCCATTTTTATTAGGAGCCTTACGTGGTTCGCGTGGAGCAGCTGCAGGTGTCTCAGAGGTGTATTCAGTTAATTCTTCTTCAACACCGTCGATGTCGTCGATTAGATCCATGTCGTTTACTTGTGTCATGTCGCCTAGTTTCCTTTTCTAAATCTTTCTATGGCGCTTACTGAGCGACCTGTGAAATTACAAATGGTTTTGGATTCTGCGCAGTGTGTGGGTGTGATTCACCGGCATAAACTTTTAGCTTGCCAATCTGTTGATCGCTTAGCTTGTTGTGCGGAAGCATTCCCTTAACAGCTTTTTCAATCGCGCGACGAGGATTAGTTTCAAGTAATTCGGCGTAGTTTGTTGCGCGTAAGCCGCCTGGAAATCCTGAGTGGCGGTAGTCAATTTTGTTTTCGCGCTTTGAACCAGTTAGTGCCACTTTGTCTGCATTAATTACGATAACGAAGTCGCCAGTATCTACGTGCGAAGCAAAGATTGGCTTGTGCTTTCCACGAAGTAAGGTTGCAACCTGTACAGCAAGGCGTCCTAATACAACATCAGTTGCATCGATGACATGCCATTCACGAGTAATCTCGCCTGACTTTGGAGTAAACGTGCGCACAGTTAGCCTTCTTTATTACCTAGTGGTTTTAAGTATCGGGTCGCATTTTGCTTATTTTTAAAGCGTTGCGACTTCCAAAGATACCCGTCATATGGCTTTGTGGTCAAAATCGATTCTGGGTAAAAACCCACCCATTTGGGGGTTTTGCCCAGTCTAAGGGTTAAAAACCGTGAGTTTTCTTAGTCCCGATCAACATCTTGGCCAATACCTGAATCGTCGAACCGTGATTTCAAGGTTTTTTCAATCCTGCTGGCATATTCAGACTCTGGCGGATATTCGACGTGCACCAAAGTCAATGGATGTGCTGGAGCCATAAAGACACCAAAGTCTCGCTGCCCACTAGCCAAGTACTGGGCTAACCAATCTTTAGTTCGCTTACCTTCGCCCACTGATATTAGGGCGCCGACTAATGCGCGAACCATTGAATAACAAAATGCATCAGAAGTTATATCAACCCGAATAAGGTCGTCGCTAGTTCTCGTCCAACTAAACTTCTGCAAATTTCTTATTGAAGTTCCATAGTCAGTTTTCTTACAAAAGGCTGAAAAATCATGCAATCCAATAAGTACTTGGCTGGATTCATTCATGGCATCGACATCTAGTTGGCGTTTATGTTGATAAACCCGTTCACGAGTTAAGGGATCACGCAATCCCTCTTTGATGAAATAGGTGTAACTACGTGAAAGTGCGGCAAATCTTGCATCAAAATTCTGATCTGTATTAAGCAGTGCTTTAATGACTACATCTTCATCCAAGATGGCATTGACTTTGTAAGCTAAGTCAGCCAATCGGTCTTGCCACATAATTGGCACATCTAGATGCATAACTTGTCCGGTGGCGTGTACACCAGCATCTGTGCGACCTGCGCACTGAACTATAGTTCTTGGTCCGCCGATAATTTGGCTAAATGCTTCTTCTATTGAACCTTGCACCGTTCGTTGATCAGGTTGCATACCCCAGCCAGAAAAATTCTTCCCATCGTATGCAACTTCTCCCCGAATACGAACAAACCCCTCGGGCACATTTGTGACGAGGGGTTTGTTCATTTTGATCTAAAAGTTTTTACTTTTCAGATTCACTATCTTCGGTTGCTTCAACTGATTCTTCAGAATCGCTTTGTTCTACTTCAGCTTCAATTGCTTCTACCTCTTCGGCAGCGGCAACTTCTTCTGGAGTTTCTACAGCTTCTGGTGCAACAACTTCTTCGACTGCTGCAACTGGTGCAGTTGCAGCGGCCTTCTTGGTTGCGGCAGTTGCCTCACGAACAACAGCTTCAGCAAGTGGTTCCACTAGTTCGATGACTGCCATTGGAGCATTGTCACCTTTACGCGGACCAATCTTGATAATGCGGGTGTAGCCACCTTGGCGATGTTCGAAACGTGGACCGATTTCGGTGAAAAGTGTGTGCACCACACCTTTATCCCGAATGACAGTCAGTACGCGACGACGAGCTGCTAAGTCACCTTTTTTAGCAATTGTGACCAAACGCTCGGCAACTGGACGAAGACGCTTAGCGCGAGCTTCGGTAGTTGTGATGCGACCATGTTCGAATAACGCAGTTGCAAGGTTTGCCAAAATTAAACGCTCATGCGCAGGGCTTCCACCCATGCGTGCGCCTTTAGCTGGTCTTGGCATCTTTTTCTCCTGTCAATTCTCTTTACCGACAGATGGGCAACTAATTAAAGTTGCTCATCCTCAGCAAAACTCTGGTCGTCGTCAGATTCTTCACTACCAGCTTCTTCGCCAGCAGCCTTGAAGATATCTTCTTCTTCGTCATAATCATCGTCGTAGGCACTTGCGTACTGACTTGGATCAAATCCCGGAGGGCTGTCCTTAAGCGCAATACCCATAGAAGCTAATTTGTCTTTAACTTCATCGATTGACTTAGCGCCGAAATTACGAATGTCCATTAGATCTGCTTCTGAACGTGAAATCAATTCACCAACAGTGTGAATACCTTCACGCTTTAGGCAGTTGTATGAACGAACTGTTAAATCTAGTGCTTCAACTGGCATGTTTAGTTGTTCAGCAGCGAACTGGTCAGTTACTGATGGGCCAATTTCAATACCTTCAGCATCAACGTTGAGTTCACGAGCTAGACCGAATAATTCAACAAGTGTCGAACCAGCAGAGGCAACTGCATCGCGAGGTGCAATTGAACCCTTAGTTTCAACATCTAGAACTAGTGAGTCAAAGTCAGTGCGCTGTTCCACACGAGTTGCTTCAACTTTGTAAGTCACCTTAAGTACTGGTGAGTAAATTGAATCAACTGGGATGCGGCCGATTTAGCCACCGCTTGCTTTGTTGTTAGCAGCCGAAATATATCCACGACCTTGTTCAACAACTAGTTCCATGTCTAACTTGCCCTTGTCAGTCAAGGTAGCTAGATATAAATCTGGGTTGTAAATTTCAACTCCTGCTGGCGGTTGAATGTCAGCAGCAGTTACTGGCCCTGCGCCTTGTTTACGTAGGTACATAACAACTGGTTCATCGAACTGTGAAGAAACCACAAGGTTTTTCAAGTTAAGAATGAATTCAGTTACATCTTCACGAACGCCTTCGATTGTGGTGAATTCATGAAGAACTCCTTCAATCTTGACGCTTGTTACTGCTGCACCTGGGATAGATGAAAGCAGGGTGCGACGTAGTGAGTTACCTAATGTGTATCCAAAGCCTGGCTCCAATGGTGCAAGCACAAAGCGTGAACGGGTTTCGGAAATAACTTCTTCCGAGAGTGTTGGACGTACTGAGATCAGCACTTTTTCTTCCTTCCAGCGACAACCACTATTTGAAGTCGCAGTTTGTGGGGATGTTTACTTGTTGTAAAGTTCGACGATCAACTGTTCCTGGACCTGTGTATCAATTGCTTCACGGGCAGGAAGTGAGTGGACCAAAATGCGCATGCCAGCTGGAATTACTTCTAGCCAACCTGGGACTGTACGTTCGCCAATTTCGGCATAAGCAACCTGGAACGGAGTTAGTTCAAGAGATGCTTTGCGAACTTCAATCACATCATTAGGGCTTACTCGGTATGACGGAATGTCTACCTTTGTGCCGTTAACCAAGATGTGACCGTGACGAACTACCTGGCGAGCCATGTCGCGGCTTTTCGCAAATCCAGCACGGTAGACGACGTTGTCTAGGCGTGATTCAAGAATGCGAAGTAAGTTTTCACCAGTTTTACCGTGCTTACGGCTAGCTTCTTCGTAGTAGCCACGGAATTGCTTTTCTAATACACCGTAAATTCGAGCAGCTTTTTGCTTTTCGCGTTTCTGGAGTAAGTATTCAGATTCCTTTGCCCGACCACGACCGTGTTGGCCTGGAGGGTAAGGACGACTTTCCATTGGACACTTCGGTGAATCACACTTTGAACCCTTGAGGAATAATTTGGTTTTTTCGCGACGGCAACGCTTGCAGTCAGCACCGGTATAACGAGCCATTATTTAATCTCCTATTACTTCTTCAATTAAACGCGGCGGCGCTTCGGTGGGCGGCAGCCATTGTGTGGGACTGGGGTCATATCTTGGATAGTTCCAACTTCTAGACCACTTGCCTGCAGTGAGCGGATCGCAGTTTCGCGACCTGAACCTGGGCCTTTAACAAACACGTCTACTTTGCGCATACCGTGTTCGATTGCACGCTTAGCTGCATCTTCTGCTGCTTGCTGTGCTGCGAATGGTGTGCTCTTGCGACTACCTTTGAAGCCAACCTGGCCTGAAGATGACCATGAGATCACTGCGCCAGTTGGATCGGTAATCGAAACAATTGTGTTGTTGAATGTGCTCTTGATGTAAGCCTGGCCTACAGCAACATTCTTTTTTTCTTTGCGACGGATTTTTTTAGCACCCGCAGCGGTAGCTTTCTTTGGAGGCATTGAATTCCTTTTTCTAATAATTTGGGAAGAAGCTTGGCGGCTTTACTTAGCCACTTTCTTCTTTCCGGCCACGGTCTTCTTTGGACCTTTACGGGTACGGGCATTGGTGTGGGTGCGCTGTCCACGGACAGGTAATCCACGACGATGACGGATACCTTGGTAAGAACCGATTTCAACCTTGCGTCGAATATCGGCTTGTACCTCGCGACGAAGGTCACCTTCAATTTTGAAGTTGGCTTCGATGTATTCGCGCAACGGAACTAATTGTTCGTCCGTTAGGTCCTTGACTCGAAGATCTGGGCTGATACCGGTTGCATTCAGAATTTCATCTGCTCGCGTACGGCCAATGCCATAGATGTAGGTAAGTGCGATCTCTAGACGCTTTTCGCGTGGGAGGTCAACACCAACAAGGCGTGCCATCAGGCGTTACTCATTTCTGTTCTTGGTAAAGGTCTCACGCGTTCACCATTCCTTGCCGCCTGACAAGGTCTCCAGCCTTTACTCACCTGGAGGTGTCGTTCCGTCTTCACGCACGCGTAAAGTTCGGGATCGGGTGATCGCCTTATTGCTTGTTTACTATCCCTGACGTTGTTTGTGACGAGGGTTTTCGCAAATGACCATAACTACACCGTGACGACGAATGACTTTGCACTTGTCGCACATTGGTTTAACGGAGGGATTAACCTTCATTTTTAGTTCCTGATCACTTGTAACGGTAAACAATTCGTCCACGAGTTAAGTCGTATGGAGATAACTCCACAACAACTTTGTCATCCGGAAGAATGCGAATGTAGTGCATGCGCATCTTTCCTGAAATATGTGCAAGAACTTTATGTCCGTTCTCAAGCTCTACGCGGAACATTGCATTCGGTAGTGCTTCAGTGATGGTGCCTTCTAATTCGATGGCGCCGTCTTTTTTGGCCATATAGTTTTTGTACTCCCATGGATTTGGCCAATTACTTTTTAGTAACTGGGCCGAAGCACGATGTTACGGCAAAACCCACCAAAACATGAAATCCGCTCAGAGCGGACCCATTGAAATAAGGGTTTTCATCGTGGTCAAAAAGATCGTTGAGAACGCTAGAAAATTCCTTATAAATACTGTCAAGAAAGTCGGTCGGCTGGGCTAGAAATCCCATTGGCAGCAAAATATTGTGCGCCACCATCGTGTGCAGTTAGCACCCACGGACCTTCTTCGGTGATCGCAACTGTGTGTTCCCAATGGCTTGCTCTTGAACCATCATCGGTAACGACTGTCCAGTTATCGCCCAGCGTATGAACATATCGATCGCCTAATGTGACCATGGGTTCAATTGCTAAGGCCATCCCGACCTGAAGTTGTGGGCCTTGGCCTGGCATTCCGTAGTTTGGCACCGAAGGTTCCATGTGCATTTTTGTCCCGATGCCATGGCCGGTGTATTCCTCGAGAATTCCATAATTGCCGGCAGATCTAATCGTTGTTTCGACTGCATGACTGATATCAGTTAGATATTTGTCAGCTTGTGCTTTAGCTATTCCCGCCCACATCGCGCTGCAAGTTACTTCACTTAATTTAGTTTGCGCAGGAACTTTAGCTCCAATTTCAATTGTGATTGCACTATCGCCATGCCAACCGTCAACAATTGCCCCGAAGTCAACCGACAAAATATCGCCATCTTTTAATGGACGTTCATTAGGAATCGCATGCACAACTTCATCATTTACCGATGAACAAATAACTGCTGGATAACCGTGGTATCCAAGAAATGACGGAGTTGCACCGAACCTATGTAACTCTTCGCGAGCAATTCGGTCTAAGTCTGCGGTCGTGACACCAGGACCGGCTTCTTTTGCAATACGCGACAATGTATCAGCAACGACTAAACCTGCTTTGCGCATTTTTAAAAATTGTTCAAAAGTTTTTATTTCAAACTTTTCTTTTCGACCAAAAATCATTTATAAATAAAACTAAGCTGAGATTGCCTGCATGATGCGCTGCGTCACTTCTTCGACTGCGCCTAAACCGTTTACTTGCACAATTAATCCACGGCTTTTGTATAAATCAATTAGTGGAGCAGTTTGCTCTTCATAAACTTCAAGTCTGCGCCGAATAACTTCTTCAGTGTCGTCAGCACGTCCTTGTTCTTGTGCTCGCTTTAATAACCGTCCAACAATTTCATTTGTATCAGCAGTAAGCACAATTACTTTATTAAGTGTTTTGCCAGCTAACATGCCATCGAGTTCGCCAACTTGGGCGACAGTGCGCGGATATCCATCGAGTAAAAATCCTGATTGCGCATCAGATTGTTTTAGTCGATCTCGCACCATTCCATTGGTTACTGAATCTGGAACATATTCACCAGCATCCATGTATTTTTTGGCTTCTTGGCCCAGTGCCGTTCCTTGAGCAAGATTTGCGCGGAATAAATCACCCGTTGAAACGTGTGGGATACCAAATTCACGTGCAATAAATTCTGCTTGGGTTCCTTTGCCGGCTCCGGGAGGTCCCATGATCAGCAAACGCATTACTTTAAGAAACCTTCATAATTACGCTGTTGAAGTTGGCTTTCAATTTGTTTGACCGTGTCTAAGCCAACGCCAACCATGATCAGCAAGCTGGTGCCACCAAAAATAAACCGATGACCAACGCCAAGTAAGGCAAATGCAATGTATGGAATTGTGGCAATTAGGGCTAGGTAAAGGGCGCCTGGGAAATTAATTCGATTAATGACGTAAGCCAAATAATCTGAAGTTGGTTTACCTGCTCGAATACCTGGAATAAATCCGCCGTACTTCTTCATATCATCAGCCACATCAACTGGGTTGAAAGTAATTGAAATGTAGAAGTAGGCAAAGAACAAAATCAATAAAAAGTTGGTGACTAAATAAAGCGGTCGACCTGAATTAAAGTTTGTGGCCAACCATTGTGCCCAACTGGACTGTGAACCAGATAACTGCACGATCAGTAGCGGTACGTACAAAAGTGATGAGGCGAAAATAACTGGAATAACGCCAGATTGGTTTACCTTGATCGGTAAATAAGTTGAAGTACCGCCATAAGAACGTCGTCCAACCATTCTCTTGGCGTATTGAACTGGAATACGTCGTTGTGCTTGTTCAACGAAAACAACACCTGCGATGGTTACTAAACCAATTAACAGTGTGATGATGAATTTTAATGAGCCATCGATGCGGAAAATTGAAGCCAGCTGACCTGGGAAAGTCGAAATAATCGAGGTGAAAATAAGGATTGACATTCCGTTACCAACACCGCGATCTGTTACAAGTTCACCCAACCACATAATGATCGAAGTTCCAGCAGTCATAACGATAACCATGGTTAGCAAGACTTGAATTGATTGATCTGGAATCAATTGCTCGTTACAACCCTGGAACAACTGTCCTGGGGTGCGAGCTAAAGTCAAAATTGTTGTTGACTGAAGTACGGCTAGACCGATAGTTAAATAACGGGTGTACTGAGTAATTTTTGCCGTTCCCGATTGACCTTCTTTTTTAAGCATTTCAAGGCGTGGAATAACAACTGTAAGCAACTGAATAATGATGCTTGCTGTGATGTAAGGCATGATACCTAAAGCAAAAATTGATAACTGAAGTAATGCTCCACCACTAAATAAGTTGATTAGCCCATAAATACTGTTGTCTTGAACAAGGGCAATACATGTCTGAATGGATCCGTAGTCCACTCCTGGAGTTGGAACTACGGAACCCAAACGGAAGATAGTAATAATGCCAAGCGTAAACAGAATTTTTTTGCGCAAGTCCGGAGTACGGAATGCTGCCGCAAATGCACTTAACACTGTTTTCCTCCTGGCTTAATTACTAAGAGACTTTTTTAGTAATTAAGACTTAGATCTGGTTAACTGAGCCACCGGCTGCAGCGATTTTTGTCTTGGCTGATTCAGAAAATGCATGAGCACTTACCTGAACTGCAACTGAAATTTCGCCTTGGCCAAGAACTTTTACTAGCTCGCCTTTACGAACTGCGCCAGCCTTAACTAGATCAGCAACTGATACTGCGCCACCCTTAGGGAAAAGAGCATTAATCGTTGAAACGTTTACTGCTTGGTATTCAGTACGGAAGGCATTCTTGAAACCTTTAAGTTTCGGGGTGCGCATGTGAAGTGGCATTTGACCACCTTCGAAACGTTCCGGAACTTGGTAACGAGCTTTCGTACCCTTCGTACCGCGACCTGCAGTCTTACCCTTAGAACCTTCACCGCGACCCACACGAGTCTTTGCGGTTTTTGAACCTGGGTTTGGACGTAAGTGATGAACTTTAAGCGTCATGGTTACTTAACCTCCTCGACACTAACTAAGTGACGAACGGTGTTAACCATGCCACGAAACTCTGGACGATCTTCTTTTACAACTGAGTCGCCGATTCGCTTCAAACCAAGAGCACGAAGGGTTTCGCGTTGGTTTTGCTTGCCGCCAATTCCAGACTTCAATTGGGTTACTTTTAGCTTTGCCATTAGTGACCAACCTTTTCTGCAGTTGCTTTGAGAAGTGCAGGTGGAGTTACTTGATCTACAGCTAGACCACGACGCTTAGCAACCTGTTCTGGACGTTCCAACATTTTTAATGCTGCAACAGTTGCATGAACAATATTGATTGCGTTATCTGACCCAAGCGACTTACTTAATACGTCATGGATTCCAGCACATTCAAGTACTGCACGCACAGCACCACCAGCGATAACTCCAGTACCAGCAGTTGCTGGACGCAGCATAACTACACCTGCAGCAGCTTCACCTTGTACTGGATGAGGGATTGTGCTTTGGATGCGCGGCACATTGAAGAAATTCTTCTTTGCTTCTTCGACACCTTTAGCTATTGCAGCAGGAACTTCTTTTGCCTTGCCGTAACCGATGCCGACTTTGCCATCGCCATCGCCAACAACTACAAGTGCGGTGAAGCTAAAGCGACGACCACCCTTGACTACCTTTGAAACGCGGTTGATAGTTACAACACGCTCAACAAACGCACTCTTTTCGCCAGTGTTTTGTCCCCGGCGATCATCATTACGGCGTTCGCGACGGTCGTTACCTTCGCGTCCTTCACGATTATTTACAGCCATTTCGCTTCCCTCTAGAACTCGAGGCCGCCCTCACGGGCGCCATCTGCCAGGGCCGCAATACGGCCGTGATACTTATTGCCACCGCGATCAAATACAACTGCGGAAACCCCAGCTGCCTTTGCGCGTGATGCTAAGAGCTTGCCAACTTCGCGAGACTTAGCGGACTTATCTCCGGATGCACTCTTAAGTTCTTTTTCCATTGATGATGCAGCGGCAAGAGTCTTACCGACTGTGTCATCAACAATCTGAACCATGATGTGGCGAGCAGAGCGGGTCACGACTAAACGTGGACGCGCTGAAGTGCCAGTCATCTTTTTGCGCACGCGTGAATGACGACGTTTGCGGGCAATAGCTTTCTTATTACCTGAACCTAATTTGGCTATGACAGACATGATTACTTCTTGCCAGCCTTTCCAGCCTTGCGACGGATAACTTCGTCGGAATAACGGACACCCTTTGCCTTGTATGGATCGGGCTTGCGCAGTTTGCGCAGGTTCGCAGCTACTTCGCCAACTTTTTGCTTATCGATTCCAGCAACGTGCAACTTTGTTGGGGTTTCCACTGTGAAAGTGATTCCTTCAGGAGCATCAACTTTGATCGGGTGGCTGTAGCCAAGTGCGAACTCAAGACCTTGACCTTGAGCTGCCACACGGTAACCAGTACCTGAAATTTCCAGTGTCTTCTGGTAACCCTCAGTTACACCCTTAACCATGTTGGCGATCAAAGTGCGAGTTAGGCCATGTAAAGCACGTGATGCGCGCTCATCATCTGGACGGCTAACTACAACTTGTGCATCTTCTTTTGTCACTGTGATTGGGGATGCAACAGTGTGATTAAGCGAACCTTTAGGTCCCTTAACTGTTACAACTGCACCATCAATTGCGACATCGACGCCAGCAGGAATGCTAATTGGTAAACGACCGATACGTGACATGATGCACCCCTACCAAACGTAGGCGAGGACTTCCCCACCCACGCCTTTCTGTGCGCACTGTTTGTCGGTCATTAAGCCAGCTGATGTAGAAATAATCGCTACGCCTAATCCACCAAGTACTCGAGGTAGCGCGGTGCTCTTTGCATACACACGTAAACCTGGCTTCGAAACGCGACGTACTCCAGCGATGGAACGTTCACGGTTCGGCCCGTACTTAAGGCTGATGTTTAGCGTTTTTCCTACAGTTGCATCAGCGACTTGGAAATCTGCAATGTAACCCTCACGCTTGAGGATTTCAGCAATGTGCTCTTTCATCTTGGAGTGTGGCATTGAAACACTCTCGTGATGAGCCGAGTTTGCATTGCGAACACGCGTAAGCATGTCTGCAATCGGATCGGTCATTGTCATTTTGGCTTTTCGCCTTTCTCGTCGCGGTATCCCGTAGGACCTACGTCGTCGTTGTTACCAGGAACTCTTTGTGATACCTGGAAGTTCGCCACGGTGGGCCATTTCACGGAAACAAACTCGGCACAAACCGAACTTGCGATAAACCGCGTGTGGACGACCGCAACGTTGGCAGCGGGTGTAACCGCGAACCTTAAACTTTGGGGTTTTTGCTGCTTTGTTCTTAAGGGAGGTTTTTGCCATCTCTTAAGCCTCCTTGAACGGAAAACCGAGGAGCCGCAATAGCGCCCGGCCTTCTTCATCGTTAGCTGCAGTTGTAACCAGCGTGATATCCATACCACGTTGACGATCAACTGAGTCTGGGTTGATTTCGTGGAACATAACTTGTTCAGTTAGCCCAAAAGTGTAGTTACCGCGACCATCAAATTGCTTTGCTGATAATCCACGGAAGTCCCTAATGCGAGGCAGCGCGAGAGTTAACAGACGATCTAGAAATTCCCACATGCGGTCGCCACGTAATGTTACGTGTGCACCAATTGGCATTCCTTCACGCAGTTTGAACTGTGCAATAGAAAGTTTGGCTTTTGTAACTTGTGGCTTTTGTCCAGTAATCGCGGTTAGATCGCGAATTGCACCTTCGATTAGCTTTGAGTCACGAGCTGCTTCGCCAACACCCATGTTTACAACAATCTTGGTTAACCCAGGAACTTGCATTGCGTTCGCAAACTTAAATTCACTCTGTAGTGCAGGAACAATTTCACTGCGGTAACGAGCCTTTAAGCGTGGGATTTCTTTAACTGCGGTAGACATTAAATGTCCTTTCCAGAACGACGAGCAACGCGAACACCGCGGGTGCCTTCGTAAGTTGTGCCATCAGCGCGCTTCTTAGTTGCCTTCTCGCGACGCTTGCCAACTTTTGTGGCTTTGCCATCTGCAATCAGTGCAACATTTGAAACATGAATTGGAGCTTCGACAGTTTCGATTCCGCCAACAACTGCACCACGAGTGGTTTGTTCTTTGCGAACGTGACGCTTCATGCGATTAACGCCCTCAACAATCACCTTGTCGACATCGTCTAGAACTGCAATAACAGTTCCTTTAACACCCTTATCTTTTCCTGCAATTACTAAAACTTCATCGCCAGTCTTGATTTTCATTACAAAACCTCCGGAGCTAGCGAGATGATTTTCATAAACTTCTTATCGCGAAGTTCACGACCTACTGGACCAAAGATGCGAGTTCCACGTGGTTCGCCGTCAGCCTTAAGGATTACTGCAGCATTCTCGTCAAAGCGAATGTAAGAACCGTCTGGACGACGACGTTCTTTAACAGTGCGAACGACAACGGCCTTTACGACGTCGCCTTTCTTGACGTTGCCACCAGGGATCGCGTCTTTAACTGTAGCGACGACAATGTCGCCGATACCTGCATAGCGACGAGCTGAACCACCGAGGACACGGATTACCAAAATTTCTTTGGCACCTGTGTTGTCGGCGACGCGTAGTCGCGACTCTTGTTGAATCACTCTTGATCCCTACCCTTACTTAGCCTTCTCGAGGATTTCGACTACCCGCCAGCGCTTTGTTGCACTTAGTGGTCGAGTTTCCATCAATAAAACGCGGTCACCGATACCGGCTGCATTTTGTTCGTCATGAGCCTTTAGCTTGCTGGTGCGACGAACAACTTTGCCGTATAGCGGATGCTTAAAACGATCTTCAACAGCAACAACAACGGTCTTATCCATTTTGTCGCTAACTACTAGACCTTCACGAACTTTACGATCGTTACGTTCTGTCTTACTCATGCAGCACCACCTTCAACCGGGGTAATGCCTAGTTCGCGCTCGCGCATTACGGTGTAAAGACGTGCGATGTCTTTACGTACCGCACGAAGGCGACCGTGAGATTCCAACTGTCCGGTGGCAGCTTGGAAACGTAGGTTGAAAAGTTCTGCTTTAGCTTCGACTAACTTTGAAACTAATTCATCGTTAGCTAAGCCACGCAAATCTGATGTAGTTGTTGCCATTAGATTTCCTCTCGTGCAACAATGCGGCACTTCATTGGTAGCTTGTGCATCGCGCGAGTTAGAGCTTCATGAGCTACTTTTTCGTTAGGGAATGCGATTTCAAACAGCACGCGACCTGGCTTGATGTTTGCAACCCACCATTCAGGAGAACCTTTACCAGAACCCATACGAGTTTCAGCAGGCTTCTTTGTTAGTGGACGGTCTGGATAAATGTTGATCCAAACTTTTCCACCACGACGAATGTGACGAGTCATCGCAATACGAGCAGATTCAATCTGACGGTTAGTTACATAAGCAGGTTCAAGTGCCTGCAGACCCCACTGACCGAATGCAACAGTGTTACCACCCTTTGAGCGACCATGACGGTCTGGGTGATGCTGCTTGCGATGTTTAACACGACGTGGAATTAACATCTCTATGCACCTTCCGTTACTTCAGCTGGAGCTGCGTCTTGTGCTGGCGCTGCTTGAGTTGATTCAACTTGTTCTGTACGAGGAGCACGTGGTGCGCGAGCTGGACGAGCAGCGCGTGCAGTTGCTGCAGCCTGTTCACGCTCAGTGCGACTACCTAAAGCTTCGCCTTTGTAAATCCAAACTTTGACGCCAATGCGACCAAATGTGGTGTGTGCTTCGTAGAAACCGTAATCAATGTCTGCACGAAGTGTGTGCAATGGAACGCGGCCTTCGCGGTAGAACTCGGTACGGCTCATTTCTGCGCCGCCTAGTCGGCCAGAAACCTGAACACGTACACCTTTAGCACCTGACTTAAGCGCGCTTTGAATACCTTTTTTCATTGCACGGCGGAATGAAACACGGCTAACTAGCTGTTCAGCAATACCTTGAGCAACTAATTGTGCATCTGCTTCTGGGTTCTTAACTTCAAGTACGTTTAACTGAACTTGCTTACCAGTTAACTTTTCTAGCTTGCCGCGAATTTGATCTGCTTCTTGACCGCGACGACCAATAACAATGCCTGGACGGGCAGTGTGAATATCAACACGAACACGATCACGAGTACGTTCGATTTCTACACGAGAAATACCAGCACGTTCCATGCCTTCAGTCATTAACTTGCGAATCTTTACATCTTCAGTCACATAGTCGCGGTAGCGCTCGCCTTTTTTTGTTGAATCGGCGAACCACTTTGACCGGTAATCAGTGGTGATACCTAGACGGAAACCGTAAGGGTTAATCTTCTGACCCATGGATTAGCCCTTCTTCTTAGAGTCGGTGTCGACTGATTCGACTACAACTGTGATGTGTGATGTGCGCTTCAAGATCTGGCTTGCGCGACCTTGGGCACGAGGACGGAAACGCTTCATTGTTGGACCTTCATCTACGAATGCCTCTGAAACAACAAGGGTGCGAGGATCCAAGTTGAAGTTATTGCTGGCGTTTGCAATTGCACTATCTAGCACTTTGCCAATCTGCTCACTAACCCCTTGAGGTGCGAAACGAAGCAGTGCCTGTGCATCGCTAGCCGGCAAACCACGAATCAAATCGATTACGCGACGTGCCTTTTGTGGCGTAACGCGAACGAAACGTGCTTGCGCACGTGCCGAGTTACTTGCTACGGCTGCCATCTTGTTGTCCCCTTGCTCTTCTACTTCTTAAAACTTCTTATGCGCGCTTTGCTTTGCGATCGTCTTTGACGTGACCCTTGAAGGTACGTGTTGGAGCGAACTCACCTAGCTTGTGACCAACCATGTCTTCAGTTACGAAAACTGGGACATGCTTGCGACCATCATGAACAGCCAATGTATGGCCGAGCATTGATGGTGAGATAACTGAACGGCGAGACCAAGTCTTGATTACGTTCTTGGTTCCCTTTGCGTTCTGGTCATCGACCTTCTTTTGTAAATGTCCATCGATAAATGGACCTTTCTTAAGACTGCGTGGCACTTCGATATCTCCTAGCGCTTCTTGCCGGTCTTACGACGACGGACGATCATTGCATCGCTTGCTTTATTCGCTTTGCGAGTGCGGCCTTCTGGTTTACCAGCTGGGTTAACTGGGTTACGACCACCTGAAGTCTTACCTTCGCCACCACCGTGTGGGTGATCTACTGGGTTCATCGCAACACCACGAACGGTTGGGCGCTTGCCCTTCCAGCGCATGCGGCCGGCTTTACCCCAGTTGATATTTGATTGTTCTGCGTTACCAACTTCACCGACAGTGGCCCGGCAACGAGCATCAACGTTACGAATTTCACCCGATGGCATACGCAACTGTGCGTAAGGACCATCTTTAGCAACTAACTGCACACCTGAACCGGCACTTCGAGCAATCTTTGCTCCGCCACCTGGGCGAAGTTCAATTGCGTGCACAACAGTACCTACTGGAATGTTGCGAAGCGGAAGGTTATTACCTGGCTTAATGTCTGCACTTGGGCCAGTCTCAATACGGTCACCTTGTTGTAAACGGTTTGGCGCAATGATGTAACGCTTTTCGCCATCTGCATAGTGAAGTAGTGCAATCCGAGCAGTACGGTTTGGATCATATTCAATGTGCGCAACTTTTGCTGGCACACCATCTTTATCGCTACGACGGAAATCGATTACGCGGTAAGCACGCTTGTGTCCGCCACCTTGGTGACGAGCTGTTACGCGACCGGCATTATTACGTCCACCATTACTTGGTAGTGGACGAACCAATGACTTTTCCGGAGTCGAACGTGTAATTTCTACGAAGTCGGCAACACTTGCGCCACGACGGCCCGGTGTTGTCGGCTTGTATTTACGAATACCCATTTTCTTAGTCCTTAATTCGTCCCGGTTAGCTAACCGGTCCACCAAAGATGTCGATACGGTCGCCTTGGGCAACAGTTACGATGGCTCGCTTTTGATCAGCACGCTTGCCAATACCAAAACGAGTACGCATTTGCTTACCCCGACGATTGATTATGTTTACGCTGGTCACTTTTACTCCGAATACTTCAGAGACTGCTAACTTGACCTGAGTCTTATTAGCATCTGGGCGAACAACGAACGTGTACTTATTTTGATCAAGCAGTGCATAACTCTTTTCAGAAATGACTGGTGCAATCAAAATGTCGCGTGGATCTGCAATTTTCATTACGCATCAACCTCTGCTGAACTAGCAACTGCCTTTGCAGACTTGCCACGTGCTGGACCATTTGCAAGTACTTCAATAGCAGCTTTTGTGAAAATCACATCGTCGCTAACAAGTACGTCATAAGTGTTTAGTTGATCTACTGCAACTAGGTGAATTGCTTCAACGTTGCGTAGGCTCATCCAACTCACTAAATCTGATCGATCTACAACAACCAAAATGTTTTTGGCCGTTGAAACTGAGTTGATTGCCGCTAGTGCACTCTTGGTGTTAGGTGTTTCACCTTCGACAATCGCGCTTAGTACGTGAACGTTTCCGCTACGAGCACGATCTGAAAGAGCACCGCGAAGCGCTGCTGACTTCATCTTCTTAGGTGTGCGTTGTTCGTAATCGCGTGGCTTTGGACCATGCACTACGCCACCACCACGGTACTGAGGTGCACGGATCGAACCCTGACGAGCGCGACCGGTACCTTTCTGCTTGAAAGGTTTCTTACCTGAACCGCTAACTTCACCACGGCGCTTAGCCTGGTGAGTTCCTTGACGAGCAGCAGCTAATTGAGCAACTACTACCTGGTGAAGTAAGCCAACGTTAACTTGCGCATCAAAAATTTCAGCTGGAAGTTCAACTGTGCCAGCACTGCTACCAGCAGGAGTTTTTACTGTTACAGAAGTCATAATTACTTAGCCGCCTTTGCTGCATCGCGAATTAGTACAACTGCGCCGGTAGGACCTGGGATTGCACCCTTAACTAAAATCAAACCTTTTTCTGTATCAACGGAGTGAACTTTTAGGTTTTGCATAGTTTTTGAAACGCCACCCATGCGTCCAGCCATGCGTAAACCTTTGAATACGCGACCTGGAGTTGCACAAGCACCGATCGAACCTGGCTTGCGATGGTTACGGTGCTGACCGTGAGATGCACTCACTCCAGAGAAGCCGTGACGCTTCATAGTTCCAGCGAAACCTTTACCTTTTGTTACGCCAGTTACGTCAATGTTTGCGCCTGGTTCAAAAGTGTCAGCGCCAAGTTCTTGACCTAGTTCGTAGTTTGCGACATCGTCGAAACGTAGTTCAACTAAATGACGACGTGGAGTTACGCCAGCTTTGGTGAAGTGACCAAGCATTGGTTGTGAAACTTTACGAGGATCAATTTGTCCAAACGCGATTTGAACAGCGCTGTAACCATCAGTTTCAGGGGTACGAACTTGTGTAACAACACAAGGACCAGCCTTAACCACGGTAACTGGAACAACATGGTTGTTCTCGTCCCATACCTGGGTCATACCTAGCTTTTCGCCAAGTATTCCCTTTTTATTGTTAGCCATTTTCTACTACGTCCTAGAGCTTGATCTCAATGTCAACACCGGCAGGTAAGTCAAGACGCATTAGCGAATCAACTGTCTTTGGTGTTGGGTCGATGATGTCGATAAGTCGTTTGTGGGTGCGCATTTCGAAATGCTCGCGTGAGTCTTTGTACTTGTGCGGCGAACGAATAACGCAGTACACGTTCTTCTCAGTTGGCAGGGGAACAGGTCCAGCAACTTTTGCGCCGGTAGGCGTCACTGTTTCGACAATCTTGCGTGCCGAAGAATCAATGACTTCGTGATCATAGGCCTTGAGCCTGATACGGATCTTTTGTCCAGCCATTTGGCTTGACCGTCCTTCTCTTTTTCGTTACTGCCAATAAATTTTGTTGAGGTTGTGGTGGCCCTTTACGGGCCACCACTTCCCAAACGGTTTTACTTCAATCGCTAAGTAATTAATTACTTGTTGATCTTGGTTACGCGACCGGCGCCAACAGTGCGGCCACCTTCGCGGATTGCGAAACGCAAACCTTCGTCCATAGCAACTGGCTGAATCAGGGTTACTGACATTTCAGTGTTGTCACCAGGCATAACCATTTCGGTTCCGCTAGGTAGCTTCACTACGCCGGTCACGTCAGTTGTACGGAAGTAGAACTGAGGACGGTAGTTATCGAAGAATGGAGTGTGACGTCCACCTTCATCCTTTGAAAGGATGTAAACGTTTGCATCGAATTCAGTGTGCGGAGTTACAGTGCCTGGTTGGCAAAGTACCTGTCCACGTTCGACGTCTTCACGCTTGGTACCGCGAAGTAGTAGACCAACGTTTTCGCCAGCCTGACCTTCGTCAAGTAACTTACGGAACATTTCAACACCAGTAACAGTGGTCTTCTGAATGTCTGGGCGAATACCAACGATTTCGATTTCTTCGTTGACCTTGATAATGCCACGTTCGATACGACCGGTTACTACAGTTCCACGACCAGTAATTGTGAATACGTCTTCAACTGGCATTAGGAATGGTTTGTCGATTTCGCGAGCTGGTGTTGGGATGTAATCGTCAACAGCCTTCATAAGTTCAAGAATTGAACCTGCCCACTTTGCATCGCCATTAAGTGCTGGGAATGCTGCAACGCGAACTACTGGGATGTCATCGCCAGGGAATTCGTATGAAGATAGAAGTTCACGAACTTCCATTTCAACTAATTCGATTAGTTCTTCGTCATCAACCATGTCGCACTTGTTTAGTGCTACCACGATTGCAGGTACACCTACCTGACGAGCAAGTAGCACGTGTTCCTTGGTCTGCGGCATTGGACCGTCAGTAGCTGCAACCACAAGGATTGCGCCGTCCATCTGTGCAGCACCGGTAATCATGTTCTTGATGTAGTCGGCGTGACCTGGACAGTCAACGTGTGCATAGTGACGTGCTTCAGTCTGGTACTCAACGTGTGCAATTGAGATGGTGATACCGCGTTGACGCTCTTCTGGAGCCTTATCAATTTGGTCGAATGGCGTGAATGGATTCACGTCTGGGTACGCGTCGTGCAGCACCTTGGTGATGGCAGCAGTCAGCGTGGTCTTTCCATGGTCAATGTGACCAATTGTGCCGATGTTTACGTGCGGTTTAGTCCGCTCGAACTTCGCCTTTGCCACTTTCGGGTCCTCCTGGATCCTTGTGCTGTTGAATTAAGTGACCTTCACCTAATCCAGTTATTTAGTTTTTAGGCCTGTGGGCCGTTACTCTCCCCGAACTTTCGCGACAATTTCTGTCTGAACGTTCGCAGGGACCTGGGCATAGTTAGCGAATTCCATGCTGTAGCTCGCTCTACCCTGAGTACGGCTACGAAGATCGCCCACATAGCCGAACATTTCTGACAACGGAACAAGTGCCCGAACTACACGTGAGCCAAAGCGCTCATCCATAGCTTGGATTTGTCCACGTCGTGAATTTAGATCGCCAATAACATCACCCATGAAGTCTTCAGGTGTTGTTACTTCGACAGCCATAATCGGTTCAAGTAGTACTGGGCCTGCTTGGCGGGCGCCATCTTTGAATGCCTGGATACCAGCTAACTTGAATGCAAGTTCCGAAGAGTCAACATCGTGGTAAGCACCGTCAAGCAGTGTTACTTGAATATCAACCATCGGGAAGCCAGCAAGAATTCCGTTTTCCATTGCTTCTTGGCAACCAGCATCAACTGATGGAATGTATTCACGTGGAATGCGTCCACCAGTGATCTTGTTAACGAATTCGTATCCACCTGAACCTTCAACGCCTTCAACAGGTTTGTTAGGTCCGATAGCAATTTGAACTTTCGCGAACTGACCAGAACCACCAATTTGCTTCTTGTGGGTGTAATCAATTCGATCAACAACTTTGGTGATTGTTTCGCGGTAAGCAACTTGAGGTTTACCTACGTTTGCTTCAACTTTGAATTCACGCTTCATGCGGTCTACCAAAATTTCAAGGTGAAGTTCACCCATGCCAGCGATGATGGTCTGACCTGTTTCTTCGTCAGTGTGTACGCGGAATGTTGGATCTTCTTCAGAAAGACGTTGGATCGCAGTACTTAGTTTGTCTTGGTCGCCCTTGGTCTTCGGTTCAATTGCAACTTCGATAACTGGAGCTGGGAAGCTCATTGACTCAAGCACAATTGGATTTGCTGGATCACAAAGAGTTTCACCTGTAGTGGTGTCTTTCAGACCCATCACAGCAACGATGTCACCAGCACCTACTGATGCAATTTCTTCGCGCTTGTTTGCGTGCATTCGGTAAATCTTGCCGATACGTTCTTTGCGATCTTTAACAGAGTTAAGTACCTGAGTACCGGCTTCGAGACGACCAGAGTAAATACGTACGTAAGTTAGCTTGCCAAGGTGTGGGTCAGTTGCAATCTTGAATGCAAGGGCAGCAAGTGGTTCTTTGTCACTTGGCTTACGTTCAATCGAAACAGAATCATCATTTGGCTTGCTACCAACAGTTGCATCAATGTCTAGTGGTGATGGCAAGTAGCGAACTACTGCATCAAGCATTGGCTGAACACCCTTGTTCTTGAATGCGGTACCAGTAACAATTGGCACTGCAGTTCCGGCAAGAGTTACGCGACGGATAGCAGCATGAATATCGTCTTCAGTGATTGCACTTTCATCTTCGAAGAACTTTTCCATGAATGCTTCGTCATTTTCGGCAAGCGTTTCAAGCATGGTGTGACGGTATTCATCTGACTGATCTTTAAGGTCAGCTGGAATATCTTCAAGAACGTAGTCTTCACCCATCTGAGTTTCGCCGCGCCCAACCATGGCCTTCATGCGAATTAAATCAACTAGACCAATGAAGTCACCTTCGGCACCAATTGGAAGTTGAAGTACTAGTGGGTTTGCGCCAAGGCGATCCTTGATCATGCCAACGCACATAAAGAAATTTGCTCCAGTACGGTCAAGTTTGTTTACAAAACAAATACGAGGAACTGAATACTTGTTTGCCTGACGCCATACTGTTTCAGACTGAGGTTCAACACCGGCTACCCCATCAAATACTGCAACTGCTCCGTCAAGAACACGAAGTGAACGTTCTACTTCAACGGTGAAATCAACGTGACCAGGGGTATCAATGATGTTAATGGTGTGGTCTTTCCATGAACAAGTGGTTGCAGCGGAGGTAATAGTGATACCGCGCTCTTGTTCTTGTTCCATCCAGTCCATGGTTGCGGCACCTTCGTGCACTTCACCAATTTTGTAGTTGATACCGGTATAGAAAAGAATGCGCTCAGTAGTCGTGGTTTTACCCGCGTCAATGTGCGCCATGATCCCGATGTTGCGGACCTTGGCGAGGTCAAGTGATGTCTCTGCAGCCACTTCTTTTTTCTCTCGTCTCTTCTTCGGTTACCAGCGATAGTGAGCAAAAGCCTTGTTGGCTTCGGCCATTTTGTGTGTATCTTCGCGCTTCTTAACAGCTGCACCTAAGCCATTTGAAGCATCAAGAATTTCGTTCATTAAACGTTCAGTCATTGTCTTTTCGCGACGAGCACGTGAGAATCCAACTAACCAGCGAAGTGCCAAAGTATTTGCGCGCGCAGGTTTTACTTCAACTGGAACTTGGTAAGTTGCACCACCAACACGACGACTACGAACTTCAAGAGTTGGACGCACATTATCTAATGCGCGACGAAGTGTTTGTAGTGGATCTGTTCCAGTCTTTTCACGGCAGCCTTCAAGAGCACCGTAGACAATTGCTTCAGCAGTTGATTTCTTGCCGTGCAATAAAATTTTGTTAACTAACTGAGTAACCATCGGTGATGCGTAAACCGGATCAGTGACGATAGGTCGCTTAGGAGCTGGGCCTTTACGTGGCATAACTAGCTCTTCTCCTTCTTTGCACCATAACGGCTGCGAGCTTGCTTACGGTTTTTAACACCTTGAGTATCAAGTGCACCGCGAATAATTTTGTAACGAACACCTGGAAGATCTTTTACACGACCGCCACGAACAAGAACGATTGAGTGTTCTTGCAGGTTGTGACCTTCACCTGGAATGTATGCAGTTACTTCAGTGCCAGAAGTTAAACGCACACGAGCAACTTTGCGAAGCGCAGAGTTTGGCTTCTTAGGTGTTGTTGTGTAAACGCGCGTGCAAACTCCACGACGTTGTGGACTGCCCTTAAGAGCAGGCGTCTTATTTTTGGAGACCTTATCCTGTCGACCCTTACGGACCAACTGTTGGATTGTTGGCACTCTGACTCCTTTTTGTCATTCGATTTATGCGTGGCAGCATTAATCGTTTCGTTCGTTGTGTGGTGGTAACCAATCACTACCTTCGACCCACGCGGTCGGGAGTGTCGCCCAGTCCTGCGCAATCATGAAAAAACTTTTTAACATTAGTTTTTTCGCTTAATCTGCGCCGACGGGGAAGCCCTAGGCATAGGTGCGAGACCCAAGTTTCCAAGGGCACGAAGGAATACGTTACCCATAACATGTGCTCTAGGTCAAAACGAGTTAGGTTCGCTGGCTTACTTTCGGCGTGTCGATCGAAGCCAACTTAACCAATACTGTCGAACGCAGACCTAAACGGACAAATTCCTCAATGATTTAGGGGTTTTTCAGTGTGGGCATTCAACTTTCCCCTAGTTACGTTGAAGTGTAAAAAATTACCAAAATTTAGCAAAAAAGTAGGCCGAAGCACCAACTCCGACCAAAAGCAATAGACCTCTATATAGAGGTAACGAGAGTCGGCCAGCCGCGTGACCACCGATCCATCCACCAGTGCCTGAAGTCACCGCCAAAAGTAAAACTAGCCGCCACTGAATTTGGCCACTTCCTAAATAAATCAAGTTAGAAACTAACGATGTATATCCGGTGATGAAATTCTTTAGCGCATTTAGATTGCCAGATGAGCGTCGACCATCGCGTGCCAATGTTGCAGCAACCATAACTCCTTGGCCAGGTCCAAAGTAACCACAGTAAAGTCCGGTTCCAAAAATTGCAGCTTGCTCTTGTTTTTCAGTTAGTCCACCTGAGTCTGGCTTAATTGGAATTAACACCGAAAGGCTTGCAATAAGTAAAAGTATTGGGACTAGCTTTTCAAGTGCTTCGATTGGCATATTCAAAAGTGCGATCGCACCAAGAACTGTTCCAAGAATGGAGAACCAAAGTAGTTTCCAGTTTTTTAGATAAAGATCGCGTAATTTTTCAGAAGACACTTTTTGCGCAACAAGATTTGCTGGAGTGACTCCCCAAGCATTTGTTACTGCAGCAGAAACTGGATTTAATCCCACTGCCATCAGAGCGGTGTAAACCAACACTGATGCACCACCTGCCATGGCATTTAGTACACCAACGACAAGTCCAACTACTCCAATTAACAAATATTCAAGTAATGAAAAATCAAGCATTTACTTGAAGCCAGTTGGTTAATGTCTTATTGAGCTCATCTAGGGATCTAGTCATTTCGTTTAGAGAAGTTTCAATCATTAAGTTAACAACTTCATGTTCAAATCGTGCCCGCCAATCGGTATGTAAACCAATTAGGTATTTTCCTCTAGCAAACGCATATCCAATTTCCCATGCTGTGCCATCATCGGTAGTGATCCCATTTAGGTTCGCGACCACTAGATCACATTCATCAATTGCTCTACGATCATTTTCAAAAATTAACTTAACGTTGTCCTTATTTTTTGGCGGATTATCCCGATGTGGCAAAAAAGTTTGAAATCCCAGATCGCTTATTAACGAATCCACTTTTTCAATAAACCATCGTTCGCCTTCATCAAACAGCGGTCCAGCTACATAAACTCGGGGTTTTGTCATGAGTCAAGCCTTGCACAGAAAAACAATACTTATGTGATCTATAGGAAATCGCCAATTAGGTGCATAATTAGTATTGCATCTGAGGTGACATGCCCAAGTTTTATAAATCTAAAAAATTTTTTATTAGGTTAGTGGTTATTACTACCCTTGTGGGTTCACTCTCAGGTGCTTTGTTACCAAAACCTGCAGTTGCTCAAGATCAAAATAACCCTCAGGAATTTTCAACCCTATCTATTCCTATGTCGCCAACGAATACTCGCTGGGCCTACCAATTAATAAATTCTGCCTCAGCAAATTCGGCTGGATTCACTGGAAGTGGAGTCCGAGTTGCGCTTCTCGATAATGGGATTGATCATCGTGTGACTAGCATTTCATCCAAGGTAATTGCTCGGTTTGATGCAACGAATTCAGTTTCAGGACAAAACGATCATGGGACGGCAACCTCTAGCATTGTGGCTGCTGACCCAATGCCAGAAGCTGGTATTGGCGGTGTGGCACCAGGTGCATCAATTCTTGATGTTCGCGTGTGCCTAAATTCAGGTTGCCAAACTAAATCGATCATTGCTGGTTTGAAATGGGCCATAGATAACGGTGCAAATGTAATAAGCATGAGCCTGGGCGGTGGGCAAACTATTGAACCCGCAGTAGCTCACCTAATTAGAACTGCAATTTCCCAAGGGATAGTTGTTGTTGCAGCTGCCGGCAATAATGCATGTACTGCCACTTACGAAAGTGGGGGGCAAACTCGGGCAAGAAACTGCACACAAAATTCTCTGCCAATGAGCTATCCAGGTTCAAATTCAATTCCGGGATTGATTACTGTCGGTGCAATCGGTAAAGACTTGACCAGAAATAGTTACTCTAATTACGGCGCTTATGTAGATGTTGTTGCACCTGGCACAGATGTAGCCACTTTTTATCCATGGGGACCCAATGCCTATTTCGCTGGAACTTCTGCTGCAGCTCCAATAGTTGCTGGAATTGCAGCCTTGATAAAACAAGCGGCCCCAAATGTAACTAGCGAACAAGTACAGGCAATTTTGCAATCGACCACAACTGATCCAGTTACTGCAACACCGAATGTATGGGAAAGTTGCACCTATACAAATAACCTTTGGGACTGCCAAAATTTATCGCCGGCCAGGTGGCCTACTCGCTACTACACCGGGGCTGGTGTGGTTAATGCTCAAAGTGCAGTTGCTATGGCAAATTTGCTCAATAGTGGCGCATTCAAAACAGGGTTATTAACTTCAAGTCAGGATAGTGCGATCAATCTTGACTGGAGCAATTCTGGATTAGGTTCAGGACCCTACCAAGTATTAATTGATGGTAAACAATTTTCAGAGACTTCGAACACTAGTTTTCAAGCAACTGGCTTAATTAATTCTTCGCAATATGCAATTCAAATTGCAGATGCTGCTGGAAATAAGACTGTACCGACAATAGGTACAGCAGGATCAACTTCAACTTATCAAGCGCCTGTAATCTCCACACCTCAGGTTTATGCAAATGCCGTTTACCTGAGTGTCGCAAGTGAGCCAAATTTATCAAAAGGCGTTTTGCTATTAGCAAATGGTGACCAAGCAACATGTGCTCGAAGTGGTTCAAGCCTTAGGTTTGATTGTGACTACATAATTCCAACAAATCCAATTGTGGGATCATTTAAATTGGTCGATGACCAAGGAAACTTCAGTGCAGAATCAAATCAACTAACTTTCAATAATTCCGGGTTACCAGCCACATCTAGTGTGAATCTAAATGTAGTTAGTGAGACTGAGGTAAGCGCTGGCTGGACTGCAATTGATGGTGCCAGTCATTACTGTTACTACGACGCAGGAGTCGGAGCCTGGCTGGCCACAACCAACACTTCAGTACAAATAACCGGAGTAAAACCAGGTTTACCTCAAACATTTGCTGTATTCGCAAGTAACTCCACTTGTGGTCCGACTGGACTGTACTCACCTACATTTTGGTATCTACCGTTTGGCCCAGCATTAACGGCACCAAATGGATTAACTCTGAGTAATTTATCGTCAAATGGTGTCGAAATTAATTTCAATGCACCTATTGGGGCAGATCGTTATGCTGTTTATCGATCTGATGGGAAAAATTGGATAGCCGGACCTGCGGTAATAAATGTTTCAGATGTATTTTCCCAAAGTGATCAAGGGAAAACCTTCACCTATTGGATTACGGCCTTAGATGATGTGCAATATGGATCACAATACGGTGCAATTTCTAGCCCAATCTCCTTAACGGTTCCGACTGCAAGTGTTCAGACAATAAATAACCAGCCAGCAGGATCACAGCAACCCGCTGCAGCAAATGGTGGCGGGGCATCATCAGCTAATTCTGGAAGTTCAAGTTTTATGCCGCCAAGCTCGATAACTTTTAATTCCAAACTGCGATCTAATTCGGTTACACTCTCTTCGAACAAAGGCCAGACCAAAATAGGCGCCAATTTTAGAGTCACGGGCGCGTCGAAATCTGGAGCAAAAGTCGACATTACAGTTAGTGGTCCATGTGAAATTATTAATAAAAGCGGTAGCCGCGCAACAATCCGTGGCACAGCAATTGGAAACTGCCAGATTTATGGTTTAGCCATGGCCACAAGTAAATTCAACGCAGCTGAAAGGTTCTTAACAGTCCCAGTAGGTCTTACTTTAGATTCAATTAAACTTTCAAGTCCTTCTAAGGTCATTATTGGGCGAGACTTCAAAATTTCTGCAAAAACTAAATCTAATAAATCGGTTTCCTGGTCTGCTGATGGACCATGTCAGTTGATCTCCCAAGCGCCAAATTTTGCTATCTTGCGTGCATTAGGTCCAACAGGAAGTTGCATCGTAACTGCT
>JACCDL010024769.1_pt1 | contig 35823 bp, 34 predicted proteins | sample 7441931 | NCBI WGS metagenome assembly JACCDL01 (sample SAMN15323437, study PRJNA562643) | freshwater metagenome | isolation source: river surface water | place: USA:Blue River Watershed | collected 2017-08-16 | reverse complement strand
TCGCCACTGGGTCGGTTGTAATAAAAATCGATAATTTCAATAAAGTCATCCACCATCATTCGTTTGTAAGGAATAGCGGCTTTCACCGCATAGTCACTAATTGACGCTGAAAAAAGCAGACGACCAACCATCGCCAGATCAACCCTCACCATGCCAGTGGATTCATCGGCTTCGAGGTTCATCATGTCGAAATCAGTGGGTATGGGATTTTCTGGTGTCCAACTGCTGAGATAAAGCGGCGCCCAGCCGCGACAAATAAACCGAAGTGGCTCTGCGTGCAGATGCATGGAGCTCAAACCTAGCAGGGTCAGAAGGATGATCTTTATAAAATGCGCGCGCATGGTGTTTACCTTAACTACAAAATGTTAGTTTGATGTTTATTCAATTAATCGTTATCTGCCTGCGAGTATCGATAGTGGCCATTGGACTTCGATGAACTCGTCAGAGGTTGGCAGAGTGGTGATTAACTGATGTCTCAGTTCATCAACCGCATCAATGCCGGTCGCTGCATGATAGCGTGCTGATGCCGACCAACTGCGCAAATAGCCTAGTAATTGATTGGGCGTCCATTCAACATTCATAGTGAGGTTCGGTGAATTAATTCGCTTGAATGGAAAAGCTAAATCGCGGTAACCCGTTTCAACGTGATGCCTTTCGGGTGGCCAATACGGGCCTATCACGTCATGATAAAAATGCTGCAAGCAGTCATTCGTTGCATCATTGCTGACGACGATCATGCCGTAGCTCCAAGCGGCAATCAGCCCATCGGGTTTAAGCACACGCCTGACTTCGCTATAAAACTTTTCCAGATCAAACCAATGTAAGGCTTGTGCAATCGTGACTATGTCTGCGCAAGAAGAGGGCAGCCCGCTGGTTTCTGCGGGAGCGACTCGGTATTCAACGCGTGCGTGTGCTTTAGCGTTGGCGATTTGAGAACCACTTAAATCGGTAGCAATGACTTTGTCGAAGTGATTGGTCAGTGCAATCGACGCTTGGCCATTTCCCGCGCCACAATCCCACGCCATGTCATGTGACGCACACTCCTCGGCTAGCCAACTAAACAGGCCGGCCGGATAAGTAGGCCTATGCTCGGCGTAGCTCGCAGCGACTTTGCCGAAATGATCAACGGCCATGGTTATAGCTGAATCAAGACTTTGGCATTGGCTCCACGTTCGACTTGTTGATGCGCCTTGACGATATCAGCCAACGGATAAATGCTGGTGGGTGGATGTTTGAAGCCGGGTACAGATAATGCAGCGCTCACACCTGCGAGTACTTCTTGCATGGCATGCGTTGGAAGTTTGTACACGATGAAATAATAAATGCTAATGAAACCCATAATCATCGGTCCGAACGGCAGGCTGACTTGTGGCTGATTTGAGCCATACACAACGGCTTTGCCATTAAACGACAGCAAGCTGCCGTACAAAGGCGCATGCGTAGCTGCATCGACATCGATGATGGCATCGGCGCCACGATGGTTGGTTAAGGCTTGCACCCTGTCGGTGATTGATTCAGTTTTGTAATTGATGACATCGTGCGCGCCAATGTCTTTTGCTAGCTGGGCTTTTTGTTCGTTACTAACGATGGCAATCACGTGCGCGCCAGCCATGCGAGCGAGTTGGGTGGCATAAAAGCCTACGCTACCTGCTGCACCTGGTATGAGTACCGTTTTACCCATCAATGATCCGCACGTCTGCACGGCATGCATCGCGGTCATGAGTGGAATGGCAATTGAGGCGCCAATTTCAAATGACAGCTCGTTGGGTAACTCCACCGTTTGCCCAGCGGGCAAAGTAATAAACTCGGCAGCGGTTCCAAACGGCCTATCCCACTGACCATTGAATACCCACACACGTTGACCAAGTAATGCGGAGTTAACCCCTGGACCGATTTTGTCGATGGTGCCAGCGCCATCGCTATGTGGAATGACTTCAGGATAGCCACTACCGCGTGCAGAGACACCGGCGCGTGATTTCACATCCGATGGGTTAACGCCGCTGAATGCAAGCTTGACGCGTACTTCGCCGGCCGCAGGTTCAGGATCGGATTTTTCAATCACTCTCAGCACATCGGCTGCGGGTCCCTTGGTTGTGTAGATAGCTGCGCGCATAAAGTGGTCCGTTCGTAAGAAAAATTTTATATTTTCGCTAACAAATTATTAGCAAATTATCAGTAAATCATTAGTAAAACAGAAGTAAATCGTTAGCACAGGCTTGATCATTCGTTTGCTACAGCGAATTTTATAATGCGCACGCATTGCCAATTACCTAATCTATGTCGTACTAAGTCGTGTCAGCCTGCGTCAAATGTCAGCTCTGTTAAACTTATATTTTGCGCGGAGTATTTCGTAGTATTTTGCTCCATGATTCGGGCCAATGTGGCCTTATTTATTTTTCAGGATGTGCCATGCCAGGTTTACTTCCCAACGTCGATCCGGACGGACTGCTCGAATTCTCGGTGGTGTACACCGATCGCTCGTTAAACCATATGTCAAAAGCCTTCATGGGCGTGATTACTGACATATCGAGAATGCTCAAAGAAGTCTACAACGCTAAGTCCGCGGTAGTGGTCCCCGGTAGCGGCACCTATGGCATGGAAGCAGTCGCTCGCCAATTCGCCAATGGCAATAAATGCCTGGTGATTCGTAATGGCTGGTTTAGCTATCGTTGGACACAAATTTTTGAGATGGGTCATATTTCAGATCAACTGCATGTGATTCAGGGTCGTCAACCTGCCGAGGGCTTCGAGGGCGCGTATGCACCGCCACCAGTTGAGGAAGTCACGGCGTGGATACGCAAGGAAAAACCAGCAGTGGTGTTTGCACCTCACGTTGAAACCTCGGCCGGGATGATTCTTCCGCCTGATTATCTGCGTGCCATTGGCGAGGCTGTGGAGTCCGTCGATGGTTTGTTTGTACTTGACTGCATTGCGTCAGGTGCTATGTGGGTAGATATGGTCGCCTCGAAAGTGGATGTGATCGTCAGCGCGCCACAAAAAGGTTGGAGTAGTTCACCTTGTTGCGCTTTGATTGCAATGAGCGAACGAGCACGACAAAAAATTGATAGCACAACGAGTACGAGCTATTCATGTGACTTAAAAAAATGGCTGCAGGTTACAGAGACCTATGAAAAAGGCTCTCACATCTATCACACCACCATGCCTACTGATTCATTGCGCATATTGCGTGACACGATGAAAGAAACGCAGGCAGCTGGCTTTGCGAACCTGAAAAAAAATCAGGAAGAGTTGGGCGCCAAGGTGCGTAAATTGCTGGAATCAAAAGGTTTTACCAGTGTGGCAGCACCGGGTTTTCAGGCACCTTGTGTGGTAGTAAGCTATACCACCGACCCCGAGATTCAGAACGGCAAAAAATTTATGGCGTTGGGTTTGCAGACGGCGGCGGGTGTTCCGCTACAAGTCGGTGAACGCGCTGATTTCCGTACCTTCCGAATTGGTTTGTTTGGTCTGGAAAAACTCTTGCACATCGATGACACGGTTCAGCGCCTTGCGACTGCTGTAGAAAAAATTGCCTGATTAGTTCTAATTTGATTTATTAGGCGATAGTGTTATAGAAAACGCCCTTGCTTCTTAACTGAAGCAAGGGCGTTTTTATTTGATTGAATGAATTTGACTGGGCTACACGCGCACTCGGAATGGCGTGAAATCGGTACCGATATCCATGTAGTCTTCTTCTTCCTGACGTTTAAGCCAATTCACAACGCGGTAGGTCACGGGTGTCATGACGACTTCCCAGCCAGTTTTTAAGAAGTACTGTGCAATGGCAACAGAGATAACTTGCTCAGTTGGCCAGATCGCATAAAAAGCCATCATATAAAACAGTGACGAATCCAGCGCTTCACCGACGGCTGTTGAGCCTATCATTCTCATCCACAAATGGCGGCCATTACTCCAGATTTTCATTTTCGCCATCACATAACCATTGGCTAAGCTGCCCGCCCAAAAGGCTGTAATAGATGCAATTACGATGCGCCAGGTATTCCCAAATACTGTTTCTAGACCTTGTTGGTAGTTGTTCATGTAGTCGCCGCCAGCTGGGGTTAGCGACACCACGACCAACGACATCATTGCAGCAAAAGCCAATGCGGCGAATCCTGCCCACACTGCACGTCGATCATGGGCGTAACCATAGACTTCAGTAAGTATGTCGCCGAACAGGTAGGAAATAGGAAAAAAAAGTATGCCGGCACCGTAAGTCACTTCGCCCAACACGGGTAGAGTAATTACGGCAGCTTTGCCAGCACCGATAAGATTGGAGCAAAGCAGTACGGTGACAAAGGCCACCAGCAAGAGATCGTAATAGCGATAGCGGCGAACTGCTTGAGTCGACATAATATTATCGGCGTTGATCGCCGTTCGGTATAAAGGCAGTGAAACAGCTAGGAGAGTTATTGCGTGTTGTTATATGCGAGCATAGTCATTAACAAACTCATTCTTTTGCTTTCAAATTGCAGCTGCCTTTCTCAGAAAAAAGTTTGGGCTTGTAATACGAAAAACTGCGCTTATCTGCCATGTCGATATCTTCTTGGGTTAGATAACGGCCAGTACTGGTCATGTATTCATTAGCCATCAAAAAATTACCCGAGCCAAGCTCAATTTTGTAAAAAAATTGTTCTATGTAGCGATTGTCTACTCTGTTCTGATCTTCATGCGCAATAATCAGTTTTTCATCCCATTTGTCAGTCACGACTTTGACGAGTTTCTTTTCTTCCTCATCTTTACGGGATATTTTTTTGCTGGCTTCGTCAACTATAAAAACGAAGTTGCACAGATTGGGATATTCGCGGCAAACAAAATCATTGCCACGTATTCTTTTGATAGTGCAGCGGTAGACCCCAGCCTCTGCAGAAGATAACAGGGCTAAACCCAGCACACTGGCAAGGACCGAGCGGATCATAAAGCGTTTTGTTTTAGTCATCGCGTTCTCAGTAAATCAGCCACAGGTGCGTGTGGCGGGACAGTTTTGATTATAGATTAGCACGTGTGCCAAGTTAAGCTGAAGCTCCCTTAGTGGGTCGGTAGACTTACTTCGAACACAGTGCCGTCACCTGGAGTGCTGCTAAAACGGATGTCGCCTCGGTGTGCATTGATGACAGTCTTTGAAAGCCACAGCCCGACCCCCATGCCTTGAGCTTTGCTTGTTTTAAAACATCCCACGGAATTTTGTAATGATATCCGCCGCACACCGTTTATCCATAATCACGGAATCTAAAAATTTACGTGTGCCATTAACATCTAATTCCGGCATATTGAGTTTGTGTCAGACCAGTTGAGCATTTAACCGTATCGCGCACAGAGATTGATTGAGTTCATGCGCAACTCGGCCACGAGTGCGCGTTGCTCAGAAAGTGCAAACCATATCGCACCGTGCAAGACCAAATAGGCCATGCAGATCATAAAAATAGTGGTCTGTATATGGAGTGGCATGCAGATGCGGTCGTGAGTCTGGTGCCTGACGCATGCAGTGGTTAGTTGCTTGAATCGGTATTTGTGGAGGGGATGGGTTTTGTTGCAGGCGCTTCGTTATGATCATTAGCGATCAATTGCCCGTGCACACTCGCGCCTGGTTCGACGGTAATGGCGTTGTGTTTAATGTTGCCTCGGACTTCGGCTCCGTTGGCTAATTCCACATTACCACTGGCAAAAATGTTACCGATGATCTTGCCAGCGACGCGCACATTTTGCGCATGTATGTCGCCAATAATCTCGCTGGTTGGGCCGATGATTACCCAATGATCTTTACCATCCGCTTGTTCTATGTTGCCTTCTAAGAGGCCATCAATGCGTATGCTTTCTTCAACCTGAAGCGTTCCTTGCAGGCGCGTGCCCGAACCCAGTACCGAGCTGGCAATACTCATCCCTTTTCGGCTGGAAGTAGGTTTCATTTTTGAAAATTTTACGTGTTATTTTTATATGTACATTATCAGCCAAGCTTAGGCCGAGTAACTGACCTTCGGGGCAATGCCATGATCAGAAACCGTCCAGATGGGGCAATTGTCGTTGAGGCTCCATGGTTTGGCTACTGTTCTGCTGGCTGCCTTCGGGTAGATTGTTTTGGCCTTTAGCCGCAAACGCGAAGTCATCTAGTGCAGCGCCAGATTGAACAGTGGCTTCTTGTGCCGGGTTTGGCGCAGAGATTGCCGCTTTAGGTACTAAGACAGGCTGGGGCTCAATGTCAGCCATGGGTATGGCTGGGTCCGCTGCGAGGGCAGAGCAGGACACGACGGCCAGCAGGGCGGCGAAGATCAGGGGCGATTTCATGATGAGATGACAGTTAAGCAGTTTATCGAAACTCGAATTATCCGCATCATACCGGCTAGCTAAGCTAACGCACAGGGAGTCGTGCTAGCATCATCGACATTCTTCCTTGCTTGACTGCTAATAAATGAACTCATTACGCATTGATTTCGTGTCTGATATTGCCTGCCCATGGTGCGCTGTGGGCTTAGCTTCGCTAGAACAAGCCATTGATAATGTGAAAGATCAGGCGAGCGTAGAAATCCATTTTCAGCCATTTGAGTTGAACCCGCACATGGGATCCGAAGGCGAAGATATTGTGGAGCACCTGACGCACAAATACCGAATCACCCCTGAACAGGTGGCGGTCAATCAGCAACGCATCGCGCAACGCGGTGCTGAAGTTGGGTTTCATTTTAATCAAGCCGGTCGCAAGCGAATTTACAATACCTTCGATGCTCATCGTTTGCTGCATTGGGCTGATGTTGATTTTGGCAGAGAAGCACAGCACAAATTAAAACGCGCCATGCTAGAGGCCTATTTCACTTTGGGTGAAAATCCATCAAATCATGAGGTGCTGCTAGATACAGTAGAGCGTGCCGGTTTGGATCGCATACGTGCGGCAGATATTTTGAGTAGCGAAGAATTTCGCAACGAAGTTAGGCAAAGCCAGCAGTTGTATTTATCACGAGGCATACAGTCAGTGCCGGCGGTGATTATTAACGAGCGATATCTTGTGCAAGGCGGGCAGCCCGCGGAAGTATTTGAACAGGCCTTACGGCAGGCTGCAGCAGAAACTTAAAAAGAGCCAATAAATGTCAGTCATCGTTGTGATGACTGACATTATTTATCGTAGGGATTTCACTTACACGCGCCTTTGCCGCCCCAATTTCCCGTAGTGACTTCACCATTCAGGCTAACGGGTTTGTACCAACCGGTTTCGCGAGCATTCGCAAATTTACCCGTGCCGCCTCTGCGCATGAATTTGCCTTCACGTGCCGTGCGACCTTGGGTGAATGCATAGGTCAGCACATCCCCTTCTGTGTCTTCCACAGCGCACAGTCCCTCGGCCTCAACGCTTCCATCCGAGTACACCATTGCACCGCCTGTGCATTGGCCGCTCAGTTGGTGAAAACGCGAGCCTTCGGTGGAAAACATCTGAGTCGCAGAACGAAAATGGATGAACGTCGCTTTGCCACCCATCTCGACGCGAGTTTCGCCGATATCAACACTGGTATATTCGCCGCAGACATCGGCATCTTTTGCGATAGCAGGGCTAGCAATCAACAGGCTAATTAGAACCTGTAATAGAAAAAATCGTTTCATCAAAGCCTCGTTGTTGAACTATTGTGGAGATTCGTGGGGGGTTGCTTGGGTAATGTCGCCAACAGTTTGCCATGGTATGGAAAAAATTGTTTGTCACTGATAATCGGAGGTTCCGTATCAGTGCATGGCTGGTCTGACGCGATGGCTTTGTTTTCTATTTGTTCGAAGTACATTCTATGAATTCCACGCTATGAATTCACTACAGACAGTTGATATATTTTGCGAGGTGATTGATAACTTCGGTGACGCGGGCGTTAGCTGGCGACTAGCGCGCGCGCTGACTGCGCGTGGTTTGTCGGTTCGGCTCTGGATTAATAATTTATCGAGTCTTCAGCGATTGCATCCGTCGGTGAATGACCATTTAACTGAGCAAGCTTTGGATGGGTTTCAAGTCATCGCTTGGAATCATCAAACGGAGTTGAATTATCAGCCGGCTGAATTAGTCATTGAGGCATTTGCTTGTCGACTCTCCGATGCCATGCTTGATCGCATGACTAAAGCGAAACCAACTCCTGCATGGATCAATCTAGAGTATTTGTCAGCTGAATCATGGGCTGTGCAAAGTCATGGTATGCCCTCACCACATCCACGTTTACCGCTAACACAATATTTCTTTTTCCCAGGTTTTGTATCCGAATCAGGCGGCTTGCTTAGAGAAGACAATTTAATGCAGCTGCGAGCTGCATTTGATACTGAGTCTCGAACAGCATTTTTGACAAGTTTAGAAATTGATGTTGGCTTTGATAGTTTGTTAGTTTCATTGTTTTGTTATGAACATGCACCAGTGGATGAGCTATTAAATGCGATGCGTTTAGGGCCGCCCACGCTGTGTTTGGTACCCGAAGGTGTGGCTACAAAAGCCTTAACTCACCTCATGGGGAATGATTTTTCGGTTGGTAGAGAAGTGACCACAGGTCAGCTAACGATAAAAATTATTCCTTTTTTACGTCCCGATGACTATGACCGCTTGCTCTGGAGTTGTGATGTCAATTTTGTGCGGGGGGAAGACAGTCTGGTTCGCGCGCACTGGGCGCAACAGCCTTTTGTTTGGCAGTTGTACCGGCAAACAGAGGATGCGCATTTGATTAAGCTGGCGGCTTTCCTCGATCGTCATTGTCATGGTCTGAGCGAGGAGAATGCGGGCGCTGTGAAGGCTTTTTGGCAGGCTTGGAATGGTGATGTCGATGTCCATTTAGATTGGTCCGCCTTTAGTAAAGCACTCCCAGCGCTGCCGCTGCATTACAGACAATGGTCGGCGCAAGTGGCATCGGTGGACGAGCTGTCAGCTCAACTTATTCGGTTCGTGGGCAAAATCAGGTAAAATCTTGCGGTTTTTCAATGGCTGTTCCCTTACAAGACTTTTGTTTAGTTTCGTGGGTTCGTCACTTTCGTTACTTCAGATAATCACTATGAAAATCGCCCAAGAAATCCGCGTTGGTAATGTCGTTATGGTCTCCGGTCAGCCTATGGTTGTGATTAGAACCGAATTCTCCAAATCAGGCCGCAATGCCTCTGTGGTCAAGATGAAAATGAAAAACCTGCTGACCGAGGCGGGTTTGGAATCTGTGTACAAGTCAGATGAAAAATTTGACGTTGTCACCTTAGACCGAAAAGAAGCAACGTATTCCTATTTTGCCGACCCGTTGTATGTGTTCATGGACGCTGACTACAACCAATATGAAGTTGAATCGGAAAATATGGGCGATGCTATTCATTACCTTGAAGATGGCATGGTGTGCGAAGTAGTTTTCTACAATGACAAGGCCATTTCTGTTGAGTTGCCAACCACTGTTGTGCGCGAAGTCACCTACACCGAACCCGCTGTTAAGGGAGACACCTCAGGTAAGGTTTTGAAACCAGCGAAAATCGCAACGGGTTTTGAAGTATCCGTGCCTTTGTTTGTGGGTCAGGGCGATAAGATTGAAATCGATACACGTACCGGTGAATACAAACGCCGAGTGTGATGGATAGATTGACCTAAAAAAACCGCAGCTCAAGCTGCGGTTTTTTTTGTACTTAAATTCTAAAGCTGATAATGGCTAGCCTTTAAATTAGTCAGAGTGCGATCGTGCTAGCCAGCAGGCGAAGAAGCCGATCGTTGAGTTAAGAAATTTTTCGAACGGAATTTACAAACAAATTTCATACGTGCCTCACCGGCTGAGCCGGGCTTTACAGTTTGAAATTTAAGTTTTTCTACTGGATTTTCCGGCTCTTGATGCAGTGGTTTTCCAGTTGGCTCCATTGCGCGATAGTAGGCGTTGCCGGTGTATGCGATTTTGCCTGAGCCACAATCAAAATAATTCAGATAGGTTGACGATTGATAGGGCGTGTTTTCGGGGCCGAATTGTGGCACTGACCACGTGGTTCTGAGGAAGGCGCGCAAATACTCTTCCTCATGAACGATGCTGGTCATATCAACATACCAACTGACTGTTTTGTCTTTATCTTCAGTCTCGGAAATGAGTTTCCACTCGGCGCCAAGGGCGGGCTGAGATAGCACAACCATGAGCAGACTTGCTAGCATCGATTTCATGTACACCTCACGCGTCAATCACTGCAGTAGATCGTACCGGAAATGAGGATTTGCTGCCCGCTGCATCGTGTACTAGCTGCACGAGATACTTAAGGCTCTTGGAAACCCAGGCGGAGTGAGATGGTTTTTGCGCAAGCGTTTATTTTTTTTGCAATTACTCCGCTCCAGTTGGCATCGAAACTTCCGGCGGGTCCAATCGCCGTAATACCTAGCCGAATCGCGCCAGTGTGCTCAAACACCGGTGCACAGATGGCGTTTATTCCGGGTATCGGTTCTCCTTGAACACGCGCCATGCCTCGTTTGCGTACATCCGTTAGCAAGCTCTCAAGCGTATCGGCTTTTACGCCTTGCGCGCCAAATGCAGCAGCGATGCCATTGCGTTTTTCTTGCGAGAGCATGCGTTCAACCTGACGTGGCGGCAGGAAGGCAGCAAATACGCGTCCTGTGGCGGTCGATTGAATTGACATCACCGTACCTGTGCGCATGTTGACGTGAATTGGGTAACTAGATTCCGCAATATAGATGATGGTAGGCCCTTGGTTGCCGAGTACCGACAAGCCTATCGTCTGGTCGATTTCCGCAGCCAGTTGAGTAATCATCGGGATAGCAATTCGTACTGGGTCTAGCAGTTGAAGGCTAATTAAACCGAGTTGTAGCGCGAAGGGTCCAAGCTCGTAGCGGCCAGTGAGCAGATCCTGTTCTATTAAACCAAAGCTGCTAAAACTCACCAGGTAAGGGTGGGCCTTGGCCGATGGCATGCCAGCTTTTTTGGCTAAGTCGCCGAGACTCATGGGACTGCCTTCCTCGACAAGCGTGGTCAGCAGGCGGCCGCCGATCTCGATTGACTGTATGCCTCGACGACTTTTTTCAACAGTGTTTTTGGGGTGGTCAGTCATGCTGGTTTCATTTTGCTAACGCAGTCAACCAATCGGAATAATTCGTTAATAACAAACGGATTGACCTAAAACGAATTCTATCTTACCCTCGGTTTCACTCGCTGCCTAGTGTGTCGACGCGTTTTAACGAGAATTGCAACGATGCGTTTGCACCCGGCACTGCCATTCAATCATCAAGCTCGTGACACAGATTTTTATTCACTATCTGTTACGCGTTTTTGTTACGGAGACATTCATGAGTGCCAAGCCTTTTGCATCGCAAGCCGATTTGCAGGAAAAGAAAACTAGCTTTATTAAGTTGTCGGACAACGCGTACGCCTACACTGCCGAAGGCGATCCGAATTCAGGTGTGATTATTGGCGATGATTCTGTCATGGTGATTGACACCACGGCGACCCCGATCATGGCGCAGTCGCTCATTGCACATATTCGTGAGATTACTGATTTACCCATCAAATACGTAACGTTGACGCATTACCACGCGGTTCGTGTCTTGGGTGCGTCTGCCTATTTCAATGAAGGAGCGCAGCAGGTCATTGCATCGCGCGGCACCTATGAATTGATTGTTGAGCGTGGCGAACAAGATATGAAATCGGAAATCGATCGATTTCCTCGTTTGTTTGCTGGAGTCGAGTCGGTGCCTGGTTTGACATGGCCGACTTTGGTGTTCGAGCGCGAAATGACGCTATTTATGGGTAAACTCGAAGTCAAAATTATGCATGTCGGTATGGGGCATACCAAAGGCGACACGATAGTTTGGATTCCTTCGCAAAAAGTATTGTTCTCTGGTGATCTGGTCGAGTACGAAGCGGCCGCTTATACCGGTGATGCGCAACTAGAAGAGTGGCCAGCGACGCTGGAAGTCTTGCGATCCATGGGCGCACAAAAACTAGTGCCGGGACGTGGGCCTGCGCTACTCAATCCGGAGCAGGTGAATGCGGGTCTGGATTACACACGTGATTTTGTGACCACACTACTGTCGAGTGCAAAAGAGGCAGTCGCTGCAGGGCATGATCTGAAAGCAGCGATGGCGCATGTGCGCTCGTATATGGACGCAAAATTTGGCCATGTATTTATTTATGAGCATTGCCTTCCGTTTGATGTGACGCGTGCTGTAGATGAAGCCAAGGGTATTAAGCACCCGCGAATCTGGACGGCCGAGCGTGATAAAGAAATGTGGCACGCGCTGCAGCACTAAGTAGCCATTTGAGACTAAGCATGCAGCCAGATTATCAACATCTAAAATTTCCCTACCAGCGACCAGCAGATTTTGGGCACAAGCCACCAATGCGTGTGCCGGTGGTAGTGGTGGGTGCCGGACCGGTGGGATTAGCAGCCGCGATCGATTTGGCACGTCGCGGGATACGTGTTGTGGTGCTAGATGATGACGATAGCCTCTCAGTGGGGTCGCGAGCACTGTGTTACGCAAAACGCACCTTGGAGATTTTTGATCGCTTAGGTTGCGGTGATGCGGTCGTCAATAAAGGCGTGTCGTGGAATGTAGGTAAAGTTTTTTATCGTGATGAGCCGGTCTACAGTTTTAATCTGCTACCGGAGCCAGGTCATAGACGCCCAGCCTTTGTGAACCTTCAACAGTATTATTTAGAAGGCTATCTGTACGAAGCGGCGCAACGATTAGAGCTGCTAGAAATACGCTGGAAAAATCGCGTTATCAACGTGTCGCAGAATGCTGATCATGCAGAAATTACTATCGAGACCCCCGACGGTGAATACGCTTTGACCGCTGACTATGTGATTGCGGCTGATGGTGCGCGCAGTCCCGTAAGATCGTATCTTGGGCTGGAAAGTAAGGGACGTGTTTTTCGCGATCGGTTTTTGATTGCCGACGTCAAAATGAAAGCGCCTTTTCCAGCCGAGCGGTGGTTTTGGTTTGATCCGCCATTTCATCCGAATCAATCTGTGCTACTTCATCGAGAAGCTGATGATGTATGGCGAATTGATTTCCAACTGGGTTGGGATGCCGATCCTGAACAAGAAAAAAAATCTGAAAACGTGATTCCTAGAGTGCGTGCTTTGCTAGGCGAAAACGTCGATTTTGATCTTGAGTGGGTGAGTGTGTATACCTTTGCCTGCATGCGAATGGAAAAATTTCGCCATGGGCGCGTTCTTTTTGCAGGCGATGCAGCGCATGGTGTGTCACCGTTTGGTGCGCGTGGCGCAAATAGTGGTGTACAAGATGCCGACAATCTTTGCTGGAAGCTTGCGCTCGTATTACAGGGTGCCGCCTCGGATAAATTACTCGATACCTATGGCGAAGAGCGTGAACTGGCAGCGGATGAAAATATTTTAAATTCGACGCGTTCGACAGATTTCATTACGCCTAAAAATCATGCCAGCCATATTTTCCGTGATGCTGTGCTCTCGCTAGCTAAAGAGCATCCGTTTGCGCGCCGTCTGGTAAATAGTGGGCGATTATCTTTGCCCTCAACCTATCATGCTTCATCGTTAAACACGGCTGACTCGGAAATTTTTGACGGTGCTATGTGTCCGGGAGCGCCCGCGAGTGATGCGCCCATCCTTCACGCTTCGGGCGAGCACGATTGGTTTGTTCAATTACTCGGAGATGAATTTTCTGTCGTAGTTTTTGCAGATCACTATCAAACTACTGATGTGCTTGATATGTCTGATATCTCGGACGTGACTGTCTGGCAAGTACTTCCCCCAGAGGCAGGTAATCAAGCTACGTTTGATAAGCATCAGCGAGTCATCATTGATCTCGAAGGTTTGCTCGCTAAACGGTATGACGCACAATCGGGAACGACATATTTATTTCGACCAGACCAGCATGTGGCGGCACGCTGGCGTGAGTTTAATAAAAAGACTATTCAAACGGCATTACATAAAGCGAGTTTGCAGGAAGTGACCCCATGAGCGCACTTATTACCGACATCAATTTATCTGACCCTGATGGATTCTATGAGGCACTGATCAACACACATAGTGATCTTTCGTCTACGCAAAGCGAGGCCTTGAATGCGCGCTTAGTTTTATTAATGGCAAATCATATTGGCGACCTGTCGGTACTGCGTGAGGCTATGTCAATGGCACGCTCCTCTATCCTGACAGACCGAATGGCGGAGCGAGCATAAACATGTCGACATCTACCCATCACTATCAGTCTGGCTTTGGTAATGAGTTTGCCACCGAGGCTTTGGCCGGAGTTTTGCCAGTAGGGCAGAACTCACCGCAAAAAGTGGCGCGCGGTCTGTATGCAGAGCAGCTATCGGGAACAGCTTTTACAGCGCCACGTTCTGAAAATCGGCGCTCGTGGTTATACCGATTACGTCCTAGTGCAGTTCATGGAAAATTTATAGAAAAAAATCATGCCACGTTGCGTGGCGCTACGTTTGATGAAATAGCACCTTCACCCAATCAGTTACGTTGGAATCCATTCCCTATACCAACCCAGGCCTGTGATTTTATTGATGGTCTGGTGACTATTGCAGGTAACGGCAGTTCAGATGCGCAGTCAGGTATCGCGATTCATCTTTATCTTGCAAATCGCTCGATGGATGGCCGATATTTTTATAATGCCGACGGCGAATTACTCATCGTTCCGCAGTCAGGTGAATTGTATGTTCGTACTGAGTTTGGTGTAATCGATCTAAAGCCCGGTGAGATTGCTGTCATTCCGCGAGGTGTGCGCTTTGCAGTGGATTTAACAGCAGATACTGCGAGAGGGTATATCTGTGAAAACTATGGTTCTGTATTGCGTCTACCTGATCTAGGTCCAATTGGTGCGAATGGTCTGGCGAATCCGCGTGATTTTTTGACGCCTGTTGCTGCTTTCGAAGATAAAGAAGGTGAATTCGAACTGATCGCTAAATTCTCTGGAAAATTGTGGTCTGCACCGATTGGTCACTCGCCTTTAGATGTGGTGGCATGGCATGGTAATTACGCACCTTACAAATATGATTTAGCGCACTTCAATGTGATGAATTCAGTCAGCTTTGATCACGCAGATCCTTCTATTTTTACTGTTCTGACCTCACCCTCAGGCTTGCCTGGAACGGCGAATCTTGATTTTGTGATTTTCCCACCGCGTTGGATGGTGGCTGAAAACACCTTCAGACCTCCGTGGTTCCATCGCAATGTGATGAGTGAATACATGGGGCTGGTGTATGGTCAGTATGATGCCAAGGCTGAAGGCTTTTTGCCGGGTGGTGGCAGTCTACACAACTGTATGTCGGCTCACGGACCGGATGTCGCCAGTTTTGAAAAAGCCAGTAACGCTGTACTTCTTCCACAAAAAATTGAAGCCACACTGGCTTTTATGTTTGAAACGCGTTTACCGATACGGCCCACCAAAATAGCTATGGAATCCCCGCAATTACAAAGAAATTACATTGAGTGTTGGCAGGATTTTAAAAAATATTTTACTAACTAACATTTATGCATCCAAATACACCCTCGCTGAAATCCTTCTTACCCATTGATCCCTCATCAGATTTTCCTATTCAGAATCTACCTTTCGGTATTTTCAGCACGCGGCTGTCGCCTGAATTGCGAGTGGGAGTGGCAATTGGTGAGTGGGTGCTTGATCTGGCTGAGTTAGAAAAAATAGGTTTGCTATCGCCGGGCAGTCAGCCTGTTTTTAATAAACCTGCTTTGAATGATTTTATTGCATTGGGTCAGTCTGTTTGGCGTTCTACGCGAGCACAAATCAGTTTGCTGCTTCGTAGTGATCATCCTCGTTTGAGAGATGATCTGTCATTACGGGGCAGCGCATTGGTTCCTATGCATGAAGCCATCATGCATCTTCCTATTACCGTTGCTGGCTATACCGATTTTTATTCATCCAAAGAGCACGCAACGAATGTTGGCTCGATGTTTCGTGATCCAGCGAATGCCTTACTTCCCAATTGGTTGCATCTGCCTGTGGGTTATAACGGCCGTGCCAGTTCGGTGGTGGTGAGTGGTACCGAAATACGCCGACCCATGGGACAAGTTAAACCTCCTTCAGCTGAACTACCCCTATTTGCTGCCTGTGCCAAATTAGATTTTGAATTAGAGACAGCGTTTATTGTGGGAGCTAACACTGCGCTGGGTGAGCAAGTGGATGTAAATGATGCTGAAGACTTGATGTTTGGCATGGTGCTTTTGAATGATTGGAGCGCACGCGATATACAGCAGTGGGAATACGTTCCACTAGGGCCATTTAATGCCAAGACCTTTGCTACTTCAATATCGCCCTGGGTAGTGACGATGGAGGCTTTGGAGCCCTTTCGTGTACCTGGACCAAAACAAGAGCCTGAACCTTTGCCTTATCTTCGTCAGAACGGCGATCATAGTTTTGATATTCAACTAGCGGTCGAATTGCAGACTGCTGAAAACCATCAGCCAACCACGATATGCAATACGAATTACCGTGCAATGTATTGGAGCATGGCACAGCAACTCGCTCATCACACGATATCCGGATGCAATCTACGCGTTGGTGATCTCATGGCGTCGGGCACTATCAGTGGTACGCAACCGGATTCGTTTGGTAGTTTGCTGGAATTAAGTTGGAATGGACAGCGACCGGTGACATTAAGTGATGGTCAGACAAAACGCAGCTTTCTTGAAGATGGTGACGTAGTGACGCTGCGCGGCGCGTGTGTTGGAGAACACTATCGCTGTGGATTTGGAACGGTGAGTGGACGGGTACTCCCTGCGCAGACCAGCAATTGAAGAATTGCTCAATCAATTAATTAAGCAGTTATTATGACGAGTGTACGGCGAGTATTTTGATGATTGCGACTATGGCGAACGGCGATATGTAAAATTTAGGCGCATGTATTGAAACGCGATTATTCAATCTGAAGACAAACTGACTACGAGACGGGCACAGTCCGCGCAAAAGGGAGAAGACATGCAGGAGCCAGGTATTCTGGATACGGAGGCGGAGTTCACTCGAGGTCCGATAGGTGAAAAGCTCTACGAATTAACACGTATTTTTGCGCTGATCGGTGGGCTAGGGTTCATCGCTTTAGTCGTAATGTCATTAATTTCTATTGTTGGCCGCAAACTGGTTTCAATTCCAGTACCCGGTGATATCGAAGTCATGCAAATGGGGACCGCGGTAGCTTCTGCTGCCATGCTCGCTTACTGCGAGATGGAGCGTCATCATTTGCGGGTCGATTTTTTTACGGCCTCAGTGTCGCCTAAAACGCGCGAGATATTGGATGCTTTTTCACATTTGCTGTTAGCTGTTGTGGCCGTCCTGGTTGCCTGGCGTACTGCTGTTTCCGCTGTTTCGATTAAAGAAGCGGGTGAGACGTCGATGATTCTTGCATGGCCCGTATGGATGGTTGTCGCAGCTATCGTACCCAGCTTTGTATTGCTCGCCGTTGCTGGTTTGTATAACGCGATCACACACTGGCAGTTAGCTGCAGCGGGAGACTCAGCATGAGTGGCATGACGATTGGTTTGATCATGTTTGCGGTACTGCTGGTGCTATTAGCTTTACGCGTGCACATTGGTATCGGTATGTTTTTGGTGGGTGCTGCCGGTTTCGTGGTGATGAATGACTATGCGTGGCTGCCATTGCTGAACGCAGTAAAAAATCTCGCCTATTCACGCTTTTCAAATTATGACTTGGCCGTTATTCCTCTGTTTATGTTGATGGGGCAGTTTGCGACTCACGGCGGATTGTCACGCGCGTTGTTTACGTGTGTGAATAATTTTGTGGGTCATTTGCGCGGTGGTGTCGCGATGGCTGCAGTGGGTGCTTGTGCTGCGTTTGGTGCGATTTGCGGATCTTCATTGGCGACCGCAGCGACTATGGGCCAAGTGGCTTTGCCAGAGTTACGTCGTTATAACTATGCCGGGTCATTGGCAACGGGTGCCTTAGCGGCTGGCGGTACGCTGGGCATCATGATTCCGCCTTCTGTGCCTTTGGTGATTTATGCGGTTCTGACGCAAGAGTCGATCGGCAAATTGTTTATGGCAGCGATCATCCCCGGTTTGTTGGCGATGCTAGGTTATATGCTCGTGATTCGTATCGTGGTGGCTATTAAGCCAGAGGCAGGTCCGGCAGGCGAGCGTGTACCGACAGCGGCCGCGTTGCGATCACTGGTGGGTGTCATACCTATCATGCTGGTATTTTTAGTGGTGATTGTAGGGATCTATGACGGTTGGGCAAATCCCACCGAAGCAGCGTCTATTGGTGTCTTTGCTTGCGGCTTGCTGGCCATCTTAGGTGGTATGCGGTTAGATGGCATCGTTAAAAGTATTACAGGTACGGCACAAGCGACATCAATGATTTTTCTGGTGCTACTTGGTGCGGATATGCTGAATGCCGGATTGGCGATTACACAAATGCCGACCGAGTTGGCGACATGGGTGCAGGGCAGTGGTTTGCCTCCGCTTTCTGTGATCTTTGCGATTCTGTTGATTTATATTTTCCTGGGTTGTGTGATGGATTCGTTAGCAATGATTTTGTTAACTATTCCTATTTTTTACCCTATCGTGATGGGTCTGGATTTTTGGGGCATGACGCCTCCAGATAAATCAGTCTGGTTCGGTATTCTGGCGTTGATGGTGGTCGAGATAGGACTAGTACATCCACCTGTAGGCATGAATATTTACATTATTAATAGACTCGCTAAAGATGTGCCAGTAATGGAGACGTTTAAAGGGGTACTACCTTTTCTGCTGTCCGACTTAATCCGCATAATTGCGCTGGTATTTTTCCCTATTATTTCGCTGTATCTGGTTCATACCTTCGGCGCATAAACATTTTTTTTGGACTTGATCATGAAACTATTGTCCCGTCGTTTATTTCTTGCAATCGCGTTATGCGGTCTTGCAGGTATGGCCTTTGGGCAGACTGTGACGCTCAAGGTTCATCATTTTTTACCACCGGCATCAACTACGCATAAAAATTTCATTGTGCCCTGGTGCGACAAGATAGCCAAAGAATCGGCGGGTAGATTGAAGTGCCAGATTTATCCTGCCATGCAGATGGGCGGCGCGCCGCAGCAGCTTTACGATCAAGTTAAAGATGGTGTAGTGGATATGGTTTGGACGGTACCCAGTTATCAGGCGGGTCGTTTCCCAGTAATAGAGGCGTTTGAATTGCCTTTCATGGTTCAGGATTCTGAACGCGCTAGTCGCGGACTGTGGCATTACGCTACTCGCAATGCCGCAGCAGAATTTAAAGGGGTAAAACCTATTTTGTTTCATGTGCATGATGGTTCGCTCATGCATACGACCAAAAAGCAGATTAAAACCTTAGAAGATTTCAGGGGGTTAAAGTTGCGCGCGCCGACTCGTCAGGGTTCCAAGATGCTTGCAGCATTAGGCGCGACACCGGTTCCTATGCCATTGCCTCAGGCAGCAGAGGCACTGTCAAAAGGGGTTATCGACGGTGTGATGATTCCCTGGGAGGTAGTGCCCGCAGTGAAATTTGATGAGGTCACTAAATTTCATACCGAGGCAGCGCCTGGTGAGCCACAAATGTCGAACACGGTATTTTTATTCGCTATGAATTCCGCCAAATACGATTCATTACCCGCGGATCTCAAAAAAATTATTGATGCCAACACCGGTGCCGACCAGTCGGCGTGGGTGGGTAAGGTTTTTGTGGATGATGCTTTGCCAGGGAAAAAATCAGCTGAGGCTAGAAAAAATACCTTTTACACATTACCTGCAGCGGAACTCAAACGATGGGAGGCTGCATGCGCGAGTGTTGCCGAAGAGTGGGTTAAAGACATGACATCGAAAGGTTTTGATGGCAAGCGTTTGTATGACGAGGCAAAAGCGGCAAGTAAATAATCGGTTGTGAACACGTACTAAAGTAATCCTTGTTTGTTTTGATTTGCTAAGTAGTTTGCTAATTGTTTGTTTGTCGAGTTGCTTCATAACTACTGAGTTTGCGTTCCGAATTCAGTAGCTCACCTAATTTTTTGTCGAAAGTTTTTCATTTCAGATGTTTATAAAACTTTCTTTCTTGCGCGAAGTTTTTTCAATTTCATTACTTTTGAAATAAGTGAAGAGTCTGGATAGAGATGTTTTTCTATTTCATTGATTGCTTCGATTGATTCTTGCAAGTCCTTGATTCGATTCACACTGTTTTATTCAGCGACAATCGGATGGACATTTTCGGCATACCTCAAATAGCTTTATCGACAACCGAACCTCTGTTTGGTGGTTGTAAAGACTGTCAATAGTTCTATTTTGAAAATAAAGTAATAAGGTATTGATTTACAACGATTTTTTTAAGTATTTTTATTTTATTAGTTGTTTTAAAGATACGTTATTTTCGCAAAAATGCATCATTAACGGTTTATTTTCAATCAAGCACTTGAAAATGTTGCACCGATGACATATAAATTAACATTCGAGTAATTGCTCTCGGGCAAGTCGGCTCTTTTTAGGCCGTTTGTCACTTAATAAAATCCCAAGGGGAGATACACCATGGACAAACATCCTTTGGTTTCGCAGGATGGCTACGATCCGAATCGTTTGCTGGATGCTTTAATCCAGAAATTGAATCTGAAAAATGATGCTGCATTGTCACGCGCGTTAGAAGTGCGTCCACCAGTGATCAGTAAAATTCGTCATCGTACGTTGCCAGTTGGCGCTTCATTGTTGATTCGCATGCATGAAGTGACTGATCTGAGTATTCGTGAACTGCGTGAATTGATGGGCGATCGCCGTAAGCGTATGCGCATTAGCGAAGTTGATGGCAGACCTAGAAAATTAGACGACGATCTATAGATTGTTGCTGCTGGATTATCTAGCTATACGTTGCACCGATAACGGTTGCCGACTTTTGAAGCGGCAACCGTTATTTATTTTTCTGAGCAAATACAGCGTTCGATAATTTTCTTCCGAGTGAATCATTTCATTTGCGAGAGAAATTTTTTTCTGCGTGCAGCCTGAACGTTCCCAAAATTAGTGTTTAGACATTGGCGAACCGAGATCAAAGCAATGTCTTTTTGGTATGCTGCGTCGCATGATGACTTTCTTGGTTTTCGAATGCAGAATGCTCGGCGAAGTAACAAAAAAATCTATCGCCGAAGAGCGAGAGGAGACATGGACCCGTCATGTGAAAGCATGACGGGTTTATTTTTTGTGTGCTGGGATTACCAGCTCTTTGCCAATGCTATATGTCCATGATGTTAGTTTTGAATAGGTTTCTCAAGCCAATCATAAGCTCAACTTATATCTGGCATCACAAACGAAAAGCAGACAGCTCAAAGGTCAGTTGCTATAGTTGCACCTGTCTCCTCCAGCCTTCCAAAAAGGATGGATTTACCCCGACCCGGCGCATGCCCGGTCGGGTTTTTTTTGCCTTGCTTGGGTTCAGTCCCTGCGCTGGATCAAGTTCATAAAATCAATATAAATCAGTCAGTTAAGCAAGCTTTCGCTGCCTTATCCACAAAACTGTCCACCGAAATTTGCGGTCATGATCTGCGTTGCTGTTGACGCGGTCTTGGTGTAGTTTCTGCACACCGGTTTATGAATATGACCGGTCTCGGTATCTTTAACGGAGGAGCGCATGTACCAAACTATCTTGGTGGCTTACAACGGGACTCCCGAAAGTCGTGTCGCCTTGCAAGAATGCCGTCGAATGGCGCTACCTAAAGCCGCGACTATTCATCTTTTGGCGGTGGTAAGCCCACCTCCTTACCTTTTGGTGGGTGAATTCGCAGCGGCGGCTGTTTTGAGCGTTGAAGAGGGGCTGACTGTCGAAAAAGAAAAAATGCAAAAGGAACTAGAAGCGGGTGCCGCCATGCTGGCAACAGGTGGCTTAACTGTGGTGCCTCATCTGGAGGTGGGTGAGCCTGTAAGTGTGATTGAAGAGCTTGCGCATGATTTGCAGGTTGACTTAGTCATCGTTGGACATTCTAGGCAAAAACCTGTGGCGTTACGTTGGTGGCGCGGTAGCACTGACACCCTACTGGTTGAAAAATTGCGCTGTAGTTTGTTGGTTGCATCAGGGCTGGCTGCCTCGAGTTAGAGCAAGAGTTTTACTCAGATTGTTCCAACGACGCCATGCTCTGATGGTGTGCCGTAGTACATGAATCAAGCGAGCGATGCCGGAGTGTTCGGAATTGGCTGATTGATCTTCAAGCCAACGGTGCACGTGATACTTGGCTGCATTAGTCGCCAGTTGCAATGTGAACTTAGGATCGCGCAGCATATCGACGGGGCTGCGATACACGGTCAGGTGATGTAGCTTCTCGCGAACCCCGAGAGCGGAGCGCTTACTGCTCATATTGCCACCCAGCAGATGAAAACGTTTCGCGCCCGTCTGTATCGAATGAATGATCATTAAGTGTCGACTCAAGGTGCCGAAGCCGAAAGCGTCGTAGGCAGGATCATGCGCTGTGATCAATGAAAAAACATCATCGCCGAAGCGACACGCCAAAGTACCTGCGCCCATTCCCCTATCTGAATTAACTATCCCGACAATACCGTGCGAGCGGATGATGGAAAGTAATTGCTTTGTCGTTTGTGTATCTAGTGCAGAGAGTTTTTCTTTGCCTGCCATGCGTGAGTGATTAAATCCTACGATCTTCATTAAAGTCTCTTCACTGACTTGATTTCCTCGTTGTATGCTGTGATGGAAATTGGGTAAGTCACGTTGCGCACGAGCGAGATGTTTTTTTATCGATTTGCGCGTAGCTTTGCCAAGTTGATTTAAATAATGTTGTTCATCGTTAGGAAGAGTAACGACGATATCTTCTGTGCATACCCAGCGTAAATTCGGTCGTGACAGGCTTTGATGAGGTGGGGACACTGCATGAAAATCGATGCGATTTATTTTTTCATCATTGGCAAAAACGTACTCACAAAAATAGTCAACTTCATTTTTTTTCAGGCGCATGCCTTCATTGATTACGCGTAGTGATTGTCCTAGTTTTTGAAATAAAAAAATCGACTCAGGATGAGTTGTGTTTTTTTCTGCGGTCCATTTGACATAGGTGCTGGTGTTACACAGATCAATGAAGTTCAGAGTGGCGAGGGAAGAGTGCAGATTGCCGTACAGATCGTCTAGCGCATTTGCTGCAAAGTCAGGTATGCAATGTCGGTAGATAGATTCTGATGCGGCGGGTGTTGAGTGGTAGGTCGTCAAGCTGGTTTGTGACATGAGATAGCTTTTCCTGATGGCGTTGAGGCTAGGTGATTCAAAAGTTCGCTATATCGCAGCGAATTCCAGATCGTTTTTAGATCATCAATCTTGGTCGAACTGGGGAGCGCTCATTAGAACTAGCCGAAGCTTTGGGAGGCTGATGCTTGATGGTGATCGCAAGAGTGGCGTTTTGCGGCGTGCTATTTTGGCAAAACGCGATGAGTATTAGACTTGGTTACTCAAACTAGCTAGACTCTTGGACTTTTTCCCCGAATGCAATGATGGACCCAGGCAAACCTCAATCACACGATGATCAGCAAGCGCAGGACGCAACGTCGCCTGCCTCGGTATCACGTGAACAGATCGCGCACGAAGTGGCGCGCCGGCGTACTTTCGGCATTATTTCTCACCCTGATGCTGGTAAGACTACGCTGACCGAGAAGCTGCTGCTTTTTTCAGGAGCTATTCAGCTCGCTGGTACGGTCAAGGCACGTAAGAGCGGCCGGCATGCAACTTCTGACTGGATGGAAATCGAAAAGCAGCGTGGCATTTCTGTCGCCAGTTCGGTCATGCAGTTCGAGTATCGCGATCACGTTGTTAACTTACTCGATACCCCCGGCCACCAAGATTTTTCTGAAGATACCTATCGCGTACTCACTGCAGTTGATTCGGCGCTGATGGTGATTGATGCAGCCAAGGGTGTGGAAGCACAGACGATCAAATTATTGAATGTCTGTCGCATGCGCAATACGCCCATCATTACTTTCATGAACAAGATGGATCGTGAGACACGTGATCCACTCGAACTGCTCGATGAACTTGAGTCGGTGTTAGAAATTCAGTGCGCACCGGTGACTTGGCCGATAGGCATGGGTAAGTCATTTCGCGGTGTGTACCATTTAATGCGCGACGAGATTATGTTGTTCACGCCGGGCAGTGAGAAAGCTGATCAAGAATTTGAGGTTATCAAAGGTTTAGATAACCCACGTCTGGCTCAAATGTTCCCAATGGAAATCGAGCAATTGAAAATGGAAGTGGAGCTGGTTCATGGCGCTTCCCATCCTTTTAATCTCGAGGCTTTTCTGAGTGGAAAACAAACTCCGGTATTTTTTGGTTCAGCGATTAATAATTTTGGTGTGCGCGAGATTTTGAATGCATTACTTGATTGGGCGCAGCCGCCCAAAGAGCGTGATGCGACCGTACGTAATGTACGGCCGGATGAGCAACCATTCTCTGGGTTCGTTTTCAAGATTCAGGCGAATATGGATCCCGCGCATCGCGATCGCATTGCTTTTCTGCGTGTCTGCTCAGGACACTTCGAGCGCGGTATGAAAATTCGCCATTTGCGCCTTGATCGCGAAATTAAGGTGTCCTCTGTGGTGACGTTCATGGCATCTTCGCGCGAGCAAGTTGAAGAAGCGTATGCAGGCGATATTATTGGTTTGCCGAATCACGGCAATATGCAAATTGGCGATAGCTTTTCTGAGGGTGAACCGCTGCAGTTCACTGGTATTCCTTATTTCGCCCCAGATTTTTTCCGCTCAGTCCGAATTCGTAACCCGCTCAAAATTAAGCAGCTTCACAAAGGCTTGCAGCAACTCGGTGAAGAGGGTGCGGTGCAGGTTTTTAAACCCATGCATGGCGGTGAATTAATTTTAGGGGCAGTGGGTGTTTTGCAGTTTGAAGTCGTGGCTAGTCGTTTAATGAATGAATACGGTGTCGATGCCGTGTTCGAGGGCACGAGTATTAACAGCGCGCGATGGGTATCGTGCGATGACAAACGTATGTTTGCTGATTTTGAAAAATCGTCAGCAGGTGCCAATCTCGCTCATGATGCAGCGGGTAACTTGGCTTATTTAGCTAGTTCAGGCGTCAACCTGAAACTCACTCAAGAACGCTGGCCTGGAGTCACATTCCATGCTACGCGTGAACACGCCATTAAAGTCGGCTAATACCGATCTTCCTATCAAAACTATCCTCGTTGCTTGACGCAGCGGGGATGGTTTCAGCTTGCTGATTTGTAGAGAGTTTTAAGAAACAAATTATGCCTTTGAGGCATCTCAATCAGACTCGGCAACTTGGTAACTACACTACGTATGTTCGAGGTGCAGGCTGCAATTACAGAAACATATCATTGTTCATGTGGACCTCGGACATGGAGGAGATTTCGTTAGCTTTTCGGAGGCCGCACATGCTTACAGTCACTTATTCAATTGTCGCGCTCGAGTTAGAGCAAAAAAAAGTACGCTGGACCTTTTCGTCGCTTCAGCAATATGTACGTAACAGTATTCGAAATTTTCGTGCCGCTGGTGGTGTTGATTCAGAGCAGTTAGTGAATAGGATTTCGCAATTTGAGCAGTATTGCCAACAGCGGCGTATGGCAGTATTTCTGATACCCGTTTTAAAAAAATGTACTCACGAGGCAGATGCCTTGCTCGATGAGCTGGAAAAATTGAACGCCGCGAGTATTACTTTGGTTAAATCATTGCAGCAACGATTGCAATTGGCTTTGACTAAGGGGGCGGCGATGATAGAAGAGTTATGCGCTTCGCTCGAACAGTGTTGCTTGAATTTTTTTCAGCGTTTAAGTCGCGAGGAAGAATTGGTAAAGCTTGCAGAGCGAGTTATTCCGACCGAAGCTTGGTTTGGATTGGCCACTATCTTTTTATCAGAGCACGCAAGCAAATCACGTACCCCAATGCCAGTCATGTTTGATGATGACGATTAAACTATTCATTTTTCTTAGATAGATTCTCATGTAGGAACGCTGGTTGAAATGATACGGCTTAGTTGCCTGTAAAGCTTGCATATCTACCCAATGTTTGGCATGGTTCTGGGAAAATTATTTACCTTAGAGCCATGCCAAAATTTCTTCGATTTACGACACTGTCGCTACGTGACTTAGTCATTACTTTCGGCCCACCGCTGTTGCTGGTGATTCTGGTTGGAGTGGCCGCCTACCGAATCATCGATCCTTCACCTCCCAAAGTAGTCACTCTTTCTGCCGGTCAAGAAAATAGTGCCTATGAAAATCTTGCCAAGCGCTACGCAGCGGTTTTGGCCAGAGAGGGTATACAGGTTAAGGTAGTCCGATCCGAGGGGTCGTACGAAAATCTAGATCGCTTGAAGAATCCTGATTCGGGAATCGACATTGCTTTTGTTCAAAGTGGATCAACGGATTTAGTGCAGGCTGAAAAAATTGGTCTGATTTCGCTCGGGAGTTTGTTTGTTGAGCCGGTCTGGCTGTTCTATCGCGCAGAGTCCAAGCTGGATCATCTGCGCCAATTTCGTACTTTAAAAATTAATGTCGGGCCTACGGGTACCGGTGTTCCTCAGCTATTCGGAAAGCTGTTAGTGGCGAATGGCGTTAATCCATCTCATCTTGCGTTGAGTGACATGGAGAATACTGCCGCTACTGTTGCTTTGTTATCTGGAAAAATCGATGGCATGGTGTTTAGTTCAGCGCCTGAAGGTTTGCTAATTCAAATGCTGCTGCAAACCCCGGGTATACGGCTGTTTAGTTTTTCTCAAGCGGAGGCGTATTCACGCCGTTTCCCATTTCTTTCCAACGTGACCCTTCCTAAAGGCATCATTAATTTGGGGCGTAATCAGCCTTCTCACGACATTCAACTAATTGCACCTACGGCCACCTTGGTGGCGCGTGAAGATTTGCATCCAGCGCTCATCGATTTATTTGTGCAAGCGGCGGCCGAGATTCATGGTGTTCCTGGATGGTTTCAACGACGCGGTGATTTTCCGAATGCGTTTTTCACTGAAATTCCCTTGGCGCCTTCAGCAGAAAAATTTTTCAAAAATGGCCCGCCGCTATTGAATCGCTACTTGCCATTTTGGTTGGCAAATTTTTTTGATCGTATGTGGCTGGTGATGGTGGCGCTGGGAGCTTTGCTTTTACCCTTATCGCGCGTGGTGCCGCCGTTATACGTCTGGAAGGTGCGATCGCGCATCTATCGTTGGTACGGCCAATTACGTAGCGTTGAAGTCGCCGTTGAAGAGGCGAGTGAGGCGAATAAACGTGATGTCTGTCATCACCAATTGATGCGTTTGAACGAGATCGAGCAGCGAGTTAATCAACTGACGATACCTTTGTCATTCGCGGAAGAGTTGTACGAGTTGCGAAGTCATATTAATTTCGTTCGTAAACGAATTCTTTGGTTGCAGCAGGGAACGGAGATTAGCTCCGAAGCAAGAGTTTCGTGAGCGCAGGGCTTTAGAATCACCGCTTCGCAGAGCTTTAGCAGTGAAGGCAGTGTTCCGTGGCGTGGGGCACCAAGGTGGTGACGGGTCCAAAATTGCACTATTATGATGCATAAATATAATAAAGCACCAAAATAGTGCGCTAAGTATTTCCTCAAATCATGCCCCCTTGGTTCAAGGTGATCTCATAAATCATCCGAAGCCATTGGTTTTTTTGGGGAAATTTGACTCACCTGTTTTGGCTTAGCATTGGGCTTTTCAGCCTTGTTAATGGCATGGAACCTGCTATCATCCCGCCTCGAGTTCCGGTCGAAAAGACGATTCCCATCGGTCAGATTTCAAGTTGGTAATTGTTTGACCCCGATTTTTACTACCCCAGTTTTAGGAAACATTTTTAGGAGATTCGCATGTCAAAGACGGCTGCAGATGTATTGAAGATGGTGAAAGAGAACGAAGTCAAATTTGTTGATTTTCGTTTTACGGACACCAAGGGTAAAGAGCAGCACGTCAGCGTGCCGGTATCGCATTTCGATATGGACAAGTTCGAGACGGGCCATGCATTTGACGGTTCGTCTATCGCTGGCTGGAAAGGTATTGAAGCGTCAGACATGTTGTTGATGCCCGATCCGAATACCGCTTCACTCGATCCATTCATGGAAGAGACCACTTTGTTCTTACAATGTGACGTCATCGAACCAAGTGATGGTAAGGGTTATGATCGCGATCCACGTTCCATCGCCAAGCGCGCTGAGGCGTACTTGAAATCATCTGGTATTGGTGACACAGCGTACTTTGGTCCAGAGCCAGAATTCTTTATTTTCGACAGCGTTCGTTGGGGCGTTGATATGTCGGGTTGCTTCGTCAAGATTGATTCCGAAGAGGCATCATGGAGCACCGGTATGAAAATCGAAGGCGGCAACAGCGGCCACCGTCCAACAGTGAAGGGCGGTTACTTCCCAGTGCCACCCGTCGACAGCTTCCAAGACATGCGTTCGGAAATGTGTCTGATTCTCGAATCGCTCGGTATCCCCGTTGAAGTCCACCACCACGAAGTGGCGGGCGCTGGTCAAAATGAAATTGGTACCAAGTTCTCAACGTTGGTACAACGCGCTGACTGGACTCAGGTTCTCAAATATGTCGTTTGGAATGTTGCACATACCTACGGCAAAACAGCGACCTTCATGCCTAAGCCTATCGTGGGTGATAACGGTTCCGGTATGCACGTTCACCAGTCGGTTTGGAAAGATGGAAAAAACTTGTTCGCAGGCGACGGCTATGCTGGTTTGTCTGATTTTGCGCTGTACTACATCGGCGGCATCATCAAGCATGCTCGTGCATTGAATGCGATCACTAACCCGGGTACCAACTCCTACAAGCGTTTGGTTCCAGGCTTTGAAGCTCCGGTTAAATTAGCTTACTCGTCACGTAACCGTTCAGCGTCGATTCGTATCCCGCACGTGCCGAATCCTAAAGGCCGTCGTATCGAGACGCGTTTCCCTGATCCTTTGGCCAATCCGTATCTGTGCTTCTCAGCATTGCTGATGGCGGGTCTGGACGGCGTTCAGAACAAGATTCACCCAGGTGAGGCAGCATCAAAAGATCTGTACCACTTGCCGCCTGAAGAAGACGCAAAAATCCCAACCGTTTGTTCGTCGCTTGACCAAGCGCTCGAGTATCTGGACAAGGATCGCGAGTTCCTGACCCGTGGTGGTGTGTTTAGCGACACCATGTTGGATGCCTACATTGAGTTGAAGATGCAAGAAGTGACTCGCTTCCGCATGACAACTCACCCTGTTGAGTTCGATATGTACTACTCGCTGTAATTCGAACTAAGTATGCGGTAATCGAAAGGGCGGCCAAGCCGCCCTTTTTTTGGATAAAATGTTGTATATTTGATAAATATATAGAGTGACTTTCTGCTATAAAAACATCACTCACTTTCCGTGACCATTTCTTGGTGCTACTTATGAAAAGCTCGATTGTTTTTACATGGGCCCTTGCCACATCAATTGCCTCATCAGCTTTAGCACAGGGGGTTTATCTTTGTACTCAGCCGAATGGCACTCGCGAATATCGCAATACGGGCGATACCCGCGGTTGCCGCAAGTTAGAGTTAGAGGCGATTTCTACGATTCCTTCAACATCGTCTAGCTCATCCCAGGCAAAGCTGGATGCTTCTGGCTCAGCATTTCCTAAGATCGAATCACAGGTGCAAAAACGTCGTGACCAAGACAGGATGCAGATTTTGCTAGACGAGGTTAGGACTGAAGAGAGCAAACTGGCTGAATTGAAAAAGGAATTTCAAAATGGTGAGCCCGAGCGGCAAGGCAGTGAGCGCAACTATGCCAAGTATCAGGACCGAGTAGCGATGATGAAAGAAGAGATGCAAAGGACGGAGAAAAACATTGAGGCACTCAGGCGGGAGATCAGTCAATTAAAATAGCTACCAAGCACTTTTGCCATATTTCGGGCCGCGCTGTGCGGCCCTTGTCTTTTGGATTGCCGTGGATATTCTCTCGACCTCGCTAGGCGGGCTGGACTTGCTAGCTTCTGCTGTACTGGTACTGGACCAGCAGGGGCGAATTACCTATGCCAACGCGGCTTCTGAAAGCTTGTTGGAGAATTCGTTCAAGGTACTCAACCAGCAGCGACTTTCCGATCTGTTTTTAAATGGTGAGAAGTTAGCACTTATTTTTGAGCAAGCGCGTAAGCATCAATTTGACGAAAAACGTGAAGATCTCATACTAGAACGTTTGGGTCGGCCGCCGCTGCAGGTCAATCTCATCATCACCGTTCTGGATGATGTGAATAATCCCGTCTTGATTGAGCTACGTGAAAACGTTCAGCAGATGAAGCTGGATAGAGAAGAGAGACTTCTCGATCAAACGCAGGCGAATAAAGAGTTGATTCGCAATCTTGCGCATGAAATTAAAAATCCACTTGGCGGTATTCGTGGCGCTGCACAGCTGCTAGAGCTTGAGCTGCCGGCGCACGATCTGCGTGATCTGCGGGAGTACACCCAAGTCATTATCAAAGAATCCGATCGTTTGCAGACATTGGTGGATCGATTACTTGCTCCGCACCGACGCCCTCAGATTGTGGGCGATGTAAATATTCATGAAGTGTTCGAGCGAGTCCGCAGCTTGATCATGGCCGAGTTTCCTCAGGGCTTAACTATTCGTCGCGACTATGACTTGTCCTTACCAGATTTCCGGGGGGACAAAGAACAACTTATTCAGGCAGTTCTTAATATTGTTCACAACGCTGCTCAGGCCTTGACCCCTAGAATGAGTCAGGGTGATGCCGAATTAGTATTTCGTAGCCGGATTGGGCGTTCGATTACCATCGCCAAAGTTCGATATAGGCTGGCACTGGACTTGCATATCATCGACAACGGCCCGGGTATACCGGCTGAGCTAAAGGATAGAATTTTTTATCCTCTCGTCTCTGGCCGAGACGGAGGTAGCGGATTGGGGCTGACATTAGCCCAGACCTTTGTTCAGCAACATAACGGCGTGATTGAGTGTGATAGCCGACCCGGTTGCACGGATTTTCGTATTCTGATTGGCTTGCCCTGATTCTGTGCGTTTGATTGGCATGTGAAAATAGGTGGCCGAACAGGGGCGGTGAGCGCACTGAAATGGTGCTGGCGATGGATTAAGCTGGACGCATAGCGAAGCACATGAAACCAATCTGGATAGTTGACGACGACGAATCAATACGCTGGGTGCTTGAAAAAGCACTGGCGCGAGAGAACCTTTCTACCCGTAGTTTTTCCAATGTGCGTGACGTCGTCGCTGCGCTCGACTCTGGCACGCCGCAAGTCTTGGTTTCAGACATACGCATGCCCGGTGAATCGGGCCTAGAGCTGTTGCAGATCGTCAAAGAGCGCTTCCCCGGCTTACCAGTGATTGTGATGACGGCGTTCTCCGATCTGGATTCCGCCGTGTCCGCCTTTCAAGGTGGCGCCTTTGAATATCTGGCCAAACCTTTCGATCTCGATAAAGCCGTTGAGCTGATTCGTCGCGCGTTAGAAGAAAGTTTGCGCGAATCAGCAGGTGAGGCCACTGCCGCCGAGACGCCTGAAATTTTGGGTCAGGCGGCGGCGATGCAAGACGTGTTTCGCGCTATCGGCAGGTTATCGCAATCGAATGTCACCGTACTCATCACAGGTGAGTCAGGTACTGGCAAAGAACTGGTCGCACGGGCGCTGCATAAACACAGCCCTCGAGCGACTCAACCTTTCATCGCGCTTAATACGGCAGCGATACCGAAAGATTTACTTGAATCGGAATTGTTTGGTCATGAACGCGGCGCCTTTACCGGAGCTCAGGCCACCCGACGTGGACGATTTGAACAGGCTGAGGGCGGAACCCTGTTTTTAGATGAGATTGGCGATATGCCTTTCGATTTGCAAACGCGTTTATTGCGCGTGCTCTCCGACGGACATTTTTATCGCGTAGGTGGTCATCAGTCGATGAAAGCGAATGTCCGAGTGATCGCAGCGACTCATCAAAATCTTGAGCAACGCGTGCGTGATGGACTGTTCCGCGAAGATCTATATCACCGACTCAATGTTATTCGTTTGCGGCTGCCCTCGTTGCGTGAGCGACGCGAAGATATTCCATTGTTAGCGCGTTATTTCTTAAATCAAAGTGCGCGTCAGCTAGGCGTTGAAGCGAAGCGTGTATCAGATCAAGCGATGCATTTTTTATCGTCGCTTGATTTACCCGGTAATGTGCGTCAACTGGAAAACCTATGTAATTGGATTACCGTCATGGCGCCAGGTCAGACGGTAGAAATCAAAGATTTACCCCCCGAGCTGACTGCGGATACGCTCGGATCGATGGCGCTCGACATCCAGTCTGAACCGTCTATCAACGGTTCTGCTGGGCACGCCAGTCATTCCAGTGATAGGTCGGCTGACAGTCCTTTATCCAAGCTCGTAGGTAGTGTTAGCGAGCGTAGTAACTGGATACTGATGCTAGAGGCTGAGGCAGCTCAGATGCTTTCTTCCGGTAAGCCAGAAGTGATGGATGCTCTCGGAAAGCAGTTTGAATCAGCACTGATCAAGACTGCTTTAAAACATACTCACGGTCGTAAGAATGATGCTGCGATTCGTTTGGGTATAGGCCGCAACACCATCACCCGCAAAATTCAAGAGCTCGGTATCGAAGGTGGCAAAGACGACTAGAGCAATTCAGTCGTCGACTTGTTTAATCGGACCTTAGCCGCGCCGGACCTTAGCCACGCAAGATATTGATAGGCGGGTTTTTAACGTCGACAGGTTTTACGATCATGCGCGATTTTTGGCTGGGTGGCGTCCAACCAAAACGCTTCCAGAGCGATTGCACATCCGAGCCTGGCTTCCAGTCATGCTCACCCGGCCGTTTCCCCGCGGCTGGGCGCGGGAAGAGTTCGTTCAAGTTTTTCTCGTTCATCGTAGTGCTCCGTCCAATGAAGGCATAATTCAACAGCTTGTACATCGGTATCAGAACAAGAATCTTTAGATCAAAACTGTAAACATGCTAATGGCTGGTGCTGTATCACACGTATTGCTGCAATCACTGCCCTGATTTCAGCCGTCGCCAGAGGGTAGTGCGACTGATACCCAGATGGGCCGCGGCGAGTGCTCGGTTGCCTTCAAAACGCTGAAGGATATCCTCAATATCAGCAGCTGTTTCATTCGAGGCGATGGAAATTTTCGCTGAATTTCCGGTGCTGAGTTCAGGCGCTAGTTTAATTAACAGGGACGGTGTTAGTGCCTGTAGCGGCTCAACCGATAGAAACAAAGCGATGCGTTGCATCAGATTGCGTAGCTCACGCACATTACCCGGCCAGTGCCACGCAGTGAGTAACGATGCGCAGGTCTGTAATTCGGCATGCAAATTCACACTGGCGCGCGCACCTAATTCAGCCAGTGCATTTTTTAGCCACCATTCTGCTAATGGAATGACATCGTCCTTACGCTCGCGCAGCGCAGGAATGTGAACGCGCAATACACCGAGGCGATAAAACAGATCAGCTCGAAACTGATGATTCGCTACGCGTTCTTCCAACTGACAATGAGTCGCGCTGATGATGCGTACATCAACCGGTATTGGGCGCGTGCCACCGACACGCACAATTTCTTTTTCTTCCAACACGCGTAGCAAGCGTGTTTGCAATGGCAGCGGCATTTCGCCAATTTCATCGAGAAACAACGTGCCGCGATGTGCTGATTCAAACAGCCCTGCATGACCACCACGTCGTGATCCTGTGAATGCGCCCTCGTCGTAGCCAAATAATTCTGACTCTAAGAGTGACTCAGCAATTGCGCCGCAATTGACTGCAACAAAGGGTGGGTTGCCAGCTCCTTTACGTAAACTTTCGCGATGAATTGCCTGTGCGACCAATTCTTTACCCGTGCCGGTTTCGCCTTCAATTAAAACGGGTGCGGGGGATTTTCCGAACAGGCTGATGGTTTGACGCAAGGCTTGAATTTTTTCTGAGGTGCCTCGTATCTCACTCAGCGCATGCTTTGCACGCAAGGTGTCTGGTACGGGGTAGTGGCGTCCGCGGGGTGCTTCTAGTTGCGTAGCGCGTGCAATATCTAAGGCGTCTTCGAAAGCCTGTCGTATCGAAGCGGCGGAATATACAAACACACCAGCGAGTCCGGCTTCTTCAGCCAGATCGGTGATCAAACCGGCGCCGACCACCGCTTTAATTCCTGCGGATTTCATTTCATTAATTTGAGCACGAGCATCCTCAACGGTGACATACGTTCGCTGCATGATAGGCAGATCAAACGTTTGTTGAAATTCTTCCAGTTCCGCTAAAGGATCTTGGTAGTTGATTAGCCCGATCTCGGGAGTGATGCGGCGCGCACGCGCCAGCGCTCGCATCACATCGAAACCGCTCGCCTTAGCGATCACAACAGGAATCGATAGTCGGCTCTTCAAGTAGGCCGCATTTGATCCTGCTGAGATCACCGCATCGCAGCGCTCGGTTTGCAGTCGCTCGCGGATATGGGCGACCGCTTCCTCAAACCCGAGTTGTATTGGCTCAATCGTGGCCTGCTGATCGAACTCAAGCGTAATGTCGCGGAACAGGTCAAACAGGCGCGAGATCGAGACCGTCCAGAAGACCGGTTTAGTAGCGAGTTCGCGCGGAAGTGGAGGGCGGTTCATGTTTCAGAGATGTTAATTGTTTCAATCTAATTGAAACATTGAAACACATATTGAAACATTTTTCCAAGTGTTAGCTTGCTAATTCCTTGGGTGCTTCTGGCAAGCCTCTGTTTTGTTTAGGGATTTTCTAGTCTGCGATACCGCGCACAGAGCGCCGTTAGATGGCACAGCGATTGCAATCAAGCTGTCGTCTTTAAACCTTCACCATTCATCCTCACATTTTTACTTTTACAACAGGACTCTCATGAGCAAGCTCACTCCTGGCGCGCGCTTTCGCCAAGCCATCAAGGAAGAATCACCGCTGCAAGTCATCGGCGCTATCAACGCCAATCACGCGCTGCTGGCCAAACGCGCAGGCTTTCGTGCCATTTACCTTTCGGGTGGCGGCGTCGCTGCAGGCTCGCTGGGCTTGCCTGATTTAGGAATTTCTAATTTGGATGACGTATTAACGGATGTGCGCAGAATTACGGATGTGTGCGACCTGCCATTGTTAGTTGATGTTGATACCGGTTTTGGTTCGTCGGCATTTAACGTCGCTCGTACCGTGAAATCGATGATTAAGTTTGGCGCGGCAGCGATCCACATTGAAGATCAGGTGGGTGCTAAGCGTTGTGGTCATCGTCCGAATAAAGAAATCGTCACCAAACAAGAAATGGTCGATCGCATCAAAGCAGCGGTTGATGCACGAACCGATGATCAGTTTGTGATTATGGCGCGTACTGATGCTCTCGCTGTTGAAGGTTTGGACTCGGCAATCGAGCGCGCTGTCGCTTGCGTCGAGGCGGGTGCGGACATGATTTTCCCGGAAGCGATCACTGAGCTGTCGATGTACAAACAATTTGCAGCAGCAGTTAAGGTGCCGGTGTTGGCGAACATTACTGAATTTGGCGCAACCCCGTTGTTTAGCGTAGATGAATTGCGTGGAGCCGACGTAGGCATCGTGCTCTATCCTTTATCGGCATTCCGTGCGATGAACAAAGCGGCAGAGAACGTCTATCTCGCTGTGCGACGCGATGGAACACAAAAAAATGTCGTCGACACCATGCAAACGCGTATGGAACTCTATGATCGAATTGGTTATCACGATTTCGAACAAAAACTTGATGCGTTATTCGCGCAGCAAAAATCCAAATAAAAAGTAAATCACTTGGGAGAAAACATGAGCGATCAACAAACACCTGGTTTTAAACCTAAAAAATCCGTTGCCCTGTCAGGCGTCACTGCAGGTAACACCGCATTGTGTACCGTCGGTAAAACAGGTAACGATCTGCATTACCGTGGTTACGATATTTTAGATGTGGCCGATGCCTGTGAATTTGAAGAAATTGCTCACTTGCT
>JACCDL011003405.1_pt1 | contig 35862 bp, 33 predicted proteins | sample 7441931 | NCBI WGS metagenome assembly JACCDL01 (sample SAMN15323437, study PRJNA562643) | freshwater metagenome | isolation source: river surface water | place: USA:Blue River Watershed | collected 2017-08-16 | reverse complement strand
TGCTGTACTGCGGCCGTTTGGTCGGCATGTTTTACCTTTGATTCACACGATCGATACCGTAGCCTTCTTTTGCTAGCCATGGAAACGTCCTTTCACCAGAGTATCTGATCGACAAGGTACCAGAGGGTATTTTTACGTCAATATAGTTCGAAGGAGACTGTCCTGTTGGTGCACCCACCATGAATTCGACATATCAGGCAACGGCTTCGAGTCCTGACGAACAGTCCCCCGGGACTCGGTCACCAGTTTCTAACGTTATTCGTCGCAAGCTCCTTATAACGTAAGTACTGTCGACCCCGCCTCGCCGGCCCAGAGGGTCCCCGGCTCCGTCTTTCGAGTCATGACGAACATACGTATGTGGTCACGAATCACTAAGTATATTTGTTCGCTCCGCTCCAAATCTACTAAGTGTTCTCGACCCCGCCTCGCGCCACCAGGATCTCGACCCTTACAGGGTCAGTACCCCAATTGGCTAGATTGATTCGCTTCGCTTTCAATCTAGCTCAATCGGGCTTCGAGTCCTGACGCAAAGCCTCCCAGGCTTTGCTGTGGGTGCACATACGAAAAAGCGGCCCAGAGGCCGCTTTTTCGTATGTGCACCCACCAGGACTCGAACCTAGAACGACTGATCCGAAGTCAGTTATGATATCCATTTCACTATGGGTGCAGTGATGCTGCTTTTGGCAACAGGCCATACTATACGACTCTTAGCGAGAAAAGGCAACGTGTTTCTGCTACAATCTAAGGAACATGATTGTCCGTAGTGATATTCCTACAGAAGTACTGCTCGTGACCGACACGCTCGAAAAGGCTGGTTTTGAGGCGTATTTAGTTGGCGGGTGTGTACGTGACCTGGTCATTGGCAAGACCCCGAAAGACTGGGATGTGACTACCAATGCCATTCCAGACCAAATTGAAGCACTCTTTCCAGAAACGTTCTGTAATAATGACTTTGGCACGGTTGGTGTAAAGAACGAAACAACCGAAGATCCCCGGCTCAAGGTAGTTGAGGTAACACCCTACCGCCAGGAAGGAACGTATAGTGACGCACGCCGGCCTGACAGTGTAGCGTTTGGCGTATCGCTTGAGGAAGACTTGAAGCGTCGCGATTTCACCATTAACGCCATCGCCTGGCGACCACATGGTGAGCAATTGGTTGATTTATTTGACGGGGCAGGGGATATCAAGAAGAAACGGCTCAAAACGGTTGGAAACGCTGATGAACGTTTTGCTGAGGATGCGCTTCGAATGATGCGGGCAGTACGTCTCGCAGCTGAACTTAATTTTGCTATTGAAGCTGACACAATGGCCTCAATTATTAAGAATAGCCATCTTTTAGAGCGTATTTCGATTGAACGTATCTCTGAGGAGTTCTACAAAATCATGATGAGCGCGACGCCAATGCAGGGGATTGTCTACCTTGAGCGGTTGGGAATGTTGCCATACGTGATGCCAGAACTCCTCGATGCGATTGGGTGTGAACAAGGTGGCATCCACGCCTTTGATGTTTACGAACACATTTTGCGTACGCTCCAAGCAGCTGCTGACAAAGGCTACGGAGCCGAAATGCGCTACGCTGCCCTCCTCCATGACATAGGGAAACCACCGACTCGCCGAAGTGGGGCTAAAAATAAAGAGTATTCGTTCTACGGACACGAAGTCGTGGGGGCTAAAATGACTGCCAAGATCCTCCGCCACCTTAAAATGCCTCGTGACTTCTCAGATACAGTCATTAACCTCGTCCGCTGGCACATGTTCTTTGCTGACCCTGATCTCATCACCCTGTCAGCCGTCCGTCGCACAATTACACGTATCGGTGAGGAGAACATTGAAAACCTCCTTAATCTCCGCGTCTGTGATCGGATTGGCACCGGTCGCCCAACCGAGCAACCATTCCGCTTCCGCAAGTACAAGGCCATGGTAGACGAAGCGTTACGTGATCCTATTTCGGTAAAGCTACTCAAGATTGATGGGGGAAAGATAATGGATATAACAGGTGAAAAGCCAGGTAGAAAGCTGGGGTACGTACTCCATGCACTACTGGAAGAAGTACTCGAGGAGCCGACAAAGAATACGGAAGCCTACCTGACCGCACGCACCCTCGAACTTATGGCACTCTCGGATACCGCCCTTGAAGCCCTCGGCACCGCCGGAAAAGAAGCCCAAGCCAAGGAAGAAGCCTCTGCTATTAAGGAAATCCACCGTTCGCATAAGGTCGGGTAGCCGTTACGGCCAAGTTAGGCAGCGCTGCGTAAACGACGCGAGACAAAAGCTCCATGAGAGTGATAGCAGCCCTATCTAGAGCCGTTTCAAGAATAATTTGTCCGTCTTTATGGTCGATTTTGGCACACAAAAGTGGGACAAAATATCAGGCTCAAAGGCAGAAAATGCAAAAAGGACGCAAAACTCTAGGTTTTGCGTCCTTTTTTGGGGATAAGTGAAATGATAGCTATTAGCTGCTTGTTATTAGTCACGAAAACATTTTTGCCTCAAGATTGAGTGCATCACGAAGAAAAGAGAGGAAATTTCCGAGATTAGTTCTGGATGAAGAACGAAAGAAACGGGTGCATATTTTACGAGCGGTATATAGACATACCGTGAGGAAAATATGCGCCCGTTTCTTGAAGTTATTCGCCAGAAATGACTCGGAAATAGAAAAAGACCTGAGGGTGATGATGGCTAATAAATCTTAGCTGCCATCATCCTCAGGTCTTTGTGTTTCGAGCCGTTATTTTTACGAGACTTAGTCTCAGGTGGTTGTCCAAGATGGACTTCCTATTGATGGGCTCTTTTGTGTGCTTCTATTTTTTCATCTGGTTTTTTGAATCAGATTTGTTCTTTGGTTTGTTCTACTTCTGTGTAAGCTTCGTACATTAGTTTTTTGCATGTACTTTGTTTGTTATGAGCTGCGTGCGAGGATTGTAGCTTGCGCTGTTCTCCTCGCTTCAGCTCAAGACAAACGCTTACTGTAGGGTGGGATGTTATGAACTTTAGAGAGTTGGAGGTATTGAACTCTGTTTGCTATGTGGAATGTACTCTTTACGGGATGCTCGGTAGTGTCTTTTACAAGTCGCTACTTTTTGTTGCATCTGCGCGCCCTCTCTGGGCCTGCGTATATACTATGTCCTAGAGCAATGTGTGTAAAGGACAAGTGGTGTGTATAACTGTGGAGAAGTGTCCTTGTGTGTCTTTTATAAGAGACACACGATTTTGGAAATGTCTTTTAATGGCTCAACTGCACCGTGGTTTTCAGCTCGCGTGCAGAGTGTTTGACAAAATTGAAAAACGTGTGCTTTTGATGCACACGTTTTTCAAGGTATTCATTTGTGCGTTCTAGTCAGCGCATGGACGCTCGGGCACTCTGCACTTAGGTGAGTGTGAGATCGACTGAAACAGGACAGTGATCACTCCCCATGACATCGGGGTGGACCTTCGCGTTCTTCAAAAGTGAGCGGATGTTTTCACTAATCATGATGTAGTCGATACGCCACCCGACGTTGCGCTCGCGTGCACCACCGAAGTGACTCCACCAGGTGTAGAGCTCCGGGGTAGTTGGCTGCAGTACGCGAAGGGTGTCGAGGAAGCCGGCCTCGAGCATAGCAGCAAACCCGTTCCGCTCCTCTGCGGTGAATCCTTTCTTCCCCTCGTTCTCTCGAGGACGAGCTAAGTCAATCGGCTGGTGCGCCACGTTAAAGTCGCCACAGAAAACAACCGGTTTATCCTCAGCGAGACGCTTCATGAAGTCGAGGTAGGCCGGATCCCAGTGTAGGCGCATCGTTATTCGTGACAAATCGTCCTTGGCGTTTGGCGTGTAGACGGTAGAAAGGTAGAATTCCTCAAATTCGAGCGTTAGAACACGACCTTCTTTCATGGTGTCCCCGTATACGTCGTTGAGTTCATACGAAGCTGCGATATCCTCTGGAATCCCAAAAATGGCTTCAATTGGCGGTATTTTGGTGAAAATGGCAGTTCCAGAATACCCCTTCTTCTCGGCCGAAAACCAGTACTGGTCGTACCCCGGGTACAATCGCGCAAATTCTTCGACGACCTGGTCCTCCTGCGCTTTGGTTTCTTGAAAACAAACCACATCAGGTTGGTGAAATGCTAAAAACTGTTGCAATAAGCCTTTTTTCTCTACCGCCCGAATACCATTAACATTCCATGAATAGATTTTCATAAAAGGCAGTATACCACCTGCTATACTGAACCTACATGGCTACTAAAAAAACGTTGACGCTCAACTACTTTATTAAAAACCTCGGTATTATTGTCGGTATTGTGCTTGTTTGGCGTGGTATTTGGTACGTTCTCGACGCAATCGACCTTATTTTCTTTGGCGGCAAGCATATCTACACCGCCATCGGTGGTATTATCGCCGGCTTCCTCATTCTCTACATCCCCGACAAGGACCTCAAAGAAATAGAGAAACTATAGGAAGCATACAGCTGAGCCAGATTGCAAAATTGCTTTCCGTGTGGCACTATCCTGGCCGACCGTTCACCAGAAGGAACCTATACCATGAGCGACCCGATAATTGCTGGCTACCTAGAGTGGCGCGACGCCCAAATTGCCACCAGGGCACCCGGGATTCCGTTTGACTTTTGTGGCGCTAACTATGTGGTCGAATTCACCCACGATGGAAGGCGCATCTTAGTTGGCCCCGCCCCAAAAGGGTACCAAACCGCTGCGTAATCGGACGCATAACCGCCATCTCTTAAAAAGAGCTGGCGGTTTTTTGACGCCAACCAAAATAAACCATATAGTAGCCGCAGATGCAGCCCGGAAGGAGATTAGGCAATGAAAGAACACCCCCCGACAACCCCAACTGCTTGCAACGCTGAATGCGCTTCCTGTGGAGCAGGGCTCCTCGTACGGAATGACGGACGGTACCCGGCGACTCGTGTCCCCGGCAATCCAACACGACTCGTGTTCTGCACCAATGAGTGTAAAGTGGCCTGGCACAATAATCACTGTCGATACTGCGGAGCAACACCGCGCACCACCATCCTCACAGTTATCGTGAATACCGACCAGTACTGTTCGGCGGAACATTATCGCCTCATGGACCAGCCATCATTTCGATTGGTGCCCTAGCTACCCGTCCCGCCATTACCAAAGCACCCCGCCTGTGGGTGCTTTTTTATTACAAATTTTGACAACCGTCTAAAATGCGCTACGGTATACCTATGACTTCTCGTCACACAGCCATGAGTCTCGTGCTCGTCGTACTTCCTAACCGAACTATTCGGGAGTCTTAGTGTGTGAACGAAAAGATGCATGACACGTAAGCGGGCTCCCTACAGGGAGCCCGCTTTCATTTGTTCTTCAAAGTAAGAAAGGGAACTACCATGCTCGACAGAGCACTACCTACTCCCGCGATGCGCTTCTTGACCGTTCGAGAAGGTTGGTTTCTCGGCTATCCGGTGATTGGTGAAGCGCCTATGCAACTGATACAGGCGCGACCGCCAAGCGTGTACTCACGGTGGGAGTTTATTACGCGGGACAGTCTGACGGCTGATGAGTGGCACCGGTTGGCAACGGCCAACTACTGCCACTGGTACCTACTCGCCGGTGGTCACACGAAGGACACCAGCCTGCAGACGGAATGGATGCTGCTCTATGGGAAACCATGCGCTGCAGCGCACAGTACCTTGCGGCACGTTAAACCAATAACAGAAGTTGCGGGCAGTGGCATTGGTGTGTAAGCGACAGTGGTACTAAAAAAGCGCACAATGAGTGCGCTTTTATTCAATCCTCGAAATGGCCACCGGGCCTGGTCTGCACCGTATTGGCAAACGGTGCCAAAACCCGGTCTCGCTGTGGGTGGCGACACCCAACAGCAACATCACGCGTTACATTCGCCGCGGGAAACATCCCTAATAGGCGCGGTGTTTCTTCTTGGGCGTTGTTATTATTATCTTCAAGCGGCATGGTCATCCCCCTGTATTGCCTGTACTTGTACTACGGTCTTCCAACCGAAGCTGGTGTAGTCCGAATCTTTGGTGCTGATCCGGAGTAAACGTACCTAACGATACCCTTGACCGAATCACCACCACTCTAATGAGCCCGTAACGGACTCTCTACTTTTGCACTATCAGACCCGCTATGTTGCCACACCCAGACGGGCGGAGCACCACCTCCACCGCAGACACGGTGGGTATAATCTGCATATACATAGATATATAGCCAATCAGTATTCCTGTCAAAGCAAAAGACCACAGATAGGTGGATAATCAATTACGGCACGAGCCAGCACACCGGTGTACAACTGCCACCAACAGACCCCGGATGCTTTACAATAGAGACAGATAGTACACTTCCTGCAGTATTTATTTTTATAGTTTTACATTGCATATGGATAACGAACAATCTAATCAAGGAACACCAGCACCAGCTGCTCCAGTGGCAGCAGCCCCAGCACCAGCACCAGCCGAAGCTAAACCAGCCGCCGAGGGAGTTGATAACGATCTCTTAATGGGTATTTTGTGCTACCTAGGTCCACTCGTCTTAATTCCATTTTTGACCGCAAAAGAGAACCCGTTTGTTAAGTTTCACATGAAGCAAGGTATTGTACTCGTTGGAATTTGGTTCATTACCTATATCGTGCAAGAGACCGTACTGCCATGGCGCTACTGGGAGATTGTAGGCTTCATCAATCTTGGTATTGCTATCCTTTCAATTATTGGCATCGTCTTCGTCGTACAGAAAAAGCAGATGGCCATTCCAATCATTGGAAACTTAGCTGAGAATATCAAGATTTAGAAAGAGCGCACAACACGCAGCTGATGACAAAGGGCGGCCGGTGGCCGCCCTTTGTCATTTCATAGGAGCGACTACACGTAGGTATATTGACTTTACATATAAATATGGTAGGGTTCGCCCATATGAAATCAATCCTCGCGACTTTCAGTGCCGTATTTTTACTACTAGCGAACGGAGCAGATGCAGCTATTCCCGCGGTATACACCAACGACAATATCTGGACGAGCGAACATGACCGTCCGGTACAGGTCACCCGTGACACCGTTGGCAACTTCAGTGGGACAACTGCAACCGGTAAGGTGTTCTACCAGACCAATATTGAAAACAGTCTCGCGATTCGCCTCCAGCGCTTTGCCATTGATGAAGCCTTCTTCTACGTGTCTGACAAAGGCATCATTATTGCTCCCAATGATACCGTTGCACTCTCTATTTACCTCACCCGTCTCGGGTAGGGAACGGTTGCGCAACTTCAGAAACGAGCTGCCTCTGGCCGCTCGTTTTTTGGTATGTAGGCAAGTGACTTCTAGAGGCGTACAATGAGAGAGATATGAAATACATTTTCTTTGGTCTGGTTCTTATATTGCTACTCGGCGGTGGGTACTATTTTGTCAGCAACACTAATAAAAGTGCGTACACTGCCGAAGAGGCCACTACACCGATTGCTGCACCAACACCACCAGTCAGCGAGACTGCCCCACCGAGCGAAACGGTGACCGCGCGACCGCCTCGAGAAACGATTGGCACTTCGGCTGACGGCAACGATATCGTTGCGTACCACTTTGGTGAAGGTGACACGGAACTCCTCTTCATCGGCGGCATTCACGGTGGATATTCCGTTAACACGAGCCTACTGGCCTTTACCCTCATTGACCACCTCGAAGCAAATCCTGACCTCATTCCAGACAATGTGACCGTGACGGTAATTCCCGTACTCAATCCCGACGGACTCAAGCGCGTGACGGGTAGCACCGATCGCTTTGACGTTGATGCTGTCAAAGCGGATACCGCCACCAAGATTGCTGGTCGCTTCAACGGCAACGAGGTAGACCTCAATCGGAACTTTGATTGTGAATGGAAGCAGGAAGGAACCTGGCAAAGCCGTACGGTGAGTGGGGGAGATGCAGCATTTTCAGAACCTGAGGCAGCTGCAATTAAAAAGTATGTTGCGGAGTTTAGACCGGCTGCTGCCGTGGTGTGGTACAGTGCCGCTGGCGGTGTCTATGCTTCAAGCTGTACCGATAGTGTCACTGACGACACGCGCATACTCATGAATACCTACGCTGCAGCTGCCGACTACGAAGCTGACGATAGCTTTGATTTCTATGCCATTACTGGTGATATGGTGAACTGGCTAGCCAAAGAAAATATCCCCGCCATCAGCGTACTCCTCACTGATCACACGAACGTTGAGTGGAGTAAAAATCGCGCTGGTATTGAAGCGGTACTCAGTAACTTTGCTGAATAATGTTGCAATCACGAACGCACCTACTGATCAGTGGTCTACTCATCAGTATCGGTATTGGGGCACTGCTTTTCGTCACGCTATTTCGGAGTACCCCAAGTGACGCACCACTCGCACCAACCGCACCTGAAGCAACAAGTAGCGCCCCCGCTCTTCAAGCCTACCAGCGGTACGAAGTCATCGGCACCTCCGTAGAAGGACGAGCACTTGAATCATACTCATTTGGTAGCGGCGACACACGCCTTCTCTTCGTCGGCGGCATGCATGGCGGGTACGAATGGAACACTGTCCTCTTGGCCTATGCAGCAATCGATTACTTAGCAGAAAATCCTGAACTCCTTCCTCCGTCAGTCACGGTGACGATCATTCCCAATCTCAACCCCGATGGCACAGCTCTCGTTACCGGTATGAATGGTCGTTTTACGGAAGCAGATATAGACCCTGCTACAGCAACTGAACCTGGCCGCTTTAATGCCCGCAGTGTCGACCTCAATCGCAACTTTGCCTGTCGGTGGCAACCAGAAAGTACGTGGCGCGGGGAAGCGGTAAGCGCTGGAACAGCCCCGTTCTCAGAACCAGAAGCTGCTACCCTTCGTACTGTGGTCAGTAGTACCAATCCGACGGCTGTTGTCTTTTGGCATAGCCAAGGCAACGCAGTCTATGGCGCCGAGTGTGGGGGAGGGATTAGTAGTGGCACGACCGCACTCCTTACAACCTATGCAACTGCAGCCGGCTACCAGGCCATTCCACTCTTTGATGCCTATCCGATTACCGGTGACGCTGAGGGCTGGCTCGCTACCCTTGGTATCCCCGCCATCACCGTTGAACTCTCGACGCATACAGCACTCGATTGGGAAAAGAATCTAGCAGGACTGATGGCAGTTATCACCGCCTACAGCAGCGGAAAAAACTAGTGCTCGCAGCAAAAAAGCCCGGCGCATATGCGCCGGGCTTTTTTGTACCTACTAGTGCTGTTCGGGGACAAAGGTCAATGCCTTGCCACGTTCATTGGCACGGCCAGTTCGACCGATGCGGTGCACGTAATCTTCAAAGGTATTAGGGAGATCGTAGTTGATTACATGTGACACGTTATCAACGTGGATACCACGGGCTGCGACGTCGGTTGCGACGAGCACACGTACCTGTCCGCTCTTGAAGCGAGCAAGGGCACGCTGGCGTTGGCCGTGTGACTTATTGCCGTGGATTGATTCAGACGGAATACCGTCGCGCGACAATTCGAGCGCAAGCTTTTCAACACTGTGCTTCATTGAACCGAAGATAATAACGCGCTTAAACGATTCATCTCCCAAGAGTTCTTTGAGTGTGTCGTACTTGTGATGCCCAGCATAGCGCACTACGTCCTGGATAATACTGTTAGTCACATCCTTCTTCTTTACTGAAACAGTAACCGGGTCGTTAAGGAATTCACTCGTAAGTCCTTCAACTGCTTTGTTCATTGTCGCTGAGAAAAAGAGTGTCTCTCGGTCGGTTGGGGTATTTTCGAGAATCTTGCGCATGTCGTGGATGAATCCCATGTCGAGCATACGGTCAGCCTCATCGAGGACAACGGTGGTAACGCGTGCGATATCGAGCACACCGCGGTCAATGAGGTCCATGATGCGCCCTGGTGTACCAATCACAAAGTGATTCTTTTTCTTGAGGCCACGAATCTGGGGAACAATTGAGGTTCCTCCCACACAGGTGGTGAAGTACAACTTAAACTCAGGGGTGAGCTTACGCAATTCTTGCTCAATCTGGAGCGCCAACTCACGAGTCGGGGTCAAGATGAGTGTCATGCGACGATACTCTTCAAGTGTCTTGTGGATGAGCGGTACGAGGAAGGCGGCTGTCTTTCCCGTCCCTGTTTGCGCTAGGCCAATCACGTCTCGTCCTTCAAGGATGAGAGGGATAGTCTGGTCCTGAATCGGTGACGGGGTATCAATACCCATTGCAGAGATAGTCTTCGTCAAACGAGGGTTGAGTCCGAAACTCCCGAAGGTGTGCTTTGGCACATACTCTTCAACTACGGTATCAACCGGGTTGGTGTTAATAAACTGTGAAGGGTCAAATGTCGGCATCACGCGACCACGACGGCCACCTGACGCTGGACGGTGCGAGAATGAGCGGCCAGCACTACTACCGCCATGAGGGCGACGGGCGCCGCCACTACGATGAGCACTACTACCACCAGCATGGCTGCGGGGACGAGCACTACCTTCCGAACGTGAAAAGCTCGGGCGACCACCACGACGGGGTCGTTCTGTTGATTGATTCATATATACGTATTAATGAAGCGAAACGCGCTTCCGTGTGTGCAGGAATGTAATACCAAACAAAACTGTATAGAAGCCATCAAGTATGGCCGTCACATTCATCAAGAGTAGACCAAAAGGGGCCTAGTGCATAGTTTTTAACGAGGGAAGGGTACTTCACTCACTTAAAACTATGCTCGATGATCTTCGTCTGCAGCTTTCAAAACCCTACACGAGTTCCAAGAGCTGCTACTATAATCGCACAAAATTAAACTCCTGTCAATTAGCATTTTATAGCAACCACTATTGTGTATTTTCCTGGATATGGTTTAATGCAATGGCAAAGCAGTTCTCCTCTTGAAGACATTTTGTCCAAAGCAGAAGGAATCAGGCGAAGAAAGTTTTGTTGCATTAATTAAGTAGTATACATACACAATCCTATGACAGGAAAAATTGCTCGCGTAACCGATCGTGGTTTCGGATTTATTACTCCAGAAGGCGGAAACAAGGACGTTTTCTTCCACGCTCAGTCACTCGTTGACACACGTTTCGATGATCTCCGTGAAGGCGACACTGTAACGTTTGAAATCGAAGAAGGTCCTAAGGGTCCTGCTGCGGTAAACGTACAGAAGGCGTAACTAAACGCGCATTCATAAAAAGGGCGACCCTCGGGTCGCCCTTTTTATATACCCACGATACATACACATACTGCCTGCAAACGCAGCGCCGTCAATATCGCTCCGTCAGCGTCCGCTTGCTATACTTACATAGGACTGAGAGGGAGAAACGACATGGACACTGAACCAAACACACTGACAAAGCTGGGATCGTACGCTTTATTCATGGCCTGCAACGAAATTGGCCAGAAGTACGGCAAAGCAGTCAGTGCCTTCCACCGTGCGCTGTATCGCATCGTCGATGCTGAGGCGAAGGCGGCGGGCGTTACTACCGCTGGTGAACGTATTGTTTTTGATACCGGGATGAAAGCAGATGTGCGAGGATTCTTTGCCGAGCACAAACTGGACTGGGCTGACTACGTCGCCCGCGTACACGCCGTATACCAGACCGGCACCTGTGAAGAAGTTAAGCAAGATTTCAAACTGGAGTAACCCGTGACCTACTCAATGAGTAGGTCATTTTATATATCTCTACGGCCAGGCTTTCGTCGCTTGCGTGGAACCGACTCTGGTCTCACGGGCGTCGTCATGGCTACTGTACTCGCTTCGTGCTCGTGCCCAATGCGTTCCTGAACCACCGAGACAGGCTCTCCAGAGCGATGCAGCTCCGTAGCGACGTACTGTCGAATCGACTTCGGTGTTATGGATATGGTAACTCCAGCAGTGACACATCGCTGCCTCAGCAGGCGCTGTACCGCCCGCGGTGACAAGCGCAGCGTTTTAGCGTTATGCGCATTTTTACCAAATTGCACAAAAAGCGCCGTGTCAGAATCATGACGCGCGCGAAGATACGCTTTTATAATATCTACAACTGGTGCTGTGAGCGGGAGTACACGGGCTCTACCGCGCGGGCCCGTAACCATGCAGCATGATTTCTTGAAGCTAACATCATCAAGCGAGAGGGCACACAGTTCACTCACACGCATACCAGTAGCAAGGAGCAGTTCAATGACTGCACGATCACGGAGTGCAATCGGTGTCGTAGCCTTCGCCATTGTTTTTCGAAAGCGCGCTATTTCTTTTGCAGCGACGATGGGAACGGGTGCGGTAGTCTGGTTAATTAACTGGATTCCTCGCGGCTCAACTACGGTACCACCCTGGAGTTTTAGATACTTAAGAAATGAGCGGAGTGCTATCAAGTAGTAGTCCTGTGACTTTGCACTCAGGGGCTGCGTTGCGAGGTGTGCTTTAAATGCGCTAAGGGTTGTCTGTGTAATCTTGTGTGCATCATCCGTGTTCGCGAATCGCAAAAAAGCCTCTACGTATCGGTGGTAGTTTTCAATAGTTTTGGGACTCCGCCCAAGATCTTTTTTTAGGTACACGAGAAATTGCTGCTTGTGCTGTGCCAGCTTCATACCTAAAAGTATAGCAAGCAGGACAGACGCTTTGACAAATACGGGGCATATGGCAGAGCTTGCTATTTCCCTAAAATATGCTATAGTGGTAAGGACCTTCGCAGGTTACGTTGCGTGTCAGTTGTGGATCGCCCCAGGTACCATCTGTGTACCACTTAGAGCGGCGAGTATCTATCTACGGCTGTCATGATTTTAAATTACTGCACACTATGTTAACAAAACGACAGAAAGACAATGCGCTTAAGGGCACTCAGCGTCACGAAGGTGACACTGGCTCACCAGAAGCACAGGCATCACTTTTGACCCGCCAAATCGAGGAGCTCGCAAAGCACTTGAAGAAGCACAAGAAAGATTTCCATTCACGACGTGGTCTCCTCCAGATGGTGGCAGACCGTCGCAAGCACCTCAAGTACCTCGAGCGCAAGAATCCAACTGCGCACCAGGCACTCCTTGAAAAGCTTGGTCTCAAGAAGTAATAGAAACATTGTGTGGCCGGCCCCTCTAGAGGGGCCGGCCACCTTTGGTATTATGTCGGCTACCTAGTGTGCTATACTCACCCGCGGACGTTCATTACTCGCCGTAATCATTTTCATACATATATATGTCAGTTATTCGACATCCAAACCAACGCGTAGCAGTTTTCATCGATACACAGAACCTCTACCACAGTGCAAAGAATCTCTATAAAGCGAAAGTTAACTTCGCCAACGTGGTGAAAGCAGCAGTTGGCAATCGCCAGCTTATTCGCGCCATCTCGTACGTGGTTAACACTGAGAGTGGGGAGGAGCAGCCCTTCTTTGAAGCCCTTGAAAAAAGTGGTATCGAAGTAAAAACCAAAGACCTCCAGATTTTCTTTGGCGGCGCCAAGAAAGCCGACTGGGACGTTGGTATGGCAGTAGACGCCATCAAGCACTCCGAGAAAGTTGATGCGATTATTTTAGCTACCGGTGACGGTGACTTTGTACCGCTCGTGGAGTACGTCAAAAACCAGGGCTGCCAAGTAGAAGGTATCTCATTTGGTCGCTCATCATCATCACGCTTTCGTGAAGTTCTCGATGACTTCATCGACCTCGATGAAGATCCAAGCCACTACCTCTTGGGCTACCGCGCAACGCGCAAGCCTGCCGGAGGCCGTAAAGGTAATGGCAACCTCAAAGCCCACATCAAGAAAGTAGTCGGTACCGATACCGATGATTTAGCATAAAGCACTAACACGCCACACGTACAAGAAATCAAAATACGTTCACTATCATATATGATAGTGAACGTATTATAGTTTTATAGTGAAGTGGTGTACGAAATGTAACATAGGCTTTTTCTTGCAATGCATAATGATTGGTGTAGGATTGCACCAGAGTTTAAAAAAGAGGGGTGAGAGACTGTGAAAAAATATGATGGGATTGACCCAATGCAAGTGGAGCTGCTTCTCTTGGAACGCATCGCAATAGCGCTTGAGAAAATCGCTGGTCGGACGAAACGGAAAAGCATTGGGGCCGTGTTTGGCAGCATCGTTGATCATGCTCACAAGCACCTTGCAGCGGGCAGTCAAAACCCGGATGAGTATTCTTTTGTGCTCCTTAACGCACTTATGGAAGTGTATCCCACCGCCCGTTACCCGGCAGATATCACTCGTTTCGTGACGCCGGAAGTTATGGAAAGTATGGCAATCACAGTCTTCGAAGACGACCCGACGAATGCCGTAGTGAATCACCAATATCAAGCAGCTGCTCAGAACATAGTCCTGTGTCTGCAGGACGCTGGCTTCTGGGAAGACTGAGTGACGTGCCCAACCTTCTCGGTTGGGTTTTTTCTTTTTTACAAATCTGCTCACCTTGCGTACACTTATGTGCATTACTCAAAGAAGGGAGCCTTTCAGGTAGGCAGGTTTTGAACCGTTGTTCAAATCTGAAACCTGAAAAGCTCAACGTAAGAAAACAATGTATGAAACAACAAACCTTTGAAACGCAGATTGGAGGTAAAACGTTATCGGCCACCTTCACCGATTTAGCTGAGCAAGCGAATGGCTCCGTCCTTATGCGACTTGGTGAGACCGCACTCCTCATCACTGCCGTCATGAGTGACAAGCAAACCAGCATGCCGTACTTTCCCCTCTCAGTTGAGTTTGAAGAAAAGTTTTATGCTGCCGGTGCCATCCTCGGTAATCAATTCCAGCGGCGTGAAGGGCGACCCAGTGAAGACGCCATTCTTTCAGCACGTATTATCGACCGCAGCATCCGTCCACTCTTTGATCAGCGTATGCGCTACGAGATTCAGGTCATCGCAACCGTACTCGCCATGGGTGAGGATGACCCCGATGTGCTCGGCGTTATTGGTGCGAGCTTAGCACTTGCGGTATCCGATATTCCGTGGAATGGTCCGCTGTCTGCGGTTCGTATCGCAAAGCGAAAAAGTTCGGGTGAACTCGTAATTAATCCTACCTATCACGAGCGTGACGGTGGCGCGCTAGCGTATGAAGTACTCGCGTGCGGCAAGGACGCCACTATCAACATGATTGAAACAGCTGCCTTTGAAGTGGGGGAAGGCGACATTATCAGCGCACTAGAAAAAGCAGTCGCTGTGCATGCTGAGCTGGCCGCGTGGCAGCACACGGTAGTGAGCGCTGTCGGAAAAGCAAAGCGGGTGTTTGAAGCCGCACCTATCCCTGAAGCAGTAACACAGCTTTTCGCCGATGAGTTTAGGACCACACTCTACACCGCACTCTTTTCGGGGCGAGCGGGGAAGTCACACCTTCACGAAGTTAAAGATGCCTTTATTGCTCGCGGGAGCGAAACGATTGAAAACTTCGACACGAAGCAAGCAGAGGGGTACTTTGAAACTATGCTCGATGAACTTCTCCATGAGGGCGTCCTCAAGGACGGCAAGCGTGCTGACGGTCGAGGGATGGATGAGGTGCGAAGCCTCTTCGCGCAAGCAGGTGGCGTGTCACCAGTGCTGCACGGCTCGGGTATTTTCTATCGTGGTGGTACCCACATCTTTAGCGCCCTTACTCTCGGCGGACCAGGAGCAGCGCAAACAATCGATACCATTGAAGAGCGTGACGGCAAGAAGTCATTCATGCACCACTACAACTTCCCGCCGTTTTCTGTTGGCGAAGCCGGCCGGGTTGGTGGCTTCAATCGACGCATGATTGGGCACGGAGCACTTGCCGAGAAAGCGCTCATCCCGGTCATCCCTGCGCAGAAAGATTTTCCGTACACCATTCGTCTTGTCTCGGAGACACTCGCTTCCAATGGCTCAAGCTCAATGGGTTCCGTGTGCGGTTCAACACTTGCACTCATGGATGGTGGCGTACCAATTACGCGACCGGTAGCGGGTATCGCCTCAGGTGTCATGATGGGTGGGGGGACCCATGCCGTCTTAACCGATATTCAAGGACCAGAGGATGAGCACGGTGACATGGACTTCAAAGTAGCCGGGACCCGTGAGGGCGTCACCGCGATTCAGATGGACGTCAAAGTTGACGGCGTGCCAATCACCATTCTCGCTGAAGCTTTAGAAAAAGCGAAGCAAGCGCGCTTCACCATTCTCGATGTGATTGAGGCAGAGATAGCTGCACCACGACCAAGTATTTCTCCACGAGCCCCGGAGATTGTTTCACTCATGATTAACCCAGATCAAATTGGTCTCGTTATCGGTGGCGGTGGCAAGACTATCAATGCAATTAAAGATGAAACGGGTGTAGAAGAAATCTCTATTGAAGACGATGGCAGCGTGTACATCACGGGCCGAAACGGAACCGCCCAAGCTGCTAAGCGACGCATTGAGAACCTCACTAAGGTGTACGCACTGGGTGAGCGTGTCACGGTGACAGTTACCAAAATTGCTGACTTCGGCGCGTTTGCAAAGTTACCAAATGGCAGTGAAGGCTTAATCCACGTTTCTGAACTGGTGGCGTTTCGCGTTGAAAAGGTAGGAGACATCCTCACTGTTGGCGAAACTATCGAAACAGTAGTCGTCAAAATTGAGAACGGAAAAATTGGTCTCTCCCTCAAGCAAGCGGATCCCGACTTTGCTGCGCGTAAAGGACTTACGCCGCGCACTACCTAACTAACCCCAAGAAGACAATGAAGTCGAACATCACACCACTGACGTTCGGCTTTTTTGTATACAACGCTCGTTCGCAACAACCGCAAAGCATGCGATACTAATGCGTAATGGCAGACGGAGGTCAGCGTTCAATTGCAAAAGTTCGTACATTTAACGGCGATGTTTCGCGTGCCCGGAGCACGGGGAGCACAACTGCCTCGACACCAACCGTACCGCCCCACTCACCCGCTTCCACTGTCACCCCACCAGCAACACCAGTGCCACCTCCGCCACATGGTGCGAGGGAACTCCCTGTCCCGCAACCTCGATACGCTGAAGTAGTGCCACCGACACCACCACAAAACACTGCTGCACCTACACCCCTTGGTGCGAAACCAGTACTCGTCGATGCAGCAGCCATCTCAAATGCCCTGAGTGATTTCAAAGACGCGCCAGCGAGTACCCTCGCAGCAAAAAACTTTGACGCAATTGATGATGCACTGACAAATGAAGGGACTATCGTTAGCGACAAACGACGGAAACGTTTTAGGCTACTTCCAGCTATCGGTACGGCGGTGACTGACTGGGCAAGTGACACCAAAGCAAACCTCACCAAAAAAGAAGTAGGTGCCACGGTAACTTCCGCAGAGTCACGTATTGACACATTGCGGGCAGCGGCAGCATCGAGTCACCAGGTGCCTCAGGACGACCACAGTACTGTGGTCAAGCGGCTCACCGAAGTGCCACGCACACCAGTATCAACGACCGCCAACATTAAGGCTCCGTCAACGGTCGCCGCACCGACATGGAAGCATGTGGCAGACAACGAAGTGGCTGCACCAGAACCAGTGGCACCAGAGCCAGTTCGACGCACGCAGATTCCTGTTACCAGCCTAGCTCAAGAACCAACACTACCTACCACACCACCCCCGACACCACCACCAGTACCATCGCCATCGCCAGTTGTACCAGTGGCACCGGCACCGATAGCTCCACCAGTACCAGCCACCCCTGTGCGGCGATTGGTACCTCCGGAGCTCCAGTATCAAACACCACCACCGCCACCACCGGTAGCACCAGAGTTATACAAAGTGCCACAGCCAACTGTAGTGTTTGCTACACCTGCCAGTACAGTGACCGGGCCATCACGTCGCACAGTGACCATCATGTTTACCCTCGTTGTGCTTGGTGCCAGTCTCCTTGGGGTTGGCGCCACCACCCTGTGGTACATCGGTACCAACGCGCCTGTCGAGAAACCTTCTGTTACCACTGTACCAACCCTTATCTCGACCGACATCCAAGTACCAATTCCAATCGCTCCTGACCGGGCCACAACCCTTACCGCCTTACTCGATGCGACAGCGAACACGGTAGACACCCAGCAGCTGTACCTCACCACAGTTGATGAAAGTGCCACGGTACGACCAGCAGAAGCATCAGAAATCTTTACCGCCCTCGCCTTGCGTGTACCAGGGAATTTCAGTCGGAGTGTTCGCGTTGTTAGCTTCGGTAGTTACGCTGGTACCCACCCATTCATTGTTATGCGAAGCACCGACTTCAGTACTGCCTTCGCTGGCATGCTCGCATGGGAAACCACCATGAGCGCTGACCTTGTACCGCTCTTTGGCACAGCCGTGAATGAATCATTTGATGAAACTGCTCGAACCGCAACGCAAGTACGAACTGCATTTTTCCGTGACACCATCATGGCCAATGTCAGTACCCGCGTCCTCGTTGATGCGAGCAACACCGAACGCATCGTGTACGGTTTTGTAAAACCAAATCTCATTCTCATCGCTCCAAACGAAGCCACCTTTACTGCTATTGCACCGCAACTCATCGAAGTACCGTAGCCACACCGTAGTGGTATACTGGGGACATTATGGAAACCAGTTTATACAAGGCTGCACTGACAGCTGAAGCCGAAGAATTACAAAAGCAGCTCGCCTCACTCGGTGCGCTCGACCACAACGTTGCAGGTGACTGGGTGAGTACCCCAGGTGAACCCGCGACAGCTATCGCTGACGAAAGCTTACTCGCTGACAGAGTAGAAGAAGCATTGACGCGTGACGGGGAACTCGCCCAACTTGAGAGTCGCTACAGCAGTGTCATGCGCGCACTCGAAAAAATTGCCAACGACACCTTTGGCACTTGCGAACTTTGTGGAGCAGCGATCGAAACAGACCGCCTCGGTGTTAACGCGGCAGCACGCACCTGCAAAGCACACCTCAATGATGAAGTTGATTTAAGTATCTAGCATGAGCGTTGCCACCACCCACACCGCACAGGGCATGATCACCGGTGGAGTACCGGTAACGATTGAAGCAGACCTCATTCGAGGTCTGCATTCGTTTTCAATTGTTGGACTACCTGGTAAAGCTGTTGAAGAAGCCAAAGATCGGGTGAGTGCAGCTATAAAAAATAGCGGCTTCACCTCACCGAAAAGCTTAAACCAAAAAATCACCATCTCACTTGCACCAGCGGACGTAAAAAAAGAGGGGCCCCTCTTTGATCTCCCCATTGCCCTCGCGTACCTTGCCGCCGCCAAAGCAATTACCCTCGACCACACAAAACGAATGTACCTCGGTGAGCTCTCCCTCAATGGCACCCTGCGTCCCGTCCGCGGCGTACTACGTGCAGTACAGATTGCAAAGGAGCACGGCTTCAGCGAAATTATCGTACCGAACGAAAACGTCCGTGAAGCAGCGCTCGTCGATGGTATTCGTATTTTGGGAGCAGCCACACTCAAGGAAGTCATTGCGCACATCGGCCACACACCTGCGGCACCTTCACCGCTCGTGACAGCACCCGTCACGCCAATGGCCTCAGCGTGGATTGATAGTGTCGTACGCTTAGAGGACATCAAGGGTCAGAGCCAAGCCAAGCGCGGTCTCGTCATTGCTGCAGCTGGTCGGCACAACATCATCATGGCTGGACCACCAGGTACCGGGAAGACCATGCTCGCTCGTGCCTTCCAGGGCATCTTGCCACCACTCTCTCGTGATGAAGCTCTGGAGGTTACCGCTATTCATTCACTTGCCGGTGAGTTTGATGGCACCGTTTCAGCGCAGCCACCATTTCGTTCGCCACACCACACCGCCTCGCATACAGCACTGGTCGGTGGTGGTACCAACCCAAAACCAGGTGAGGTAACCCTGGCACACCGCGGCGTTCTCTTTGTGGACGAATTTCCTGAATTTGATCGTCGGTCAATTGACGCCTTGCGTCAACCACTTGAAGATCGCGTTGTTTCCATTTCTCGCATCCAGGGGACTGCACTGTTTCCTGCCGACTTCATTCTTGTGGCAGCCATGAATCCGTACCGTGGTACAGAGGATGGCTCCACCGATTACGCAGCCGCTATGATGGAAACCTACAAAGGAAAAATCTCTGGGCCAATTCTCGACCGCATCGACCTTTGGCTTCCAGTGCCGCACGTCGATTACGAGACCCTCACGAGTGCCCCAAGCGAAACGGGCGAGACCGAGCGTGCGAGGGAGCAGGTAGCGAAGGCGCGTGAGCGCATGCTCGCGCGCCTTGCAGGCCGCGGTGTACGTACCAACGCCGAGATGTCAGCCCGTGATATTGAAGCCACCATCACACTCACCGACGAGGTTAAAGATGTACTCCGGCTCTCAAGCGCAAAACTGAATCTCTCCCCACGTAGTTTTCACCGCGTCATTAAAGTGGCCATGACGATTGCCGATCTGGATGAAGTCGATACCATTGAAACTAAGCACGTCCTCGAAGCCTTGCAGTACCGCGTGCAGGTGTAGTAGCGTAAAGATAGAGCCCCGTGAACACAACTCTTACGCAAGATCCACTGCTCCAAATCCTCAACCGACACAGTAGTAGTACTTCAGAGCGAGACCGGCCGACGAGAGACGTCGTTAGGCTTTTGCTGCCATGAATCGCCGTATGCGCTATCGGTAACGCAGAACCCCGCTCACTACTGAGCGGGGTTTATTACATGTGCGACATCTTACCGACTCTTCCCGTCGTAGTCATGCACCGCTACACCTTCACGTGAAAAATCTTCAAGCGTATTGGTATTAAGGGCGAGGGTTTCTCCACCATCTTCACCGATAGCTGAACCAAAGCACTGCACGCCACACACCTTACAGAAGGTATGTGCGATATGCTTGGTGTTAAAGCGATATTCAGTCAAACTATCCTCACCGGCGGTTAAGGTAAACTGCGTCTTGGGTAAAAAGGTAAGGAGCATTCCTTTACGAGCACAGTACGAACAGTTACACCGTATTGCGCTCGTTATGTCTGCAGCAACCTCAAACTGTACCGCGCCACAGTGGCAGCTTCCATGATATGTTTTCATGCTTCTAGTATAGCGAAGTACGGTTCAACACAAAAGCAGCGGCACAATAGATACGTATGAATCCTTTTTAATTTGAGATGCAGTACGAGGCGCGAAGTAAAAAACCCGCGAGCCCTACGTAGTAGGGTGAGCGGGTTTTTGCGCACGGAACAAAGTAATGCGCTTAAATTAAAAAGGATTACTGCCGCCGCGTACCTCAAAGTGTAGGTGCGTCCCTGTCGACTTACCGGTGTTACCCATACCACCAATCGTTTGTCCTTGTGCGACGTATTCTCCAGGAGCAATCGACACTGAACTCAAGTGTGCGTAGAGCGTCTGCACGCCATTACCGTGGCGGATTACTACGTAGTTACCATAGCCACCATTCCAGCCTGACCCCTTCGCTACAATAACTTCACCAGCGGCAGCGGCACGGATCGTTGAGCCCGAGCCTCCTGCCAGGTCAACCGCGTTATAGCCATGCAGGCCTTGTGAGCGGAGTGCACCCGGTGCTGGGTGCGAGAGCCATGAGCCACCGCTTTGTGCACCAGTTGACTTGGTTGGTGCGGCAGCACTCACAGTTTTGGCAGCTGGTGCATGGAGGTCACCTCCAGGAATCATAATTTCGTCACCAATTGCCAGCGCCTGATCAGCCGTCATGTTGTTATACTCCAAAACCTCTGCTTCATCCGCGTCGTACTTTTTTAAAATCGAACTCAACGTCTCTCCCTTCCGGACCGTATGCTGCACACCAGCAATCGGGAGGATAACCAACGTATCTCCTGGCTGAATATCAGACGCTCGGGCAATGTCGTTTGCCCACAAGATGGTGTTCGTGGTTACACCGTACATATCGGCAATCTGCGATAGCGCATCACCTTCACGGACAACATACACGCTGATTTCACCGCTCTTATTTGGTGAAGCAGCAATTTCTTCAGCCCCTACGGGGCCTGTAGCCAACAGTGCGCCATTGGCAACGGTTATATCGCCACCGCCAATTGAGAGGGGATCGGGATTGACCCGAGCGCTGAGGAGCGGCGTAAAACGAGCCGAATGATCAATATCGACGTACGCCACAGTACTCGAAGCGGTCACATCTTCAGCAAAAAGGGCTGCGAGTGCGCTAAAGACGCCTGCATTGACTGAAACGGGGATAAGCATAATCAGCAATAGCGGAATAAATTCAGCTACAATGATTGACGTCCGGCGAACCGAAACGGGTGTTACTACACGTTTATATGTTGGCTGAGTTGCACGGAATCCGTGCAATGTATCTGAGGGCTCAGCGTCTGTTGGGTTTCGTTGAATAGGTTAAAGGTTATGGACTCGCCGCCTGTTTGCTTCCGCTACGGTAGTTGCTTTCCGAAACAAAAGAGCGTCACTAGGACCCTCTTTCAAGATCACCTCGAGCACGCTGCTCGGGCATGTCCACCATGATACCAGCGTGACTAGTGGGGTCAATTGACGTAGTACCCGTTTTCACTGTCTCATAAAAGTGGCTGTAAGGAGGCTTTATAAAGCCATATTACAGCATTGACATTACATATAATCTGTATCATGGATTATAGCGGCCTGTGGAGTCGGGTTCCGTGCCTCCGTGCTATAGTAATCGACACTATGATACCGGATTCCCACCTAGGAGGGCTGAACGAGCCCCAAAAAGCCGCCGTTACCCACCTCGAAGGACCCCTAATGGTGCTCGCTGGGGCCGGATCTGGCAAAACCCGCGTGATTACACACCGGATTGTGCACCTAATCTTAAATGGCGTTGCTCCCCACAATATCCTCGCGGTTACCTTTACCAATAAAGCTGCTAGTGAAATGCGCGAACGCGTACAGAAACTGATTGCGGAATACGCCGGCACAAGACCATCTCAGTACGACGGATTGCCAACCGTTACCACCTTTCACGCACTTGGGGTACGACTCCTGCGTGAATACCACCACGTCCTTGGCCTCAAGCGACACTTCACCATATATGACCGAAGCGATAGTAATCGTGCCGTGAAGCAAGCACTCGAACGTGGCGGCTACTCGCCAAAGCAATTTGAACCGCGCAAAATTCTCAGCATGATTTCACGTGCCAAAGGAGACGCTATCTCACGCACTGATTACCTCGCTGAAGCCTCTTCCTATACTGAAAAGGTGTGTGCCGAAATATGGGAACACTACGATAGTATCTTGCGCCAGGAAGAAGCGCTCGACTTTGATGACCTCCTCGCAAAGACGCTTGTCATGCTCGAGACGTACCCCCACGTGCGCGAAGAGCTCCAGAACCGGTACCGCTACATTCACGTCGATGAGTACCAAGACACTAACCGCGTGCAATTTCGGATGGCTGAACTACTCTCGGGAACAGCACACAATATTTGCGTCGTAGGTGACGTCGACCAAAATATTTACTCATGGCGGGGTGCTGACATCAGTAACGTACTCCAGTTTGAAAAGCATTTTCCTGGTGCACGCACAGTGTTCTTAGAGGAAAATTACCGCTCAACTGGAACGATTATTGCCGCTTCAAACGCCGTGATTGCCAAGAATAAGCAGCGCATCCCAAAGACCGTTTTCACCAGTAATCATGAAGGTGAAAAGCTCACACTCTATGCCGCCCACACGGGGTACGACGAGGCGGAGTACATTGCCCTCAAGGCTAAAACGCTCATTGCTGAAGGAGCTGCACCCTCTGACGTAGCTGTTCTCTACCGCACCAACTTCCAATCTCGAGCGCTTGAAGAGGCATTCCTGAATTTTGAAATTCCGTACCAGCTCTTGGGTACAAAGTTCTTCGAACGTAAAGAAGTGAAAGATGTGCTCTCGTACCTGCGCTTAGCGCTCAATCCCGCGAGTACCGCAGACCTTGCACGCGTCATTAATGAACCAGCGCGCGGTATCGGCAAAGTAACACTCCTTAAGCTCATCGAAGGGAAGCGAGATAGTCTCACCGGGGCCACGTTAGAAAAAGTCGTACGCTTTGAGCAAATTATGTCTGACATTCGCGACACCGTCCGAACGGAAAATATTGCCACCACGATTACGTTCATCATCAAGCGCACCGGTATTGAAACTGAACTTAAAAAGCAGGGGACTGAAGAAGACCTCGCTCGCCTTGAAAACCTGCAAGAATTAGTATCACTCGCCACGCGCTACGGCGAGCTTGACCCTGAAGAAGGTGCATCTGCCCTCATCGAGAACGCAGCCCTGCAGAGTGATCAAGACGAACTGCAGAGTGCTGAACAACGTGACGCGGTTCGACTCATGACTGTCCATGCTGCCAAAGGCCTCGAGTTTCCGTACGTCTTTATCGCTGGTCTCGAGGAAGGATTGTTTCCACACGAACGCCTCGACGACTCAGGTATCGACCACGAAGAAGAGCGCCGCCTCTTCTACGTTGCACTTACCCGAGCCGAGAAAAAAGTGTTCCTCACCTACGCCCACATGCGCACCATCTTCGGCCAGCAGCGGGTCAATATCCCGTCATCGTTCCTCAATGACATCGATACCGAACACATAGAACTAGGCGGGCATCAACGAGGAAGTAGTAACTCCGGCTACGAAACAACGATTTTCCTTGATTAAACGTAAACCCAGCTCTCGACAGAGCTGGGTTTTTGCTTGCCAGGCGAGGCTCGCTCTCGTATGCTTCACTACACGTATGAATGAATACACTAAACTCCCTGCAAAAAAGTCACTCGGGCAGCACTTTCTCACCTCTCCTGTGGTTCCAAGCTGGATGTGCGACGCAGCAAACCTTCACGTAGGGGATATTGTGCTTGAAATAGGGCCAGGAACCGGGGTTTTAACCCGAGAAATCATTAACCGCGGCGCCACGGTAGTAGCCCTCGAGGCCGATACGCGGGCTATAGACATCCTCAACGACTCATTCGCTGCCGAAATAATGGCTAAAAAGCTGATTATTATTCATAGTGATGTCCGCACCCTTGATATTTCCACAATTCCACGCCTTCACGATCATGCCTTTAAAGTGGTTGCCAATATCCCATACTACCTTTCTGGACTTTTATTTCGCACCTTTCTCGAGGGCCACATTCAGCCCAGTACCCTGGTCTACCTCGTTCAAAAAGAAGTGGCTAAGCGAGCCACTTCAAGCCTCGAGCGTGGCGAGAAAGAATCACTCCTCTCACTATCAGTCAAAGCCTACGGTACCCCAAAATACATAAAAACCGTTTCGCGGGGCCATTTTACCCCGCCGCCAAAGGTCGATTCAGGCGTGATTGCCATTACCAACATCTCCCGCAGCTCGTTTGAGACACTCAGAGAAGGTTTCTTTTTTGAGGTACTGCACCTTGGCTTTGGTCAGAAACGTAAACAGCTGCTGGGCAATCTAGCGCAATCATTTGACCGAGCCACCCTTGAGGCCATTTTTAAGACCGAGAATCTACCACTCGATGTTCGAGCAGAAGATATGAGCATTGAACGCTGGCTCAAACTTGCATCACTCCTGCAAACGCAGTTTTCCTAAACAGGTTATACAACGGGAATACCCAACTTACCCACAATGCTATACACAGGTAGGGCAGAAGTATCCGAATGGGCCACCCCATCGTTGCTATACTTTATATACATATATATATGTATATTTCTAGTTCCCAAAAAAGAATCATCGGTGCTATTTTGTTGGGTACGACCATTATTTCGACGGCACTCATCATCAAAGGTGAACCAGAAACACTCGCTGAGGTAACGGTTGTAAACGGTGAAGCAATTGTTGTTACTGCGGCACCCGATCGTAACCCTATTCCCATTGCTGATAGTAACGGTGACGGCGTACCCGACTGGCAAGAAGCCCTTCAGGTTACCGACGCCCTCGAGATACGCGACACAACCACTACCTTTATTCCCCCAGAAACCCTCACTGATCAGTTTGCACTTGAATTTTTTGAGCAAATGGTCCGAAACCAAAACTACGGTGAATTCGGTAAATCACCGGAAGAATTAGTTGCCACGTTCAGCACGTCACTTGCAAACGAAGCGGTTGACGAGGTGATTGGCCTCGATCGTATTGTTACGAGCGGAGATAACAGCCCGGAAGCCCTCGCTGCCTACGGCGAAGCGGTAGCCCGCGTTATCTTGGCTCACGATGACCCAAGCAACGAAAACGAAGCCGTAATCCTCGAGCGTGCACTGCGCGACAACAACCCCGATGAGCTCGCTAAGCTCGATGGAAAAATCGCTGTGTACAGCAGCCTACTTAAAGAAACCTTAGTTATTCCAGCACCCAACTCAGTGAGTCGCGAGCACCTTATTTTGGTGAACGCCTACCAAGCTATTTTGACCGATCTCTACGCAATGCGAGACGCTTTTGCAGACCCTATGCTGGCGCTTCTGCGCATGAAGCGCTACCAAGAAGACGCCACCACACTAGCTACTGCCATCACCGCAATCGCAACAAAGCTCGTAGCCGGGGGAGCCACGTGGCCACCAAGCTCACCAGTGTTTCAAATTATCAGTATTAGTGAATAACGTTTTACCATGTCGCTCTTTTCACCCATCACAAAATCACTCCGTCGCACAGTCATTGCGAGTGTTATCTGCGCAACACTTATCGTTCCGTATATCCCAAGTAACGTCCCAACGGCAGCTGCTGGTGGCGGGGCAGGCGCAGTAACGGTAGTGGGTGGCAATGGTACTATCCAAGAAACGATCAGTGCTGGAGCCAACACACTTACAGCCGGCCTCCAGAACGCCTTTTTCATCAAGGAATTTACACTCGACGGCATCGCGCACGGCTTGGCGAAGCTTATTTTGAAGAGTATGACCCAGAGTATCCTCAACTGGATTAACTCAGGCTTCCAGGGTAGCCCGGCGTTCATTACCGACCTCAAGCAGTACATGCAAGACCGTATCGACCAGGTGGTAGGGGATTTTATCTACAACGACCCGGCCCTTAACTTCCTCTGTAGCCCATTCCAGCTCGACGTGAAGATTGCGCTTGCCACCTCGTACCAAGAAAGTACGCGTGACGGCCTTGGCAGTAAAGCGCAGTGTACGCTAAGCCAAGTAACCGACAACGTTGAAGGCTTCCTTAACGGCTCCTTCAATGAAGGCGGATGGGAAAGTTGGTTTGAACTCACGCAAAACCCAACGAATACACCGACCGGTGCCTACCTCGCAGCCGAAACAGAAATGTACGCCCGCATCGTCGACGAACAGGGCCGCACCCTTAAAGAACTCGACTGGGGCGACGGGTTCCTTTCATTCAAGGTCTGTGGCGATACGCAAAATCAAAGCAACTGTAACATCACCACTCCTGGCCGCGTCATCGCTGACCAAATCAACAAATCACTCGGTGCTGGCCAAGACGCACTCATTACCGCAGACGAAATTAACGAAATTATTAGTGCCCTCTTTGCGCAGTTAGCGAAACAGGCTCTGACAGGAATCGGCGGACTGCTTGGCCTTAGTTCTCCAGGCGGATTCAGTGATCCGACCGGCACGACCACTCGCTCATACCTAGATGCACTCGGTCAAGAACGTGAGGGAGCCGGCGTCGCCAATCCATTTACGCGAGCCCTTGAAAATGAAGCGGAAAATAACCGCCTCCAGCGCTTAGGGGTGTCGCAAATCAACACAGCTGAAGAGCGCCTCGACGCAGCGATTGCCGCCCACGGAAGCTGTATCACTACCGAGCTACCAGACGAAATGATTCAAGCTAGAGACACCGCCCTGATCCGTATTGCTCGAAATACAACGAGTATTGCCGAAATAACAACCAACAGCGCCACCTTCATTAACCCAGCAACGAGCGCTGAACGACAACTGGAACTCGCTCAGGACCTACTCCGCAAGCAGCAAGACGGGACGTACACAAGCCTCACCGAGAACACAACCCTTAAGGTCAGTATTGAGATTGAATTGGCCAATGCCGTCACCGCATTCAACCGCACCCTTACCACCAATATCAACCGCTGTGATAACGATAACTAAGTAATCCTTTTAAAACACTGCAACCGCACTCGGTTGCAGTGTTTTTTAGTACCTCATGGTGAAAGTGGGGGAAACCGTCACACGTAGCTATGCGTAACAGGGTACAATAGAAGGTGATATGAGGTTTTCTGTGCCCCAGCTATCGCACACCTTTTTGCGTTTGGTGCTTTTTGTGGTGATTGCCACGACACTTCTTACGCCACTAGCTGCGGTATTTGCACAGGGTGGTGGCGCTGATTCTGGTCAGGCAGGCAATCCTGTTGTGAACTGGGATTCAAACGATCCACTTGATCCAAATTCATGGATTAATAACCCACCAGGCGGCGGCATTGGTGGCTATGTAACGACCAATCCCGACGGTTCAGTTACCGTTACAAACCCAACTACCGGCCAAACTGAAACGACTCCACCAAATCCAGCTGGAATTAGTGGGGAACAAATTAACGCAGCAATTGCAGCTGGCAATGCTGTTCAGCTTGAAGAAAGTCACGGACTCCTCGTTACAATTGGCGGTTGGGTAGCTGGGCTTGGTGGTAACACCTTTGAGCTCTCCTTCACCAACTTTGCCCTTAAGATGGGGTGCTACTTCGTCGCCAGTGGTGAAGGCTGTAGCGGCGCTGGATTGCTCGTAACCAATGGAAGTGTCGGTGGCGTGGTGAACGTCCTTTGGGAAGTAATACGTGACCTCGTCAATATCGCTATCATCTTTAGCCTCGTCTACATCGGCTTTATGCTGATTGTTAACGGTGACGACTCTGGTGCCAAGAAAGCCCTCGGCGGGATTATCATGGCCGCTCTTTTGGTCAACTTCAGTCTCTACATCGCTAAAGTGGTAGTTGACCTCTCAAACTTTGCTACCGTCGAAATATACGAAGCAATGTCTACCGCTGGTAACGGAGGCTTTGGTGTAACTGGTGAAAATTCCGACGGTGATCTTTTGCTCGATAGTCAGCGAAACGGTAGCAACCTCGCCAGCCACTTCATGACTGTGCTCCGCATTTCAACCATGTATAGCACAAACCCAGATGATGGCAATTCACTTTCATTTGCCATCTTGGCCATGTTCTTCCTCGTCTTCCTTGGTGCCATTTTCCTCTACGGCGCCATCATGATGATGGCTCGATTTATCGCCATTATCGTTCTCTTGATATTTTCTCCAGTGATGTTCCTGGGCCTTGTGCTGCCTAACTTCAAGGGTATCTCCAGTGACTGGCGAAAAAAGTTTGTTGGCTACTGCCTCTTTGCTCCAGCCTTTACCTTCATGATTTACATCAGTCTCTACACCCTGATTCAGATGGCACCATCAACCGGAGGGTACGGAGAAGCCTTCAACGCCGACGGTGCGGATGCCGCAGCAGCAATGCCAATCTACCTTTATTTCTTTGTTGGTGCTGGACTGCTTTTTATGTCGACCAAAGTCGCCGGCACGGTCGCCAGCGGTAGTGGTAGTTTCTTGACGAAGACTGCAGATGGGTGGGCAAAAAAGATTGGATACGGTGCAGCTGGCGCACTTGCCACCATTCCAACGGGGTTAGCCGGCAGAGCTATGACGACCACATCAGATGCCATAGAGCGCAAAACAGGTCGCTCTACTATGCTTTCACGCGGCCTTAACTACTCAGGAACCGGACTTAAGAATCAGAAAGTGGGCGGTGTCAGTGCTGCTGGCATGACAAGTTCAGCCGTTAAGTTCGTGCAAGGCAAGGAGCGCATTGAAGCTGGCGATAAGCGTGCTCGAGGTTTGTATGACGAGAGCCAGAAAGAGGAGAAGCTAAAGAAGGCATTGGCGACACTACAAGATGCTAATGCTACACAAGACCAGAGGCAACGTGCTGTTATTGATCTAAAGAGTAACGTTACTGCTTTGATGAAAGAACAGGGAGGTGTCGAAGCTTTGCGTAAAAATGCAGAGTTCCTCCGCCCTGATCAAGTGAAAGCACTGGAAGACGATAAAGAACTTAACAAGGAAGACGTTAAGACAGTACTCAGTACTCGCTCAAGTACAATTAAAAACCAATACACTGGCACTAATCCGCAAAAGAAAATCCGTGATGCCCAAACACCTGAACTATCAATCTTTGATGTTAGTGACCTCGTTAAAGATGATATTGCTATTCAGCTCAGTGAGGACCAGATTAAGAAATTACCGGAGCCAAAGTTCATTGATTCTGATAAAGATAAAATTAAAGCTGCCCGCAAAAATGCTCTGATAAAGGTTGTCAGCACAGGGGCAACAATAGGTGGTGTCTCATCAGCAGACCTTGCAAAAATGAAGGCCGAAGATATTGCTGCCTTACCAGATGCTGTCTTTGACGGTCAAAATGGTACAAACAGTAACGTTGCAGCATTTGTGAACCAGATCAAACTGTCAAAAATGGCAACTATCCAAAATAAAAAAAGTGATGACGTCACTAAGAATATTCGACAGATCCTTGATAAAAATCAAGCCGGGGATGTTGTGGACTGGCTAAATAATGATCGAATTGGTAAGAACTTTGGTAAATAATATGACCCCAACACAACGACAAGAGCGCTACATGGAACAGTCAGAGCAGATACAGGAACTGTACAGCTCAATCGAGGCGGCCAAGCACAATAAAGCCATATCTCTAAAATACCAATTCACCGATGCACAATTTACCGCGTACCTCGACATCACCGGTGATACCATCCTCGGTTTTTACCCGAGCAAGGAACTACCTACCCGTCTACAAAAAGAAGTTGGCGTAAGCTCTGACATAGCTCAGCGGATTGTAGCTGATATAGCCGAGTTCCTTAGTCCAGTCCTGGCGCGTGAGGCGGAGCTCACTAACCCAAAGCTTGGCGCTATAAAGGAGCTCCACCAGCAATTTCAGCAGGCTGGCGGGACAGCGCCTCAGGCAACAGAACCCCCAAAAGCGATTGAGCCAGCCCCGCCAGCAACGACTCCAGTACCCGAAGCTGAACCAATACATAACGTCACCCCGATGCGCACCATGGCCGCCGATATGACGCGTGTACACGGGTACGGCGCGTACCGCCAAGCAAACCCGCAGCCGAGTGACGACGGAGTCATTCGCACCGCACCACAAGACGAACTCCTCAAAGAACGACCTCGCCTCACCAACACACCGCAGCTAGGAGTATAACTACAAAACACGCAGGTGCAACGCATCTGCGTGTTTTATGTACAGTACTGCACTGCAGTAATCCCGAACCGTGACCGTGTTTCGTCCTAAAGCGGGGTATACTATGGCTATGCGATTTGAAGTGCCACAATTTATTGAAATTGAAGATAAAATTTTCGGCCCGTTTACCTGGAAGCAGTTTGTCTACCTCATGGGTGGCGTAGGCTTTGGCGTCGTACTCTTCATAGTGGCACCGTTTATCATCTTTGTTATTTTAGGACTACCTATTGCTGGGTTAGCCATTCTGCTCGCGTTCTACCCGGTTAATAATCGTCCCTTTTCCGTATTCCTAGAGGCATTTGTTACGTTCTACAACAGTCACCAGATCTACCACTGGCGCAAAAAAGACCACAACGTCTATACCGAAGCCACCGAAGCGCCAGCTCCAGCAGCCGCGTTTGTCCCCCCAACAGTGGGCAAGAAGGGTATTCACTCACTATCACGGCAACTTGAACTGAAAGCAATTCAAAAACAACAATAATATATGGCAAAAGCGCAACCATCTACCCAAGAGTTTGTTCCAATTCAGGATATTAAAGATAACGTTGTTGTCCTTAAAGACGGCCGTTTTTGCATGATTCTCCTCGCGTCTTCTATCAACTTTGCTCTTAAATCGAGTGACGAGCAACGCGCAATCCTAAGCCAGTTTCAAACCTTTCTCAACACCCTAGACTTTTCGCTCCAGTTTTATATACAGTCCCGCCGCCTTGATATTGAGCCATACCTTGAGCAGCTCCGTGAACGAGAACCAGACCAAGACAACGACCTCATGCGCATCCAGCTCCGTGAATACATTGAATTTATTCGCACCTTTACCACTGAGGTAGATGTAATGAGCAAAAACTTCTTTATCGTCATTCCATACAACCCCGCCGCTATTAATTTGAGCGGTAACTTCGGCTCACTCTTTGGCAAGCCACAGTCTAAGACAGTCACTGACATGAAGTTTGAGGAGCAGCGCCTCCAACTCGAACAGCGTGCCGCTCTCGTTGAGCAAGGCCTTAATCGCATTGGGGTACGCACCATTGCACTTGAGAACGAAGCGCTCGTAGAGCTGTACTACCACATCTTTAACCCCACTGAAGTAGGGCGAGGTGCGCCACAACAAAGTCAGTAGTGGTGCGCGCTTCTACCCTGTGGAGGTTATCCATTGCGTAGGCCTCCCCAAACTGCGAGAATAGGGTATCAGAACCATACCTATGGGCGTCTTAGACTTTTTATCATCACCCAATAAGGGCAATCAAAATACCGACGCAGGGGATAAACCGCTCCATGATGCCTTAATGACGCTTGAAGACGTCGTTGCACCTTCAGGTATTCAAGTAGGCCCGCGCACGCTCAACATGAGTGGTGTTTTTGCCCGCACCTTCTTCACCATTTCCTACCCGCGATACTTAAATGACGGTTGGCTTGAGCCAATTTTGAACCTCGAGAAAGAACTCGACGTTTCAATTCACATTCACCCAATCAACACCGCAGACACGCTTAAGAAATTTCAAAAGAAAGTAGCTGAGGTACAGAGCCAGATTAACGTACGCGCGGAGAAGGGGATGGTGCGCGACCCGCAACTTGAGGCTGCGTACCGTAACTTGGAAGATTTGCGCGACAAGCTCCAGCAGGCAGAGGAGAAGCTTTTTGATGTCGGTATGTACATCACTATTTATGGTGATGACGAAGCAGCTCTCAATAAAACCGAAGGGGAGATTAAGGGTATTCTCGATTCACGCTTAATCTACATTAAGCCAGCCATGTACCAGCAAGCGCAGGGTATTAAAAGTGTCCTGCCGTTTGTAGATGACCAGCTCCTCGTACACAACAAGTTTAATTCCTCACCACTTTCTAGCTTTTTCCCGTTCACCTCATTTGACCTCACCTCAGACACCGGCATCCTCTACGGCATCAACCGCCATAACTCGAGTTTGGTCCTGTTTGACCGTTTCCAACTCACCAACTACAACTCGGTAACGTTTGCTACCTCTGGGGCAGGGAAGAGCTACACCACGAAGCTCGAAATTCTTCGTTCGTTAATGTTCGGTACAGAAGTAATTGTTATTGACCCAGAGCGCGAGTACGAGTACCTAGCTGAAGCCACCGGTGGTCGCTTTTTCAATATTTCGCTATCTTCGAGCCACCACATCAACCCGTTTGACCTGCCTGCTCCACAAGAAGACGAGAACCCTGAAGACGTGCTCCGCTCACACATTATTGAGCTCATCGGCCTATTTCGCCTTATGCTCGGCGGCCTCTCTCCTGAAGAAGAGACCATCATGGACCAAGCGATTGTTGAAACCTACGCCCTGAAAGACATCAGCGGCAACACCGATTTCAAGGATCTCGAAGCACCACTCCTGTCCGACTTTGAAATGGTCCTGGCCGGCATGGAGGGAAGTGGGTCACTCATTTCGAGACTTCAAAAGTACACCTCAGGCACCTGGTCTGGCTTCATGAATAAACCAACGAACGTCGACATCAACCAAAAGTTCGTGGTGTTTAGCTTACGTGACATGGAAGATGAGCTGAAGACGGTCGCAATGTACATCATCACCAACCACATCTGGGGCGCAATTCGCCGCCGTCTCGCGAAGCGCCTTCTCGTGATTGACGAGGCGTGGTGGATGATGAAAAGTGAAGATACTGCTTCATTCCTATTTATGCTCGCGAAGCGTGGTCGCAAGTACTACCTTGGACTCTCAACGATTACCCAAGATGTGGAAGACTTCCTCCGCTCACCGTATGGTGTACCGATGATCACCAACTCAAGTCTTCAGCTTTTGATGAAACAGTCACAGACGGCCATTGATACCCTCCAGCAGACATTTAACTTAACTGATGAAGAGAAGTTCCTCTTGCTTGAATCAAGTGTGGGGGAGGGGATTTTCTTTGCTGGTATGAAGCACGTCGCCATCCGCGTCATCGCCTCGTATACCGAAGACCAAATCATTACCTCAGACCCTTCACAGCTTTTACAAATCAAGAAGGCGCGCGAAGAGCTCCGCGCCAGTCAAACCTAGTCTATGGCAGTCCCAGTAATTGCCGCTACCGGGCGCATCATTGCTGGTAGCACAAAGACGACAACACGTGCAACAGCAACAAGCCGTAACGTGTTGGAGCGTACCGCAATCCGAAATCAGCGAGACCGTCGCATCCAATCGGCTCTTGAAGAGGAGCAGCTCGCCCAAGAAGCCGCTGGGCTTCGTGCCTTTCAAAATCAAACCCGCGTCAAGCAACTTATTGCTGGATCACGCGCCCTCTCCTCAGCCAAACAAACAGAAGAGGACACTAGCACCCAATCCCTCCTTCGCACCTCCATGCGACGGGTTAGGGCGGTGGCTGCAACCACGACCACGATGGGTATCTACCTATGGTTCTATTTAGCGCAGCTCGGCTGCGGTATGGTATTTATCGTCGCTCGCTACCTTGAGGACGAAACCTGGACCGGCTGGTTTATCCCTGGAGACACTATCTCGATGGTTGGTTGGGCAATCTGTTCCATCATCAGTCTTGTCTTTATGTTCATTGCTATTGTTTCACTCGTGACGGTGCGAGCAAAAATAGGCAAGAGCCTCACTATGCTGGTATTTATAATCGGCATCGCAGGCTCAATTACTCCATACTTTAACCTCCTGCCGTGGCCTGCTTTATTTATGTTGGTTGCTGTTGTAAACCAAAAATAGCCACAGGAGTCACCGGTCTACGTAATTCACCATGCTATGCTTATAGTATGTTTTACCGCCTCTGTTGCCTTGCTATATTTGCGATATGTTTCTCTGTTGCAGCCAGTGCACCGGTAGCATCAGCCCAGTTCACCTCTGCCACAAATGACGGTTCAGCATTTTCAATTTCGCCACGCTTCCCAGAACCCAATGAAACGGTAACCATCGAGCTCAATGACTTCAGCATCAATACTGCTGGCGCAAGCTACACCTGGTTTATCAACGGCACTGAGTACGTCGCCGCTAAGAATCTTCGCTCTATCCAAATCCCCGCTGGTACAGCCGGGGAGCGAACTACTGTGGTTGCCCGCACAAGACTAGCCAATGGCGCGACGCTTGAAACCAAAACGACCATTGCTCCAATTCGCGTTGACATGCTCATTGAAGCCGACACTATCGTTCCTGCGTTTTATGCTGGCCGGTCACTTCCCTCAAGCGGTAGTACCGTACGCGTAACTGCTATTCCGTTTGCTGACAGCTCTCGTAGCCCAAGTACCTACTCGTACACCTGGCGCGTGGGGAGTACCGTAGTTGGCGGGAGTTCAATCTACGGCAAAAATAGCGTTACCTTTAGCTCTGGTTTTGAGCGAACCGTACAGGTATCAGTCGATATTATCGATAGTGCCGGCAACCTACTGACGACTGAGCAAGTCAATGTACCCATTAGTGATCCTGAGCTACATTTTTATGAAGTCGACCCGCTCAGTGGCCTCCTAGAGCGCGCAATTGATGACACCTACATATTCACAAACGAAGAAACCATCTTCCGGGCAGAACCCTACTACATGGACCGTGCACTTATGGCAAATCGGCCATACACCGAGTGGAAACTCAATGGGGAAACCATTGCAAACCCGAACAGTAATCAACAAGAAATTGTCTTGCGTCGCTCTGGGCAGCAAGGAAACTTTGTGCTCTCTTACCACGTCCGCAACCTTCGCCAGCTCCTGCAGGGAGTAGAAGACTCAGTGTCGATTAAGTTTTAATCTATGCTACAGCTGCTCTGCCTTCTCCTTATCCTTCTCCCTCTCACTACCCTCGCCCAAGAATTCGTACCCTTGGTCGGCATCCCGTTTGTTGACACCAACAGCGTTGATTCACTCGGTGACTACGCCAATGCGTTTTATATTGCAGCCATTAGTTTAGGGGCAGTGATTGCGGTTCTCA
>JACCDL010607690.1_pt1 | contig 35935 bp, 27 predicted proteins | sample 7441931 | NCBI WGS metagenome assembly JACCDL01 (sample SAMN15323437, study PRJNA562643) | freshwater metagenome | isolation source: river surface water | place: USA:Blue River Watershed | collected 2017-08-16 | reverse complement strand
CCTCAGCGCGTTCAGGGCAGGCTGAGGAAGAGGTACAGCACCGTTCCAGCGTAGAGCAAGGCCGAGACTGCGCGGCCGACCGCGCGTTCACGGTCTCCGCGATGCGGGGCGGTCCAGCGGCCGTAGATCCAGCAGGCGGCCGCGATGACCGCCAGGCCGATCGATGCGTTGCGCACCCAGTCCGCGTCCTCGACCAGTGCGTTGAGGACCCACAGCAGGTACAGCGCATAGGCGAAGAGAGGGAAGGACATGCCCTGCTTGAGAGACTCCATCCATTCACCTGGCTTGGGCAGACGGGAGGAAAGCCCCGGGAAGATCGCCAGGAGCAGGTAGGGAAGGGCCATGCCGGCACCGATGACCAGGAAGAACAGCACCGTCTCGACGCCTGAGCGCTGCTGATCCAGCGCAAAGCCGAGCGCCGCGCCCAAGCCCGGGGCCGTGCAGGGAGTCGCGACCGCCGTGGCGAGCACTCCGGAGAAGAATGAATTGGCGCCCCCTTGTACCGCCCCCGCCATGTTCCCGGCGAAGCCGGCACCGACTTCGAACACGCCGGAGAAACTGAGCCCGAGGGTCAGCATCAGCACGCAGGTCGCCAGCACGAAGCCGGGGGACTGCATCTGGAAGCCCCAGCCCACGGACGCGCCGCCGGCCTTGAGGGCGACGATGAGGGCGCCGAGCGCCATGAAGCTCACCACCACGCCGAGCGAATAGAGTCCGGCGTTGGTGACCGCCGTGCGGCGGTCCGCAGCCGCGTCCTTGGCGAACGAGAACACCTTCAGTCCGATCATCGGGAACACGCAGGGCATCAGGTTCAGCAGTGCTCCGCCGAGGAACCCGAGGGTCAGCCAGTAGGCGACGGGGTGAGTCTCGACGGCGACCTCGTGGGCCCTGCCGGCGGCGACGGCGTCCAGCGCGGCCACGACTTCTCCCCCGGTGAGAATTTCCGACAGGATGGCCACGGGCGCCCCCTGCTTCAGCGCGACATTGAGCGGAATGCCCTGTCGCCCGTATTTTCTGAGTTCCCCCGCGATGACATCGTCCTTCTTCGTCCAGTCGGCCTTCATCAGCACCACCCCATGGGCGGCGAGGGCGCGTTTCACTTCGTCCTGGGAATAGACGCGCTTGTTGGCCTGGCAGGTCGCGCACCAGCGCGCCGTGAAGTCGACGTAGACGATCTTCCCCTCGGCCAGGGCCTTCGCCTGCGCGTCCGGCGACCAGGGGAGCCAGTCTCCCGAGGGGGCCGCGGCGGACTTGCCTGCGGGCGCCGAGGGCGCCGACGACGATGCGAGCGTCGCCTCGATGTTGACGAAAGTCCCGTCGGAACGGCGGGTCGTGAAGGCGAGCTTGGAATCGGACAGCTTCTCCGTCGCGTCCTTGGTCGACAGGGTCACCTTGCCGTCGGCGTGCTTCTGCTGGAAAGTGGCCGTGGGCGTGACGAAGTTGGTGTGCGGGAACCAGGTGCCCGTAAGCGACGGGTCGGGCGACTGCACCGTCAGCTGGTCGCCCTTGACGCTCGCCGTGGTCTTGAGGGCGGGGCGCAGGTCGGGGTAGAGGCCCGGCTCGTGCTTCAGCGCCCGGTCCGGTCCGTCCAGGTCGAGCGTCAGGGAGACGTCCTTCTCCTGCGGCACGCAGCCCTTGTCGTCGCATTCGAGCCAGGACACGTGTCCCTTGAGCGTCACCTTGCCCTTGGCGCCGGCAGGAATCTCGACGGGAATCAGGATGAGCGTCTCGTCCTCGTAGACGAAGTTATAGACCCCGGCCTGGTCCAGCATCTTGGGGCCCGGCCAGATGAATTCGCCGGGAGTGAGCCCCGCCTTGTCCGTCCATTCCACCGTCGGGGATTCGCCCGCGTCCCCGGGGTTCTTCCAGTAGACGTGCCAGTGCGGGTCGCACTTCATGCGCAGGGCGATCGTGGCCTTGCCGCCCGGGGCCGCGTCGCTGAGGGCGACGAGGTCGACCTGGGTCCGGACGGCGCCCAGCAGCGGAGCGAGGGGCAGGAGGAGGGCGAAGAGCAGGGGCAACTGGCGCATGCGGCATCGTGGGCCGCCTTACGCCCGTTGGCAAGTGCCGCAGGTCAGTCCTTGAGCGCGCAGGGCAGCAGCGCCGCGTCGGTCATCCCGTGGATGATCTTCTTGTCCGCCGGGCAGAAGGTCGCGAGCACGCCCGCGAGCTCGGTCGAATCGCCGTCCACGAGGAAGTAGGGGCAGAGCCGCACCCGTCCGTCCGCCTGCGTCACCGAGCCGTCCTCCGCATAGACCGGGTGGCGGAGCCGGGACGGCTTGTGATACTCCTGCATCACGTGGAACGTCTCGTTGTCGGGGCTGAGGGCTGACTCGATCGCGTCGAGCCATTCTTCGCGGGAGACGTCGCTGCCCAGCGTCACGCTCCGGGCGCCCCAGGCCGTCTCGTGGAAGCCCGAGGCCTTGATGATGAGGTTGCGTTCCCGCTGGGAGGCGTCCGCCAGCTCGGTCCATTCGCGGATCGGCCGGCCGCCCACGGCCGGCGCATGCAGCACCGCGGTGGGCGGGAGCTCGATCCGTTCCATGATCCAGGTTCGCGGCACGATGCGCATGAGCGCCTCCAGATGGTCCTCGGGCAGGTTCTCCTTCCAGAACTCCGCCAGCTGCGGATGGTGCAGCAGCGCCAGCCCCAGCTTCTCCTCCTGGAACGCCTTCATCGGCGGCGTGAGCGTCAGCTTGCCCGCCTCGACCGAGGCGAAGATGCCCTCGGCGCTCTTCACGTTCGCCAGGTCGAAGAGCTCGAAGAACCGGTAGAGCAGGTCGACCTTGCGCGGCGCGCCGTCCACGGGGATGAACGACTCATCCCCCATCCGCATCACCTGGGAGGGGTCGGCGACGTGGACGTCATGGCCGAGGTCACGCAGGCGTCCGGCGAGCCATTCGAACTCCGGGCGATAGGTCGCGGACTCCTCGCTGACGACGATCGCGATGAGCGGGAACTTCTGCGCGGGCGTCAGGGCGGCCAGCGCCTTGTGGAAGCGGGCGGGCATCTCGTTGCCCCCGATCACCGAGGGGAAGTCTTCCGCATAGACCTCGTTGAGGTAGGCGGTGAGCCCGACGCCTCCCGGAACGCTGTCCAGTTCCGTCATCGTGAAGCCGCCTTCCGTGACCAGCAGGTCGGGCCGGAGCACCACCGGATGCTGACCCTTGACCGAGCGGTGACGGCCGTGCTCGACCAGTCCGGCGGGCTTGTGCCGGTCGAGGTATTCCGCCACCCAGGGCGCGTGGACCTCGCGGTTGCGCAGGATCTTCCGTCCGGAGGCAGAGCGCACGTAGAGTCTTTCCAGGGCGCGTTGGTAGCTCAGGCAGGCTCCGCCGATGGTCCGCAGCTCCCGCAGCTGCGCCGAGGTGATCGGCCAGGGTTCGGGGGAGAGACGCCAGATCTTCTCGGCGAAGAGAGGCGGTTCCAGCAGCTTCTGGCGGAGCACGTCCCGGCTGGGCATGGCTCAGTCCTCGATCTTGATGTCCTTGTTGCGCGTGCGGGGTCCGCCCGCGCGCAGCCAGCCGTTGATGAAGGCGTCGATGTCGCCGTCCATCACCGCCTGGATGTTGCCCGTCTCGACCCCCGTCCGGAGGTCCTTGACCATCTGGTAGGGCTGGAAGACGTAGGAACGGATCTGGTTGCCCCAGCCGATGTCGCCCTTCTCGCCGTAGAAGCGCTCCATCTCGGCCCGCTTGTCGTCGATCATCTTCTCGTAGATCCGGGCGCGGAGGATCTTCATGGCCAGCGCGCGGTTCTTGACCTGCGAACGTTCGCGCTGGCACGCCACGACGATGCCGGTGGGGATGTGGGTCAGGCGCACGGCCGACTCGGTCTTGTTGACGTGCTGGCCGCCCTTGCCGCTGGAGCGGTAGACGTCGACCCGCAGGTCCGACTCGGCGACCGCGACGTCGATGTCGTCGTCGATCTCCGCCACCACGTCGACGGAGGCGAACGAGGTGTGCCGGCGGGCGTTGGCGTCGAAGGGCGAGATGCGCACCAGCCGGTGCACGCCGCGTTCCGCCTTGGCGTAGCCGTAGGCGTTGGGCCCTTCGATCCGGAACGTCGCCAGGCTGATGCCGGCTCCTTCGCCTTCGGCGAGGTCCTCGACCTCGACCTTGAAGCCGCGTCGCTCGGCCCAGCGGGTGTACATGCGGAAGAGCATGTCCGCCCAGTCGTTGGACTCCGTGCCGCCGGCGCCGGCCTTGACGGTCACGATGGCGTTGGAGCGGTCGTGAGGTCCGGAGAGGAAGGAGGAGATCTCGAGGTCGGCCACGGCGACGAGCAGGTCCGCCGCGAGCTTGCGCAGCTCCTCGAGCTCGGCGTCGGCCGTGCCGTCGCCGGATTCGCCGATCAGCTCGGCGAGCGTCTTGGCGTCGTCGAGCTGGCGGCGGAAGGCCAGCTGCGGAGCGACGACGTTCTTGAGGCCGTTGCAGTCGGCGATGACCTTCTGGGCCGTCTTCTGGCTGTCCCAGAAGGTGGCGCCGGCCATCTGCTCCTCGAAGGCCGCGATCTGCGCCTGCTTGCCGGGCACGTCCAGGAATTTCCAGAGGTGGCCCGAACGGCGTTCGACCTCCTCCAGATTGGCTCGTATTTCGGGCGGGATGTACATCGCGTGAGGGCGGGTGATAGGTCACGTGCTCCCTCTTTTCAATGGCAGAGTGCCGTCGGCAGGCATCGCGCTTGCGCCCGTCGGGCGCGGCGGCATACCTGCCGCATGTCCGCATTAGAAGGCCTGAGCCACGAGCAGATCGCCGGACCGCCGCCGGAACGTCGGGTGCTGTCCAACGGCCTGGAGGTGCTCTACTGCGGCCGTCCGGGCATCGGTCTCTGCACGGTCCAGGCCTGGGTGCGCACCGGCAGCGTCGACGAAGGGGAGTGGGAGGGTTCGGGCATCTCGCACTACCTGGAGCACATGGTCTTCAAGGGCACGGAGCGTTTCACCGGCCGGCAGCTGACGGAGGCCATCCATCGGGCCGGAGGCTCGTCCAACGCCTACACGACCTTCGACCGGACGGTCTATTACGTGGATGCGCCCGAGGAGGGCTTCGAGGTCGCGATGGAGGCGGTGTCTGAGATGGTGTTCGCCCCGATCCTGTCCGAAGAGGACGCCCGGACGGAGCGCGAGGTCATCCTGCGGGAGATCGCGATGCGCGACGACGACCATGACTCGATCCTGGCCGAAGCCGTGCTGGCCGAATCCGTCCGGAGGAATCCCCTGCGTCACCCCATCATCGGGCATCGCGAGCTCTTCGTGCGCCTGACGCCGGAGGACCTGCGGCGCTATCATCAGGGCCGCTACGCCCCTTCCAACGTCGTGCTCGCGGTCGGCGGCTCGATGTCCGCCGAGCAGGCGTTCGATCTCGCGGAACGTTGGTTCGGCTCTCATTCCCGGCGTCCGGTCCTGGAGTCGGCGCCTCCCTCCGAGCCGCCTCAGGCCTCGCAGCGACGCGTCGAGGTGATCAGGGACGTCAGCACCTTGCGCGGGGTGAGCTGCTGGCGGGCGCCAACGTTGTTCGACGACGGCCGGGCGGCCTTCGACATGTTCCTCGGGGTGCTGGGTTCGGGACAGAGCTCGCCGCTCTGGCGTGAGCTCCGGGAGAAGAGGGGTCTGGTCCACGGCATCGACATCTCGCCATTCGGAACCCGGCAGGTCGGCCTGGCCTGGGCGGGCTGGAACGCCCAAGGGGACGCCGATGCGGAGACGATCGAGCGCGCCATTTCCGAGGTGGCGGCGGACACCGTGCGCAATGGGGTGGACGACGTCGCCCTCGCCCGGGTGCGGCGACAATCGGTGGTCGCCCTGGTCAACGGGCTGAAGTCGATCCACGGTCTCACCGCGCGCGCGGCCTCCACCGCCACGGCCGGACACGACGTCGGCTGGACCCTGCGCTCCATCCGCAAGCTGGCTTCGCTCACGGTCGAGGAGGTCGCCGCCGAGGCCGGGCGCTGGATGAACACCGACTCCCTGACCTGCGGCGTCCTCCGCAAAAGCTCCGCGCCGAAGTCCGTCGCGAAACGTGACGTGGCCGCACGACGGGATGGGGAGTTCGAGGTTCGCGCCCTCCGCAACGGAGTCCGCGTGGTGCTGCAGCGTGATGATTCGCTGCCCAAGTCAGGCTTTGGAGCCTTCATGTCCGCCGGCGGCCCCTTCGAGCCCGAAGACAGGCGCGGAGCGACCGCCCTGCTTTCTACGATGCTCACCCGGGACGCGGGGGGACGGACCCATGCGGAGATTTCCGCCGAAGTGGACGCCCTGGGCATGACGTTCGGAGAGCATTCTTCCCAGCTCAGCTGCGGCCTCTGGGGGGAGGCGCTGGTCCCCGATTTCGGACGTGCGCTGCGCCTGGTCTCCGACGGCATGCTCTCGCCGGGTTTCACCCCTGAATCCTTCGAACAGGAGAAGGCGGCGCAGATCGCCGCCTGCAAGGAGGCGGAGGACGACATCGTCGAGAAATCGCGGCTTGCGCTCCTGAAGCGCTTCTTCGGCGACCATCCGCTCGGCACCGATCCCTCCGGCACCCCTGAGAGCCTCGGACGCAACTCCCTCGAGGACGTCCGCGCCCTTCATCGTTCGCTCGTCTCGCCGTCAAACCTCGTGCTGGGCTTCTCCGGAGTCGTGGACTTCGAGGAGGCCATGGCGCGGGCGGAGGAGCGCTTCGGCGCCCTGCCGGCGGCCCCTTTTGAACGGAAGACCTTCCTGCGGCACAGTCCCCTGGACGCCTCCAGGGCCAGGATGGAGGCCGTCGGCGAGCAATCGGTGGTGTCGGTGGCCTTCCCCCACTGCGGATTCGGAACCGACGAGGTCGTGGCGGCCGGCATCGTGGACGAACTCCTCACCGGCATGGCCTCCGGGCTCTTCCGGCGCGTCCGGGAGGAGCGGGGCCTGGCCTATTTCGTGGGGGCTTCGCGGGTCGAGACCGTCGACCAAGGCATGTTCTACGTCTACGCCGGCACCGCGCCCGGCTCCGAGGAGGAAGTGCTGCGTGAGATGCGCGGGGAGCTGGAACGCATCCGCGAAGGGCGGTTCACTCCTGACGAGGTGGAGGCCGTGAAACGCCGCATGCGGGTCGCCCGCAGGCAGTCCCGGCAGTCACCCGGCGCGAGGATCCAGGGCGCGATGCTCCGTGAACTGGTCGGCCTGGGCGCCAACTTCGACTCCGAGTGGGAGCGCCGGATGTCGGCCACGGGCCCCGAGCAGGTCGCCGAATACGCCCGCCGCTGGCTGCGCGAGTGCCACGAGCAGGAGCTGGTCGTCGTGCCTACTCGGTCCTGAAGTGCCGTCGGGCCCAGAACGCCGCGGCCATGCCGGGCAAGGCGAGGGCGAGCGAGAACAGGAAGTAGTCCGCGTAGCCCCAACGCTCGGCCAGCTTGCCCGCCCAGAGACCGGGAAGATAGGCCGCCAGCAGGGCCAGCGTGGAGAGCGCCGCATAACGCACGGCGGCGGAGGAGCCGGCGGCCAGCTTCATCATCGCGAGGAGCAACGCGCACAGGCCCGCACCGTAGGCCACGTACTCGATGAGGAAGACGATGCCGACGGTCCAGACGCCGTGGCCCGAGCCCGAGGCGAGCCACGTGACGGCAAGCAATGGGGCGTGCATCGCGAGGCCGAGCGGCACGAGCGACCGCGCGATGCCGAGCCGTGTGACGACCAGTGATCCGACGACGCCGCCGGCGGCCAGGCCGCCGACCGCGGTGATCATGCGGATCAGCGCATAGGTCTCGTTATCGAGAGCGAGTCCGCCCTTGTCGACCGGCGCCAGGGAGTAGAGCGGCAGCACCCTCGACATGTGGATCTCGCTGGCGCGGTAGAGCAGGATCAGGGCGGCCACCGCCGGCAGCCGCGGGTCACGGAACAGTTCTCCCAGCCCGAGGCCCATCGCGCGAAAACGGCCGCGCACGTCCATGCCGTCCGATTCATGGGAAGGTTCGCCGCGCAGGGCCCAGAGGTTGACCAGGACGGCCAGCAGGGCGAAGGCGGCCGCGGCCAGCAAGGCCGTCGACCATGCGGCCTCGACCTGCTGACCGCGGTGCATCAGCAGGCCGGCCAGACCGATGAGGCATGGACCCGCCAGGACTGAGCCGACCTTGGAGGCGACGTTGAGCAGGCCGGAGTGCCGTGCACGCGCCTGTTCGTCGAGTGACGACACGAAGTAACCGTCGAGGGTGAAGTCATGGGCGGCCGCGACCACGGAGAGGGCGACGAGGCAGGCGACGACCATGGCGCCTCCGGACTGGGCCAGATCGGGCAGGGCGAGGCCGGCGAAAAGGAGGAGCAGGGCCGTGGCCGCCTGGGTGGCCAGGATGAGCGGACGGGGACGGAACGCCGCGATGAAAGGCGCCATCAGCACCTTGAAGCCGAAGATGAGTCCCAGCATCGACTGGATCTGCGTGATGCCGGCGTCGGCGGAACCGAGATTACGGAGGGCGACCGGCAGGGCTTCGTCCCTCACCGCGGCCGGCAGCGCCTGGAAGACGTAGCAGCCCGCCACCCACGCCCAGACCGTCCTGTTCCGCAGGGGCTGGGGGTGTTCCTTCACGTTCAGGAGCCCTGGCCTTCGCCGAGCTGGTTCTTGGCGTAGAAGTCGACCGACTTCAGGAGTCCGTCGACGAACTTGGCCGCCGTGATGTTCAGGCCCAGAAGCTCGGAGTCGCTCAGCTCAAGGAGCTCACCGGGCCTGAAGGTCCTGGTGGTGTCGACGAGACGGGCGATGACCTTTGAACGCGCCTGCAGCACGTCACCGATCGGATGCTTCACCACGCCTTCCGGGGCCGAATCGGCCGAGGTCTGCTCCGGCGAGTCCTGCGGGACTTCGAAGTCCTTCATCGATTTGAACTCGAGCGTGAGCGAGCCGTCGGGAGCGATGTCGTCGTTAGTCACCTTGCCGCCGCGGGAAAGCACCCGCAGGGCCGCGGCGAGACTGAAGATGCCGTCCTCGAGCTCGCAGACGATGCCGGCTCCCTCCTCGAGGGCCTCGAACTTTTCCTGAAGGTTCATGCGGGCGAAGTCGGCCTGATCCTTCGCCACGCGCTCGATGAGTTCCTTGCCGGGCTGGGTGTTGCGGCCGCAGTGCCGCACGAAGAGGCAGAGATGATGGCAGTCCACCATGCATTCCACTGCCAGCACGAGCAGGTCGTTGATGGTCGTGCGTAGCATCAGCCCGCGGGCGAAGGCCTGCATCTGCTGCGCGGGGAGGTGCGCCTGGGGCAGGGGCATCACCCGCGAGAGACCGGAGAAATGATCGTAGGCGGCGGGGTCGGCGGTCTTCAGTCCGGCCAGATTGAAGGCGAGCAGGTCGTGCTGGCGCTGCAGCGCGGTGAAGTACTTGCGGCTGATCGCCTGCAGCGAGATCACGTTCTCGCGCGGAGCTGGAGCGGGCTGGGACATGGGTCAGGAGGGATTGGACCCTTTGTCCTTGCTGTGGCGAGCCCTTTTGCGGGCGAGGAAACCGTCCTTTCTCGGCACGGGCGAGGAGGTGATCCAGGCCGCGGCCACGGGGAAGGCCTCGGCGAGCGAAAGCCTGCGTCTGTCAGCCAGGCCGGGGAATCTGAAGCAGTGGGTGACCTTGGAGCGCAGATCGGGGTCCAGTCCGTCGCCCGACACCAACAGGGCCAGATGCTTGCCGGGGACCTTGACGGGCACGCCGAGGTCGACCTTCCGTCCCTCCGCGGGACTGAGCGCCACCACGCAGCAGCGGTCCTCGACCAGCCCCAGCAGTCCGCCCAAAGCGGCCGCACGCATCAGCACGACTTCCTCCAGCGCGCCCTTGGCGAGCGCCCAGGCGTCAGGATGGTGCGCGAGACGTTCGCTGCCGGAGGAGAGGAGCAGCCGACGGAGCCCGAAGGAGGCCATCGAGCGGGCGAGTGAAGCGAGGTCGGCGGGATCGCGGAGTCCGTCGGCGATGACGACGGTCTCATGCGCCTCGCGCCAGTCGCTGAAGTCCCCGACCCGTGCCAGTCCCGGTTCGGGACGGAACGTGAGCGCGCAGGCGTCGAAGCAGGGGCCGCCGGCCGTCTTGGCCAGTTCCTGCTCCGATACCGTACGGAGCGGGATGCCGAGCGACCTGAGGGCGGCCGCGTGCTCCTGGAGGAGCTCTTCGCCCGCGCGTGACATCGTGACCTCACGGAGGGCCCGCGGGTGATGCGCGAGGCAGGACGCGACGGCTTCGGCCCCCCTGAGCATCAGCCTGATGGGATTCGGGTCTTCGCTCACGGAATGCGTCCCTCGTCGAGGTCGATCATGTCCGCGAAGGAGATGACGTCCGTGCGATGGGAGGCACCCATCTTGCGTTTGGCGTCATCCAGCGCTTCCCGTCCCATCTCGCTCATGCCTTTCTGGACCAGTTCCCGGTTCCAGACGTGCACCCTGAGGTCGGCGGGGAACAGCGTGAGCAGGCGGGCGTCGAGCGACCGCTCATCGGCCGAATCCCTGACCGCGGCGATCACCTGCTCGGGGTCCACGCCCAGATGGAGGCAGAGAAAGCGGTCGAAACCCTTGCAGAAGTTGCGCTGGTACGACTTGGGGAGCTCGCCGGCCAGGTGCTTGCGGATCTTGGCGATGAAGCGCGGCAGATGCAGCAGGCCAGTTCCGGCGTGCGGGACGTAGGAGGAGGGCAGATCATAACAGATCTCGCCGGTGGCCTCCGAAAAGCCCATCGGGCGGGCGGGTTCCTGACTCATTGCGAAGTGAGGAATGGGACGAGACTGGCCGCCGCCTGGTCAAGATTGGCTGACTGGGCGGCGACGAACTCTCCGGCGGAAGGTCCGGCCAGAGGACTGTGCCATTCATATTCCCCCTCGGCTCCGCGTTTTCCGTCGGAGAGTTCGACGCGGAGGCGCAGGCGCATTCTCGCGCGGGCGTCGACCACGTCCATCCGAAGCACCTCGATCAGGAGCACGAGATGGTCTTCGGGCGGGGGCTGGGAAGTGCAGGGAAGGCCCGTGAGCGCCGTCAGTCGTCGGCCGATCGCCTCGGGCAGCGTGGATTCCAGCGGTCCCAGCCAGCGGTGCGAGTCCTCCACTCTCACCGCCTCTCGGCTTTCAATCACCAGCGAGGGACGACGCAGCCCGGCGGGAAGCACCGCGCGCGGGACATGCACCGTGGGGCGGGGTTTGGTGGCAACGGCCGGAGGCACGGAGAAGGCGTGGAACACGACGGGTTCGCTCCGTCTTCCCGGAAGCAGGCAGCCGACCAGGAGGAGCGGCAGCAGCGCAGCGAGGACCCTCATCTGCTCACCGGGGCCTCCTTGCCGTCCACTTCGACCTTGCGTTCAACCGTATCGCGCGCGCGACGTCCGGTCAGCACCGTTTCGGGATTGCGCTCGATGAAGTCGGCCAGCGAGCGGATCGCCTGCGCGGCCTCCGAGACGTCGGCCAGGGCCTGCTCGAGGTCGCGCCTCGCGGGGGAGCCGGGCTTGGTGAGCGTGCGGAGGTTGGTCGACGCTTCCTCCAGCCTTTGGAGGGCGTTCCGGCCGGCCTGGGCCATGGCCCCGATGTCCGTGGCCACGGGGTCGACCTTCGAGTCGAGCCGTTTGGCGAGCGACTCCACGCCCTTCATCGCGGCCGAGAAGTCCTTCACCGCCTGGGTGATGGCGGGGTCGGCGGTGACTTTCGCGATGTTCTCGGAGGCGGCCACCAGATTGCCATTGATCCGCTGGAACTCGATCTTGGACGCGCCTTCGTCAAGACGTCCCAGGATCGAGTCGACCTTCTTGGTGATGGAGACGAAGTCGACCTTGCTGAGCTGGTCGAGCGTCTGCGAGACCGCCTTCGTCAGCGCGCCCAGATTGGAAGGCAGCGTGGGCACTTCAGGAAGTTCCCCGTTCGGATCGTGCAGCTTCACGGGCGTGTCGGGGAAATAGTCCAGCTCCACGTAGAGCACGCCCGTGATGACGGACTGCTGCTGCAGCTTGGCGCGCAGGCCTTTCTCGATGGAGAGGCGCAGGCCTGACTTGTCGAGCAGCGTACGGTCGAGTCCGCGCCGGGTGAGCAGGTCGGGCGTGAACTCCATGGCCACCGGCACCGCGTAGTCCGAACCCACCTGGCCGGGAGTGCGCAGCAGCACCTGGGACACCTTGCCGACCGAAACGCCGCGGAACTTGACGGGCGCTCCGATGTCCAGTCCGCTGACGGAGTCCTCGAAGTAGGCGATGGCCCCGGGCTTGGGTCCGGTGAAGGAGCCCGCTCCGAGCAGGACCATCGCGATGATGAAGAGCAGGCCTCCGCCGGCTACGAAGGCCCCGATCAGCGTGACGTTGGCGGAACGGCGCATGTCAGGTGCGGTGGGTCAGGGTGAAGAAGGCGTGGGCCCGGGGGTGGGAGGAGGGCGCAAGGAAGTCCTTGGGCGGCCCGTAGGCGCCCATCCTGCCCGTGTCCGTGTCGAGGTAAACGCAGAAGTCCGCGGTCCGGAGGATGCTGGGGACCTCGTGACTGACCATGACGATCGTGGTGCCGAAGGCCTCCCTGACCTTGAGGATGAGCTCGTCCATGCGCGCCGCCGTGACCGGGTCCAGCCCCGCTCCCGGCTCATCGAGGAACAGCACCTCGGGGTCGAGCGCGAGCGCGCGGGCGAGCGCGGCGCGTTTGGCCATGCCGCCGCTGATCTCGGAGGGGAGTTTGTCCATGGCGTCGGCCAGCCCCACCAGGGAGAGCTTGTATTCCGCCAGCTGCCGGAGTTCCCGTCGCGGCGGGGCGAGGAACTCACGGATGGGAAGCTCGACGTTTTCGCGCAACGTGAGCGAGGAGAAGAGGGCGGAGCCCTGGAAGAGGAAGCCGAGCCTGCGCAGGGCGGACTCACGTTCGACGGCCGTGGCCACGGTCAGGTCCTGGCCGAGGAGCCGTGAACTTCCGGAGACCGGGTCGTCGAGACCGCTGAGGGCGCGCATCAGCGTGCTCTTGCCGCAGCCGCTGGGCCCGACCACCGCCAGGATGCGTCCGGGCTCGAGGGTGAAGGTGATGCCCGACATGATCGCGCGTCCGTCGTGTCCGATGGCGAGGTCGTCGCAGGCGATCGCTTCCGTGGCCATGTCAGATGCCGTAGAGGTTGAACAGGACGGCGAAGACGGCGTCGGCCACCACGATGAGCGTGATGCCGAGCACGGCGGCCGAGGTGGCGGCCTCGCCGACGCCGAGCGCCGAGCGCTTCGCGACCGAGCCGCGGTAGCAGCCGGACCAGGCGGCGATGAAACCGAAGGCGACGGACTTGACGAAGCCGGCCATGAAGCTCTTCCAGCTCACGGCGAGCACGGCCTGCGTCACATATTGGTCGACGCTGAGTTCGCCGGCGCAGGCCACCACCATGCCGCCGAGCACCCCCACGAAGGTGGCGAACACGGAGAGGAGCGGGACCATGAGCGTCACCGCCAGGATCCGGGGCAGGGCGAGGAACTCGACGGGATTGATGCCGAGGGCGCGCAGGGCGTCGGTCTCCTGGCTCACGTTCATGCTTCCGAGCTGTGAGGCGAAGGAGGTGGAAGTGCGGCCGCAGGCGATGACGCCGGTCATCAGGGCCCCCATCTCCCGCGCCATCGCCAGCGCCACCAGGTTCGCCACGTAGACCGTGGCCCCCACCTGCCTGAGCTGGATCAGCCCGACGTAGGCCATGATGAGTCCGGTGAGAAAGCCGAGCAGCGCCACGATCGGCAGCGCGTCCACGCCCGCCGTCTGCATCTGGAGCGTGAGCTCGCTCCAGTTGACCCTGGCCCGGCCGGCGATCGCCCGGAGGAAGCCCAGTGCCGTATGTCCGATGTGCTCAAGGGCGCGTCCCCAGGAAGACCCGCTCTCGACGCCCCATGAACCGATGTTCTCCAGCACTCCCGGTGACTCGGCCGGGCTCTCTGTCACCGCGACATTCTCCGCCATGCGCACCAGCGCCTGCAGGCGAGGGGGGAGGGCTGACAGGTCCGTCTCGCGCACCGTGCGCAGGTGGGCATGCAGCCAGGCGGGCAGGCAGGAGTCGAAGCCGTCCAGCGATTCGGTCCTGACCGAGACTCGGTCTCCCCGGAAGGAAACTTCCGGGAGCGTGAGACCCGATTTCCAGCCACCCCCCAGGGTCAGCAGGACGCAACCGTCGGCAGCCACCTCCGTGCGGGCCCAAGGTGGGCTGGGGGAGGCCTGTGGCATGCTGAAGGCGAGTAAGTTGAGCCTGACCGACCCCTCAAGTCAGAAAGGCGTTGTCGGGCGTCTGCTAAGGGCTTTCCTAGAGTGTCCCTCATGCGTCCACAGGCCGTCTCAGCGCTGCTCTCATTGGCCGCTCCACTGGCCGGTCTGCAGCTCGAATCCCCCCTGCCGAAGGAGGGCGTGCCTTTTCGGATCACGCTCGAGGAGGAGAATGACAAGTTCGGCGCTGACAATGTGGACCGATATTACACCCAGGGGCTAAGACTTACTTTGCAATCCGGCGACCATGCCTACCTAGCCATCGCACAGGAGATCAACACTCCTTCCGACATCTCCAACCCCAATCCGCCCGACACCGACATGGCCTACTCCGGGGCCCTGTATCTCGCTTATGGCCACGGCCACGTCTTCGAGCGCGGCGGACGCAAGGACGTGCTGGTTTCGGTCGAGCTCAAGCTCGGTGTCATCGGTCCGTCCTCAGGGGCGGAGACCATTCAGAACAAGTTCCATGACCTCATCGGACAGCCCGCGGCCGCAGGCTGGGGTCGGCAGACTCCGGATGAGCCGATGATCAATCTCGACGGAGAACTGCGTCGCAGGTTCGGCGACGACCATCTGGATTTCATCGCCCGTTCCGTGCTCCAACTGGGTTCCATGAGGACCGGCTTCGCCGTCGGCGGGCAGCTCCGCTACGGCCGAGGTCTGGGTACGTCCTGGGGAACCGGCACGATACGCGGAAGCAACGCCTACCTCGGACCGCTGACCGTGGCCGAGGGCTTCCGTTGGCATCTTTTTGCTGATGCTCAGGCAGAGGCCGTGATCAGCAATTACGCGACGGACGGCGGGCACTTCGAAGAGTCGCCCGGGGTGGACCGCAGGCCGGTGGTCGGACAGGCTTCCGTCGGCGCGGCCCTGGCCTACGGGGATTTCACCTTGTCCGTCTTCAGTGCGGTTCGGACCTATGAGTTTGAGACGCAGACCGAGGCCCATCATTTCGGCGGCTTCAAGGCGGGCATGCAGTTCTGACCATGCAGCGCCTCGCCATCATCGACATCGGCTCCAACTCGATCAAGGCCACCGTCTTCAAGGTCGCCGATCGCGCCGAGGTGGCCCGCCAGTCCGAACAGGTCCGAATTTTCCCGCCGGGGTTGGATGAGGGCATCCCGCTCGACAAGCTGAAGGCGGCGGCGGCGGCGGTGGGAAGGTTGGTGGATTTCGCCCGCTCCCATGGCGCCGAAAAGACGGTCATCGTCGGCACTTCCGCCGTAAGGGAGTCCAAGGGGGCCAGTGAACTGGTCCGGCACATCCGAGATGCGACCGGGATAGCGGTCACCGTGCTCTCCGGAGAGTCCGAGGCCCGGGTGGTCGCTCGCGGCGTCAGGTCGGATACGGCCTACTCGGCGCATCCGGACCTGCTGGCCTTCGACCTCGGAGGCGGGAGTCTGGAGATCGTCCGGACGAGGTCGGGGGAGATCCGCACGGCCCGCAGTCTGCCTCTCGGATCCGTGCGTCTGACCAACGGATTCATCGGGGGAGGCGATTCGCCGCTTTCCGAAAGGGACGTGCTGTCCGTCAGCAACCATGTGGCATCCCTGGCCGGAATGGTCCTCAATCCGCGCATGGCGGAGAGCCACCTCGTCCTGGGCGCGGGCGGAGCTTTCACGGCGGTCGCGATGCACCTTGAGGCCGCCGGCGAACCGATCCAATCCGGTCGCATTCCGACCCTGCGCATCCGGGAACTCCGCGACCGTCTCTGCAAGCTCGGTCTGGCCGCCCGACGCGAGGTGCCCGGCGTCCCGGCCGACCGGGCCGACATCATGCCGGTCGCCCTCATCACGATCTGCACCCTGGCGGACCTGTGCGGCGCCGAAGCCTTCCATCTCACCCATCACGGAGTCAGGCATGGCATGCTCGACGTGCTGCTGAGCAGCGAAGGAGCGCTGCTGTGAGGATCGGGGCCGTGATCCTGGCGTTCTGCGCCGCGAGTCTTGCCGCGGAAGAGAAGCCCGTCCTGGCGGACGTCCTTTCGGTCGATCGCAAGGCCATGACGGCGCAGGTGCGGCCCGTGGAAGGAGCGGCCGAACAGCAGGTCATTCTCGGCGAAGCCGACGCCGCGATCGGCTGGGCGGGACGCCGCATCCGCTATGTGCCCGTGCGGCAGGGCGACAGGGTCCGCGCGGACCGGATCTTTCCTGCGGACGCCGAGGAGCTGCGCAGGATGAAGGAGACCACCGACACGTTGCGCCGTCTCACCGCCGACCGCGGCCGGATGGTCACGCGGATGCCGACCGAGCTCGTGCCCGACATGGCCCTCTGGAACCAGGACGGCAAGGTCGTCACCAAGCGGGACCTGCTGGGCCGCCCCTTCGTGCTCAACTTCGTCTTCACCAGCTGCCGGAACGCCAAGATGTGCCCCGCCGCCACGCGCTGCATGAAGCAGCTGGGCGACGCCTTGGATAAGTCGGGCTCAGAGGTCCGGCTGGTCACCATCTCCTTCGATCCCGAAGTCGACTCGCCGGGCACCCTGCGCGCTTACGCCGACGGCTATGGCATCGACGGCCGCCGGCATCTCTTCCTCACCGGCGACGAGGGCCAGATCCGCGACCTCATGCGCCAGTATGGCATCCTTACGGCCGAGTCGGACGGCACCATCGTGCACAACGCCGCCACGCTCGTCGTCAGCGCCGAGGGCAGGATAGTGCGGCGCTTTGAGGGCGCCACGTTTGACGCGGAGCAGATCCTGCAGTCCTTGTCCTCCCTGCGGAGCGCACGATGAACCCTGCCTGGAAAGGCACCACTCTCCTGACTCTGGCCGCCCTGGGCGGTTTCGCGGCCCTGCGCCTTCTTCCCGACACGCAGTGCACGCTTCTGCACGCCTCGCATGAGCCCGTCGTGCTCGACGGGGCCGAGTATTGCGGCGTCAACGAACAGGCGAATTACTATTCTCCGGCCGCGCTCAAGTTCCCCGTTTCGGCGGCCATGCGGCTGGACGCATCGGGCGGTGAGCTGACGCTGCTGTCCGAGGGAGACCGCCCCGTCCTCGGACATGAGGTCGCCGTCTCCCATACGCGGCAGGTCCATCTTCATCTGCGACAGGAGGGAGGCGTGGGCGCCTATGCGCACGTGCATCCCGCGCCCACCGACGACGGTCGCTGGCGTTTCGACATCCCGGCCGAGTTCAGGGCGGCGGCCGCAGGATCCAAGATACGCGCCTTCGTCGACTTCGTCCCGGTGCGGACCCGTCGAACGATGCTCGCGGAATGTTCCGCGATGCTCCCGGGCAGCCCGTCCGGCGACCCCGTTACGCCGGTGACCAAGGTCATCCTCGAACGCGACAAGTTCGTAGCGGGGGAGTCCGCGACGATTCGCATCCGTCTTCACCGGGCCGATCATGCTCCCGTCCGGCTTCGCACCGTGATGGGGTCGCTGGGGCACGCGGTCGTCTTCGGCGATCAGACGATCAATCCGGGCTACGCCCACATGCACCCCTCCTGGGAGGGCGGAGAGCGCGAGAACAGCCCCGCCTTGGCTTTCCGGCTCAAGATGCCCGGTCCCGGCATCTACGACCTGTGGCTCCACATCGACGACGGCGAGGAGCGTTACCTCCGGACGTCCTTCGAGGTCACTCCTTGAAGGCGCGGTACCACTCCACGGTCCGGGCCAGACCTTCGGACAGTTCGAAAGTCGGCTTCCAGCCCGTGGCGCGCAGGCGGTCGGCCGATGCGAGCGAATGCCGCACGTCTCCCGCGCGGGGCGGCAGGTGCGTGACGGTCGAGCTTGAGCCGGTGAGACGCAGGATTTCCTGGGCGAGGTCGGCGATCGTGAGACTGCGGCCATAGCCGACGTTGAACACGCCCTGCGCGTCGGGACGGCCGGCGACATGCGTCAGCGCTCCCACGATGTCCTTCACGTAAACGAAGTCGCGGGTCTGTCCGCCGTCTCCATGGATCGAGATGGGTTCGCCGCGGAGCGCCTTGCGGATGAAGATCGGCACGGCCGCCGCGTAGGCCGAAGCGGGGTCCTGTCGCGGACCGAAGACGTTGAAGAAGCGAAGCGAGGCGGTCGAGAGCCCGTCCGCGGCCGCCGCCGCGAGCAGCCGTTCCCCTTCCAGCTTCGTGGAGGCGTAGGGGGACTTGGGCTCCGGGGTCATCGTCTCCACCTTCGGCACGGTCGGATTGTCGCCGTAGATGGCGGCCGAGGAGGCCAGCACGACCTTGTGCGCCCCGTGCCGGCGGGCCGCCTCCAATACCCGTCGCGTGCCTTCCACGTTGAGACGGGCGCATTCCTCGGGCCGGGAGACCGATTCGGGCACGGAGACCAGGGCGGCGAGGTGGAAGATGCGGCCTACGCCTCTGCAGGCCGTCTCAAGGGCCTCCGGATCGAGGATGGAGCCCCTGACCATGTCATGGCGCAGTCCGTCGAGGTTGCGGAGATGGCCTGAGCGCAGGTCGTCGAGCACCACGACCTCATGGTCGCGATGGAAATGTTCGACGACATGCGAGCCGATGAAGCCGGCTCCCCCCGTGACGAGGATTCTCATCGGTCAAGCGAGGCCACCACGGCCCGCATGCCCTCCATCTGGTCTTCAATCGACCTGACCAGCGCGAACTGAGTCCGGCAGCGGTCGAGGTTGTGATCCGGACGCCGGACCTTGAAATAGACGTCGCCTTCAAGCCAGTCCGTGAGGAAGCGCAGGCCGATCTCCAGGGTGATCAGTTTGCCGGAGAAGGGCAGCAGTTCGCGTTCCCGCCGGGTGAGGAAGCCGCCGGCCGCGGCCACGTATCCTTCCACCAGCGCCCTGAACATCGGGAGCCTCATCTCCACTTTCGACAGGTCCGTCTCGTCTTCGGCCGCGGGGGAGGTCGAAGTGCGCACGAGGTCTCCGAAATCATACAGGGCGGATCCGGGCATCACCGTGTCCAGGTCGATGACGCAGACGCCCTCGCCGGTCAGGTCGTCCAGCAGCACATTGTTGAGCTTGGTGTCATTGTGCGTGACGCGTTCCGGAATGCTCCCGTCCGCCAGCCCGTCGACGATGACGGAGACGTCGCATTCCCGGGAGAGCGCGAATTCGATCTCGGCCCGGGCCCGGGCCGCCCGTCCGTGCGCGTCCGCCCGCAGGGCCTTGCGGAAGTTCTCAAACCGGACGGGGGTGTGGTGGAAGAGCGGAATGGTCTCCTTGAGACGCTCCCCGGGAAGGTCGGCGAGCAGCGACTGGAAGGCTCCGAAGGCCCGGGCGGCCTCGCGGGCCTGGTTCTCATCGCGGATGACGTCGTGCCCCGTGGCGCCCTCGATGAACAGGTAGCAGCGCCAATGACCGCCCGATTCATCCTTGTGCCAGTCGCCACCGGCCCGGGTCGGCACGAGCGTCAGCGCCCGCCTTTCGGCGTCGGTCCTGCCTTCCTGCCGCAACCGAGCCTGGGCGTGGGAGCAGACGCGTGAGACGTTGGACATCAGGCCGGGCGGATCCCTGAAGACCTTCTGATTGATCCGCTGCAGCAGGAACCTGCGTCGCCCGGTCCCTTGGCTCTGCGTGACCGCGTAGGTGTCGTTGATGTGGCCGCTCCCGTATCTTTCCGCCGAGAGGAACTCGCCGGGCAGCGCGAACGCGGAGGCGATGCGTCGGATGTCCGGCTCGGACGACATCTCAGGACCAGAGGTTGGCGGGATACTCGCCGCGCGTGACCAGCGACTGGATGCTGGCCTGCACCTTGGGCTTGTCCTCGCGGTAGGTCACGCCGAACCAGGCGGAGCCCGTGCGGAGGACCCTGCAGGACGCCTTTTGGGCGGAGACCAGCGAGCCGACGGTGATCGGGATGTAGGACTCGCTCTTGAGCTCACCGCCCTTGGCGGCAAGGAAGGCCCTGAAATCCGTCTCGAGGAGGCCGAAGATGGAAGGTGCGAAGCCCCACATGTTCATCGAGACCGGTTCCTCCCCGCTGAGGGGGACCACCGTGCCGTCCTCGCCCCTGTGTTCAGCGCCCGTCGGCGTCCGGGAGATCTTGGTGAGCTCACGTATGTCGGTGAGCCTTCCGTCGGGACCGGTACGGCAGACTCCTCGGGCCACGGTGCCGTGCTCGGACAGGGTGTTCTTGAGCGTGAAACCGACCATCGAGTAATCGGTCGAACCGGGGGCCATCACGGAGAGGTCGGCGCCCAGCACGGCGTAGGAATCGCGGCCGTAGAAGTCGTCGGCGTTGATCACCGCGAAGGGCGTGCGGACCTGCTCGCGGGCGCAGAGTATGGCATGGGTGGTGCCCCAGGGCTTCTCACGGCCGGCCGGCGGGGTGAAGCCCGTCGGAAGGCGGTCCAGCGTCTGGAAGGCGAAATCCACCTCCACCTTGTCCGTGAAGCGGGCGGCGACGCGCTCCCGGAAGTCCCGTTCGAAGTCCGGACGGATGATGAAGACCACCTTGCCGAAGCCGGCGCGGAGGGCGTCGAAGACGGAGTAATCGAGGATGGTCTCGCCGGACGGACCCATGGGGTCGATCTGCTTGAGGCCGCCGTAGCGGCTCCCCATTCCGGCGGCCAGGACGAGCAAGGTGGGTTTCATCGGGAGAATTTTCGGATGCGTTCGACGACGTCGCCGCGGAAGCGGTCGATGTAGGCGCAGACGTGGCCCGTGAGGTCGGCCGCGTCGTCATGGACCAGGGGCGTGAGGTCGATGGCCCAGGCCATCGCGGACTCGCGGTCCGAGGCGTGCGCGTCGCTGAAGGTCGCGTTCGCCATGCGGCGGCCGAGCACGGCAAGGTCGTAGCGCTTGCCGCCGGCGATCTGGGTGGCGAACACGCCGTTGATGCGTTCGGCCAGTCCCGGCGGTCCGGACACGGGCATCGGCGACTTGTCGGAGTCCACCATCCAGTCGAGATCCCGCCAGACCTCGCACCCGTAGACCGTCTTCGGACGCCGGTCCTTGGGCAGACGTCGCAGGGCCGCGAGCGAACGGAGCAGGCACGCCACATGGGTGTCATGCTTGTCCGCGGGATTGTGCAGGTAGACGGTCTCGGGGCGGCAGGCCTCGAGCACCCTGTGGATGTCATCGACGACCTCTTCGCGCCCCGCTTCCTTCACGGTGCGGCTGGGATGCCCCAGCTGGGCCACGAACGAATACTCGCCGATGTCGGCCGCCTTGCGCTGCTCCCGCACGCGTTCCGCGGCGACCTGTTCGTCGGTCCAGTCCGCGTAGGGTCCGGAACGGGAACTGCCGCGCCCGTCGGTGACGATCACACCCCCGAACCAGCGGTCGGAGCGACCGTGGCAGGCGATGATCCCGTGAAATGCCATGAACTCGAGGTCGTCCTGATGGGCGCCGATTCCGAGGTGCGTGGTGCGGGAGACGGCCGCGGGGAGGGGGGTGCCGTCGGGGACGTACAGGTCGCTGGCTTCGGAAGAGAAGGGTTTCATTGCCTCGAGGTAGGGGCCAGGGATGCGGCGGCGACGGCCTGACCGTGCCTCCTGTCTCTCTCATCAGGGGCCAGCATGTCCACCCGAAGTTCGGGGAACTCCGTCGCGAGGACCCGGCGCGCGACCTCGGAGATCAGGTCGCCTCCGGAGCCCGTGGTCACCCGGCCCATGGAGAGTACCGCCTCCATGTCGTAGAAATCCGCGAAATGGGCGATGGCGTAGCCGAAGGCGACACCCACGGCCTCATAGACCTTGGCCGCGCGGTCATCGCCCGCCTGCATGCGTTCCTGCAACATCTCCAGCTGCTCCGGAAGGCGCATGCCGGGAGGAGTGATGATGCCGGCGGAGGGCAGCAGCCGACCGACGGCCTGCTGGCTGAAATATTGCACCGCGCAGCCGCGGTCGCCGGACCATTCGTCGGCGGGGGCGTCGGCGCGGTAGTCGACGGGGACGAAGGCGAGCTCGCTCAGCCAGTTGGTCAGGTTGCCGGAGCGGTCGACGTAGCCGGCCGCCACGCTGGTCCCCATGGCGACGCCGAGGACGGCGTTGCGGCCGAGGGACATGGAAGCGGCGAGGGCGGTGACGTCACCGTCGTTCAGCACCTCAAAGGGCACTTTCCATTCCTCCGCCAGCCGGACGAACATGTCCTTCACGTCGCGTTCGAACACCGTGCGGTCGGTGACGCCCCGGAACAGTGAGGCGACACGCACCTTGTTGCCGATGTAGACCCCGGCCGAGGATCCGCCGATGGCGTCCACCTTCGGAAGGTGGGCCGCGGCCCTGCGCAGGGAGTCCCGGATGCCTGCGAGATGGTAGGCGGGATCGGACTGGAAGTAGGGATCCCATTTCACCTCCTCGGAATGCACGACCTTTCCGTCGATGACCGCCGCGCACTTGCGGTCCGAGCCGCCGAGGTCGAAGCCGATGCGGCAGCCGTCGAGATGGCGGCCGAGGGCGACGTGTGAGGTGGATTCCGGCGGAAGGGCGCCGCGGGGGACGGCCTCGAAACGCAGTTCCGTCTCGAACAGGCGGACGTTGAAGTCGGCGTCGAAGGCCCGGGCGCCGTCGGCCGAGTAGCAGGCTGAGAGGCGACGGGCGAATTCAGGCGCGCGGGCTCCGGCGAGCAGCACTTTCGCGCCGCCCCTTGACCAGAGCAGGAATTTCACCGTGCGTTCGACATGGAGCCAGGTCTCCGCATCCAGCGTGCCTTCGGGCGGGACCAGGGTGACGAAACGGGAGGCAGTGCCGTCCGGCCGGGTGAGGCAAAGGGTGAGCTCGCCTACGCCCTTCACGGCGCGGGCCTGCCGAAGGTATTCCCTGGTCCAGAGCGAAGCCGGCACCAGCCCCGGGTCGGCGGCAGCCACGTGCTGGGGAAGGATTTTGAGCATCGCTCAGGAGGCGGACTGGGCGGCCGAAGCTGCGTCGAGATGGAACGTGCAGTCGGGGTGTTCCTGCAGCCATGTCGCCGGGCAGCCGGGGCCGGGCCTTTCACTGAGTGAGCGCCGGACGATGTCGGCCTTGCCGGCGCCGAAGGCCAGCAGTTCGATCCTTCGGGCGGCCAGGATGGTCGACACGCCCATCGTCAGGGCCGCCTTGGGCACGGCGGCGAGGTCGCCGAAAAAGACCGAATTGTCCTTGCGCGTCATTTCATCGAGCACGACCCGTCGCGTGCGGGATTCCCTCGGAGAGGGCGGCTCATTGAATCCGATGTGTCCCGTGCGGCCGAGTCCGAGGACCTGCAGGTCGATGCCGCCGGCGTCGGAGATGGCTCGTTCGAAGGCGCGGCACACGGCCTCGGAGTCATCGGAGGTGCCGTCGGGGACATGGGTCTGTTCCCGCGGCAGGTCGATCTGGCTGAACAGATTCTCGTCCATGTATCTCCGATAGGACTGCGGATGGTCCGGCGCCAGGCCCTCGTATTCGTCCAGATTGAAGGTGAGCACGTTGGAGAAGCTGAGGCCCTCCTGCCGGTGCAGCCTGATCAGTTCCCGATAGAGGGGCAGGGGAGTCGAGCCCGTCGCCAGACCCAGCACGACCTTGCGTCCATCCGGCCTGCCACGACGGATCAGGTCGGCGATGATGCCGGCCACTGCGACGGCGGCCTTGGCCGGATCGGCGTGTACGCGCACCGAGGGCATCAGCCGAGGGCGGCCAGCATGCGCGCCAGTTCATCCCGCCTCGCCTTCGCTTCCTCGAGCTGACGCCGGGCGCCTTCGAGGATCTGGGGCGGGGCCTTGGAGACGAAGGATTCGTTCGAAAGCTTGGCTTCGCCGGCCGAAACGGCCTTCTCGGCCTTCTCAAGTTCCTTGCCGATGCGGACCTTTTCGGCGGCGACGTCGACATTGGCCCCCATCTCCAGCACCACCGTGCCCAAGGGCGTGAGCGATCCGGGCCGCCCCCCGAGGTCGGCGGCGAACTTGATTTCGGAGAGTCCGGCCAGGCGGCACAGCTTGTCCTGGGCGGATTCGACGATCGCGCGGGCCGCTTCGTCCTTGGTCTGAAGGGAGACCGACAAATCCTTGCGTGTCGCCTGTCCGGCCTGCGACTTGAGCGCCCGTACCGCCGCCACGAACTCCCGCAGGGCGACGACGGTGGCCACGCGCGTGGCCGCGGGCTTGATGCCGTGGTCCCGGAGCGCCTTGAGGAGATCGCCCCCCGTCCCCGTGTGGTGACGCTGGATGAAGTCGGCGGGGCCCCCGTAGCCCAGCAGATGCCAGAGCTCTTCGCTGATGAAGGGCGCGACGGGGTGGAGCATCAGGAGGAACTGGCGCAGCACCAGGTCCTGCACGGCGAGGCAGGAGTCGCGCAGGGCCGGGTCCGCCAGCCTCGATTTCGAGGCCTCGACGTACCAGTCGCAGAAATCGCCCCAGAAGTAGGCGTACAGCCCCTGGGCGTAGGCGGTGAACTCGTGTTCCGCCAGATTGCGGTTGGTGGCGTCGGTGAGTTCCGCGAGGCCGTGCAGGATGGCGAAGTCATCGTCATCGAGCTTGCCGGGGGCGATGCGGGAGATCACCGCGGCCAGGGAGGAGTTGTCCGACATCGGTCCGGACATCTGGCGGAACCTCGCCGCGTTCCAGAGCTTGTTGCAGAAATTGCGTCCTTGGGCCACGCGGTCCTCGTCGAAGAGGATGTCCTGCCCCTTGGGGGCGATGGAAAGCAGTCCGAACCTCAGTCCGTCGGCGCCGAACTTCGCGATGAGGTCGAGCGGCTCCGGCGAGTTGCCGAGCGACTTGGACATCTTGCGGCCCAGCTTGTCGCGGATGATGCCGTTGAAGTAGACGCGCCGGAAGGGAACCCGGGCGCGGATCTCGTCCTCGGTGAGAGTCTTCTTCTCGGGGCCGTGCAGCTCCAGTCCCGCGATGATCATGCGAGCCACCCAGAGGAAGATGATGTCCGGTCCGGTGGCGAGCGCGCCCGTCGGGTACCAGTGCTTCAGCTCCGGGGTGGTCTCGCCCGGCTTGCGCCAGCCGATCGTCGCCAGGCACCAGAGCCAGGAGGAGGCCCAGGTGTCGAGCACGTCGGCGTCCTGCTCCCAGCCGGACGGATCGGCCGGGGGCGTGAGGGCGACGTGCCGGTTGGCGGGGTCGTTGCGGTCGGCGCCCTTCCGATACCAGACCGGGATGCGGTGTCCCCACCAGAGCTGACGGCTGACGCACCAGTCCTGGATGTTGTCCAGCCAGTGCAGATAAGTCTTCGTCCAGCGTTCCGGATGGAAACGGATGATGCCCGAGGTGACGGCCCGCTTCGCTTCCTCGATCTTCGGATAGCGGATGAACCACTGTTCGCTCAGGCGCGGCTCGATGGGGACGTCGGCCCGTTCGGAGTAGCCGACAGTGTTCTCATAGGGCTCGGTCTTGACGAGCGCGCCCAGTTCCTCGAGCAGCTTGCCGGCGGCCTCGCGCGCCTTGAAACGCTCCATTCCGGCCAGCGGACCGGCGTCCGCCGACATGGTCCCGTCGGGATTCATCACGTCCAGCACCGGCAGGGAGTGCCGGCGTCCGATCTCAAAGTCCGTCCGGTCGTGGGCGGGCGTGACCTTGAGCACGCCCGTGCCGAACTCCTTGTCGACCGCGGGGTCACCGACCACCGGGATCTTGGCCTTCGGGAAGGGACGCCAGACGTGTTTTCCGATCAGATGGCGGTAGCGTTCGTCCTCCGGGTGGACCGCGACGGCTGTGTCACCGGGAATCGTCTCCGGCCGCGTGGTCGAGATCTCGAGGTAGGTCCCGGGCAGTTCGGCCACCTCGTAGCGCATCCGGAAGAGCTGGCCCTTGGAGGGCTTCATGACGACCTCTTCGTCGGAGAGGCCCGTCTGTGAGACGGGGCACCAGTTGACCATGCGCTTGCCACGGTAGACGTAGCCCCGTTCGTAGAGCGTCACGAACGCCTGGAGGACGGCCTGGGAATAGCCGGCGTCCAGCGTGTGCACCGTCCGGTCCCAGTCACAAGAGGCCCCGAGCTTGCGCAGCTGCGAAAGGATGATGCCGCCGTGCTTGTCGCGCCATTCTGAAGCGGCCTCGAGGAACTTCTCCCGTCCGAGGTCATGCCGGGTCTTGCCCTGCTTCTGCTTGAGCTCGCGTTCCACCCTGGACTGCGTGGCGATGCCCGCGTGGTCGGTCCCGGGCAGCCAAAGGGCGGATTTGCCCTCCTGCCTGGCACGACGGACCATGATGTCCTGCAGCGTGTTGTTGAGCAGGTGTCCCATGTGCAGCACGCCCGTCACGTTGGGCGGAGGGATCATCACCGCGAAGGGTTCCCGGGCCGGATCGACCTTTCCCTTGAAGCAGCCCGACGAGACCCAGAGGTCGTACCAGCGCTGCTCGACTCCCTGGGGGTCGTAGGACTTGGGTATTTCGGCCATCGGAAGTGAGACGACTAGGGACTAAGAAGGAGATTGAAAAGCGTGGAGTGACACGGCATCAATGAAGGCAAGCCAGGCCCCATGCAGCGGGCCGACGACGAACCCCGCCAGGTCCGGAAGGAAGCAACGGCAGTCGACCGGAACGTGTGCCGTGGTAAGCCTGGCCCTTTTTTCTGACCGCTATCCAGCGTATAGCCGTCGGGGTGAAACAGAGAGGGCGCCCCGCGCGGGACGCCCTCATGACGCATGTCGCCGCGATCAGAGCGAGTGGATGCTCGACTTGCTGACGGCCATCGCGGCTTCCTTGAAAGATTCGCTGATCGTCGGGTGGGCGAAGCAGGTGCGGGCGACATCTTCGGCGCTGCCGCCGTATTCCATGTGCGCGCACGCCGCGGCGATCATCTCGGAAGTGCCGCGTCCGACCATCTGGACGCCGAGCACCTTGTCGGTCTTGGCGTCGGCGATGACCTTGATGAGGCCCGTGGTGGCGTCGGAGGCGATGGCGCGCCCGTTGCCCTGGAGCTGGAACTTGCCGACCTTCACCTCGACCCCCTTGGCCTTGGCCTCGGTCTCGGACATGCCGACGCAGGCGACCTCGGGATCGGTGTACACCACGCCGGGGATGACCGCGTAATTGACGTGTCCGTGCTTGCCGGCGATGTTCTCGGCGCAGGCCACGCCTTCCTCCTCGGCCTTGTGGGCGAGCATGGGTCCCGCCACGACGTCACCGATGGCGTAGACGCCCGGCAGGTTGGTCTTGAAATGTCCGTCGATGACGATGCGGCCGCGTTCATCGAGCTTGAGGCCGGCCTCGACCGCGCCCAGTCCGGTGGTGTTGGCCTTGCGTCCCACGGCGACGAGGATGCGGTTCGCGGGGAACTCGAGGACCTTGCCGTCGCGCTCGGCGGTGAGGGCGACGCCGGCGGCGCTCTTCTTCACTCCGGTCACCTTGGCCCCGAGTTCGAACTTGATGCCCTGCTTCTCAAAGGCGCCCTGGGCGGCCTTGGCGACGTCGGGGTCGTAGGCGGGACCGCAGATGCTCGTGAGCATCTCGACGACCGTCACCTGCGAGCCCAGCCGGGCCCAGACGCTTCCGAGCTCGAGGCCGATGGCGCCGGCGCCCACCACCACCATGCGCTCGGGCACGGAGGGCAGGGCGATGCCCTGGTCGGACGAGATCACGGTCTCGCCGTCGAACTTCATGAAGGGCAGCTCGATGGGCGAGGATCCGGTGGCGATCAGGATGTTCTTCGTGTCCAGCGTGCGGTCGCCGGAGGCGCCGCGCACGAGCACCTGGCCCGGCTTGCCGAGCCTGCCCAGGCCACGGACGATCTCGATGCCGCGCTTGGTGGTGAGGAATTCGACCCCCTTGTTGAGCTGGGCGACGACCTTGTCCTTGTTGGCCATCATCGCGGCGACGTCGAAGGTGAGCTTCTCCGCGCCCTGCAGTCCGTGCTTCTTGCCCTCGCGCGCGAGATGCCAGACTTCGGTCGAGTGCAGCAGGGCCTTCGAGGGGATGCAGCCGACGTTCAGGCAGGTGCCCCCGAGGGTGGCGTCCTTTTCGACGAGGGCCACTTTCAGCCCGAGCTGGGCGGCCTTGATGGCGGCCACGTAGCCTCCGGGGCCGGAGCCGATTACGACGAGGTCAAATTGGGACATGGGTAGGGTGTGAGGGTTCAGATTCCGAAGAGGAGGGGCTGCGGGTCCTCGATGGCCTGGCGGACCTTGACGAGGAAGGTCACCGCTTCCTTGCCGTCGATGATCCGATGGTCATACGAGAGCGCCAGGTACATGATCGGACGGATGACGATCTGGCCGTTCTCGACCACGGGACGCTCCACGATGTTGTGCAGGCCCATGATGGCGGCCTGCGGGTGGTTAAGGATGGGGGTGGAGAGCATCGAGCCGTAGATGCCGCCGTTGGAGATGGTGAAGACGCCGCCCTGGAGCTCAGGGAGCTGGATCTTGCCGTCGCGGGCCCGCTTGCCGAAGTCGCCGATGGCCTTCTCGATGCCGGCGAAGGTGAGCTGGTCGCAGTCCCGGACGACGGGGACCATCAGTCCCTTGTCGGTCCCGACGGCCACGCCGATGTCGAAGAAGTTGTTCTCGACGATCTCGTCGCCGTCGAGCTGGGCGTTGACCTGGGGGACTTCCTTCAGCGCCCTGACCGCCGCCTTCACGAAGAAGGACATGAAGCCCAGCTTGACGCCGTGCTTCTTCAGGAAGTCCTCGCCGTGGCGTTTGCGTAGCTCCATCACCGGCGCCATGTTCACCTCGTTGAAGGTGGTGAGCATCGCCGCCTCGGACTTCGCCTGGACGAGCCGTTCGGCGATCTTCTTGCGCAGAGGGGACATCTTGCGACGCGTGGTCCTGCCGTCGCGGGAAGGGATGGAGACGGGCGCGGGCGCGGCGGCCGGAGCGGAGGCCGTGGACGAGACGGGCGCGGCGGCGGTGGCGGGAGCGGAGGACTTAGCGCCGCCCGCGAGCGCCGCGAGCATGTCGCCCTTGGTGACACGGCCGGCCTTGCCGCTTCCGGAGACGGACGCCGGGTCGAGGCCGGTTTCCGCCGAAAGCCGGCGGACCGCTGGCGACACTTCGGCGGCGGCGCCTGACTTCGGCGTCACGGGAGACGGTGCCGGCTTGGCGGCGGCAGGGGCGGCCTGAGGCGCGGCAGGAGCCGCAGCCGGGGCGTTGCCGGCGGCTCCGGCCTCAATGGCGGCCACGACCTGTCCGACGAGCACCTCCGTGCCGGCCGGGACCTTGATTGAGATCCGGCCGTCGACTTCCGCGGTGGCCTCTGAAGTCACCTTGTCGGTCTCGAAGGAGAAAAGCGGCTGACCCTTGCGGACGGCATCGCCGTCCTTCACGAGCCAGGTCGCCAAAAGACCCCCCGTGATGGATTCGCCAGAAGGAGGTATTTTGACGTCGACAGCCATGAAGGTGAGCAGCGCAGATTTACCCTCGATGGGTCAGATTTCAATGGGAAATGGGCGATTTTTGAGGCCCAACCCCCTGTTCTGATGCCTTCGGAGGGGCTTAGGGGGCGAAAGCCTGCCTCAGGACGTCCGCCTGTTCGATCTTGTGAACGGACAGGGATCCCACCGCAGGGGAGGCCGCGGCGTCGCGGCCGGCGTACTTGGGGCGAATGCCGACGGCTTGTTCAATCTGTTCGGCGACGAAGGTCCAACCGCCCATGTTCCGGGGTTCGTCCTGGACCCAGACCACCTGCGAGGGTGAACCACATTCCTTGTGGGCTGCGACCAGCGCCCCCGTGTCGAACGGGTAGAACTGTTCGACGCGCGCGATGGCGGTGGTCGTGTCGCCCAGCCGGGCCCTCTCGGCCTCAAGTTCGAAGTAGACCTTGCCAGAGCAGAGCAGAAGCCTGCGGGCCGACTTGATTCCTCCCTGGTCGGGGATCACGGCCTTGAACGCTCCTTTGGTGAAATCCTCGAGCGAGCTGACGCACGATTTGTGGCGAAGCAGGCTCTTGGGCGTCATCACGACGAGCGGCTTGCGGTGTTCGGATTTGACCTGCCGACGGAGGGCGTGGAACAGCTGGGCGGGCGTCGAGGGCTGGGCCACCTGGATGTTGTTCTCCGCGCAAAGCTGCAGGAAGCGCTCGAGTCGCGCCGAAGAATGCTCCGGGCCCTGTCCTTCGTAACCATGGGGCAGCAGCATCACGAGGCCGCTCGTCTGCGCCCACTTCGACTCCGCCGAAGCGATGAACTGGTCGATCATGATCTGGGCGCCGTTCGAGAAGTCGCCGAACTGCGCCTCCCAGATGACGAGCGCGTCCGGGGATTCCAGGGAGTAGCCGTAGTCGAATCCGAGCACGGCGTATTCCGAAAGGGAAGAGTTCACGAACTCCACGCCGGCGCCGCCGGCGGCGGACAGGGGGACGTGTTCGGCGTCATTGGAGGGGTCGTGCAGCACCCCGTGACGGTGCGAGAAGGTGCCGCGCTCGCAGTCCTGCCCGGAGATGCGGACCGGGTGGCCTTCCGCCAGCAACGTCCCGAAGGCGAGACCCTCGCCCAGGCTCCAGTCATAATTGGATCCGGAGCGATAGGCGTCAGCGCGGATGTCCAGCATGCGCTTGATCTTGGGATTGGGCGTGAAGTCCGGAGGCATCTCCCAGAGGCAGGGCGCCACGCGTTCGATGAGCTCGACCGGCACGGCGGTCTCGGCCGTGTGGGAGTAAGGCGAGGCGAACGGACGCAGTCCCGGGGACTCTCCCTTCCGGGCCTCGATGTCGGCGGACAGGGAGGCGCGGGCGCGGTCAAGCGCGGCGTTCAGGAGCACGTCGATCTCCGTCCGGAGCGCGAGCAGTTCGCCGTCGGGCGCGACCTTCGTCTCAATGAGTCGCTTGGCGTAGACCTCGCAGGGGGAGGGGAAGGAGGCGATGGTCCGGTAGAGGATGGGCTGGGTGAAGAGCGGCTCGTCGGTCTCGTTGTGACCGTAGCGGCGGTAGCAGACGATGTCTACGACCGCGTCGGCCGCGAACTTCTGGCGGTATTCGAAGGCGATCTCCGCCGCCAGCGCGACCGCGTCCGGGTCGTCCCCGTTCACGTGGAACACGGGCGCCTCGACGAACTTGGCGATCTCCGTGCAGTGATGTCCGGTCCGGGCCTCGTCGGGCGCCGTCGTGAAGCCGATCTGGTTGTTGCTGACGAAATGCACCGTGCCGCCGACCGCGTAGCCCTTGAGGGCGGCGAGATTGAGCGTCTCCATGACGACTCCCTGTCCGGCGAAGGCGGCGTCGCCGTGGAGCAGCACCGGGAGGATGGACGAGCGCGGCGTCTCCTGGATGTCCGCCCGGGCCCGCGCCCGGCCGAGGACGACCGGATTGACGGCTTCGAGGTGGCTGGGGTTGTAGGCCAGCGTGACGGCGACCTTGGCTCCGCCGACCGTCCTCTCGCCCTCATAGCCGAGGTGATACTTCACGTCGCCGTCGCCCGAGGAGGTGTCGGGAATGTGCTTCTCATCGAAGGCCTTGAAGAGCGCCTCCGCCTTCTTCCCGCAGAAATTGACGAGCACGTTGAGACGGCCGCGGTGCGCCATGCCGAGGATGATGTCGCTGACCTTCGCGGAAGGCGCCCGGTCGACCAAGGTCTCCAGGGCCACCATGAGGGACTCTCCGCCCTCGATCGAGAAGCGCTTGGCGCCGACGTAGGTGCGGTGCAGGAACCGTTCGAACTGCTCGGCCTGCACCATCGTGCGGAGGAAGCGCCGGCGCCTTTCGGAGTCGTAGGAGGGCTTGAGCCCGGAGGACTCCACGCGGTCCTGCAGCCAGCGCCGACGCGCGCCGTCCTGGATGTGCGCATACTCGACCGTGAGCGTGCCGCAATAGGTGGCGCGGAGACGGTTCAGGATTTCGGAAAGAGGGAGCGTCTGGCCTCCGAGGAAGTCGCCGGTGTGGAACGTGCGGTCAGGCGCGATTCCATCGAGGCCGAGGGCGCGATCCGTCAGCTCATGGCAGGGGGTCGGTTCACCGAGGGGACTGAGCTTGGCCTGCCTGTGGCCGAGCATCCGATAGGACTGGATGGCGGCCAGCACCTTGAACTGGGCGCCGAGGTCGCCGGTGACGGGAGCGCCGGCGGCGGCACCCTTGGCAGGCTTGGGCGGAAGACTCAGCCCGAGTTCGAACCCTTCGAAAAACGCCCTCCATTCGGCGTCGACGGAAGAAGGGTCTTTCGACCACTGCTCATGGTAGGAGGCGACAAGGTCAGCGTTCCAACGACTTCCGACACTGAGATGCTTCATAAATTAATGAGCGTTAAATGCCCTATCGTTTTAACCTGCCGACGGTTCCCTACAAGTCCAGACGGGTGTGGAAAAATCCACAAGATTGGGGATTGAGTCCAAGTTTCCCGTCAGGTTTGCTGAATGACGCGTCGATGTCCACCCCACGACCGGCCAATCGTTCCTATTCCACGGAAGCGCTGGAGCGTTGGTTTGCGTCCCTTCCGGAGGACTGGGAGTCGTGTTTCGATGCGGCTGACCTCGAGGAAGGCCGGAGGATCTACACCGAGGGGCTGGTCCGGACGCTCGAACTTCGCCCAGATGCGGCCGAGGCGGTCGCCCGGACGGAGGCCCAGACGGTGCGTGCCGTCATCGAACTGACCGACAGCCAGCTGGAATGGCGCACTTCGCTGCCCGAGGAGGAGAACGGCGCCCCCTATGCGATCGCGGCGATGTACGAGGTGGAGGAGCTGCTGGCCGATGAGATTCCGGCCATTGATGATTCGGCCCCGGCCCAGCCCCAGCAGGCGGCGCCCGAGCCCGAGCGCAAGGAGAACGGAGGCAAAGCTTCGCTCAAGCTCCAGGTGAGTTTCGTGCTGTCCTCCGACGGCCTGACGGCCGCGGCCGCCTGGACGGGCAAGGGAGGGCAGAGTCTCAACTGCTTCGGTCCTGGCGCCATCCCGGGCGATGAACTTTCGGATGAGCAGCGGCAGACCCTGTTCCGCTTCAGCACCGTCGCCCACCGCGCCGGCTTCGTCTACGCCAAGTCCTCGGGGCAATGGGCCATCGACAACATCGGCCGCATCGAGAGGTTCGTCCGCGAGGAGCTGAACGAGTGGCGCAAGCGCTTCAAGCTGTTGGGCGAGGAGGCGCTCAACATCTTCCGCAACGAGCAGCTCCAGGTCGCGGTGGACGCCGAAGCTGAGTCCACTTCAGACGGGCGGTCGTTCCGGCTGAACTGGCGGCTCAAGGCCGGCGGTCACAGGCTGCTGGCCGACGAGCAGAAGCTGCTCCTGAAGGCGGGCGGCAGGCCAGTGATCCTGCCCGGCAAGGGCGTCGTGGCTTACAACGCCGCGGTCGCCGACTTCTCCGAGGACTGGAGGGCCAAGGACGGCGAGGTGCCCCGCTACCTGCTGCTTTCCCTGTTCGACCACGCCGCCGTCGGCGCCCTGCGTCTGAACTCAGACCTGAAGGAGTGGAAGGACCGGCTGCTCCAGGAGCCCGAACCCTCCGACCGTCTTCCGGCCCACCTCCGGCCTTATCAGGCCAAGGGCGTCGCCTGGCTGGGCCGGCTTTGCGACCTGGGCGCGCATCCGCTGCTCGCCGACGAAATGGGACTCGGAAAGACGATCCAAGTCCTCGCCCTCATCGCCTCACGTCCCGCGGGCGAACGTACGATCATCGTCTGCCCCGCCAGCGTGATCCCGGTCTGGCTGGGCGAAATCAGACGGTTCCACCCGGAACTCAGCGCGGCGGTGCTCACGGCCGATGACGACTTCAACAGCAGGCCGGACGCCCGCATCTGGGTGTCCAGCTACACCCAGCTCCGTCGGCATGCGGAGCTTCTGCCCAAGGCCCGGTTCGGCTACGCCGTGCTCGACGAGGCCCAGGCGATCAAGAACCCCGAATCGAAGACCACGCAGACCTGCCTGCTGATCCAGGCTGACCATCGCATCGCCATCACGGGAACGCCTCTGGAGAACAGGCCGACCGACCTTTGGGCGATCTTCCGCTTCCTCATGCCGGGACTTCTGGGCAAGCGCGCCAACTTCGAGCGGATGATGCAGCGCGATCCTTCGGCCGGTCTGGGCAAGGTGCGGCGGCAGGTGAGCCCCTTCATCCTGCGACGACTCAAGCGCCATGTGGCGGCCGACATCCCGCCCAAGATGGAAGTGGTGCTCCCTTGCCCGCTCACGCACGAGCAGCGCACGCTTTATCAGCATCTCACGCAGGGCAGCGGACTGACGGGCGAACTGGCGGGCCTGCTCTCGAAGGACGCCACCTCCGTGCTGACGCTGCTCATGCGACTCCGCCAGGTGTGCTGCGACCCCGGCCTGCTGCCGGAGAACTCGGGCTGTCCGTCGGCCCATTCGGGCAAAGTCACCATGCTCATGTCGAAGCTGGCCGAGGTCGCCGCCAACGGGTCCAAGGCCGTGGTCTTCTCCCAGTTCGTCTCCCTCATCGAACGCGTGAAGTCGGCCTTGGCGCGCGAACTGCCCCAGATGCCGGTCTTTGAGCTCACGGGCGAGACGAAGGACCGTTCGACCCCCGTCGAGCAGTTCAAGGAGACCCGCGGCCCGGCGCTTTTCCTCGCCTCCCTGAAGGCCGGCGGCACCGGCATCACCCTCAACACCGCCGAATACGTCTTCCTCCTCGACCCCTGGTGGAATCCCGCCGTCGAAGCCCAGGCGGTCGACCGGGTGCATCGCATCGGCCAGAAGAACCCCGTTCTCATCTACCGCATGATCTCTCCGGGCACGGTCGAGGAGCGCATCGAGGAGCTCAAGCAGGAGAAGCGAGAGCTGTTCTCCTCCGTGGTCGGCGACATCCCCGACATGACGGACTGGACCCGTCACTTCTCCTCGATCGAGGCGCTCATCCGCCTCAGCGACTCCCCCGTGACCGCCGAAACCGCCCCCGAACGGGACGCGGAGGGCTGAGTCACTTGGCGGTCAGGTCGTATTCGGAGGCTCCGGTCACGGTCACCTCGGCGAATTCGCCGACGGCGAGCGACCGGGGCACGCGGACGGTGCCGTCGATCTCCATGGCGTCCCCTTCGCTGCGGGCGACGCCGGCGCTTTCAACCAGCACCTTGAGCTTCCTGCCGATCATGGCCTTGCCGCGTTCCTTGGAAAGACGCTGCAGGAGAGTCATGGCGCGGGCATGGCGGTCGGCCTTCACTTCATCGGACAGGTGACCTTCCAGACGGTCGGCCTTCGTGCCTTCCTCCTTCGAATATTTGAAGATGCCGACGCGGTCGAACCTGGCCTCCTCCAGGAAGGCGAGCAGCTCGTTGAAGTCCTCCTCGGTCTCGCCGGGGAAGCCGACGATGAAGGTGGTGCGGATGGCGATGCCGGGCATGCCGGCGCGCATCCGGCGCACCAGGTCGCGGATGTAGGCGCCGTCGGTCTCGCGCTGCATGGCCGAGAGCATCCGGTCGGAGATGTGCTGGAGCGGGATGTCGACGTAGCGCGCGACATGGCGGGACGAGGCGATCGTCGCGATGAGCTCGTCGCTCCAGTGGGCGGGGTGCGTGTAAAGGAGCCTGATCCAGAAATCCCCCTCGATCAGGTCGAGTTCCCGCAGCAGCGAGGCCAGCGACTCCCCCTTCGAGGAGTCGACCTTGCTCCGGGGGCCCGGCCTTGCGTCCGTCCAGCGGTCCATGCCGAAGAACGTGGTGTCCTGGGAGATGAGATTGATCTCCTTGACCCCGTCCGCGACCAGCTGGCGCGCCTCCTTGACGACGGAGTCGACGGTACGGCTGCGGTGACGTCCACGGATGCGGGGGATGATGCAGAAGGAGCAGGGGTGGTTGCAGCCTTCGGCGATCTTGACGTACGCCGCGTGACGAGGAGTCAGGCGCACGCGCGGGGTGTCGAAGTCAGGGATGTAGGTCGTCGTCTTGGAGAGGAATTCCGTCCGTCCGGCCTCTCCTCCGATGACCTTGCGGATGACGGGCACGATGTTCGCCACCTGGTCCAGTCCGATGAAGGCGTCGACCTTGGGCAGCTCCACGCGGCCCTTGGCGCCTTCGACCACGGGGAGCGCGCCCTGGTAGCGCTGGGACATGCAGCCCGCCACGATGAGCTTCTG
>JACCDL010355939.1_pt1 | contig 35939 bp, 55 predicted proteins | sample 7441931 | NCBI WGS metagenome assembly JACCDL01 (sample SAMN15323437, study PRJNA562643) | freshwater metagenome | isolation source: river surface water | place: USA:Blue River Watershed | collected 2017-08-16 | reverse complement strand
TCCACGAAGACGAGGCCGAGGACTTCTCACCAGCTTGCTGGGAAGACACCAAGATTGCTGTCCTAACCGACCGCATCGAAGCCCTGACTGCCGAGAACGAGCGGCTGCGGGAACTGCTGGACGCATGGCTCGGGCTGGCACGGGAACATCTGGATACGGAACTGGCTGGGCGCACATTTGAGGCGCTTGAAAGGACGCGCAAATGAGCAGCTACCCCGCATGGGTTTGTAGCGACTGTGGTCGCAAACACGGCAGGCGCGAGTGCGGCATCGCAACGTTGCATGGGGATAAGTGCGGCGTATGCGGACACACCGGCTTGGTTACGGAACCGAGGGACTACGGCCACCTCAAGGACGGCTGGCAGAAAGAGGTGAGGAAGCGGAAATGACCGACGAAATTACACGCGAGATGTTCCAGCACTCAACCGTTGTGATCGCGGGACTGAACGACCGCATCGAAGCCCTGATTGCCGAGAATGAGCGGCTGCGGGAGGCGTTGGTAGCTGAACGCGAGGAGAACCTATGGAGCGCCTATGCCCCGGGGGATGTGATTGGCGATGAGTGGACGCACTTGTTTATGTCGGACGGTGAATGGCTGGCTAAGGAATGCGGCTTTGATCCTAGGCAGGGGTATTACAGCGCCGAAGCAATCCGCAATGCTATCCCGATTGCCGCCCGCGCCGCACTGGGAGACACGCAATGACCAAAGAACTGAAGATTGGAGATCGCGTCGAGAAGGTCAAAGGCTATCGTTGGCCTGGTGTGATCGTCGCCATCTTTGAAACCACGCAGGGCAAGCTGCGCTACGTTGTCGAATGCACTGTGCCAGAAGTGGCCGGGGCGCTGCACATCTATGCGCCAGAGCAGATCGCGGTAGCGCCATGACTGACGAAGAAGTGGCAATGCAGCTAGGCACCCAGATTCTCTCTGATGCCGATAAGCTGCGCCTCTTTATGCCTGACTGCTATGCCCGCATTCCGCTGTCGTGGAATGGCGAACAATACGAGATTCAGGTGTTTCGAGTGACTAGCGAACCATCTCAGGAGTGACCATTACCCGGCCCACTGCGCCGTAATCGCGGTGGTAAGTGATCGCCCAGGCTGCGCGATCTGCGATCCAGCCGCCGCGTGCCGCATAGGCATCACGTGCCGCCAGAGTAGGATGCTGAACGACAGTCACGCCGTTGTATTCCTTCTCGTCGCGGTGGTGCCGGTGGCCGCAGTGAATCTCGCGCCGCTTGGTCGATCCCCACACCTCTGGGAACTGGGCAGCAAACAGCAGGGGCAGCGCCTCGTTCTTGACCTTGTGCCCGTGGTGGATACCCAGCATGACCTGGCCCCACTGGTGGCAGTAGAAGGGCAGCGCGCTGTCATCGACAGTCAGGCGAGGCTCGTTCTCATAGACCACCGCCATCATGTCAGAGAGCCAGCCAGTGCCTTCTTCGTCGTGGTTTCCTTCGGCAATGACCAGATGCACAGTGTCATGGCGCTCTAGTGCCATGCGCACCATTTCGCGGATGATGCGGATCGCAGCGCGGCGAATCTTAGGATAGCGGCTGTCAGCGTCCAGCACGTGTCCGTGAGCTGGCGTGATCGGAGTCTTGCCATCGGTATGCAAGAAGTCGCCCTGAATGTTGATGACCGCATGAGTCGCCTTGGGGGACATGGCGATCATGTAGGCATAGCATCCCAGCAGATTGCTCTCGGCGATGCTCAAATCCCAATCGTCTCCGCCCTCGCGGTGCCAAGCCAGCATTCCCAAGTGGTAATCGGTAAACGTGTATAGATTGCACAGAGCGGCCTCTGTGAAGGTAGGGCCAGCCACCGGGGCGACAGGGGTGATCTCTTCCTTGAGCGCGTCCACGGCTTCCCGCAGGGCCTGTAGCAGCGCCTGATGGCTGACGCTCGACTTCACCCATTGCCCGGTCGGCTTGCCATCGTCGTTATAATAGGTCGAAATGCCCTTGACCACGAATCCCTCTGGCACCGGATGCACCATGTCGTGATCTGGGGAAAAACCCTGAAGCGCAGCCTTCTTCTGCACGCGCTCCTTGGCCTGAATGATATTGCGCCAGTGAACGCCCATTGCATCTGCGGCTGCGCGCATTGAGCCATGCTCTCGCCAGGCTTCGAGATATTCGCGCTGGCGATCTGTAGCAAAAGACAGAAGGCGGTCATCAAAGTCGATCACGGATTCGTCCCCTCTGGGCAGTCGTGATTGCAGACGCATTCAAAGCGGCTGTTGTGCGCTTCGATCTCTGCCACTGTTTCTGGAGTATCTTTGGTGGAGTCGTAAGTGATCGGCTTCGTCAGCGCGCAGTAATTACTGAGCGGAACGGGATCGGTCATATTTAGATCGCAAGCGGTTAGTCCGCACAGGATCAGGGACATTATTAGCAGCTTCGCCAAGAGCAATTTGTTGCTCAACTTCATGCGCTGCCTCCTCTGCGGCTTCCTTACGGCCCCCCCGCTTCCAACGATGTTCAGCCCAAGCGCCTAGGAGCTTGTCGAGAACACCCAGAAGGGCCGTAAGGAACTTGAGCATTACTAAGCCTTGTCGGCCAGCAGGATCGCAGCCAGACCGGCCAGCGCCATCACAACAGCAGCACCTGCCTCATAGAGCGGCTGGGCAATGCCAAGGGCAGCAGCCAGACCAGCAAGACCGGCATAGGTCGAAGGCTCACGCAGACGAGCCAGAATAAAATCAACCATTCTTCACTCCTTTCGGGATCATCCCGATAGCGGTATGCTCAACTTCCTTCACGCGCCGCAACCAGCCTTTGCCGAATGTTGGGAAGGTCTTGAGCATCCGATAGTAATCGCGGCGCATATCCTGATACCGCTTGACGCAGTGATCGGCTCCCAGGGCCTTGACCATCTGCTCAAGCTGGGAAAGCGTGCGGGGGCCGATCTGACCATCCTCATGCGCGCCAACCATGCGCTGCAAATATCGAGCAGCGCGATTGGTTCCTGCATTCACGCCAAAATCAAACACGCACAGATCAAGTCCAGCCGGTAGCGCATCGCAGCGGAGGGTGTCCCAATACCGCACCTTGTAGAGCGCATTGACATGATCGACAGTCAGGCTGCGCATGATCTTTTCAGTGACCGGATAGCCGATCCACTCTTCATACACGCGCTGGGTCACACCCAGATTGGTGCGACCGCCAGGGTCAGATTTATGATTGCTGTAACCACCCTCGTGCAGCAGCACTTCCTTCAGACAGGCATCGAAGTTACCCTTCGTCATATGCCTATTCCTTGTTCAGCCAGCCTTGCACTGTCTTGGTTTCATAAATGCGGATCGCTGTCCACACGATAGTAATTAGGGCAGCGATATTCGGTAGCATTTGAAAGAGCGTCCCCAGCATAGTGCCAATGGAAAGGGCATCAAGCAGATGCTTCAAGCCTTCAGGGATATGCTTCCAGAGATCATACTCTTCCATGACAACCCCACTTATGCCGTGATGCCGGTGACAAACACGCCCGCGCCGCTAGTGCCAGAGACACCAGCGGTCGTGTAATAGCCTGGGGCGGTGATCTGCACGCTATTCATCAGAATCTTGTTTGCAGAGCCGCCGCTGATTGCAGCAGTGTTGAACAGGGTCGGGTCGATTGAGGACTTATCCAACCCAGTGCCGTCAGAAAACACGCCCTGAGCAAACGCATTGCTCTTGCCGTCAACCTTAGCACGCACATCAATGCGAGACGCACTGTTAATGCTTACAGCCGCCTTGGTGCCGTCTCCGGTGCCGGGATTGTTGATGGTTGCCGAAATCCGAATGTTTTCTGATCCGCCATCAATCACAACCGGCTGATAGAAGTTTTCGATGATCACGGAATCGTCAACCGAAACATTTGACTGCTGGCTGGCGTAAATGCCACGATTGCTAGTTCCGACACTACCCAGAAGCTGGAGGCCACCGCAAATGGCAACACTGCCATTATTGGTGCCGCCATGCAGCCAGATGCCGCTGTAAGAGCCGCCAGTGTCATTCAGCTGGATATAGCCACCAGAGATCGTGACCATGCCCGCAGCGTTCAGAGCGTTAATCTCAATGCCGTTTCCGTTGCACTGATCAAAGGCGGAATTGCGAATGTGCAGATCAAGCTTGCCATAGGTGCCTGATGCGCCCGATCCGTCAACGACTACCGGATTATCAACGGCGGTGGTTTCCATGTCATCAATGAAGATGTCAGCGAAGTCGCCATTGATGTAAACGCCGGTCGGGCTGACAAGCAGTGGGCTATTGCCAACCACTACATTGCAGCGGCTCAGATAAAGCGAAGGATTGCCACCAGCCAGAATGGCCGGAGCGCCCTGCGGCCAGAAACCACGAAGGAAGTCATTGCCGCCGCCAAACTCAACCGAGCGGAATACAGTGCAATCATCAACTTTGGTGTAAACTGCGCCGTAAAAATAGAAGCCAATGATTGGCTCCCAAGCTGCGCAATTGCTGATCTGGCAGTTCAGCACGTAATTCACGAGCCACGCCTTGACCGCGCTGCTTTCGCTTCCAGGCGAAGGAGGAGTCAGCGCGGACCCCCAACGGGCGCACAGATTCTTGACAGTAATGTTCCGATAATAAAGGCTCGTGCTGACAGGTGCGCTGTCAGGGCCGATCTGGATCACATTCTTCGTTGTGTCTGTGCAAAGAACGCGCGTGCCGGTGCCGGTGTTGTAGCCATCAGGAATGACCGCGCCGCGCACAGTGCGATACTGCACGTTGATCTTGAAGGTGTCGCTGATCCAGTAATCCTTAGCGGCGAAGTTAGTCACCGGGCAGAGCGTAAGGCACGCTTGCATAGCCGCTAGATTCGCGGCTGGGATCGATCCAGAGTTGCTGTTGGGAGTTGCGCCAAACCATTCGGGATAGCCATTGATGCCATCCCACACGCGCTCCCAATAGAAGCCAGCGGTATTCGACGAAACGTAAATGCCTTCGAGCGGATCGCTGGGTGCCACGCCCACCTTGCAGATGAACTGGCCCTCACGCCCTTCGTCCGTCAGAAACACAACTCGGTTTTCAGAAGGCGGAACGTCAGGCAGTTCAGCCAGCGAGACAGAGGAAAACACCTCATTCGCCACAAACGGATTGGTGTAGACCACGCGCCCGCCGCTGTCCTTCACAGTGATGCTGTAGGCATACTGATCGACATAGACGTTGGCAGGAGTCCCCTGATAGACAGGGAAGCCCGCATTCGTGCCAATAGGCTGGCTGGCTGCAGAAGTCAGGCCCGCATCCCAATAGGTCGCAATCGGGTTGCTAATGGGGTCTTGGTTGGCATCACCAATGTAGATGCTGCCATTATCCAGAGCGTTTCCGTCCTGATCCGTGAAATACTGGAAAGGAACCCTGATCGACTGCGCAGCCATTTAAATCTCCTGTGCGCTCTTTATGCACGAAATGGGGAAATTGCGAAAGGTCACTGACGCACCGGCATTGCAGGAGCAGCCATTGGCTTTTCAGTCTGCGCAGCCTCGCCACCCTCCTGACCGGCCTGAGTGGTCAATGCGCGTGACAGGCTTCCAAGCACGTTCTGTTCAGCCTTGCTGCCTGGCGCAGTGCGAGACAGGGCAACCAGAAGATTCTTGACTGCCTTGCTTTCATACACACGCGCACCAGCAATCACGCTGCTCAGAAGCGCGGTAGTGCCAGGGGCGAAATATGCACCAGCACCACCAAGCCCAGTCGCAATCAGCGGGAACAGGGTCTGACCAGTGGCAGTGTTCACAGCAGCCTGATCCGCGCGGCGGCTGAATTGAAGCGCGCGAAGCAGACCAGTGAGGCGTTCCGCATCCGCCGGTTCAAACGCCACACCGATCTTCTTACCGGCATCTTTCAGCTGGCGCGTGAACTTGGCAACGCTGAGATCATCAATCCCACCAGCCTTTTCGACCATATCCTGCACGATCAGAGCGCGGGCATTCTTCTTGCCCTCTTCACTCAGCCCGCTGAACAGAGCGCGCACTTCGCTAGGCTTCTTGCTAAACAGCAGGAGGCGCGCTTCTTCAGGGGTTGCAGTGCCCTTTGCGAGAACGCGCTTGACAGTCGCATTTTCAAGATCGGTGGCAAAGTCGGAGAGTGCCTCATTGGCCCCACGCCATTTGGCAAAGTCCCCAGGCTGACCAAACTTCTGAATGTGCCGCCCCATATCCTCACGCAGCGCGGGATAGAGATCGTTCACCACCTTCTTCAGCTCAGACGAAACAGGCTTCAGGGTGTCATCGCTCAGAGCATCGCCAATGACTTTGCGTGTCAGTTCGACCTGACGAATATCGCCACTGAGCAGATCATTCTTGAACGACTGAAGCTTGGCAACCAGCGGCTGGTAGTTCGCAAGATTGCCATACTTGGCGATGTTAGAATCAATCACCGCAACCGCATCAGTCACATCAATCGGGTTCTGCGACACGCGATCAATGACTTCACCCTTATCGCGGGTAAGTTTGCCGATCTGCTCACCGCGCACCTTCAGGAAGTCACGGGTCACATCATCGATCTCAGCAGTTCCGCCACGGAAGTCATCATACAACTTCGTCACAGCAGCTTCACGAGCCTCACGCTGCGCCGCACGCTGACCGCCAGTGCCAAGCACCGGAATCTTCTCAAGCGTTTCCTGTGCCCAGCGGCCAAACCAAGTGGTAGGGCGCACAATATCTGAGGTCATCAGGGGGATTGCAGCAGCTTCAGCAGCCGGAATGGCCTCAGCAGCAGCTGACGGAACTAGGCGGCTGACTGCCGGGGCAATGTAACGCTCAGTGAACTGCGTAACCGCCGGGGTGACATACCGCTGTGCAGCAGCACCACCAGCAGCGCCCAAAGTCGCACCAGTCGCAGCGCCCAAAAGACGCTCAGAGTCAAGAACGCCAACGTTAGGAGCGGCTGCGCCAAACCCAGTAACGCCACCATAAAGCGCACCCTGCTTGGCAGTCTGGAGCACTGCCTCCTTCATCGGAGCCGCAGCCGGTGCGCCAGGGATCAGCTTGTTGATAGGCGACATGATGCCGCTGAGAATCTCACCAGTCAGCGTAGTGCCGGGGAAGTTCTCGCGGCCATACTGCTTGGCAGCTTCGAGCTTCGCAGCCGCTTCAGGATCAAACTGCTGAACGATCTCTTCAGCCAGACCGCCCGTGTAGCCAGTCAGCGCAGCTGATCCGAGCGCGGCAGCGCGGCCAGGCGCTCCACCTTCACGCACACCACTCTTCGGAAGCGCCCATTCAACAGCAGCGCGATTGCCCGGAGCATTCTGCTCATACCACTGTAGGACGCTAATCGTTTCCGGGCCAGCCTCGCCATAGCCCTTTGCCTTCATTGCGGCATTGAACTGGGCCAGAGCTTGATCGAACGGAAGCCCCTGAGTAGCTGCCCACGCCTCAGCATTGTCACGCTGACGCTGGAAGTCGAGATCGGTTGAATACTCAGCGCCCTGAGCGACACGAATCTCAGGAGAGACAACTTCACGCCCCTGAGCATCGAGCTCCACCTTGGGTTGCACCACACCCATGAGCGGCTGAATCGCTTTATCAAAATCCGCAGCGAGTGGGCCAGCTGCAATTCGTGCAGCTTCAATTGCGCGCTGAAGCCTTTGATTCTTTACCTCAATTTCACGAGGAGTGTCGTCATACTGAGGAAAATAAGCAATGCGGTTGGCAACCTTCTGCTCTTCATTATAGGCAGCGCCAGTTCCCAAAGTCAGCAGTGCGTCAAGAATGTCGCCCTGCGCATCAGTGACAATACGACGATCTTCACCCGCCAGCTTGCGGGTAATCACGCCTTCACCCAAAACATCCCGCGACAGCGTTTCCAATACACCAGCTTGCTGGGCATTAGGATCAATCGCTAGGGCATTTTTAATGTCATTCGCGCCGCCAGCGATACGGCTAAACAGCTGAAGCGTTTTCTGCTGCGATTCAGTCGGCTTGGTGTCACCGGGTTTCGGCGCATTGGGATCAGCAGGGCCGCCGGGAATAGCCTCCAGCTGACCGGCAGCATTGTAGCGGTAGCCGCTGGGTGCCTCGCGCGGCTTTTCAACGATGGGAGTCTCAAAGCTAGGCGATGCTGGCCCCTGAGTTGCGCTGTATTCTTCCCAGGGTTTCAATTCTTGTTCAGCCATGACTACTTCCCAATCACAACGTGCCAGTGCGGCCCGGTAGCATATTTTGACGGATTACGCACTTCATCCTTAGCTTCGATAATACGATAACCCGCAGCACGAATGCGCGACACATACTGCTCAAAGGTCATACCCGGAATCGGCGCAACATCGACTGCGCCAACAGTGCGGGCATGGAACGAGCTAGGATTCTTTTTCGACAGCGGATGCCCTGGGCCACGATAGCCAGAAGTGATCCGCGCATTAGGGAATAGGCTTCCAATCACCTCACGCCCATTAGCGAAAGTCACCAGACGAGGCTGCGCCGCCCGTCTGACCTCCTTCTTGTGCTTTGATCCAGCTGCCTTTGTCTCGTGGGTCGCCGCCAACATAGCGATAACCGCGACGAATTTCGCCAACAGTAGGAGCGTTATTCTGGGAAGGCTTTCCGCCATAGTTCTGCAAATAGACAGACTGCGGGCCTTTGAACATGACGCGCTGACCGGCCTTATTGACAACTTCAGTCTCAATCCACGGATCAGCCTTGTTGCGCACATATTGCTCCGCCAGGGCCAGCCCTTCTGGACTCTTTGGATCTTTGCCAGCAGCAACCAAATCCTTCTGGAATCCAGTCAGATCGGCATTCTCAAAAAGCGTCTTGTAGAGCTTCTCGTCGCTCTGAGCCAACTGGATCGACATGGGCAGGATCACGGAATCCGGGTTTACGTCAAAACTCTTCAGTAGAGCCTCAGACGCAGCGGCCTCCTTCTCCTTACCGGGAGTGTTCTTATAGGCATTCATCTGCGTCTCAATGCGTGCGCGGGCCGCATCCTTATTGCCAGCCTTATACAGGCTCAGAACTTCTGCACGCAGCTGGTTAGCAGAGGTCTTCTCAGCCTCGGAGAGGATTGACTCGCTAGCGGCCACCTGTTCCTTGAGTTCAGGGAAAAGCATCAGCTGGCGGGCAAGGTTCTCTGGGCTGCGATCATTGGCGATAGATTGCAGCGCAGCCTTTGCTTGCTTTGCGCGTTCAGCCTTCCTTGCGGCTTCTGCCTGTGCGGCCTCTTGCTGCTGGGCGACCTTACCAAAGGTATACGCTTGCTGGAATGCAGCAGTCGGTGATGCGATACTATAATCAAACGGCTGTGCCATTATAAACCTCAGAATGGAAGCGGCTTATAGGTGCCACCAAGTTGAGAGCTAACGCTCGATGCGGCATCAGAAATGCTAGGCATTCCTGAACCACCCTTACTGCCAAAACCGCCAAAGCCACCAGATGCGGCGAATCCTCCGACAGTCCCCAAAGCTTGATTCCAGGCGTTACCCTTGGCAAGTGCCGCCCCTGCCTGAGCCTGACCAGCCGCAGTCGCCGCAGCGCCAATGTTTGTTGCAGCAGTTTGACCAGCTGCACCAACACCAGCGGCGGATGCCTGGCCCACTCGCGCCATTTCACCAAGGCGACCATACTGCTGCTCGATGAACTGGTTTAGAAGGGCTGGGCGGAACTGAGCCAGAGCGGCCTGAGTGTTACCGCCACGCAGCCCACCAGTGGCCGAGGCGTTCTGAAGGATCGCATTCTCACCCTGTTGGGCAAGCGCCTGAAACGCTGCGCCCTGCTCGATTTCGTTGATAGCCTGTTGCTGCGGATCGATGATGAACTGGGAAATGTCATCACCAGCGCCCATGCCAGTGTCTTGATAATACCGCTGGGCAAACTCACTCAGCGACTGAATGCCGCCAGGCTGCATCTGAGTGCCGCCAAACTGCACAGTTTCAGTGGTGTCGTAAATAGGTTCGCCACGGCCATCAAAGCCAAGAAGGCGGGCTTCAGGCTGGCCCACAGCGCCGAAACCAACCACAGGCTGTGTGCGCTGCGCCTCATATGCCCGCATCAGCGCAGGATTGGATCGCGCATAGGCTTCCCAGTTGGTGGTCTTCGTCCCCAACCCAAGCAGATTGAGCTGGGCCTGAAGCGCCGGGATGCCAGATGCGGTATAGGGAGCAAGCAGCGCAGTGATCTGATCGCGGGCTGCACGCTGTTCTGCCGCAGCCGTATCTGCCGCCTGAGTCTGGGCTTTCGCGGCCTTACTAGCTGCACTGGATGCGACAACGCCGCCGATCACGGCGCTCCCAACGACTGCTGCTGCAACGGCACTCATATCAATGTCCTCCAATCGTCACGGCCAGCGCCTGACGATAATCAACTGTGATCTCTTCACCCATCTGACTGCCTTTGCATCCGGCAATGTCACGCAGGGCAACGAGGTAAATGTCGCCATTCTCCATGCGGAACATCATCGCATTGGGATTCTTTGAGTGGTTGGTGAAGCGGCCAGCAGGGGTGCGCTTGCCATCGATCAATGCAGGGGCAATCACCTCAAACTGCGGAATCCCGCCAGTGGCAAACAACCCGCGCCCTTCAATCCGGCTATCGGCCACAGACACCTTGTATTCGCCATGCGGGAATGGGATCTGATCTGTCGGGTTCTCGGAGATTGATCGCACCAGTTCAGCGTCAAAGCCGAAGGTCTCAATCGCCGCATAAAAGTCGGCCACATCCTCAGAGTGGTCGAAACTCAAAAGCATCTGATTGAACTTCTGAGCCTCAAGCCATGCCTCGCTCTTGTCAAGGAACATGGCCTCCAGCGTTTCAACATCGCGCTCCTCAGTGGCGAATACGTTCTGCCAGATCACATCCTCATGGATATAGGCGATCTTGCGGCCAGGAGGCGCGATAAAGCTCTGCGGCGCGTGAAGGTCGGTCTTTGTGCCGTCCTCATGCAGAATGGTCAGGTGGCCCGACAGCATGATGTTGAGATGGTCGGTCGTGTGGTGATGGCCGATGATATATGCGCCAGCTGGCATATGGACTTCGCGAACATAGATGCCGGGGGCAAACATATGCGTGATTGGGCAGTCGGCTTGAGGCATATCCAGAAACGCAGCCTCAAGGCGCTGCACATCGTCTTCTGTGAACGCAGAGCCAAGGGGCGCGGAAAGACTGTCAGCGACAGCCTCAATGTCCTCCAGTTGGCAAAGTGCAGTCACGGCATCACCCTTTTGCGTGAGCCACCGGCTGCTCAATGATGCTCGGTGGCCCAACCCTATCATAATTAATCGTCAAACTCAAACTCACGCTCTTCCCATGCTTGACAGGAGCGAAGATCGTGACAGATGAAGTCAAACTTAGTGCAATAGCCACGGAAACCGGCATCCACATCCCAGGCATTCCAAGGAATCTTGTCCATCTTGGCCTGGGTGAGAGTGCTGTTGTCGTAATACTCGCAGTTTGAGCATCGGCGGCGGCGGGCCTCGGTCTCATCAACTTGCATCGCCTTGCCAAGCGCACGCCAATATTCCGGGTTCGCATCGCGCTCATTGCTGGGCTTTTCAGGGCCAAGCATCCAATCCTCAATCACGATCTTCGTGTTCTTCTTGTTCTCGGCAGCAGTGATAAACGGCTCACTCTCACGAATGCCACCGAATCCGCCGATCATAATCATGGGCTTCTTCATTATACGATCTCCCGACCAGAGGCGCGGATGGTGATGGCGCTTGCCGCTCCCGCTAGAGTTGAAATGAACGATCCGCTTTCCAGAACCTGACCAACCAGCTCAGGGAAGGTGTAAGTCTCTCCAGGCGCGATGGCGTGTGCATCAACGATCAGGTTATCGTTTCCAGCAGTCCCAGCGCTGGGGATCAGGTTGACGCTCAGAGTTGCGTTGGAGCCACTGGTATTGGTGGCCGTGAACTTGTCAATGATCGCACGGCAATTGACGGCAGTATACTGCGCAGTCTGCGTGCCTTCAGCCTCCTTGGCTGGGATCAGTGTTTTAACAGTAACGGCCATTTCACCAATTCCTTAACGAGATGCGCGATAATAGTTCAAAGGCGGCTTGTTGAATAGCAGTATTGCCGCCAGAATCCGCCACCATCGCAGATGGCAATGATCGATGCCCCATTGGGGAATGTCGTTCCCATGTCACTGGCATAGGCAAAAGAAAAGGTGACGCTCCCGCCGCTCACGTTAGAGATCAAAACACCTTCTCCAGAGGCGTAACCGCTAGCCGGGAATGTGATTGTGATGCCGGATGAAACGATCAGGAGGTTAGTTCCTTTATCGGACGATCCGAGTGTATGATTGCCGCCGATAACGTTCTGGCCGTTAGTTGCGAAGCCAGGCTTATTGGACAGATCGGCAAACGATCCAGATGTGGCGACAGTCGCCAGACCAGTCACATCGCTGGCAGGAATGGTCGATGAGGCAGTCATGGCCGATGTGCCATTGCCCTTGACATATCCCGTCAACGTAGTCGCGCCGGTTCCGCCATTGGCGACAGGAAGCGTTCCCGTGACTTGCGTGGTAAGGCTGACACCAGACAGTGTTCCGCCAAGCGTCAGGGATCCACTGCTAGTGACAGTGCCGGTCAGGGTAATGCCATTGACTGTGCCGGTGCCACTAACGCTCGTGACAGTGCCGCTGCCTGTTCCTGCGCCGATGGCGGTGCGGAAGTCCGATGCAGTCAAGGTGCTGACGCTGTTGTCGGCATTAATGCGCGGGAAGGTGATCGCAGACGGATTGGTAAGCGTGAAGAAGTTTGAGCCGACAGTGGTGGCACCAAGCGATGTGCGGCCAGTTGATGCGACTAGGCCACTGCTCCCGCCATCCCACTTCAGGCGATCAGTATAGGCCGTGTCCCAATTGGCTTGGCTTGCGGTGGTTGGGATAGAATATCCAGACTGCAACCCAACAGCCAAAGTTCCGCTGGTTGTGATTGGCGAACCAGTGACAGTCAGGCCGGTCGGGACTGTCATGGCGACACTAGTGACAGTTCCGACATATGCGTCAGTAGCGTTGATGGTGATCGCGCCAGCTGCATTGGTGATGCTGACATTGGTGCCAGCCGTTAGCGTTGCGGCCTCCCAGCGCGATTGCGGGCCATCCCCGATCAGGATTTGCCCGTTGCTGATGGGAGATGGTGCGTAAACATCTGAGAGGCTCTGGAGGTTTGGCTCGGCCTGGACACGCACGAAGAGCGATCCAGAACCGCCGGATCCAGCATTGACTACGGCAGCGACCACCACCTTTGGCAGAGGCGCGATAGGCTCAACCTTTGTTAGTCCGCCAGTATAGGCCGGATTATAGTAAAGGATGTCCCCATCCACCCATGTCTCGCCCACAGATGAGCCAGTGGTGTTGATACCGCGAACGACACCAAAGCTGGTGACGTAACCAAAGCCATTGTGGGCGATGTCCATCGTCGCCACGCCCATGATATACTGGCCGTTGGTAACACCCGTGGCTGGAGCGCCGGTTAGAACACCTGACGCACCAACCGCCCCAGTGAACATGACGCACTGACCATTGGTAATCGCGGCGCTGGCTTTAATGCGGAAATAGTTTTCTAGGCCGATCTGCTGGGTAACGGCATCATAACCCATGCCGAGGTCAAGCGTCCCATCCGCAGCATTCCACGCAAGCTGCCCCTGACCAACAGTGATGCCAGCCGCAGTGTCAAACTGGATATAGTCAGGCGTGGAGATTCCGCCCGTAATGCCCGACAGCGAGGTGATGTCGCTATTGGCACCAGACTTAGCGGCCTCAAGATTGGCACGCGCACCAGCCGCTGTAGTGGCTCCCGTGCCGCCATTCGCCACAACCAATGTGCCGCCAAGCGTAAGCGTGCCAGAGGTGGTGATTGGGGATCCGGTGAAGGTCAGGCCGGTTGTGCCGCCAGATGCCGCCACGCTAGTCACAGTGCCGCCCGTGGGCGGTGGAGCGGTTACTAGTGGGGCAACCAGCGCATTGAGCGTTGCGATGCCTGAGAGGGCCTCGTTGCCGATTGCATAGGCTGTCTGGGCAAGCGTGGTCGCATCAGTCACCGCGCTTGGGGCAACCTCGCTGTCAACAGTTGCAAACAGATTCTCGAACTGCTTGATCTGCTCGTGATCCTGGAGAAAGGTCGCAAGCTGATCGCGGGTCAGTCCGAGTTTTCGGCTAGTCGGTGCCTGTGCCATTAATACCCCAGCGGTTCGATGCGGGCCTCAAGTCGGGCAAAGGAAATATGCGCGTCAGACGTTCCCTCAAAACGCTGAATGCGCCAGTTGCGCATCCAACCCTGCTGGAACCAAACGAGGCGCTTTGTGGTCTGCCCCTGCTTCCCGGCACTGATCGCCTTCTTCTGGCTCCAGTTCTCGCCATCAATTGAATAGCTGGTGTTGATTGTCGGGTCATCGCCAAGCGGGACACGACCAGTTAGGCCAACCAGTTCCAACTGATTAATGATTGCGCCACGGCCCTCGTTGTAAAGGATCGTCGTGCCGAATGCCCAGCGCACCTTTTCACCCCAGTGGCTGGAAATATCGTCAACCAGATAGCCAATGCGATCAGACTGCGGGTCTGAGCATAGCCACTTGTCATAGCAATAGACGAAGTTCTGCGCCCGATATTTCGAGAACCCGCTGAGTGAGCTGGTCAGGATGAACCAAACTGGCTGCCCCAGTTCCTGCGTTGCGGCTGCATCGAATACCAGAGTCAGGTCAGGGAGATGAATATAAAGGTGCTGATGGGCGCGATCATTGCGTGCTTCCATCTTCACAGTTGCAAGCTGCGCCTCAGTGTATTGGGCAAGCGTCTCGTCAACCTCTCGCGTGCTAATCTTAGTCGCAGTGGCATTCGCGCCAAGGTAAACGCCAGGCTCTTCGTTTCGGCCAGAACCAACATACGCAACTGTCTCAGCAAACACGCAGCAAGCGAAAGTGCCGACACCACCCTTTTGAATCTGAGCGCCATTGATGCGCTGGAACGGGAATAGATCGCCACCAACGTTGTCGAACACTTCAATCGTGTTTCGGTTGATCGCGTAAATCTCGTTGCGCAGCTTGACCAATCCGATCACTGGATCCGGGTCAATTTCCGATGAGCCATATTTCAGCGGATTGACTGCCAGCGGATTATTCAATTCCGTTACGATCAGGAACTCGCCATCCGTGGTCATCCAATAGCCATCAACCCATACCACATCCAGCACCAAGCCGAGATCGGGATCGGTGTTCTGCGTCAGGGTCTGTGTGGCAGGATCCCAGAAGAATAGCTTGCCCGCTGAAGCGATACCCAGAAGGTCAAAGCTGTAATCCAGCGTCACCTTGCCGTAATCGTTATCGACATCGCCAAGCACTGTGACAGCGCCATTAGCGTTGATTGAGACCAGCTTCGATCCCATGACGCGATAACAGATGCCGTTCCAATTGATGCCGCCGCGATCAATGCCAGGGCCTGTTCCGTTCTCAACCACACCTTCGGCTGGGCGCAGATAGCCTTGGCTGATGCCGTTAGACTTCGGCACCGGCATAAGGTTCACCGGATAGGATGTGCGGAAATCCGGCCCATTGTCCGTGTAGATGCCATTAAGGATCGGAATCTGCACCATGTCACCACTTCACCTTGTCCGCCCAGAAAGCGGCGCTCATCTTACCCTTGGCGATGTTCTTTGCGTGCCTTGCCTTGAAGGACGCACGCTTTTTCCTCATCGCCTCGCTCTCGCCAGCTTTAGGCTTCCCGGCAGTCTTTGCGCCCTGTTCACCGAAGCGGATAGTCTTGATCTTGTCGCCTTCTTTGGCAACAACGATGTGTGACTTCTTCGGATGCCCAGGCGTGCGCTTAGGCTTGTTATAGCCGCTCACGCCAGCGCGGGTCAGGCGGGAGTCCTTAGATGGCATTAGCCAACCTTCCAGTTGGTGCCATCGCTATAAACAGGAACCTTGTTCGCGCCACCACCGGCAACAGTAGCACCGAAGGTCGTGGTCGATCCGTCAGTGATAAACGCACGCGCACCAGCACCGGCACTCGTCGCAGCCGGGAGATTGGCATACGTCACTGGCGCAGTCTGGATCGTCTGGCAGACAATATTGGTGAAGCCGGTCTCGATGAAGCCCACGAAGGTCGTGATTGACGCACGGCGGCTGTCACCCTGATTGGGTGCCCAGACAACGAGATTGTCACCAAACGAAAGCTGAGTGATCAGCGGAAGCTGGTTGATAGTCGGCATTGGTTAACTCCACTCAATAGGGCCATCAGGCCCAGCATCAACAGGATCGGCGGGCGGCGGCGCATAGGGATTGTCCCAGCGCCAAGGCTTGTTGCCCTGACCAATCGGCATGGTTTCAGGCAGCTGCTTCTCAAGCGGGAATGTCGCACGCTGGAGGAGAGTGTTAAATGCGTTCTTGGCGATAACCTTGGTCTCAGGCCGAACGTCCTTGCCGTATCCAGGCGCAATGCGGAGCGCCAGATTGGTAATCACCGCTTCCCATGCACTGTCGGGAGTGCCGGTTTCAGTGCTGAGATCGCTATCCTGCGGGCTGCTGGCAATGGGATAGCCAAGGCGGATGCCCTGTGCGTTCCATTCCATCATCATGGCATCCAAGCGCCGAAGAGCGGATTGCAGCTGCTCAGGCTGAAGGTCGAACACGTAGTTCGCCATCCCGATCTCTTCAAATGCACCTTCGACAAACTGGCGCTTGGTGTAGCCCATGATTATTCCTCAACCCCAGAATGACGCGCACGATATATCGCATATGGATCAAATGTTGGCTGCGCTTGCGGCTTTTCTTGATCAGTTGCTCGGTCGCGCGGATCGTATCCTACTTGTTTCCAGTATTGCTTATATAACTTAGTGAACTGATCCGCCATCTCTGCTGATGGGAGGCGGATATAATCTCTGCGCCGAAGCGCCTCGTTAAACGCTTCTGATCCGTAATCGCGAAGCCTCCCAGATTCATCCAGCATGATGCGTGGATAAGCTATGGCCCCATTATCTGCGGTTCTATATTCCATCTGATGCGTCATAACGCGATTGGGATTATTCGGATCTTGCATTACCGGAGCGGTAAACGGAAACAGAATGCGCCGCACAAATGGAACTGCGCTGTAGTCGCGAAGAATGCGGTCAACACCAAGTTCGCGATAGGCATCCTCAAGGGTGCGATCAGGGTTGGTATCGACCTGAGACATTCAGCCCTCCAGAGCTTCTGCAATGCGTTCAGCCAGCTTCTTATCAGAAGTGCGGGCATTAAACGATACCCCTAGTTCCTTTGCCTTGGATTCCAACTCGTCACGAGTCGGCGGAGAAACTTCGTCAAGGGCATCCTCAAGGTCTTCCGCAGCCTGAATGATCTCAGCCGCACGCTTCCCGGCAGCGGCCTCCTCATAGGACGGGAACCATCCCTTGGCGATCAGTGCGTCAAACTCTTCCTGATTAGCCGCACCACGATAGGCATAAGTCCCGCCACGGGGTTTCTTATGCGGCCCAGGAGTGCGGTAAAGAATGGTGGGAAAGCTGCTCACTTCTTCTTGCCCTTTGCGGCACGCTTCGGAGCCTTCGACGGCTTGCCAGCCTTCATCGCGGCATCACGAGCGACATTGAGAGCAATCGCAATCGCCTGTTTCTTCGGGCGACCGGCCTTCTCTTCCATCTTGATATTCTTGCCGATGCTGTCCCGGCTGTAACCTTTTTTCAGAGGCATTCTCTTCACTCCCTAAAGAGGTTTGGGGGTGACCGAAGCCACCCCCATTCCATTAGACTTACGCCTGGTTGAACAGCAGGATCCCTGCCATTTCCGGGTTCGTCATGACCACGCCATAAAGCGTATCCAGCGTGTAGAGCGTCTGGAAGGTCAGCGGATCGAACTTCTTGGTCATCACCAGTTCGATGCCCTGATCGGTCGAAGCGCGGAGAACGTCAACGCCAGCGCCATCCGGCACAGCGTAACGGCCCGGAAGCAGTTCAATCGAGTCCTTGCGCCAGAACGGGTTGATGTTCGACGAAGCAACGTTCAGGAAGTTGATCGAAGCAGTGGCCGAGGTCGATTCGACTTCGACGTTCTTATACTGCAATTCAGCATCCGTGGGCGACGAGTTCGCACCGATGATCGGCGGCGAGATCGTCATGGTGGTGCCGCTATCAACCGAGATAACACGGAACGTCTTCAGTTCGCCCGTGCTGCGCTTGGTGATGTGATGCACCGCTTCAATGCCGTCGATGGTGAATGCGTCACCGGCAGTCACGCCAGTGGTCGAAGACACAGTGACAGTCTGATAGCGGTTGTCAACGTTCAGAACGCCGCCAGTGCTGCTGGTGGTCGCCTGGGGAACGTAACGAACCTGAGCGCCGTTGGTAGCAATGGTGACAGTCGCGGCGTTGGCAGCGCAGCGGTTGGCATAGTCGAGCTTATAGGTCTCGAAGCCAGCAACCGGCCCGACATACGAACGGGTATAGGCGTTGTCCGACTTGGCATTGCCAAACGAACGGGTGGCAACCGCGAGGTTACCAGCCATGCCGTTGTAATCGCGGCTCGACAGAGCGAGGTAGCGGTCGCTAGCCATAACGCCCTGCTCGTTCATGATGCTGTCGCACAGAGCAACGTCATCATAGGTGCCAGCAGCCGTAGCAATCGGAACCACGAGGGTGCCCTGAGCAGCGGCCAGATCCATAACCGACAGGTTGATGTCCGAAGCCAGCTTCTGCTTGGCCGAGTCACCCAGACGGCCTTCCTGGAGCGCGTCACGCAGTTCCAGAGCGTTCATCTGCCAAGCCGAACACTTGCTGAAGCCGAGGGTCGAAGGAACCGACAGCTGGGTCATGTTCGACACATCACCGGCAATCGAGGTGCCGATGGTGCGGTCAAACGACTGAGCGATGTAGGGCTGCGGACGCCAGATGGTGTCACGAGCGCGTTCCATCGTCACGCCGTTGGTGTTGTAAACAGTGATGTTCTTCGACAGAATCAGAGCATCGTTGAAGCCTTCGAGGATGTCCTCAAAAGCAACAATTTCTTCCTTGGAAAAAGCATTAGCCATTGTCTTTACTCGCGTTAGGTTTTCTTGCTGCGCTTATAGGCCATGACCTTCGACATATCTCCGGTCTTCAGGGCCTCTTCACGCAAGCGATCAAGGGTTGAGTCTACAGAACCTGAAATGCGACCACCTCCAGTAGAGATCGTGCGTTCAGGCGATGCTGCCGCCTTGCGATTTGTAACTTTCAACTGAGTCTCCAGTTTGGCAACCGCGAAAGCGAACTTCACGGGGTCATTGATTGAGGCCAACTCTTTTGCACGCGCAGTATTTTTGCCGAGTGCGTAAATCAGTAGAGCCGGGTTCTCAGAGCCTTGGATCACGATTCCCTGCTGCGTGACGTTGAAGGTATCCAGGGCAACAGCCTCTGCATCCTCATAGTCGCGCACCTTTAGCGAAGCGCGGGCCTTCGCATAGGAATCAAGCTTGTCCTGCCATGCCTTGGCTTCAGCATCCCGCTGGGCCTGTGCATTGGCTTCGGCTGCATCATATTCGCGCTTTTGCTCATACCACGCAGTCAGCTTGTTTTCGTATTCCTCGGAATCATAATCGCAGTCTTCGAGCGTTGGCTTCTTACCCAGTGCAACCGGCTTGGTCTCAGTTGCAGTGGCGTTCAGCTTTGCTTCCAGTTCGCGAATCTTCCGCTCTTTTTCCCGGTTAGCTTTACGCAACTCTCGCACCCATTCTGGCGCACGAGTCTCTTCCTCTTGAGGTGGCGATTCCTCACCAATGGAGATTACAACATCCTCTTCACCATCATCGTCATCACCCTCATCCGCTGCGATGGCATTGGTCTCATCGTCAGCATCTTCGAGGTTGGTGTCCAGTTCAATGGCTTCGAGAGTGTCGTTATTCTCCAGTTCTGCCGTTTTCATATATTACCCCGTCAAACTCATCCAAATTGCGTGGTGGATGGAACCACATTGGTTTGCGGCTGGAGTGCAGCCCCAATCTTTTCAGCCGACTCAATTGCCGACTTGCGCTGATCGATGTCGATGTTGGACAACGTTTCAGCAGTCTTGGCGCGGGTCTCTTCAGTCCGTGCCAGTGAATATTCTGTATCAGCCTGAGCCTTCATCGCCAGGGCATTGGCCTTCTCAGCTTCCGCCATCAGGAACAGGGACTGCGGATCCGGCTGACCACCCTGCTGCGCCATCAGGGCTTCCATCATGGCCTGTTGCTCTTCCTCAGTCGGCTGGACAACGCCAAGCTGAACCAGCTTCTTGCGGAAGAAGTCCTTAATGTCGCTGATGCCCTCGCCGTCCATGTTCATGATCGCCATAGACTGAAGGATCATCTGCGTTTCAGGATCGCTGGTGACTTGCATCATGCCGGTGAGCGCACGCACAGTGGCCTCGCGGCGGCTGGTGAAGGACGGGCCAACGTCAACCGCCACATCAAACGTGGCTTGGCTTAGGTCGTTCTCGTAAACCAGTTCGCCGGTCTCATTGTCGATAATCGGCTTCATCAACTCAACCGACTGCACCTGATCCATGCTGTCAATGGACTTCATCTTACGCCCTTCTTCGACGTAAACGTCCTTCGCCATCGACAGCCAAATCTCACCGCAGCGGCGCATCGCCTTTGCCATGTTGGTCATGTAGATGAACGACTGCATATCCAGACGGGTCTGGATTAGCTCAACCGCCTTGCCGCTGATGTTGCTGACCATCTTGTCAGCTTGCTGGTTGTTGCCCAGAATCTCAGCCATGTCCTGTTCGGTGAGCTGGAGCAGCGCAGCCATCGCAGGAGGAATGTCAGAGGACTTGGTATAAGCGACCGGCCCAGAGGCTTGCATTTCGCCATTCGGGCCAGTGATCGGGTTGACCAAAAGATACGGATAGTTCCGAATGTTATCTTCGGCCCACATCACCTGATGCCCGGCGACCTGTTCAGGGGTCAGGATCGGCTTCTCAACCGACGAAAGCGCGCTGATCTCACCCAGCTTCGACAGCTGCATATTCTTCAGGCGCTGCGGGTCTTTCGCGAGACGCACATGGCCCATGCAACGCTCGACGTTATCAACGAACCAACGCTTGCCGTAGTAGGGGACAATCGGGATATTCTTCCCGGCGATGTAGCCGCAGTCCTCAAGGATGCCGCCACCGCTCATGATATACTTGTGCACCTTGCGGCGCTTCACCCGCTTCTGGCGCACTTCCACAGTGCCGACAGCGAACAGGGTTTCCTCAAGCGTTTCGTCTGCGTCGAAGTCAGCCTGAGTATAACGCTGCTCTTCGCCATCCAGCGTCTGGAAGATGCGGATCGTCTCACGCACTTCCTCGACGCGATAGTATTCGGCCACGAACACCACATCAGGGGTGTCCCAGTCGAACTCATACTGGTGAATCTCTTTTGGCCAGGTGGTCGGATCGTCGTTCCACTCCGCCTTGTAGGCTTCGCGGGTCATCGAATACAGCACAAAGCAGTATTTCGCGTCCGACTTGTCCTGCTTCTTTGCGTCTAGGTCGAAGAACACCGACGAGTCTGCGTCATAGATCGGTTCGAACCGAATCCGCTGGCGCTCGTTCTCATCGTCCTCTTCGTCCTCGTAGACAGTGCGAAGCCGCCATGCGCCAAAGCCACCACCGACACCTTCCTCAAAGGCATTGTCGAAAGCCTCATCGGCCACGCTGTCCTGCTCATCAGCGCGGTAAAGACCATTGCAAGTCTCAGCCAGCTTGTCGTTCTTCGATCCATCCTTGGAAACAAAGTCAACGCTGATGCGATTGTTGCGATACTCGTTGATGATGCGGATCACGCTCATGTGAATCTTGTTCACTTCGAAGCGCGGCTTGTTCTCGAACTGCTCCCCAATGGGGCCTTCCCACTGCGCACCGGCCAGGGAATAGAAGCGACGATCCTGAAGGCACTGAAGGCGCTCATCGCGCATGGATGACTGGCAGCGGTCAAACTCGTTCAGCGCACTTTCATGCACATTGGCGAGTCGTTGATCTTTAGTCAGTCGGGCCATTTACCACCTGTTCACTGTTGCCAGAGGCTGAACATCGATTGCCTTTTTAGGGGCAGCGCGCCGACTTGCCTCACACGCATAACGCAGTGCGTCGATAAGGTGATTATCACGATCCGCAAGAATCGGCAATACTTGCCCTGTCAAGGGGTCAGTCTTGTAACTGTAGCAGGATAACTCATCAATCGTGTGCTTGCAGCGCGGATGCACCACAATGTCGTGCGACTTGAGCCATTCAACGCCCTCTTCAACTGACTTCGGCCCCTTGATCGCTGCCATGATCTTGGGGAAGCCGTTGCGCTGCATATGGCTGATCGTCTCTGGCCTGGCGCTGTCAGCAACGATGGGCCACTTCTCCGACTCAGGCACAGTCAGGAACAGATCAGGCGTGTCCATGATCTCGCAGCCCACGCGATAGGCTTCGTGGTCAACGTAGATCGTGCGGCCAATCACATGGCAGCGGATCAGAACAGTCGGGTCTGATGCAAAGCCCCAGTCAGCGCCGAAGCGATGAGTCACGCCCTCTGGAGTGTCGAACTCTTCAATGCGCCAGTTGCGGAACACACGCGCTTCGCTGTTGCTGACATAGCCACCCAGCCAAACGTGCTGATACTTGTCGGGATCGCGGCCCCGGTCATATTCCATTTCCGCACGCAGAACGTCAGGGAACCACGGATTGTCCTGATAGTTCACCTCTCGCACGATTGCGTCTGGCGGCGGAGTCGGGCCACGCAGCAGAGCATCGACCGGATCGCTGTCCTGGCTTGGGTTCCACGTAAACCACAGCTCCGATTCAGGCTTGCGGATTGTCGGACGAAGCAGATCGAGGCTGCGCTGCGAAAGGCTCTGCGCCTCCTCAACCCACGCGCAGTCATATCCTTCGAGCGACTTGATGGAGTCGCTGGTGTGGTTTTGCATCCCCTGGAATATGATCAGGCCATCGCCATGCCGCGATTTGATTTGGCTTTCCTGCACCTCGAAATAAGACTGCACGCCAAGCTGCTCAATCTTGAGTTCAAGCAGGCGCTTGACCGACTGCGCCAGTGACTTCTGAATTTCGCGCACGCAGACGGATCGGCGCTTTTGGTCGATCACATGAGACTCGATGAGCGCCTCAGCAAAAGCGTGCGACTTGCCAGAGCCACGACCACCATGAGCGCCTTTATAGCGGCTGGGCTTCAGGAATGGCTTGAACCAGCGCGGTGTCTTAATCGTCAGCGTCTGTGTCATCGATCACCTGGCGCACCACGCGGTTGACCATGCTTCCGCTGATATTGACCTTCGCTGGCTCGTTATATCCGTGCATCGCGTTCAGCTCTTTGACCGCTGCGACCTTCACCGAGCCAGAGCCTTCGCGATAAGCTTGCACCAATGCCTTGACGGACATTTCGCGTGACCAGAGCTGCTTTTCCTCAACAGATGAGCGCAGCTCACGGATTCTTTCCATGACCTTTCCATTCTTCATGAGAACGGAAGCCTTGGAATAAATCACGTTGTCCTTCCAGTCGGAGCAGCCATACGCAGCGCGATAAGCATCAGCTTGGCCCAGACCATCAGCGATGCCTTGGCAGAAAGCTTCCTGCTTTGCGGTGAGCTTAACGTGAGCCATCGAATGTCTCTCCAGTTTCAGCGTGGACAGCCTGCTGCCCAGTGAAGTCCTGCCAACGCTTGATGATCACATCGCAGTATTTCGGATCGAGTTCCATGAGGCGTGCATGCCGACCATGTTTCTCTGCCGCGATCATCGTCGTTCCAGATCCGCCAAACGAATCGAGAACGATATCAGCGCCCTTCGTGTTGTTGAGCATTTGATATTCGAACAGTTCGACAGGTTTCATCGTCGGGTGCTCGCCATTGCGAGACGGTTTATTGAACTCAAGAATTGTGGTTTGCTTGCGATCATTTGCCCAAAGATGAGCAGCGCCTTCTTTCCATCCATAAAGGCAAGGCTCATGTTGCCATTGAAAATCCTGCCTTCCAAGAACGAGAGATGATTTCTTCCAAATCAGACATTGGCGCACTTGCCATCCAATATCACGAGCAGCGCCACGGAAATTATATCCTTCCAGATCAGCGTGCCAAATATAAAAAACTGCGCCAGGCTTCATGACGGCATCTGCGGCGACATATGAGTCACGAAGGAATTGACGAAAACTATCGTCATCCATGCTGTCGTTCTGGATGGTCAGCTTTTCTTTTGTTCCGCCTTCATACGCCACGTTATATGGCGGATCGGTCAGCCACATATCGACCAAGCTTCCATCGGTCAGCTTTTCCAGCGCATCGATGCTGGTGCTATCACCGCACATCAGCCTGTGATTGCCTAGCACCCAAACGTCACCTTCAACCGTGACTGGAATGGCAGGCACTTCAGGCACAGCATCTTCATCGGTCAGCCCTTCGCTTGGCTCCGGCTCCAGCAGCCCATCGAGGAACTTGTCATCGAAGCCAAGCAAGCCAAGGTCGAAGTTTTCAAGATTGAGATCTTCAATCTCAGCCTTCAGCATGTCAATGTCCCATCCGGCATTGAGCGCCAGTTGGTTATCGGCAATAACCAATGCGCGTTGCTGTGCCTTGGATAGATGGTCGAGGATGATGGCTGGCACTTCCTCAAGGCCAAGCTTGCGTGCCGCCATCAAGCGACCATGCCCAGCGATGATGGTGTTTTCGCCATCGATTAGGATTGGGTTCGTCCAGCCAAATTCTTTTATGCTGGCAGCAATCTGTGCCACCTGGGCATCGGAGTGCGTCCGGCTGTTGGCTGCATAAGGAATCAAGTCTGCGACGAGGCGCGTTTCAATCTTCGGTGTCATCTCAGTTTCCGTTCTCGGTCTGGTTCTTGTTCAATATATCACGCGATTCATTTTGTCCACGCTCCAGCCTATCGACCACGAGCTGGGTATAGCCAACGATGTCGATCCATGAATCGGCATAGTTCGGATCGCCATTGAGGATGCGGCCAATCTTGTGCGCCACCATCTCCAGGCTCTCTTTCATATGGTCTGGAAGCTCTGCCCAGTTCGCACTGTGCCGCATCGCCTCTTTGATGCCTTGAGTGATAAATGCGTGATCTTTGAAATCACCATATCGCGAACCTCGTTCTTCCAAAATCTGATCTATTTCCATTCTTACCTCCTGTGACCCTTGCATGGCGATGACCCTATGACCCCGACCCTATAGGGTCGGAGGGTCAGGGAGGGTCAAAAAACGCCCTGTTCTGCCCATTTTTGACCCTGACCCTGATTTTGACCCTAGGGTCATTTAGGGTCACCATTTCTTCGCAGCATCATTGCGCTTGAATTGACCTCATCGACCATGATCCATCCGTGCTCAAACGGCTCGATGATTTCGCTCTGAATGAGTGCTCCGATCAGTTTGTCTGAATAGGATGGGTTGACCATGTTTCGGACTGTCCGCTCGGCATTTCCATCTCCGGTGAGCATATCTTTGAGCGCCGAGCGTGATAGATATGGACTTCCTTCGCGTGCTTCGGCTCCTCCGGCCCACCAGGCGCGTTCCCATGTCTTCCGGTGTCCATCTAGCTTGGACTCCTTCGGAGGCGCTGTCGGAGCTTCCTCGATCATGAGGACTGCGCTTGAGACCTGTTCGCCATCTTCGTCGAGCCAGCCGTTGATTGGCACTGCGTTGAGGTTGGCATAGATTGTCTCGGCCTCTTCAGCGTCCTTTGACTTGCGCTGGACGATCTGCATCGGGTTGTCGCCTTTGGCTGGGACGATGCTGATCTCGATTTCGAGAGCGCCTTTCCATGCTGATGAACCGCGTGCGCGGTGCTGGGCCTCGTCGGAGACGCCAGTGTGATGGACAAGCAGGACGCTGCAATCGAACTCACGCATTAGGCCAGCGCAGGCATCGATCATGGTCTTTGCGTCCTGGGCGCTGTTTTCATCGCCAAGCAGGAAGCGGTGCAGCGTGTCGATCACGATCATGCTGGGTGGCTTTGGCAGCGCCCTGACGGAATCGAGGACGCGCTGATAGCCTTCGGGTGTGTTGAGATCGCATCCGGCTTTTGACAGCCACATATTGAGGCTTCCGGCTTTGTGATGCTGCTTCCATGCGGCAACGCGGCTGCGCAGACCGTGATGGCCTTCACCAGCCAGATAAACGACTGGGCCTGATTTTACCTTGTGTCCGTTCCAGTCTGGCAGGCCAGCGGCCATGTGCATTGACCAGTCGAGGACTGCAAAGGTCTTTCCGCCACCTGATGGGCCATGCACCATGATGAGCGCTTGCTCTTGCAGCCAATGCTTGACCAGCCATTTGATGGGAGCTGGCTTTGTGCAGAAATCGTCGGCTGGGACAAGCCAATCTGACGCGGCTGGCTGGAGCAGGATTTTAAGGTCATGCCCTGCGGCCACATAGTCGTTTGCATCGCCATCGATTGGAGGCATGACAACGCGTGCGCCATATTTGGCTGAGGCTTGGTCGGCATATTTCTGGCCTGTGCCTGATGCGTCATTGTCGGCCACGATGACGATCTCCTGCGTGGCTCCATGCTTTTCGCGCATCGATCCTGTCACTGGGACGAGGTTGGAAGCGGAATAGGCCACAACGCATGGGCGATTGGTTATCTCGTTGATCGTGGCCGCGGTTGCGAAGCCTTCTGCGATATAGAGGACGCCAGGCTCATCCATTGTGCCGACCATCCAGAAGCATCCGCCTGTCTGACCGCCTGAGTGATAGAGCTTGCCGCCATCTTGGTCGATATACTGGATCGAGGCCAGCTTTCCTTCTGGCGTATAGAGCGGAGCCATCAGTCGGCCATCGCTGGTGATGCGCGTTGCGTGAACTGCGATTCCCTTGCGTGCCAGATAGGGATGGTCTGGGCTGGCTCCCATTCCGTTTGACCAAATCAATTCAGCGGTGTCGGCCACTGCTTCGCGGTGACGCTTGATCTCCGCATCGCGGGTGGCTTTGGCTTCTGCCAGCCTGCGTGCGTGCGCCATTTCTTCGGCTGGGCTGATCTGCCGCCCAACGTCTGCACGCCATGTGACCTCTATGCCTGCACGCCAACATCCGAAACGTCCGGCTGGGACGCCATCCGAATAGGCCACATACCAGCCGGATTTGTCATGGCCTGCCTTGCCCTTCATTCCGCTGTTGAAGCGGTGCATCTTGCCATCGAGGATGATTTCGCGTGGCGGTGTCATTCCAGCCGATTGCATTGCATCGCGCAGTTGAAGCTCTGGCGGATCAGGCTCGGCTGGCTTCGATGGCGACCAAGGCCCACCCAATATATTTGTCAGATCAGCCATTACTCTCCTTGCCCTTTCAAATAGCACGCCAGCCGATTGAGAGTCTCCAGCTTTGGATTATTCTCACGGCCATCTCTGATGTTGATGATCGTGTTAACATGGAGTCCAGTTTTCTCAGCCACCATTTTCGGCCTGCGATCATATAAACCGTGCCTAATCCATTCCAGCTCAACCATGACCTTATTCCTTCATATTGTGATTTTTGCCCTTTACATACGAACAAGCCCACTGTAAAGACCATTCATGCACCGACTGGATCGTCCGACAGGTGCTAAAGCGAAAGGAGCCTTTATGGCCATTAACCTAAAGAAGACTGGCGGACTGACCGCCAACGGCGTCAAGCTGCTCGTTTATGGGCAGGCAGGCGCTGGCAAGACAAGCCTGATCAGCACGCTGCCGAATCCGGTGGTGCTATCGGCTGAAGGCGGTTTGCTTTCCATTCAGGATGCCGACCTTCCATTTATCGAGATCGCCAACATGGACGATCTGATGGAAGCATTCGCATGGTGCAAGGATAGCAAGGAAGCGTCTGACTTTGAGAGCGTGGCTCTTGATAGCATCAGCGAGGTGGCCGAGGTTGTGTTGCAGCATGAGCTGAAGCGCAACAAGGATGGCCGCGCTGCTTATGGCGAACTCAACACTACCATGCAGGAATTGATTCGCGCATTTCGTGACCTGCCCAACAAGCACGTTTACATGAGCGCCAAGCTTGAGAAGTCGCAGGATGAGATGGGCAAGCTGCTTTTCAATCCGTCGATGCCAGGCAAGTCGCTGACGCAGGGCCTGCCTTATTTCTTCGATGAGGTGCTGGCGCTTCGGGTCGAAAAGGATGGCGAAGGCAACACGCAGCGTGCGCTGATGTGCGATAGCGATGGCATCTGGCTGGCGAAGGATCGCTCTGGCAAGCTCGAAGGCTGGGAAGCGCCTGACCTCGGCGCAATCATCTCCAAGATTGGCGGTGCGGCATGAGCCTGTTTCAGCAATGGATTGACGCCAAGGCCGCTGAAGCCAAGGCAATCAAAGAGCGCCGTGCGATTGAGGACATGATGGTCAAATCCTTTGAGGTCGCAGAGGACTTCGAAGGCACGAAGAACATCGAGGTCGAGACCTTCAAGGTTAAGATTGAAGGCCGCGTCAATCGCAAGGTCAATGGCGACAAGCTGCAAGAGATTGCAGCCGAGCATGGCCTGACCGACCATTTAACCAGCCTTTTCCGCTGGAAGCCTGAAATTGCGATGAACGCTTGGAAGGCTGCGGACAAGGCAATCACCACTCCCCTATTGGACGCAATCACGGCAACGCCTGGGCGTCCTTCATTCACCATCACTGCAAAGGATTAATTGACATGGCATTTCTTGGAGAAACATTTTCGACCGACGAGCTTCCGGTTTCTGATCGTTCCTATGATCTGATTCCTGAAGGCTGGTATAACGTCACGATCACGAAGGCTGATCTTGGCCAGACCAAGAGCGGAACTGGCACAAAGATCGACATGCGCTATGACATCACTGGCCCAACCCACGAAGGCCGCGTGGTGTTTGCAAGCGTGAACATCCGCAATCAGAGCCAGAAGGCTGAAGAGATTGGTCGCCAGCAGCTTGGCGAAATCATGCGTGCAATCGGCTTGGCAAAGGTCGAGGACACCGACCAGCTCATTGGCGGAGCGTTGCAGGTCAAGATTAAGATCCGCAAGGCAACTGACAACGACAAGGCCAATGGCTATCACGATGATCGGAACGAGGTCGGTGGCTGGAAGTCGCTGAACGGATCGACGCCGCTTCCGGCCAGCACTGCATCGGCAGCGCCTGCATCGGGTTCATCTGTTGGTGGTTCAAAGCCGCCTTGGGCGAAGTAAAATAAGAAGGCCCAGCCAGATAAGGGGAGGATGGCTGGGCCTAATTTTCACCAGGGAGTGATGCGACAATGAAATTGCCAGAACCAGTTCATACAATATCTAGCTTAATTGACAAGCACCATGCTGATAACATGGAGAAGCCTCGTCCGCATTTGGGATGCAGCCTGCTGGGACATCCATGTGATCGATGGCTTTGGCTGTCTTTCCGATGGGCAGTGCGCGAGGAATTTGAAGGTCGCATTCTGCGCTTGTTCCGGCGCGGCCAGATGGAGGAGGCGGCCATTGTCTCCGATCTGCGTGCCATTGGCATCGACATCCGCCATGCTGGTGATCGCAATCAAAAGCGCGTGAGCTTTGGCAGTCACGTTTCTGGAAGCCTTGATGGCATCATTGAGCGTGGCGTTCCTGAAGCGCCAAAGAAGCGCCACATTGCTGAATTCAAGACGCACTCGAAAAAGAGCTTCGATGATATGGTCAAGAATGGCGTCGAGAAGTCGAAGCCGATGCACTTCATCCAGATGCAGGTCTATATGCACGGCACGAACATTGACCGCGCACTCTATCTGGCGGTCTGCAAGGATGATGACCGCATCTATACGGAGCGCGTCCGCTATGATCGCGCTGTTGCTGAAAAGGCTATCGAGCGCGGTCAGCGCATTGCTCTGGCCGACCGGATGCCTGAGCCTTTGAGTGCCGATCCGAGCTGGTATCAGTGCCGCTTCTGCCCAGCGCATAGTTTTTGCCACAAGGCCGAGCCGACAAGGCACGCCAACTGCCGCACCTGTGCGCATAGCACTGCGATGGCGGATTCAACCTGGCGCTGCGAACGCCATGAGGCTGACAACATTCCGGTCGAGTTCCAGCACGAAGGCTGCGACGATCACATCCTGCACCCTGACATGGTGCCTTGGCCGATGATTGCCAGCGAAGATGGCCTGAGCGTCATGTGGCGCATTGGTGATCGAGTGATCGAGAACGGAGCGAAAGCATATAAGAGCCGCGAGATCGTGGCGAATCCATCTGCCTGCGGCGATCCTATGGTCGAAGCGGCAAAGCGTGAATTTCCTGATGCAGAGGTGATTGGTTAATGCTTCGTGATTACCAACAGCGTGCTATCGACCAGCTTTATGCGTGGTTTGCGGCTGGCAACAAAGGCAATCCGTGCCTGGTGCTTCCGACTGGTGCAGGCAAGAGCCACATCGTCGCTGCGCTTTGCAAGGACGCGATTCAGAACTGGCCTGAGACGCGCATATTGATGCTGACTCATGTCAAAGAGCTGATCGAGCAGAACGCGGAGAAGATGCGCCTGCATTGGCGTGGCGCACCGATGGGAATCTATTCGGCTGGCCTTGGCCGCAAGCAGCTTGGTGAGCCGATTACGTTCGCTGGCATCCAGTCGATCAGGAAACGCGCCAGGCAGGTGGGCCACATCGATCTGTGCATCATTGATGAGTGCCATCTGGTCAGCCACAAGGACGAAGGTGGCTATCGGACGTTCCTGGCTGAACTGAAGGAGATCAATCCTGCGATGCGGGTGGTGGGCCTGACAGCCACGCCATATCGGCTGGGGCATGGCCTTATTACGGACGCGCCTGCGCTATTCCACGATCTGATCGAGCCAGTCACCATCGAGGAGTTGGTGCATAAAGGATATCTCTCAACGCTGCGCAGCAAGGTGACTAAGGCCGCGCTTGATACGTCTGGCGTGCATAAGCGTGGCGGTGAATTCATCGAGAGCGAGTTGCAGGCCGCAGTCGACACCGATGAGAACAATCTGCGGGTTGTGCGCGAGGTCATCGATCTGGCTCAAGACCGCAAGGCATGGCTGTTCTTCTGCGCTGGCGTTCAGCACGCTGAGAACGTGGCTGCGGTGCTGGACGCGCATGGCATCGCCTCCGCCTGCGTGACGGGATCAACGCCAAAGGCAGAGCGCAATCGGCTGCTGAATGAATTCAAGGCTGGGCGCTTGCGTGCGCTGACCAACGCTAATGTGCTGACCACTGGCTTCGATTATCCTGACATCGATCTGATCGCGATGCTCCGGCCAACAATGAGCGCCAGCCTCTATGTGCAGATGGCCGGACGCGGGATGCGGGTGAAGAGCCACACCGACCATTGCTTGGTGCTAGACTTTGCAGGCGTGGTGCAGACGCATGGCCCTATCACCGCTGTAGAGCCGCCCAAGCGCAAAGGTGAAGGCAATGGCGAGGCTCCGGTCAAGGTCTGCGAGAACTGCAACGAGCTGGTGCATATCAGCGCCAAGGTCTGCCCGACTTGCGGAGAGTTGTTCCCAGAGGCAGCGCCAAAGAAGCTTGAGCTACGCAACGACGACATCATGGGTCTAGAGGCGCAGGAAATGTCCCTGACAGGCTGGAACTGGCGCAAGCACACCAGCAAGGCCAGCGGAAAGGAAATGCTGGCCGTGTCCTATTATGGTGGCCTGAGCGATCCCAGCGTGGTCGAATATTTCCCAATCACGCATGAAGGATATGCAGGCCAGAAGGCCATCAACACTGTGCTGACGATTGCCGGAAAGGCTGGCGTGAACTTCATCAAGGCCGATGCGCTTGAGGAATGGGCGGATCGGCTCAATGATGGCGACTGCCCAAGCGTGATCGAATATCGCCGCGATGGGAAATATTATCGAGTCATGAAGAGGAGTTGGAACAATGCCTAGACCGCCAAAGCCAGACTTTCTGGTGCAATATGAAGAATGGATAAAGGCTGGGCCACCCCAGTGCTGCCACACCTGCGATCATTTTGCTGGCGATGGGAAGTGCTTCATCTTCAATATGCATCCGCCAGCCGAGTTCGTGAACAGCGCAGGCCAGTGCGATTCTTGGTCATGGGAGGTTCCGTTTTGATGGAACGCATCCCAACCGAGCACGAAGAGCAGCGCGAAGTCGTGAAATGGTTTCGGCGCGAATATGGCCCAATCCGCATCTTCGCCATACCCAATGGCGGATTCCGGTCACGAGCTGCTGCCGCCAGGCTGAAAGCGGAAGGCGTAAGCCCTGGCGTTCCTGATCTATTTGTGCCGAAGCATCTCCTATGGATCGAGATGAAGCGACTCAAAGGTGGCAAGCTGTCGCCAGAGCAGCGCAACTGGGAGCGATATTTGGTCGATGATTGCGGCCATACATGGATGGTTTGTCATGGCGCGGAGGACGCAAAAGCGCAGATTGACGCCTTTTTTGACACAATCGAAAAATAATTTGCACTCTCTGCTTGACCATGTGGGAACTTGTGGGCATTGTCACCACATCAACAAGGCAGACCGGAGTTACCGACATGACCAAAGCAGAATTTAACGCCCTCGCAGCTGAACTTGGGATCACCATCGAGCCGGTTCGCAAGCGCCATACAGTTTACGTAGGACACAAAAACGTGACCTACTTCGAAAACATCGATGACGCTCTGGTTGAGGCGGATCGCCTTAAGGAAACTGGACACGCTGATGTCCGTATCCGCACCTCGAACTGGTAAAGGAGGCATAAATCATGCGCATCGCAGACTATACCGCACCGACCAAACGCTATGACGGAGCCATCACGATCAGCGTCATCGAGGAAGGTCGCCGCCATTTCATCGCTGAACACAAGGTCGATGGAAAGATCGCCGCACGAGCAATCGCTGCACAATACAACGCTAAACCTTGGAACTTCTAATGCCGCCTAAATATTACATGACAGTCCGCATTGAGCCTGAGCTTCGAGACAAGATCACGCAGATCGCAAAGCAGGAGCATCGCTCAGTTTCAGCGCAAGCACGCATGATGCTCATTAAAGCAGTAAAGGATGCCGAAAATGCAGAACGTAATTGAACTCTGGAAGTCCATGCCACGCAGCGAGAAGCTGAACGCTATTTTTATGCCGCCAGCCTTTCTCATGCTTTTCTGGGGTATTTGGACAATCACACCAGCTTAAGAATCATCAAAAGGGAGTGGGAAAAATGTTAGATATCATCCTTCAGATTATCATGATGCTTGGCGCAGGAGTTGCCGGATATGGCATCCGCGCCATTCAAAAGCCTGATCAGCCGCGTGACCGGAATGGTCGCTTCATAAAGAGGAGCTGATCTGATGCATATCACCTATGAGATCCGCACCAGACGCAATGCCAGCGTGTTTGCCTATGACACGCTGGAACGTGCCAAGCAGGAGCGTGCCAGATACGAGAAGCGCATTGGCGTGCCTCTCAACATCGTGAAGATCACGCACAAGGAGGAAGTCCTCCATGATTGAAACAAAGGTGAGGCCAAAGGCGATCTGGTGCGATCACTGCAATACGGAGATCAGCATCTCTGGCGTGCGCAGCTGCTTGCGCAAGACGTGCCAGACCAAAGAACTTCTGCCTGACGCTCGAAAGGTCTGGAAATGACAAATGACGAGGATGTCATGATCAAGGAAGCCGCAGAAGCCGTTGCCAAGGCGGAGCAGAAGCGCCGAGGATATCAATGGCTGGATGGAGAAGATGAGCAGCGACTGGCCGAAGCCGCGATCCGCAAAGGCATTGAGATCGGGAGGTCGCTGTGAACCTGAACCTATTTCGGCAACTGCTTCGCGCAGCGCCCGACTTTATCCAAGAGCAAGTCAACTTCTGGATCAGCATCGCAGAAGACGCGATCCGCGCTGATGAGCGGGAGAGGATGGGCAAATGACTGACAATCTAACACTGTCGCCGCTTCAAGGCATGAATGTCGGTTTATCCAACCCATTCCCTACATCCATCGTGTTCTTTAGCGACAGCGACGGCACGGCTATCAAGTTCAAACACAGCGGTGAGATTGAGATTGGCGAGGCGTGGGGCGAAAACATGACAGACGCCGCCCGTGCTTTAGTCGAAGAATTGGTGAGGGTGTTTCCCGCAATAATCGCAGATCGTGATGCCCGCATCGAAGCCCAAGCGGCAGAGATTGAGCAACTGCGTGAGGCGTTGAGGCCGTTTGCCACAGCGGCTGAAAAAGGTCGTGCGGTTTATATTGGTGTGGCAATGGCCATGAAAGAGAAGCCAGAGCTATTTCCTTATAGCACCGCCTACGTGGATGCTGGCAGGACAACTGCATCCTCTCATCTGACATGGAATGATTACGATGATGCTCGCATAACATTTTTCGCAGAACGGGACACAGGCCAACCTTGGCTGAGGACTTATGACGCACATTTGAAAGGAACGAACAATGCAGAATAAAGATGAAGCACAAATTGAGCGCGAAAAGCAGGCTGTTGCCGCGATGGTAAACGCCAAGTCGAATATGTCCGTAGCTCTTGACCGAATAAACCGCCTTGAACTGGCTCTAAAGACAGCAAGCAATGACATCGCCCGCCTCAAGCGGTGCGTAGGCCAAGACTGCCAGATTACGTATCACAATGGCTCAGCAGAGACCCGCGAATACGTTCATAAATACGCAGACAACGCTATTGCTGGCATTGCAAAGGTTTTGCCATGAGCCGCGCCGCACTGGAAACCCGTGGGCTGGAAATACGGAAGAAAAGCAAATGACTGACGACGACAAGGCGCTGGTGCAGCGGCTGCGGGACGAAGATGAAGGCGGATGGGTTCTTACGCTAATAGAAGAAGCAGCCGACCACATCAAAACCCTGACTGCCGAGAACGAGCGGCTGCGGGAGGCGTATAAAAACGCAAACGAAGCATGGGGTATTGCACAGCTTGAGGTCGAGCGGCTGCGGGAGGCGTTGGTAGCTGAACGCGAGGAGAACCTATGGAGCGCCTATGCCACGGGCGATGTGATTGGCGATGAGTGGACGCACTTGTTTATGTCGGACGGTGAATGGCTGGCTAAGGAATGCGGCTTTGATCCTAGGCAGGGGTATTACAGCGCCGCAGCAATCCGCAATGCTATCCCGATTGCCGCCCGCGCCGCACTGGGAGACACGCAATGAACGATGAACGTAAAGAAGCAATGGACCAACTGATCGCGATGGATGCTGACCTGATTGACCCCGTGCAGGACAGGCTGGTGCTGGCCGTGCGAGAACTAGCAGCCGACCGCATCGAAGCGCAAGCGGCAGAGATTAAGAGGTTGCGGGAGGCGTTGCGCGAGGTGTTCGAGCAGTGGGCAGGCAGCGAAGGCTTCATCCCTGAAACTGCGCCGGAAGGATATCTGCTGCACTTGACCAAGCGCATGGCAGACATCGCCCGCGCAGCCCTAGCAGGAAAGACAGAGCAATGAGCGAACACCATAAGGACTGCGGCTGGCATCTCGATCAATACCCGTGGGAGTGCAACTGTGGGGCAGTCTATCTTGACCATAAATCCCGCATCGAAGCCCTGCACGAAAAGCTGGCCGCTGCCTATATCGCCTTGTCCGGGACAGACACACACGCTTCGGACTGCGCTACGTCTAACGCGCCAGCCTACGAGCCGGGGCCATGCGACTGCAAGGAGGCAGGGCGATGAGCGAGGAACTGATTAAGGCCGTGGCATTGGCGATATGTAAGCGTGCGTGGGGCGGCGGGACATTTTGGCAGAAGTGGACAGATGAGGCTCAAGACGCCATCCGGGCGGCTGCACCCCATTATGAAGACCGCATCGAAGCCCTGACTGCCGAGAACGAGCGGCTGCGGGAGGCTCTTGGTAAAGTAAGGTTTCTTGCTCAAGTAAATTATGAGCAGAACGATAATCTTAACAGCAGGGGCAGGCGTGATCTTTTGCGCATCGCAGAGTGCGCCCGCGCCGCACTGGGAGACACGCAATGACCGAAGAACTGAAAATTGGTGATCGCGTCGAGAAGGTCAAAGGCTATCGCTGGCCTGGCGTGATCGTCGCCATCTTTGAAACCACGCAGGGCAAGCTGCGCTACGTTGTCGAATGCACTGTGCCAGAAGTGGCCGGGGCGCTGCACATCTATGCGCCAGAGCAGATCGCGGTAGCGCC
>JACCDL010614979.1_pt1 | contig 36234 bp, 32 predicted proteins | sample 7441931 | NCBI WGS metagenome assembly JACCDL01 (sample SAMN15323437, study PRJNA562643) | freshwater metagenome | isolation source: river surface water | place: USA:Blue River Watershed | collected 2017-08-16 | reverse complement strand
GAAGGCGCCCGCGGCCATCTTGGAAAGACACTGATCGAGAAATTCGCCCTGAATGCGGGCAAAGACCCCCAGGCCTATGGCATCGGCATCAAAGAGATCTGGCAGATCGAACCCGAAAAACACAAGCCGGGCCTAGTGATTCACACCGCTGGCTGGCCACTGGATAGCCACACGTATGGTGGCTCATTCATGTATCACATGGCTAACCATCAGGTCGCGATTGGCTATGTCGTGGGTCTAAACTACCAAAACCCTTGGCTCTCCCCTTTCGAAGAGTTTCAACGCTATAAAACCCATCCCAAGATTCGCCATTTCCTTGAAGGAGGACAGCGGATTGGATACGGTGCGCGGGCCATCACCGCAGGCGGCCTAAACTGCCTACCGAAGATGACCTTCCCAGGCGGTGCCCTACTGGGCTGCGATGCGGGGCTATTGAATGCCTCACGCATCAAAGGAAGCCACACAGCCATTAAGAGCGGCATGCTCTGCGCCGAGGCCATTGCAGAAGAACTAACGAAGACCGAGCCTGCAGCGGAACTCACTGGCTACACCGCGCGGTTTGAGAAATCCTGGATGAAAGACGAGCTCTACCGATCAAGAAACTTCAAACCGGCCATGGGCAAGGGTCTCTGGATGGGGACGCTGCTGGTGGGCATCGATCAGAAGGTCTTTGGTGGTCGCGCGCCATGGACGCTGCACACGACAAAACCGGATCATGCCTATTTAAAGCCTGCTGCCGAGTGCACCCCGATCCACTATCCCAAGCCCGATGGCAAGCTCACCTTTGATCGCCTATCGTCGGTCTTCTTATCCGGCACGTCACACGAAGAAAATCAGCCAGCGCACCTGACCTTAAAAGATGATGCAGTGCCTGTTCGGATTAATCTCACCCAGTTCGCTGGACCCGAGAGCCGTTACTGCCCAGCAGGGGTCTATGAATACTTAGATAGCGCAGGCAACCCGACCAACACCCCGGGAGATGGCGCGCGTCTACAGATCAACGCCCAGAACTGCGTACACTGTAAAACCTGCGATATCAAAGATCCCACACAGAATATCGTCTGGGTCACTCCCGAAGGGGGCGGTGGGCCGAATTACAGCGGCATGTAAGCCGAAGGGGACGGCATGGTCATCAAACGATCCATGCGATCCAACACCAAGGCAGCCCGGATGCTCGGTCAACAGGTCGGGCCTCCGTTGCCTGGCTCAGACGCGCCGCTGCCTTGCCCACTGTGTGATCGCCCGATGATGAATGGCCCCACCGTGGATGAACACCATCTGATTCCACGCGCCAAAGGCGGCAAAGAAAAGTTTCTCGTGCATAAGATCTGTCATCAAAAGATTCATCAGGTGTTTTCTGAAAAAGAGCTGGCACGACAGTTCTTTACCTGGCAGGCCCTAAAGGCACACCCTGAAATAGCGGCATTTATTCACTGGGTGAAAAAACGCCCGCCAGAATTTCTCTAGACGCCATGCTCTACGGCATCACTGACATCAACACCTTTATCCTGGGCACTATCTTTGTGGTGCTGCTGCCAGGACCGAACTCGCTGTATGTGATTACGGTCGCCTCGCAACGCGGGGTTGGTCCCGGCTATCTTGGTGCCTGTGGCATTTTTGTCGGCGATGCAATACTGATGCTCCTGGCAGCCACCGGTGCAGCATCGTTACTCTACGCCGCCCCGACTGTGTTTTTGCTGCTGCAGTTTGCGGGGGCTGCCTATCTGGCCTGGCTTGGATTCGGGCTCATTCGATCAGGGCTAACAGACTGGCAGACGCGCAACGAACCCATCGCGACCACCCCGGCAATAATCCGAGATCTGAAACGCCCCTTTCGAACGGCACTCATCATCAGCCTTTTAAATCCAAAGGCGATCATGTTTTTCATCTCGTTTTTTATTCAGTTTGTAGAACCTGGATACCCCTACCCTGCACTCTCGTTTCTGATTCTTGGAACGATCGTACAGATCAGCAGCGCGCTGTATCTATCGATTCTGATTTTTGGGGGCGTGCAGCTTGCCCAGACCTTTCGTCAGCTCCCACTCTTGGCAGCAGTGAGCAAGGCGGCGGTGGGGATTTTATTTATTGGGTTCGGGCTGCGACTTGCACTTGGCTCAATTGCCCCAGGATAAAACACGCTCACCTAATTGTGTGCGTCCTAGTCTGTCAACTGCGGCTCATTTCGGATCACCGCAACTACCGTCCGAATGAATAGCCAACTAATTAAAAGACTGACCAAGGTCACCACGACCACTGACAGCCCCAACGCCCAGATCGTTGGTACAAACTGGGCATAGACCAGTGTGGCGGTCGCAAAGGCTGCCGTTGGAAATGAAAAGGCCCACCACGACAGGAAAAATGGCAGCCGAATAAATCGATGGATCTGGCTTGTCAGAAAGAGCGCAAAAAATAGCGCAAGCCCAAAAAGCACATGCCCAAAGGCATCCAGCTCATCACTGCCTGGATGCTGACCCGTGAGCTGTAACCATGACAGAAATCCCACAGCGGGCGGCGCCAAGAGAATGCACAAAGTTGGCACCAGACGCTCGGGTAACGGGGGCTGCACAAACAGCAGACGAAATAACACCACCGTCAGTAACACCACCCAAAAAAGTAGTCCGACCGCAAAGAACCACCAAGAGACTTCTAGAAATCCAAGCCGTACCCCTGCCAGAGGAATCACCACATTGCCCACCGCAGGAATAAACCAGGCCGGGGTGGCATGTCCTTGCTGAAGACTCTCTCGATGCACCCAGGCATTTAAGACCATCGTCATCGCCACCACCTGTAACACCGCCCCGATGACCCAGAGCGGCAACGCCAACGGTGCAAATGCGCCCAAGGCCACTGCTCCCGCCAGCGCAAACGAGACCGCCACCGCAGCGAAAAACGACGACTTCACTGGATGCTGCCACTCCTGATAGACCTGCTGATGGTTACTGGTCCACTTCTTGAAGTAGAGCGCCAAGAGCGTCACAAACACGAACGCAAGCAACAAGGCTAACGCCAATGCAACCCGCTCGGCGATGCCAGGAAGCCAGCCGAGATTGGCCATTCGACCCCAGACCAGTGTCAGCCCTGAGAGCCCCATGGTCATGGCAAAGGCCGAAATAGGCAGCGCAGAAAGAAACGGGTTGGTCTGAACGGCAGCGGCAGCGCCAGCGCCCGTGGCAGGGGAATCGTGTTGGGTCATCAGGTAAAGAGGCCCCAAAAGAAGGGCTTGCAGTTTCTTTTTGAAAGGGGTACTGTACGTTTATTCAGTAATTCAGAGGTGCCCCCATGAAAGAACTGACCACGCGTCAACAAGAGATTCTAAGCCTGATCCGTCGCCATATCGAAGACACCGGCTTTCCCCCCACGCGCATGGACATCTGCCAGGCCCTTGGCTTTAAGTCCCCCAACGCCGCAGAAGAACACCTCAAAGCGCTCGCGCGCAAAGGGGTGATCACCCTGACCTCTGGCGCCTCTCGCGGGATTCGGTTAGTAGGCGAACAGGTCGCCGACATGATGGGCATCCCCTTAGTTGGGCGGGTCGCCGCAGGCCAGCCCATCCTGGCGCAAGAACATGTCGAAGCCCGCTTTAGCATCGACCCGGCGCTCTTTGCTCAGCAGCCCGATTACTTTCTAAAAGTGCGCGGCTTAAGTATGCGTGATGCCGGCATCCTAGACGGCGATCTGCTGGCCGTAAAAAAACTGCCTGGCGGGGTGTCTGAAGCACGCAATGGTCAGATCGTGGTCGCAAGACTTCAAGACGAAGTCACCGTCAAGCGCTTCCAACGTGCCGGCAATCAGATTCATCTCATCGCTGAGAACCCAGACTTCAAGCCGATCATCGTTGACAGCAAAGATCATGATTTCTCTGTTGAAGGATTGGGGGTTGGCATCATTCGTAACCCCAAGGTTCTGTCATGAATGCACTGCCACATCCTGCCGTCTGGAAAGGGCAGACCATTCAGGCCAGTCCTCTTCCCAGTATCAGCACCAGCTTTCGAACATTAGATCGTGAACTGCCAGGTCAAGGCTGGCCTACCAGCACACTCATTGAGCTCTTAGTGAAAAGCATGGGCATCGGTGAATTCCGGTTCATCGCCCCGACACTGCGCCAGCTCACCCAAGCAGGAAAACGCGTTGTACTGCTTGCACCGCCTCACCTGCCTTATGGCCCTGCCTTAGCAGCGATGGGTATTGATGTGAGCAAGCTCTTAATCGTTCAGACCGACAAACCGATCGATAAGCTCTGGGCCGTTGAGCAGTCGATCAAAAGTAATCAATTTGGTGCTTTTGTGACCTGGCTTGATGCAGGCGTGAAGCCCGAACTCATTCGTCGGCTACAGCTTGCTGCAACTCATGCACAAGGGCTTGTCTTTGTATTTCGGCCTTTTGCTGCACAAGAACAGGCGTCCCCTGCTCCCTTGCGTTTATTACTACTGCCGCGACGTTATCCAGATCTTGCTGTCCAGATCATCAAGCGACGCGGTCCGGTCATGTCCGCCCCCATTGATATCGCTGTGCCAATTCCTGGCAGTGGCCTAAGACTCATTGATGATCATCAGGCCATCATCGCTAGCCCACCTCAGGTCGCCTCCCATGCTGTGGATCGCCTGCGCTCTGCCTCGCCGTTACTGCGCCCCGTACTGCCAGCCACTTCCCGCCACGGTTCGACACAGCCCAACTGAATCTGCCGATCAGGCGTTGAACCGTCTTGCCCAATGGGCACTTCAGTTCACGCCATGTGTCACCCAGGATAAAACTGAGCTGGTCTTACTGCTGGAAGTACAGGCAAGCCTGAGACTCTGGGGAGGCGCTGAATCCTTGGTCCAACGACTTGCCCGTGACTGGCAGGCCCTCGGGTGGGTCCCCCCGGATACGATCAGCATGGCCTGGGGGCCAACCCCCAAAGCCGCGCAGTGGCAGGCATTTTATGCAAGTCATCAGGCTGTGCCCCCAGCGTTTTTTCACAGTGACCTGCTAGTTCTTCCAATCGATGTGGCTGCAGAAGCAAGACCACATCTCACGCTCATGCAGCGTATGGGCCTGCGTCACCTCCAACAGCTCGAAGCCCTACCACGCCAAGGGCTAACACGCCGATTCGGTAAAGGCCTGCTGCTTGCACTCGATCAGGCCTTTGGTCGAAGCCCGGACCCACGGCAGTGGATCACAAGCCCAGAAACCTTTCAGGCGCGATTAGAACTGCCTGCTCGCGCTGACAACAGCACCCTGATCGAACAAGGGGCACACCGTCTTTTTCATCAGCTCGTGGCCTGGCTGACTGCGCGACAGTCCGGTGTCCTTCGACTGGATCTACATCTCATTCATGACAGCCCGCCAGATAGCCTTGTGCCGCTACAGTTTGCGGGGATCACCCGAGAACTGTCGCGACTCACGCGACTACTGTCTGAGCGACTCGCTCGTTTTGAACTCAGCCGCCCTGTCTATGAAATCGCCCTTCAGGCAGGCGATATCGCCACCATGCCTCAGATCAGTCAAGATTTCTTTGGCAGCCAACAGCACCAGCAGCAAGAACTCGATGCCTTAGTGGAACGACTACGTGCCCGACTAGGACCAGAACAGGTCCAGTCTGTCGTACTCATCGATGAACATCGCCCTGAGAAATCAGTCTGGTTTGTCACAGAACCATCCGCCAAAAGATCTGCACAGACCACAGCCATGATTAGCGCGCTCAGTCATAGTCACCGACCCAGCTGGCTGTTATCTACTCCGCAACGCCTATCGATGCAGGGCCATCAGCCAAGCTACGGCGGGCCACTACGACTGCTGGCAGGCCCAGAGCGTATCGAAGCTGGCTGGTGGGAGTCGAACAACGAGCAGGCCGCACAGCGCGACTACTTTATTGCCAGTTCAATGCAAGAAGAACTGCTATGGATTTTTCGCACACCGGATCACCACTGGTTTTTACACGGAGTCTTTGGCTAGACGATGGACTATGCCGAACTCTGTTGCCGATCGAACTACTCTTTTCTGCAAGGGGCATCCCATCCAGCAGAACTGGTTGAACGTGCCCAAGCGCTTGGTTATCAGGCGCTTGCACTAACCGATGAAGCGTCCGTTGCAGGTGTCGTGCAGGCGCATGTCATGGCCAAGTCACTTGGCCTGCATCTGATCATCGGTGCCCAGTTTTTCTGTGCGGAACTCCTGGGCAGAATCGTTGTACTGGCCAAGAATCGACAAGGTTACGCCCAGCTGAGCCATCTGATTACCCAGACACGCCGGCGAGAAGTAAAAGGCCAGTACCGTCTGCGGCAAGACGATCTCGAGTCTGGGCTACCAGACTGCATCACGATCTGGTGTCCAGAGGCCGATCAGCCGACAAGCCAGCAACACCAGATGGGACGATGGCTTAAGAATATTTTCTCGGATCGTCTCTACATCGGCTGCAGTCTCTTACTCAAAGGAAATGATGCGGCCTGGCGCGACCATCTGCAGACCTTAGGCGCCATGCTTCGCCTGCCGGTAGTAGCCGTCGGTGATGTGCTGATGCATCGCCGATCTCGCAAGCCGTTAGCCGACACCCTTACCGCGATACGCCATGGACTTGCCTTATCTGAATGCGGAAAGCGATTTAGCCCGAATGCCGAGCAACATCTTCGTAGCCGACTTCGACTGGCACGGCTCTATCCCCCTGAGATGCTGTCTGCCACCGTTGAGATCGCCCAGCAGTGCATCTTTAACCTGGAAGAACTGCGCTACGAATATCCCGATGAGATTGTTCCACCTGGGCTCACGCCCACCCAGTGGCTACGACACTTAACAGAATCCGGTGCTCGCCAACGATTCCCTGACGGGATCTCCCCAAAGGTGCGTCAGCAGATTGAACATGAGCTCGACCTGATTCATGAGCTGCGCTATGAGCCGTACTTTTTAACCGTCTATGACATCGTGGCCTATGCCCGTTCTAAGGGCATCCTGTGTCAAGGGCGAGGCTCCGCCGCCAACTCTGCTGTCTGTTACTGCCTAGGGATCACTGAAGTTGATCCCGACCGTATGACCATGCTGTTTGAGCGGTTCATCTCTAAAGAGCGTAATGAACCACCGGATATTGACGTTGACTTTGAGCATCAGCGCCGTGAAGAGGTAATTCAGTACATCTATCAAAAGTACGGTCGCGATCGTGCAGCACTTGCGGCCTCTGTCACCACCTATCGACCCCGATCGGCGCTCAGAGACACCGGTAAAGCCTTAGGGATCCATGCCGGTCTGATCGATCATGTCGCCAAACATCATCAGTGGTGGGACGGTCGCAGGATCAACCCCGAACGACTCTGCACAGAAGTAATGGAAGCGATGCAGACCCCATCGCTGTCCGAGATTGCCCATGAGATCAAGGTCCCCAGTCCCGCACGCTGTGAGCGATGGGCAGACCTCGCTAACCAGCTCATGGGGTTTCCAAGACACCTCTCTCAGCACGTGGGAGGCTTTGTCATTGCCCGCCACCGACTCTCAGATCTTGTCCCTGTAGAAAATGCGGCGATGTCTGAACGTAGCGTCATCCAATGGGACAAAGACGATATTGAAGCACTCGGTCTATTAAAGGTCGATGTACTTGCGCTAGGCATGCTCTCGGCGATTCGTCGCGCCCTAGAAATGATCAGTCAAAAACTTGGCCGATCGTTTCAGATGCAGGATGTGCCCGCAGAAGACCCCGAGACCTACGACATGATCTGCGCCGCCAAGACCGTTGGTGTTTTTCAGATTGAGTCTCGAGCCCAGATGTCCATGCTGCCTCGACTCAAACCCAAATGCTTCTACGACCTGGTCATCGAAGTCGCCATCGTTCGGCCAGGGCCTATCCAAGGGGGCATGGTCCATCCCTATCTACGACGCCGACAAGGGCTCGAGCCTGTCGACTATCCCAGTCCTGCAGTGCAAGAAGCCCTTTCTCGAACCCTTGGAGTGCCAATCTTTCAAGAACAGGTCATGCAGATTGCGATACTCGCTGCAGGATTTACGCCAGGCGAAGCCGACCAGCTTCGTCGGGCAATGGCAGCCTGGCGTCGCAAAGGGGGGCTTGAACACTTTCACGACCGTGTGGTTGATGGCATGCTTGCCCGCGGCTATCCACGAGAGTTTGCGGATCGGGTCTTTCGTCAGATCGAAGGGTTTGGCGAATACGGATTTCCCGAATCCCATGCTGCAAGCTTTGCGCTACTGGTCTATGTCAGCTGCTGGATTAAGTGCCATCACCCCGACGCCTTTCTGGCCGCACTCCTGAATGCCCAGCCGCTCGGGTTTTATTCACCGTCCCAGCTTGTCCAAGAGGCGCGCAGCAATGGCGTTACCGTATTGCCCGTGGATATCCAAGAAAGTCTCGCGGAGTCCAGTCTCACACGAGACCCCAACGTAAACCATGCGCAGCCTGATAACCCCTCACGGAGAGCAGCAGCACCCGCACGTCAGGCGGTTCGCCTGGGGTTTAATCGAATTGCTGGACTATCTGAGCAGGCGATTACATCGATCTGTGCGGCACGCCAACAAGGGGGGGCATTTAGCGACGTTGAAGATCTTGCTCATCGGACCACACTGGATCGACACGCCCTGACCCTACTGGCTGCTGCCGGCGCACTTCGATCGCTGGCCGGGCATCGTCATCAGGCAGTCTGGGCCACCAGTGGGCAGCAGCGTCAGCCTGGACTGTTACGCGCAAGTCGACGCCATGAGCCCGCACTTATTCTTCCCAGCCCAACAGAGGCAGAGGATCTGGTAGCAGATTATGCAAGCCTTGGACTCACCTTAGGGCGACATCCGATCGCAGTACTTCGTTCAGCACTCGATCCACACCGTGTGATTCCCGCATCGCACCTCCGCCACTATCGCCATGGTCAACTGGCAAGGGCTGCGGGTCTTGTGACGCATCGGCAACGTCCGGGCACCGCCAACGGCACTGTATTTGTCTCTCTGGAAGACGACACGGGAATGGTCAATGTGATTATCTGGCCCAACATCTTGGAAAAATTTAATAAAGCCGTTCTTTATTCCAGACTGATGATGGTCTACGGTGTCTGGCAACGAGATCAAACAATTGACCCCAACGCCCCAGGACAGGTGCAGCACCTACTGGCCCAGCGGGTGGAAGACCGATCAGATCTATTGGATGATCTGATCGGTTCGATCGAGACAACGTCTCGTGATTTTCACTAATGACTTCTTAACGCATCACCAGTACAGGGATTTCTGCCTGTGACAGGACCTTCTGTGTCTCACTGCCCAGCATGACTCGTGCAAGCCCACGACGCCCATGGGAGGCAATCGCAATCAGATCGCAATGGTGATCTTTCGCTGCCTTCACGATCTCGTCTGCCACAAACTCACTGATGACAAAATGCGTACTGCAGGCGACCCCGGCCTTGTCACAGACCTGCTGAATCTCAGCACACTGCTTTTTCGCTGCCGTTTCCGCCTGCTCTTTGTAGTCGCCAGAGATATAGGCGGCCTCTGGCAGATAGGCGCGGACGGTGGAATCGACATCAAGGGCCACATGGAAACCGGTCACGCGAGCGCCGACCGTTTTGGCAAGTGCTACGGCTTTTTCAAGACCACGTTTGGACAGATCAGAGCCATCGTGGGGAACAAGAATATTCTTAAACACTGTCATCTCCCTTGTCTGGTTAGCGAACTCCCCCATTATGCAAATGGCATTCGCTCCCCTCAATCACAGGGCATGACTTAGCGCAAGAAATCGTAAAAATAGAGTGAGATTCCACACGCCATGAGGGCTGCGTACTAACCGCTTACTCGGTTGTGTCAGTTTTTCTATCTTCGCTTCGCGTGATGCCATAGGGTGCAACGAGTCGCCAGACGTGCTCTGGCACCATCGACCGAATTCGTCTCGGTTCCTCTCGCCGCAAATGAATCACAGACTCGATTGCCTTCATCTCTACCCGGGCTCGCGCAAACTCGAGTCCTCGCGGGCCAACCTTTGGCATCAGCCATCCCACCAGTGGTCGAAGCCAGTTCGGCATCGCGCGCAGCGGAAGCCCACCTGCGGCCCGGATGGTGTTCTGCATAAAGCCCTTGACCGGACCCTGACGACTCCCCGCGCTGCCTGGGGCACTGAGCTGAACCTCATCACCCAGCAGTGATAGCAACTCTGCGCCACGATCATTTCGAACTACGAGCCACTGCTGACCCTGCCCCCCCATATAACCAACGGTAATGTCCGATAAGACATTCGTGTAATCCACACACGTACGACAGGTCAGCGGGAAAAAATCCCGTGGAAGCTTCGATAACGGTAGCATCAGAAACGGAATTCGCTTCTGTCGACCGTCGGTAAACCGAATCTCAACATGGTAATCCGCACAGAATTCAAGATAACTAATGGTCTCGGGCTGATCCGAGATGAGTCCGAGAAACTCATGAAACCGTTCGGTAGTCGTGTTATCCGAGCACGGGGTTCCAATGACATACAGCTTCTCGAGTTTTAACTCAGCCTCAAGTGCCCTAAGCGCGTAGACCTGACACGGAATTCCGATCACCGCGAGACGCCGAACACCCTGTGCAATCGCGGGCTCCAGCATAGCTAACAACGGGGCGTAGCCCATGCGCATGCCGCGACATTGCTTCAGATCTTCTTTGCGGGTGACCAACACTGGAACAGGACGCCAGGCATCCTTCAGATCCGGCGCCATCGTGATCACGCCGTCAATCAGCCCTTCTTCAAAAAGTCGCTCCGCGATCCGAGTCGTGATTCCCGTCCACTGCGCGCCAGAAAGCGGGTGTTGTAAGGCGGCTCGATACATCCGCTGGTGAGGGCCAAAAAAAAGTTCGTCTGACTGCGTCAGCGCCCGGGCTCTGCCGTGCACCTTGCGCTCCATTCCCGGATAGTCCGGCTGAATGAACTGACAAGCCGTTGCACAGCGCTTGGGGTTTGATGTCCGTGAGACACCACAGTCCGTACAGAGGTCTCGATGCGGCGCCGAAGTTTGATCAGTCCAGCGCTGCATCTTGAAATGGCCTAAGCCGATAGCCCTCGGTCTAGATCCGCCTTTAAGTCTTCGATGTCTTCAAGACCAACCGCCACGCGGATCAGCGACTGACGAATTCCGGCGCGCGCTCGGGCCTCTTCTGAAAGGCGACCATGCGTGGTTGTCGCGGAGTGGGTAATGGTGGTGCGGGTATCGCCAAGGTTGCCAGTCACCGATATCACCTCCACCGCATTGATCACCCGAAACGCATTCTGGCGCTGCTCATCGGGCGTTGCGCCGTTGACCTCAAACGAGACGATTGCGCCCCCGGCAGACTGCTGACGCATTGCGAGCGCATGCTGCGGATGAGACGCAAGCCCCGGATACAGAACTCGTGAGACTTTCGGATGTGCCTCGAGCCACTGGGCAAGCGTCAGCGCTGAGGCTGAATGGGCCTTCATCCGAAGATCAAGTGTCTCAAGACCTTTGTGGAGCACCCAGGCATTAAACGGCGATAAGGATGGGCCGCAGGTACGAACGACCTGGTAGATCGGTTCCACAAGAACACTTGGCCCAGCCACCGCACCCCCAAGGACACGGCCCTGACCATCAATGTATTTTGTTGCAGAGTGCACCACCAGATCAGCCCCCATGGCGAGTGGCTGCTGTAAGGCTGGTGTGCAGAAGCAGTTATCGACTACCAGCGGCACCCCTTTCGCCTTCGCCGTCTTCGCGATCGCCGCAATATCAGCAATCTCGGTTAAAGGGTTTGAGGGGGTTTCCAGATAAATCAGACGCGTGCTCGGTGTGATCGCGTTGGCCCAGGCCTGCGGATCGGTCAGCGAGACATAGCTCACCGACACACCAAATTTGACCAAATAGTTTTCAAACAACTGAATCGTTGCGCCAAACAGACTCGGCGTGGTGACGATGTGATCGCCTGCCTTTAGAAATGCAAGGCAGACCGCATGGATTGCTGACATACCCGAACTTGTAGCGACGCAACGTTCCGCACCCTCGAGCGAGGCAAGCCGCTCTTCAAACATCTGCACCGAAGGATTTGTGAACCGAGAGTAGACTACCCCTGGCTCTTGATTCTGAAAACGACGTGCCGCCTGTTCCGCATCATCAAAGACAAAGCTCGAGGTCAGGTACATCGCCTCGGAATGCTCTCCAAACTCTGACCGGGTCGTGCCCGCCCGCACCGCACGGGTCGCAAAGCGAAGGTCGCGCTGTGTTGCAGACTTGGGCGTTTTTTTAGTCGTCATTCGACAAGTTTAAGGCCAACTGACGCCGTGTGGCTTCCGTTCCGCTATTCAGTCGGGCGGATTCAAGGCTATCGAGCAGCTTTTCGGTGACGTCCCCGGTGATATAGCGGCCATCAAAACAGGATGCTTCAAGATCTTCCAGCTGATCGTTAAAGTCCATCACCCCACTCTTCATTGCGTCGATGTCCTGGTAGATCAGCGCATCAGCCCCAATTGCTCGGCAGATCTCATCGTCCGTACGACCAAAAGCGATCAGCTCCCCACGAGTCGGCATATCAATCCCATAGACATTCGGAAAGCGCACGGGTGGCGCTGCCGAGGCAAAGATCACCTTCTTGGCACCGGAGTCCCGGGCCATCTGGACAATCTCCTGGCTCGTTGTCCCCCGCACGATTGAGTCGTCCACGATCAAGACACTCTTATCCTTAAATTCCGATGCGATGGCATTAAGCTTTTGACGCACGGACTTCTTCCGAGCAGCCTGGCCCGGCATGATGAAGGTACGACCGATATACCGGTTCTTAATAAATCCTTCGCGGTATTCAATCCCCAGTCGCAGCGCCAGCTGCATTGCCGCTGGTCGGCTAGAGTCCGGGATCGGCATCACGACATCAATTGTCCCTGCCGGAAACTGGCTCCGAATTTTCTCAGCAAGGGACTCGCCCATGCGCAGTCGAGCGTCGTAGACACTTACCCCATCAATGACGGAATCGGGTCGAGCGAAGTAGACGTACTCAAAGACACAGGGCTTCAGCACTGGATTCTTGGCGCAGATTTTCGAATGCACCTGGCCCTCGAGAGTGATGATCACGCATTCCCCAGGCGCCACATCGCGAACAGGCTCAAAGCCCAGTCCCTGAATCGCAACTGTCTCCGAGGCGACCATCCATTCCTCCCCAAGGTCATCTGCATGACGCCCAAGCGCCAGCGGACGGATGCCATGGGTGTCTCGAAAGGCAACCACACCATACCCTGCAATCATCACCACACAGGCATATGCGCCACGAGCCCGACTATGCAGTGCCTCGACCGCCTTAAACACCGACTGCTCATCGAGCGATAGCCCCGAAACGGCCTGCTGAAGCTCGTGGGCAAACACGTTTAAAAGTACCTCCGAGTCAGACTCGGTGTTGATGTGACGACGATCCCGACGGAACATGTCCTGCTGAAGCTCTTCGGCATTCGTCAGGTTCCCGTTGTGACCAAGAACTATTCCAAACGGGGCATTCACGTAAAACGGCTGGGCTTCCTCAGAATTTGCAGCGCTGCCCGCTGTCGGGTAGCGGACATGCCCAATCCCCATCTGTCCTTGAAGGTTGCGCATATCGCGAGTACGGAAGACATCTCGGACCAGACCATTGCCACGGTGGATGTGAATCCGCTTACCCTGCGCTGTCGCAATACCCGCGGCGTCCTGCCCACGGTGCTGCAGCAGCAACAGTCCGTCGTATAACAGCTGATTGACCGCAGAGTGCCCGACAACGCCAATTACGCCACACATACCCATTCCCCTTGCTCTTTAAACCACGACTGCGGCATCCGAATTCGTTCGCCCAGAATATTCGGCAGCCACGGAGCAGCCGTTTTAATGCCCCACTCTAACGCCGGTCGACTCTTCGACAAACGCCAGGTTGTTTGATTTGGCAGCGAGGTCATCGCGGCCAGAATCGCGAGTGCCACAACCATCAAAATACCGCGCGCTGCGCCAAAGGCCATCCCCAAGATGCGATCAATGGCCCCCATGCCTGCGGCCGAAACCATCTCCTTGAGCGCGAGCGTGACAAGCTTGCCCACCACCAGCACGACGACCAGGATGCCTAAAAAGGCAACAGTCTGTTCAAGTGCCGGGGGAATCCAATCTGGCAGCACCGCAGCAACCTCTCCAGCAAGACGACTCGCGGCGACGAATGCAATCACCCAGACGGCCAAGGAGGCGATCTCTTTTACGAGCCCACGAAATAATGACAGAACTGTTGACGCCAGAATAACCACGAGAACAACCGTATCAATCCAGGTGAGCTCGTTAAACCAGGCCATGGTTAGGGTCCAATCACCGCAGCGTCATAGCCCTGGGCCTTGGCGCGATCTCGAACCTGCGTGGCAAGCTCTTTGGTCGCAAACGGTCCGATCCGAACCCGATGTCGCTCAGCCCCTTCAGCAGTCTTGATCGTTTCAATCGCAACCGAGTGCCCGCCCGCCGTAAGCTTTGCCTTCACCGCATTGGCCGCTTCAATCTTGGCATAGGCACCAACCTGAACTAGAAAGCGGCCATCAGGTTTCGTCTCAGGCTTGGGTTCAGGCTTGGGTTCAGACTTAGGTTCAGACTTGGGCTCAGGCTTCGTCGCAGATTTCGTCACCGACTTGGCTGCAGGTTTCACCTCAGGTTTCGTCTCAGGCTTCACCTCGGGTTTGGGTTCTGGTTTAGGTTCTGATTTAGGTTCTGGCTTAGTTTCTGGTTTAAGTTCCGCTTTCGGCTGCGCCTTTGCTTCTTGTTCTGCTACCGGTGCCGTCGCAGAAACGGGTGCGGTCGCAGGCGCCTTAGACTCGGTCGGTGGGGTTGGCTCAGGGGAAGACTTCAGTGACTCGATCTTTGCAAAGACGGAATCCTTTGAAGGAATTTCGATCAACAGATCCTGAGAGAGGGGACGCGCCTGCTCTTCGAGCAACACAGGAGCGAGTGCGGCAACACTCGCCGCGATGATGACAGCACCAAGAAGACGCCAACGTGCGCGACGTTTGTGCTCGGCCATCGGGTCGGACCCCTGGCTGTCGCGTAAAGCTGCACGTGGTTCACTGTCAGCGGGCATAACGCATCGAAAGAATTTGACTTACGGTCAGAAACGAACCGAAGGCTACGATTCTATCATTCGGCTCCACCATTGACCGCGCTGCAGCAAGAGCGGAGACCGGGTCTGGGTAGCAGCCAAAAGCAGCCGACGGTAAAGCTTGTTGAAGCGCTTGTGCCAGTGACTCCGCAGATCGGGGACGACCGTTGGTATCAGGTCCTTCAAGACTTGCAAGACACCAGTGATCGACACGATCACCGAGTCGTCGAAAGACTTCCTGAGCGTCCTTCCCCGCGACCATCCCGACGACGGCTATCGTCTTCGGAAAGAACCCCATCTGATCTAGGTTCGCAGCGAGTACCGCCGCAGCGTGAGGGTTATGCGCCACATCAAGCACCACGGATGGCTGACCAGGAAGCACCTGGAATCGACCAGGAAGTTCGACAAACGCAAAACCCTGTCGAACCGCGCCCTGCGTCACAGGAAGTTTATCGCGCAGGGAAGTGAGCGCCGCAAGCACTGCCGAGGCGTTTAACAACTGATTCGCACCTCGCAGCGCGGGGTAGGCCATAGCGTTGCGCCGTTGACCACGCCCTGCCCAGCTCCACTGCTGACGATCTCCTTGAAAATTGTAGTCCTGGCCAAACTGCCAGATGTCGGCCCCAATGGCACCCGCAACCTCCGAGACTGTTGCGGGAGGAACTGGGTCGGCCAAGATAAACGGCCGATTGGGACGTGCAATATGGGCCTTTTCCCAGCCGATCTTCTCCCGGGTATCACCGAGAAACTCCTGGTGGTCCATATCCACTGACACCAGCACTGCACAATCGTGATCCACCACATTGACCGCATCAAGGCGCCCACCAAGTCCAATTTCGAGTACGGCGACATCAACACCGGAACGCTTGATGAGATCAAAAATAGCAAGGGTCGTGAACTCAAAAAAGGTCAGCGTGATCTCTTGTCGTGCGGCGTCCACTCGGGCGAATGCCTGAGCGAGCGGTGCGTCGTCAATGAGCTCCCCATTGATGCGAAGTCGCTCGTTAAAACGCAGGAGATGCGGAGACGTATAGGTCGCGACCCGGTAACCGGCCTGAAGGAGAATGGACTCCAACATCGCACAGGTCGACCCTTTCCCATTGGTGCCGCCCACCACAATCGAGACTGGGGCCACCTGTAGGCCAGCGTCTGTTTCCCCAAACCCCATCCGTCGGCCGACCGCCAGCACTCGCTCAAGACCAAGGTCGATGGTCTTTGCGTGCTGCGAAAGGATCTTGGCTAGCCAGTCGTCAAGCGTCAATGCAAAGTCGTGCCAAAAGAATCCGATGCATCAGGCACGCGCCTGATCGGCAGGCTGTCGCATCAATAAGAGCAAGAGGTCTGCAAGCTCATCGCGCATCTTGCGACGATCAACGATGCGATCAACTGCCCCCTTCTCGAGCAGAAACTCCGCGCGCTGAAATCCCGGCGGTAACTTCTCACGAACCGTCTGCTCAATCACCCGTGGTCCCGCAAATCCAACCAGGGCCTTCGGTTCCGCAATCACCACATCCCCAAGAAATGCAAAGCTAGCAGAGACACCGCCCATCGTGGGATCGGTCAGCACGGAGATATACGGAAGCTTGATCTCGGCAAGTCGCTGTAGCACCGCCGTCGTTCGCGCCATCTGCATCAACGACAACAACCCCTCCTGCATCCGGGCACCGCCACTTGCAGCGATGCTAATAAAGGGAAGCTTCTGTTCCAGCGCTACCTCGGCGGCACGAACAAAACGCTCTCCCACAACGGAGCCCATCGAGCCGCCCATAAACTCAAACTCAAAACAAGCAACCACTACAGGGACCGACTTAATCGAGCCTCCCATCGCGATCAGCGCATCTGTCTCACCGGTCTGCTCCATCGCCTCGGTCAGCCGTTCCGGGTACTTGCGACTGTCTTTGAACTTCAAGGTATCGACGGGCAGGACTTCCTGACCAATCTCGTAACGCCCCTGCGGATCCAGTAGGTGATCAAGCCGCTCACGGGCACGAATGCGAAGGTGGTGATCACACTTCGGGCAGACCTGCTGGTTACTTTCAAGATCAGTCCGATACAGCACTGACTCACAGGCGGGACACTTTAGCCATAGTCCCTCGGGAACACTGCGACGTGGACCTTCATTACGTTGAATCTTTGGGGGAAGGATCTTGTCAATCCAACTCATGCTGCCTCCGCGGAGCGTTTTGCAGGCATCGCATCAAGTGCCGATCGAATGCCCGCCATAAATTGGCCCGCCTTCTCAAGCGGTTCCTGACCTAACTTCTCTGCCTCTTCCATGAGCCGAATAATCGCACTGCCAATCACGACTGCGTCAGCAGCCTGTGCAACCGATACGGCCGACTGGGCATCACTGATGCCGAACCCAACGCCAATCGGCATGTTCGTGAAACGACGAATCATTGCAACCCGATCAGCAACGGCCGCCGTATCGATGTGTCCTGCACCGGTCACGCCTCGAAGGGATACGTAATACAGATACCCCGACCCCAACCGAGCGACATCCTGCATTCGCGCCTCTGTTGACGTCGGTGCCAGCAAAAAGATCGGATCCATATCCGCAGATTTCATAAGCTGGCTAAAGTTCTCACACTCCTCGGGAGGGTAGTCGACCACAATCGTGCCATCGACACCCGCCTGCTTGGCCTGCGCAACAAACGCCTCCACGCCAAATCGCTCAATGGGGTTGGCATAGCCCATCAGAACAATCGGCGTCTGGTTGTCTGTCTTTCGAAACTCAGCGACCCAGCCCAGACAGTCTTGTAACGACACATGACGCGCCAGGGCTCGTTCACTCGCACGCTGGATGACCGGGCCATCGGCCATCGGGTCAGAAAAAGGCACCCCCATCTCCAGCACATCCGCACCATTACGGACCATGGTGTGCATCAGTGTTACCGCAGTCTCTCGCGAAGGATCGCCTGCGGTCAGATACGGAATCAAGGCCGTTTTTCCCTGAGCCTTGAGTCGATCAAATGTGGTTTTAAGTCGAGACACTCAGCATCGCCCCTTAAAAACGCAACCCACTTTGCTCTGCAACGGTATGCATATCTTTGTCCCCTCGACCAGATAGGTTCACAAGAATAATCTTGTCCTTCGGCAACGATGGCGCAACCTTTGCCGCATAAGCAAGTGCGTGACTGGTCTCGAGTGCGGGGATGATGCCCTCAATCCGACAGCAGGTATGAAAGGCCTCCAGTGCTTCTTGATCTGTGATCGCCTGATACTGGGCCCGGCCAGAATCCTTCAGCCAGGCATGTTCGGGACCGACACCAGGGTAATCGAGTCCCGCGGAGATCGAATGCGTCTCGGTAATCTGGCCGTGGGCATCCTGCATCAGATAGGTACGATTGCCATGGAGCACGCCGGGTGTTCCTGCCGACAACGTTGCTGCATGACGGCCGGTGGCGATCCCCTCCCCTGCTGCCTCAACGCCAACTAGAGAGACGCCGGGCATGCCGATGTAGTCGTAGAAAATTCCCATCGCGTTGCTGCCACCACCCACGCAGGCAACGATCATGTCAGGCTGACGACCCACCAGCTCAGGCATCTGCCAGAGACACTCCTTACCCACCACTGAATTAAAGTCACGCACCATCATCGGGTAAGGATGCGGACCGGCCACAGTACCGATGATGTAGTACGTCGTGTCAATGTTCGTGACCCAGTCCCGCATCGCCTCATTCAGGGCATCTTTCAAAGTGCGAGAACCGCTCTCGACCGGTACCACTGTTGCGCCCAGCAGTTTCATACGATAGACATTCGCGGCCTGACGGGCAACGTCAGTGGCCCCCATGTAGACCACACATTCCATCCCAAACCGAGCGGCCACTGTCGCAGACGCGACACCATGCTGACCTGCACCCGTCTCAGCAATCACACGAGGCTTACCCATACGCTTTGCGAGCAGGGCCTGACCAATCGTATTGTTGACCTTATGCGCACCGGTATGGTTTAAGTCCTCGCGCTTAAAGTAAATCTGGGCACCCCCGAGATTTTCCGACCAACGCTTTGCGTGGTAAATCGGACTGGGGCGGCCAACGAAGTGTTTCAGTTCACGATGAAACTCTTCAAGGAAATCTGGATCCTGTTGGTAATGGGCATATGCCTCGCGTAGTTCCTCCAGCGCGAGTGTCAGCGTCTCCGAAACAAAACTCCCTCCGTAGGGGCCAAAGTGACCTTTGGCGTCGGGATATTGGTAATGCTGATCCTGCTGGGGCAGTTCGTTGGGTTTCATGATGGCTATCTATGTAATGGTTTGGTCGGCAAGGTGCACCGCATCGACGAAGGCCTTGATCCGGTGAGCGTCCTTCTCCCCCTTCACAAGCCGATCCCCCTCCCAACGCTCCACGCCACTACTGACGTCCACACAAGGGGGGCGTAGCCGATGAATCGCCTGCCCGACAGACCCTGATTCTAGCCCCCCGGAGAGCACCCATGCAGTCGCCATCTGCGGGGAATTACTTCCCAGCTGGCCAGACAGCCCTGCCTGCTCGACAACCGCCCAGTCAAAGGCCTGGCCGCTTCCCCCAAAGCCAGCACTATCTGCATCCAGCAAGACCGCCTGGCAGTTGGAAAACTCAGTCATCAGGGCACGGAGTCGCTTCGCTTCCCGATCGACGGACTGCGCATCGGTCGTCGCACGCACCCGAATCGCCTTGATCACCGGCCGGCCAAGCCCGGTGCAGTCACTTGGCGTCTCATCACCGTGCAGCTGCAGGTGCGATAGCCCCACCGTCTCCGCAGTTCTCAGCACCTCGTCTTTTGACGCGTTAACGAAGAGTCCGACACTTGCCACCCAGGCCGGCAGACGCCTCGCAAGAATCCGAGCGCGATCCATCGACACCGCACGCGGACTTGCCCCATAGAAGACAAAACCCACGGCATCTACTCCCGCCTCTACAGCAGCATCAAGATCCGACTCGCGGGTCAGTCCACAAATTTTGATTCGGGTTCGCATAGTAAAGATGAATCGTACTCGACCCGCTCAAGACATAGCCCCTGGGCAGGAAACGTTCGGGCCGCGAGCCGTCGGTCTCGACTTGCGAGCACCTGGCCAAGCCACTGCACGGAACCGGCACCGCGACCGACCTCCACTAGCGAGCCCACAATATTTCGGACCATATGATGCAGAAAGGCGTTTGCCTTCAGACGCACGGTAATGACGGAATCAGTCGAGTCAATGGCGCAGACCATGAGGTGTCGGACCGGCGATGCGGCCTGACACTCGCTTGATCGGAAGGCGCTGAAATCATGTTCACCCATCAGTACACCCGCAGCGTCTCGCATCGCCTCAACGTCAAGCGGACGATAGAACCATGTCGAAAATCGATCGTGCATTGGACTACGGGTGGGCGAGTGAAAAATGCGATAGCTGTATTCACGAGCTGTCGCCGAAAACCGTGCGTGAAAATCATTGGAGACTGGCTGGGCCCACCGAACCGCAACACTCTGCGGCAGCAATGCATTGAGCCCGCGCACCCAGCTCCAATCGGGCCGATCAATCGTCGTATCGATATGGACGACCTGCCCCCGTGCGTGCACCCCCGCATCCGTACGACCTGCACAGATCGTCGGGTGATCGACTTCGGTAAAGGTTTTTAGTGCACGCTCAAGCGCATCTTGAACTGTCTTACCACCTGGCTGCGTCTGCCAGCCATTCCAGTCGGTGCCGTCATACTCAATGCCAAGTGCGATTCTGGTCATGCAGCGACGGCAGTTCTAGACTAGCGTTCAAGAAGAATGCGCAACATCCGACGTAGCGGTTCTGCCGCACCCCAGAGCAGCTGATCACCAACCGTAAAGGCTGCGAGATACTCTGGCCCCATCGCCATCTTATGAAGACGCCCGACAGGGACGGTCATGGTGCCACTCACGGCAGCCGGGGTGAGTTCTCGCTCGGAGCGCTCACGTTCGTTCGGGATGACACGAACCCAGTCGTTCGCCTTCGCCAGCATGTCAGTGATCTCATCCAAGGGCACGTTTTTCTTCATCTTCACCGTCAGTGCCTGCGAATGACAGCGCATCGCGCCGATACGGACACACAGCCCATCAATCGGAATCGATCCCGGCGAACGAAACGGTGGCAGACCCAGAATCTTGTTGCACTCTGCACCACCCTTCCACTCTTCCTTGCTCTGACCGTGCTCAACGGGTACATCAATCCAAGGAATCAGACTTCCCGCTAGCGGCACACCACGGAAATTATCCACCGGCAGTGCCCGCTGACGCAGGGCATCGCTGACCTTGCGATCAATGTCAAGAATCGCGGAGATCGGATCGGCAAGTTCAGCCTCGACCAGTCGATGTAACTTGCCCATTTGGGCAAGCAGCTCCCGCATGTTCTGCGCACCGGCACCAGAGGCGGCCTGGTAGGTCATCGCACTCACCCACTCCACCAGCCCTGCCTTGAACAACCCGCCCATGGCCATCAGCATCAGACTGACCGTGCAGTTCCCGCCAATCCAGTCACGCCCACCGGCGGCCAGCGCCTGATCGATCACCGAGCGATTCACCGGATCCAGAATAATCACGGCGTCTTTTTCCATCCGCAGCGAAGACGCCGCATCGATCCAGTGTCCCTTCCATCCCGCAGCACGCAGCTTCGGATAGACCTCTTTGGTGTAGTCCCCACCCTGGCAGGTGATCACGATATCCATTGCCATTAAGGCGTCAACATCCATGGCAGAGCGCAACGGCTCGTTGGATTTCGCAAACGCCGGAGCGGCACCGCCTGCATTCGAGGTGCTAAAAAATACAGGGTCAATCAGCGCAAAATCCTGCTCCTGCTGCATCCGCTGCATCAGCACCGATCCCACCATACCCCGCCAACCCACTAATCCAACTCGCTTCGCCATCACGCTTCTCTCTTTGTCACTTTCAGAATTATTTCAATCACTCGAGCCTCTAGCCGACCGCCTTGAGCGCAGCAATCACCGCGTCGCCCATCTCCTGAGTCCCCACACGACGACAGCCGTCTCGATAGATATCGGCAGTCGCTACGCCTGAGGCCAAGGTGGCCTTCACCGCAGCCTCAAGGCGATCTGCTGCCTGCACAAGCCCAAAGGTATAACGCAGCATCATTGCCGCTGACAGAATCGTCGCCAGAGGGTTTGCCAGGTTCTTACCCGCAATATCGGGCGCAGAACCATGGATAGGCTCGTAGAGTCCTTTGTTCTTGGCATCCAAAGAGGCAGACGGCAGCATGCCAATCGAGCCTGTCAACATCGACGCTTCGTCTGAAAGGATGTCCCCAAACATGTTGCCGGTAACCATGACGTCAAACTGCTTCGGATTTTTTAAAAGCTGCATTGCCGCGTTATCGACATACATGTGCGATAGCTCGACATCAGGATATTCCGCTGCCATGGCTGTCATCACATCACGCCAGAGCTGGGTAGTCTCTAAAACGTTTGCCTTGTCCACCGAGCAGAGTCGTTTACCGCGCTTGCGTGCTGTCTGAAACGCGACATGACCAATACGGCTGATCTCACTCTCGCGATAGATCATGGTGTCAAAACCTTCGCGCTCGCCATTCTCGAGCACGCGGATACCGCGCGGCTTCCCGAAATAGATATCGCCCGTCAGCTCACGAATGATCATGATGTCCATCCCGGAGACGATCTCTGGTTTGAGCGTTGAGGCCCCCGCAAGCTCGGGGAAGATCGTCGCAGGACGTAAATTAGCGAAAAGCGCTAGCTCTTTACGCAGCCCAAGAATGGCCTGCTCGGGCCGCAGTTCGCGCGGCAGCGTATCAAGACTGAAGTCACCGACCGCCCCAAATAGAATCGCATCGGCCGATTTGGCAAGGGCAAGCGTCGCCTCAGGAAGCGGCACACCACTGGTGCGATAACCCGCACCCCCCACCGGCGCTGATTCCAAAGCCAGGCTGAAATGCCCCTGGGATGCGAGCTGCTCGAGTGCACGAACCGCCTGCGCAGTAATCTCGGGACCAATCCCATCCCCGGCGAGAACCGCAATATTTAACTGCTTTGACATAACCCTGCCGTCTCCGAATTAGCGATCCATCACCGCATGCATATCCACACCAAGCCAGGGCTTGGCCGCGATGCGCTTGGTTTCGTAAGCCTTGATCTTGTCCGCATGCTGAAGCGTCAGACCAATGTCATCTAATCCATTGATCAGACAGTGCTTACGGAATGGCTCCACGTCAAACTTGCGAGAGAACTGGCCGTCCACGCTTGAGACCGTCTGGGCGGGAAGGTCAATCTTCAACTGAAAGCCCTCGTTTGCCGCGATCATCTGGAAAATCTGTTCCACGTCATCTTCGGAGAGAACAATCGGAAGCACTCCGTTTTTGAAACAGTTGTTAAAGAAGATGTCTGCATAAGACGGGGCAATCACCACCCGAAATCCATAGTCTTCTAACGCCCACGGCGCATGCTCACGACTCGATCCACAGCCGAAGTTTCGGCGGGCCACAAGAATACTTGCGCCTTTGTAGCGGGGCTGGTTCAAGACAAAGTCTTTCCGCAGGGGACGCTTACTGCAGTCAACGCCAGGCTGACCCTCGTCCTCATAACGCCAGGCATCAAAGAGATGCGGGCCAAAACCGCTGCGTTTGATGGACTTCAGAAACTGCTTCGGAATGATCGCATCCGTATCAACGTTGGCACGGTCCATCGGCGCCACAATGCCTTGGTGCTGATTCAATGGTTTCATAGTGGCTTCCTTTAGAAATGACGGACGTCAACAAAATGGCCCGCAAGCGCGGCTGCGGCAGCCATGGCGGGCGACACCAGATGCGTTCGACCCCCCGCGCCCTGCCGGCCTTCAAAGTTACGGTTAGAAGTTGATGCGCAGCGTTCGCCCGCCTGCAGACGGTCGGCATTCATGGCCAGACACATCGAACACCCGGGCTCGCGCCACTCAAAGCCCGCTTCCTTGAAGATCTTATCGAGCCCTTCTTGCTCTGCCTGCGCCTTGACCAGACCCGACCCTGGCACGACTAACGCCAGACTGACGTTGGCCGCCTTTTTGCGGCCCTTAATCACCTCTGCTGCAGCACGCAGGTCTTCGATCCGAGAGTTCGTGCAGGATCCGATGAATACTTTGTCGATCTTAATGTCGGTAATCGGCATATTCGCGCGCAGATCCATGTAGGTCAGTGCGCGCTCCATTCCTTCGCGCTTAAACGGATCCGACTCACTGGAGGGGTCAGGAACAGTCGCTGAAACCGGCAGCACCATCTCAGGCGACGTTCCCCAGGTCACTTGTGGCGCAATCGATGCAGCGTCGATCTCAACGACCTTATCGAACACCGCATCGGAATCAGAATGCAGCGTCTTCCAATAGGCGACTGCCTGATCCCACTCCGCTCCCTTGGGCGTCAAGGGGCGATCTTTGATGTAGTCCAGCGTCTTGTCATCCACCGCCACCATACCGGCTCGCGCACCCGCCTCGATCGCCATATTGCAGACGGTCATACGACCTTCCATTGTCAGGTCACGGATCGCACTGCCTGCAAACTCAATGGCGTAACCAGTACCCCCGGCCGTTCCAATCTTGCCAATCACGGCAAGAACGATGTCTTTTCCGGATAGTCCTGCGCCAAGCTTGCCTTCGACCTTCACCAGCATGCGCTTGGCTTTTTTCAGTAGCAGACACTGGGTTGCCAGAACGTGCTCCACTTCCGAGGTTCCAATTCCCATGGCCAGACAGGCAAATGCACCATGCGTGCTGGTGTGGGAATCCCCACAAACTACCGTCATGCCAGGGAGTGTCGCACCCTGCTCAGGACCAATCACGTGGACGATCCCCTGACGCTTATCGTTGATATCGAAGTAGGTCAGGTTAAATTTTTTGACATTGATATCGAGTGTCTCGACCTGCAACCGCGACACAGGATCACTGATTCCTTTTGAACGATCCGTCGTGGGCACGTTGTGATCCACCACTGCCAGATTGGCCGAGTTCCGCCACAGGGGACGGCCGGCCATCTCGAGTCCTTCAAACGCCTGAGGGCTTGTGACCTCATGCACCAGGTGACGGTCGATATAGATGAGGCAGGTGCCATCCTGCTCCTGGTGAACGACGTGCTCTTCCCAAAGCTTGTCGTATAGCGTGCGTCCGGCCATGGTCTTCGTTCCTAAGGGGTTTCGAGAAATCCTCAATTATGCCCGCAGACACTGCTATTTCAGCTCAGAACCTACATTTTCTCCGCGATCTGCGGCTCTCAGAGCGATAAAAGTCACGCCAAAACCCGCCACCGCGGCGATAGCCGAAAAGACAAAGCTAGACTCGGGCGAGAGAGCCTCCCATACCCAGCCTGAAGCAATCCCCCCCAACGAGCCGCCAAGGCCATACGCCGCCATGGTGTAAAACGCCTGCCCCCTCGCCTGTGCCTGAGGCGGAAACCAGTCCCGGATAAGTGACATGCTGGCGCTATGGTGAAGTCCAAAGGTCACCGAGTGAAGTAACTGAGCAAGGATGATCACCACCACCGATCCCCCCGAGAACGCGATCATGAGAAAGCGCACCGCCGTCACCAGGTAGGCAATCGACCAGCACTGCCCAACGGAAAACCGGCCAAATATCCTGTGCTGTAAGCGAAACATCACGATCTCCGCGACCACGCCAAGGGCCCAGAGAAGACCGATCTCGGTTCGGCTGAAGCCCTGCTCAAAGAGCCAGAGCGAAAACAATGTGTAGAGCGGCGCATGGGCCAGTAGCATCAGAAGCGATGCGATCAGAAAGTGCTGGATACGCTTTTGCTTCAACATGTCACGCACACGCGCTGGCGTTGGTGACAAATCGTGGACCTCGCGGTGCGGCAGCAAGAAGGTCACGACCATGACGACCAAAAGACTAAGGCTCAGTGTCAGCGGCAGCCAACGAATCCCCACCCAGTCAAACCAGGGTCCCGCCGCAGTGACCGCCGCAATAAAGCCCAGCGACCCCCAGATCCGCATCGTGCCGTACTGACGAAGGTTTCCCTTCGTCGCCTGCATGGCCATGGATTCTGCAATCGGAACCTGGCCGCTTAAGAAAAAACTCATTAGGCTCAGGACCAGAAAGATCCCCCAGAATTCAAGGTCCAGCAGTAGTAAGAGACTGCTGATCACGGCCAATACGGCGGATACCTGAATGAGCCTCGCGACCCCGTGACGGCCTTTGGCGTGATCGGCCATCCAGCCCCACGCTGGCGGACCCACGACCCGCGACCACTGCAAGGGAGAAATCAGGACGCCAATCTCACTCGGTGAGAACCCACGACCGTTAAGCCAGAGCGAGAGGTATGGCGCGAAAAGCCCAACGTAGGCGAAGTACGCCCCAAAAAATGCAGAGAGTCGCGACGTCGGCTTCAAAGAAACAACGGATTAGGTGCAGTGGCGTGGCGCTAGCGAACGCTGCCCGGGATCACTGGCGTGGAGACCTTTACATCCGCATTCTGCGCGCGATGACGGAGTGCATGATCGATTAGGACAAGCGCCAACATCGCCTCGGCGATAGGCGTTGCCCGTATCCCGACACAGGGATCGTGACGACCGAGTGTTTCCACCTCAACGGCCCGCCCATCCATATCAATCGACCGACGAGGAATGCGAATACTCGATGTTGGTTTGATCGCAATCGATACCCGAATCGGCTGACCTGTTGAGATACCACCCAACACACCGCCTGCATGATTGGTCACAAACCCATCAATCGTCAGCTCGTCCCCATGGTCGGAACCATGCTGGGCAACCGAGTCAAAACCGGCACCAATCTCAACCCCTTTGACCGCATTAATTCCCATCATTGCGTAAGCAATGTCCGCATCAAGTCGGTCGTAGACTGGCTCACCCCATCCGACCGGTACATTGGTCGCCGTTACCTCGAGCCTGGCACCACAAGAGTCTCCCGCACGACGTAGTGCGTCCATATAGGACTCAAGGTCTGGGATCTGAGACTTATTCGCCGCAAAAAATGGGTTATTCGGGATCTCTGCAAAGTCTTCAAACTTAATACGAAGCTCGCCAAGCTGGGTCATGTGACCCACGATCGCCACATTGAACTTTTCTTTGAGCCACTTCTTTGCAATGGCTCCAGCGGCGACTCGCACAGCAGTCTCACGAGCGGAGGAACGACCCCCTCCGCGGTAATCTCGGATGCCGTACTTATGCCAATATGTGTAGTCCGCGTGCCCTGGGCGAAAGGTGTCCTTTATTTCACTGTAGTCTTTGCTTCGCTGATCCTGGTTACGAATCAGTAACGCGATCGGCGCACCCGTGGTTTTACCTTCGAACACCCCGGAGAGAATCTCAACAGCGTCTGGCTCTTGACGCTGGGTGACGTGCCGAGATGTCCCTGGGCGACGGCGATCAAGCTCTTTCTGAATATCCGCTTCGGCCAGCAAAAGACCTGGTGGACAGCCATCCACAACGCAGCCGATGGCGGGACCATGCGACTCCCCGAAAGAAGTCACCGTAAACAGATGGCCAAAGGTATTTCCAGACATGCGCTTAGTGTAGCCTGAGCCGAAAGCCCTTGCGATCGCCGAAACGGCTGTCGAGGGCTACTGAAAGGCGGTTAGACGTTGACGGATACGCGCCACCACCGTGTCCCGACCCAGAACCGCCATCACTTTATCAATCGATGGCGTATCGGTTCGTCCCATCAACATCAGGCGAAGGGGCATGGCAAGCTGCGGCATCTTCAGGCCACTCGTGGTCAGCGCGGACTTCATTGCCGCCGACAACGACGCGGCATCCCAGGCCTCGGGGAGCGACTCAAGAAACCCCGCCAGGGCTTCAGCAACCCCAGGTTGCATCTTGTCAGTGAGTGCGTCAGATCCCATGGGGGGCTCAACATAGAACATCGCCACCTCTTCCGCGAGCTGATTGAGCGTATTTGCGCGATCCTTCAGAAGCTCACAGACGTCTGCCAACGATGGGCCCGCCGCCAGAGAGAAGCCCTCTTCTCGAACCCGAACTGCGATCTGCTCGGCCAGAACGGCCCCCGACATCTGACGGAGATAGTGATTGTTAAGCCACTTTAATTTCTCGAAATCAAACTGCGCCGCGGACTTACTGCAGTGCTCTAGCGTGAACCAAGTCTGTAGTTGTTCGAGCGAGAAGATCTCATCATCGCCATGACTCCAACCAAGTCGCGCGAGGTAATTCAGTAATGCCTGTGGCAGATAGCCATCCTCGTGGTACTGCATGACCGAGACGGCCCCGTGACGCTTTGATAACTTCTCGCCATCCGGCCCATGAATCATCGGCAGGTGGGCATACTCCGGCACTGTAGCCCCGAGCGCCTTCAAGATATTGATCTGCCGAGGCGTGTTGTTGATGTGGTCATCGCCACGAATCACATGACTGATTCGCATATCCCAGTCATCGACCACGACACAGAAGTTATAGGTCGGTGTCCCATCGCCGCGAGCGATAATCAGATCGTCAAGCTCCTCATTGGAGATCGTGATGCGCCCTTTGACACCATCCTCCCAGCTCACCGCACCGTTTTCGGGATTGCGGAACCGGACGACCGGTTTAACGCCAGCAGGTGGCACAAGATTCTTCAGCGTTGCATTCTCTGGACGCCAACGACCGTCGTACCTTGGCTTTAATCCCTTGGCGCGTTGGTCTTCACGCATCGCGTCAAGCTCCTCCGGCGTGGCGTAACAGTGATACGCGGTCCCCGCCGCGAGCATCTGAGCGATCACCTCGCGATACCGATCCATCCGAGCCATCTGATAAAAAGGCCCCTCGTCCGGTGCCAGACCGAGCCAGGCCATCCCGTCCAGGATCGCCTTCACCGCCTCTGGCGTTGAACGCTCAAGGTCGGTGTCTTCAATCCGAAGGATAAACTGTCCGCCGTGGTGTCGGGCAAATGCCCAGCAATACAGCGCCGTACGGGCGCCCCCCACGTGGAGATAACCCGTGGGGCTGGGGGCAAAACGGGTACGAATCGGGATAGCGGTAGCGGTAGACATAACCCCGAAGTTTATCGTCTCCGGAATGTTGACGACTCCCGGGTTCCGTCCTAGACTCGTCGCTGTTGATATCGGGAGAGACCGCCACAGGTATAGGGGCGGCGCCGAAGGAGCAACCGCCCCGGAAACTCTCAGGCAAAAGGACCGATATCAGGTCAATCTCTGAAGAGCCTTTGACGCACGTCCGTCAGAGCACCGCAGGAGCAAGCAGCCGCTATGGCTGCGAATCTCTCAGGTTCAAAACAGAGGGGGCGCTTAGATCGCAGCCTGCGGCTAAGCCCAACCCCCGACGTGAAGGAGACCTGACATGAGCAAGTCGTTTGTTGTAATCGGTGGCGGCATTACTGGCGTCACGACAGCCTATTCGCTGATCAAACGCGGATATGACGTCACCCTAATCGAGCGCCATCGCTACGCTGCGATGGAGACCTCCTTTGCGAACGGCGGTCAGTTATCCGCCTCCAACGCAGAAGTCTGGAATTACTGGGCAACGGTCTACAAGGGCATGAAATGGATCTTTAAGAAGGATGCCCCCCTTCTCGTTAACTTACGTCCCAGCTGGCACAAACTCTCCTGGTTCGCAGAATTTATTGCATCGATTCCTCAGTATGAGAAGAACACGATTGCCACGGCAAAACTTGCGATTCAAGCAAGACAGCATCTCTTTGATTGGGCCCAGACAGAGGGAATCGACTTTGACCTGAAGCGCGAAGGCATTCTCCACATTTATCGCGACAAGTCCGGGTTTGATCATGCGGCGAATGTCTCTAAGCTCCTTTCTGCAGGAGGTCTCCCCCGAAACGCCGTAACGCCTGCTGAGATGAAGAGAATCGAGCCTACGCTCAATGGAAATTATTACGGCGGCTTTTACACGGAGAGTGACTCAACCGGAGATATTCACAAGTTCACGAATGGCTTAGCGGAAGCGGCGCAACGCCGGGGCGTGAAAATCTTGTATGGACACACCGTCAATCAGATCACGTCAAACGGATCCCGCACGACAGTCACCCTTCAGAAAGAGGGCCAGATCGATAAACTAGAGTTTGATAACGTCGTGGTCTGCGCCGGAATTGAGAGCCGCAATCTGGCGGCGCAGCTTGGGGATCGACTGAACGTCTACCCTGTTAAGGGTTACTCCATCACAGTCGCGTTAAACGATACCCTCAGCCAACAGAGTGCGCCCACGGTCAGTCTGCTTGATGATGAGACAAAACTTGTCACGAGCCGTTTAGGAAACGATCGTTTCCGCGTCGCAGGCACCGCTGAATTTAACGGCAAGAACTGGGACATTCGGGCGGACCGAATCAGACCCCTGATTCGTTGGGTCAACGAATGCTTCCCGAACGTCAGCACTCGGTCTGTGACGCCCTGGGCGGGGCTGCGCCCCATGATGCCGAACATGATGCCAAGGGTTCAGCAAGGATCAAAAGCGAATGTCTTTTACAACACGGGGCACGGCCATCTGGGGTGGACCCTATCTGCCGCTACTGCTGAACTGGTCGCGGACATCATTACGTCTTCGGCCCGACCCGCCATCACGATCGCAGGAACCAACCGACTAGCGATTGGCGCCACAGGCACTTGACAGGTTTGTTAGGGTGATCGGATAGGAGGTGAGTATGCGAACGACCCGAATCATTACAGCCCTTGTCCTCGCTGGACTGACAGTCTCTGGAGTGCGTGCCGCGACAACGCATCACCACGCACATGCTCATGGGAAGGCAGCGCTAGAACTAACGATCAAAGAAGGGGCTATCCAAGGGGTCTTCAGAACCCCGATGGATAACCTTTTAGGGTTCGAGCATGCGCCAAAAACCGAAAATCAGAAAAATTCAGTCGAGCAGCTGCGGCAACGGCTCAGCGATGCTTCACGCTTCTTTGCCCCGAATGCTGCGGCCCAGTGTCTGCCGACACCCAGTCACTTCTCATCCGCAATGTTCTCCACTGGGGGCCAAAACGGCCACAGCGACCTCGAGTATCGGTTCGGATTCGACTGCAATCGCCCGAGAGAACTAAAATCGATCGAGGCGTTATTACTCGAACACTATCCGCGTATGCATGAAATACGCACGGAACTCGTCTCAGAAACAGGGCAACGTGCTGTGATACTAAAGAAGGATAATCGACGTCTCACGATCAAATAAGGCGCATGGCCAAACAATGAGCGGCAACGCCCCCAAACCGGCGCTTGAAATAGACGGCCTTCGCTATTCCTGGCCCGGACAGCACGTGCTCCTGTCGATGGAGACGCTTACGATCGCGCAAGGCAGCAAGGTCCTCGTGCAGGGCCCATCTGGTAGCGGTAAAACGACCTTTCTGAGTCTTGTGACCGGTGTTCTTACGCCATCTGCAGGCAGCGTTTGTGTCTTGGGACACGACTTAAAAATGCTGACCCCTTCCCAGCGAGACGCCCTCCGACGTGACACGATGGGAGTAATCTTCCAGATGTTTAACTTACTTCCATTTTTGACGGTGCTCGAGAATGTTCTGCTACCGCTTCAACTCTCGCAGAAACGACGTCAGTCTCTTACGCAGGGAAGTACCCCCACCCAAGAAGCGCATCGACTACTAGATGCCCTTGGTTTATCGAGAGCGGTAATGGCACGCTCGACCCATCAGCTATCGATTGGCCAGCAACAGCGAGTGGCCGCTGCAAGAGCATTGATTGGCAACCCATCGCTGATCATCGCAGACGAACCAACCTCAGCCCTAGATGAGGGAAATCAAAACGAGTTTCTGACACTCCTAATTGAGCAGGTTCATAAGACAAACGCCACTCTGATTATGGTGAGCCATGATTCGCGGATCGCGGAACGTTTTGATCAGGTCATGACGCTATGAGACTCTGGTTTGTATTGGCGACGAAAAGTGCCTGGTCTCGTCGGGGGCCGCTGGCGCTAGTCGTATGTGCGATTGCAGTTGCCATATTTTTGGTACTCGCCGTCGCGCAGCTTCGACAGGATGCTCGAACCAGCTTTTCGAACGCGGTCTCGGGTGTTGACTTAATCGTTGGGGCCCGGGGAAGCCCGACTGAGCTCATGCTTTACTCGATCTTTAACCTCGGCAAGCCGGTCCGAAACCTTTCCTTTGATCAACTCGACGAGATTACTAAGCTCGATTCGGTGTCGTGGGCTGTTCCGCTCCAACTCGGGGATAGCTATCGAGGCTTTCCTGTTGTCGGTACGACCCCTTTATTTTTTTCAAAAGTCGGCGGAAAGATCGGTCTTGAGTTCAGCCAAGGCCAAGCCTTCAGTCATATATTCGACGCTGTTCTCGGCGCCGACATTGCAAAGCGACTCGGCCATACGGTGGGTGACGCAATCGCGTTAACACATGGCAGGGGCGACGGTCTCGCTCAAGATCACGCCGACCGCCCCTTCCGGGTCACAGGAGTCCTGAAAAGAACTGGGACGCCTACCGATAACGCCGTCCTGATCTCCCTCGCGGGCTTCGAGGCAATTCACATCGGCTGGGAGTTCGGAAGTAAGCCCCGTCAGACGGAGACACTGTCTTTAGATCGGATCGATCCAATGAGGCTTCAGCCCTCTCAAGTTACGGCTGTCCTTGTAGGACTTCAGTCGCGAACCCAGGTCTTCTCAGCAAGACGATCTATCGAAGGGCTTGATGGAGGCAAACTGATGGCCATTTTGCCGGGCGTAACCCTGGATGAGCTATGGCAGATCATGGGAACACTCGAGAACACCCTTCGCTTTACGGCGTGGTTAGTCGTCATCACTGCTTTATTCGGAATTACATCAACCTTACTGATTTCCATCAGTACTCGCCGAAGGGAGCTGGCAATCTTTCGGGCACTTGGGGCCCAGCCGATCCAACTTTCGTTGCTTGTGGTGATCGAAGCCGTCGTTATGTGTACGATCGGCCTGCTGCTTGGGTGGGTCCTACTTCAGATCACCGTCTTAGGGGTAGGCGATTGGATCAGGAGTCAATTTGGCGTATTCATGACACCACGATTACCCGATGCTGAAGGATGGTGGGCAATTGGCAGCATGCTCGGACTATCCACGCTTGCGGGGCTCATTCCCGCTTGGCGGGCGTTTCGCTATTCCGTGCACGACGGGCTGCACCCCCCCATCGTATGATGCGCAAATGAATATCTCGATCAGATCCATTTTTTTAACCGGTTTTCTAGTCCTCGCTGCAACCACATGGCAGGGAATAGCATTAGCACAGCCATCGCCCAAATTTGAAGAAATCCTATGGGACGACCTTATCCCTAAAAAATGGTTTAGTGAGGTCAAGGCGCAAATGGCAGCGCTAAGCAAACTCGGTTTCCTCGCGGATGGGTCCGAGCAGGCAGACGCTGCGATGCAACGACTGCGAAAGAAGTGGGACGCAGCGCCGATCGAGACCACTCATCTAAACAAATCGATTCGAATTGCTGGTTATGTCGTTGCTCTTGATACTAACCGCGACAGCGTCTCGGAATTTCTACTGGTTCCATACTTTGGTGCCTGCATTCATACGCCCCCACCCCCCGCAAACCAGATAATCTTGGTGAAATTCGAAAAACCAATCAAGCGTATCGAAACGATGGAAACGGTCTGGGTCGAAGGCACCCTTCGGGACGCACGCGTCGACACTGGAATGGCTGTGACTGGCTATACGGTCGAGGCAAAGAGGACTTATCCTTACCAGGCAAAGCGTTAATCATCTGAGCCATACGCTGGAGCGGTAGACCAAGATACTTCTAGGGCTAGGAACCATTCATGCAAGTAACAGCACATCTGCACCGAGTCGTTTTACTCGTAATATTTATCCTCTCGGCGATAACCGCTGGCCACGCTGCGCCTCAATCCGACGAGAATTTTGTCAAGACATTGCCGCTCGCCGATCTGCACATGCACCTTTTTGGAAAGCGCCCTATCTTTTACAAAGAGCTTATGGATCGAAATGGCGTGAAGTGGGGCGGTGGCGTCGGCGGAAGTGCTTTTGATGATGACGAAGCAGTCTCCAGTCTCCTCAAAGATCGGCACATCCGGACACTCGGACAAAAAGAGTTCGCGAAAGTCTTCTTTCAACGAGGTGCCGAGGGGCTGAGTAATCCACAGGACCCTGAATTCGTAAGCCTATTTAAACAGGCCGAACAAGAGTTTCAGTCCGGACAATCCTTTGGTTTTGGGGAGATCCATGGAAACAATCGGCGATCGCACGGACCAAGGAACGAACGATTTGCTCGAAAAATTTCACTGAAAAGCCCAGTTATTGAAAAAATGTTCGAAATGGCACATCGCCATAAGAAATTTATTCAGCTACATCTCGAGGGAGATGAGGATACGTTAGCGGAGCTTAAAGACCAGCTCACAAGCTTTCCAATGGCAAAGGTTATCCTGTCGCACTGCCTGCCCTATTCAGGCCCTCAAACCGTGCAGCGACTTTTCGATCAGCACGCAAACCTCTACTGCGAGATTTCCGCGGGAGGACCAGTTCACAAAGTCGCTAGAATCTTTGACGCCGAGAAGATATCCCCCCGGTTTGAACCCATCATTCTTCAATACGCAGATCGATTCCTGCTCGGTACCGACCCCTGTTGTGGTTTAGACCACCTCTACGACGATATGATTCTTGAGCTAAGAAGTTACTTTCTGGCGCGCCTACCTAGAGACGTTGCCGAGAAGATCGCCTATAAGAACGCGCAGCGGCTACTTGAGCTTAAGTAGATTCCAAATCGATGCTAAGATTTAGACGCTAGTTTGATTAACGGGACGCGTAGCTCAGCGGTAGAGCACTGCCTTCACACGGCAGGGGTCACAGGTTCGATCCCTGTCGCGTCCACCAGAGATCACAACCTCTAAGGAACGGTTCATACTCTCAACCGTTCGTACCTTTTCAGCGAGTAGCCTTAATCCCGATGAGCAAGAGACTTCGCGTGTTCTTTGATGGTGCTTGCCCGCTCTGCAAGAGGGAAATCAGCCTTTATAAAGACGCAGATCATGCCAAGAAGATTGACTGGATTGATGTGTCAAGGGCTAACAACGCTGAACATTTGCCGCTACCGGTACAGGCACTCCTCGCAAGATTCCACGTTCAGACACCCGACGGCGAACTCATCGGCGGGGCCCGCGGCTTTATTGAAATGTGGCGTCACCTGCCGAGATGGCGATGGTTGGCACGAATCTGCAGCAGTCCCGGCGTACCCTCAGCGCTCGAGCTGGGCTACCGGGGATTTCTTAAGATACGCCCCGCAATTCAACGTGCCTTTAGACGTAAGTGATTTCAGATAGGCTGCCAATGACCGCAATTACCCAGGAGTTTCCACCCAATGACCCGGGATGGCAGATGCGTATCGCCCAGATTGACCCCAAAGGCTACGCTCTCACGAGAAACCATCTGACCGGCGCCGTCACCCGACTATCACCCTATCTGACCCACGGTTATCTCAGTCTCACCGAAGCGGTACAGGCCATTCGTGAACGCGTGCCGCTCAGCGCGGAAGACAAGCTCTTTTCTGAGTTCTGTTGGCGATCGTTTTTCCACCATGTCTGGTCGCACAAAGGTGACGCCATTCTGAACGATTTGCGCCCTGGTCTCCCAGACGTGGTGTATCGCGATGCGCTACCCGCAGATATCCGTCAAGGACGAACCGGTCTACCTGTGATCGATCAGTCCGTAAGACAACTCTATTCGAGCGGGTACCTTCATAATCACGCGAGAATGTGGCTTGCGAGCTATGTCATTCACCTGAGGCACATCCACTGGAGAGCCGGAGCGGACTGGCTCTATGGCCACCTGCTTGATGGCGACCTAGCATCAAACCACTTGTCTTGGCAGTGGGTTGCAGGAACATTCAGCACCAAGCCTTACCTGTTTAACGCCGATAATGTCGCCAAATTCGCTCCAAAGGAGTGGCATTGCGCGCGTTCACCAATCGATACCTCTTATGAGCGACTCGAGATGATCGCTCGCGGTTTGGATAAACACGGTCAGCATGCATTCGTACAGCTTGCTCACGACGCAGCGGCCCAGCCCCAGCGCATCGACGAGCCCGCACTTTATAGCAGGCCACCTGTCGATCTTCCAAAGGCGGTGACCCTATCCGCACTTACCGAACGACTTCACGCCCGATCGGAGGTCGCTTCCGTTGAGCTTGTGCATGCCTGGGCATTAAGGAGTAGTTCAAAGGTTCGACACTTGCGAGAACAGCGAATTAGATTGGGGGTTATTCACCTACCAGAGCATGCCCAATGGCCATGGAGCGAGCGTCGATGGAACTTTGTGCTCGACCGCATGTCGGAGATTTGTGATGTGATTTTTTTAGGGGATCT
>JACCDL010797992.1_pt1 | contig 36235 bp, 34 predicted proteins | sample 7441931 | NCBI WGS metagenome assembly JACCDL01 (sample SAMN15323437, study PRJNA562643) | freshwater metagenome | isolation source: river surface water | place: USA:Blue River Watershed | collected 2017-08-16 | reverse complement strand
GACCGCTGCAAGGGGGCTAGCGACGTTGACTTGCAATTGGTCGCTTCCACACATCACAAAGGGCACTGCAGCGCGGTGGCGATCTGCTCACGCGCGACCTTCGCAATTTCTCGCCGATGTGCTCCCTCGGTATCAATTGCAGGCAAACGAATCAGCTCGGCTTTCATGCCGCGGTTTTGCATGATGATGATCACGCTTTCCAGAAAACTCATCTCGCCAACAAAGTCAGCCGCTGTATGCAATTCACCCTCGGCATCCACGTAACGTATTGCATAAGGCTGTACAGGCACTTGCGCTTCAATCGCGGCTTCAAAAAGATTGGCGTGAAACGGCAGGACGGTGCCCTGCGATGCCGTAGTCCCTTCGGGGAAAAACGACACTCGCTCACCCGCGTGAATGCTTTCCACGAGTCCGGCGTAAATACGACGCACATCACGCTGTCTGCCACGCGCAATGAAAATGGTGCCAGATTTATCGCAGAGCCAACCAATCAATGGCCAGTCACGAATATCGGATTTGGCGACAAAGCGGCAAGGATGAATCGTGTTGATGACGAAAATATCCAGCCACGAAACATGGTTGCAGATGATGAGCGCGGGAGACGCCGGATGCTGCTGCAGCGAGTCATCTACGTGCAGCGTGAGGCCACAGATACGAACCAGCTGATGCGACCAGCGCTGTACACGGCGATCGCGCCCTGACGGATCCAGCAAGGGAAACAGCAGCGCTGCCTTGCAAAGGCCAACGACCAAATGCAAGGCCAATCTGGCCAGCGGCAATACCGGCATGCTCAAGCTGCGCGACTGAAGGCCAGACGACCACCAACTATGGTGTGACTGACGCGCCCCTGCAATTCATAACCGATGAAGGGTGTGTGTTTACCCTGACTGGTGAGTGCATGCGCATTCACAGTCCAGCGTGTCTCGGGATCGAATATGCAGACATCTGCGGTACTGCCTAACGAGAGTTTGCCGGCATCCAGACCGGCCACACGCGCCGGATCCACACTGATTCTGGCGACAGCCGCCGTGAGCTGATCTTTGGACGGCAGTGTCTCTGCAGCCCATTTGAGCGACAGCGACAGTAGCAACTCCAGACCGGTGGCGCCGGGTGATGCTTCACCAAAGGGCAGAAGTTTTTCATCATCATCGACGGGTGTGTGATCTGAACAGATCGCGTCGACCGTGCCATCCACCAGTGCCTGACGTATCGCATCGCGATCACGCTGACTGCGCAAGGGTGGCGAGAGACGCGCATTCGAATCAAAGAAGCCGATATCGTTGTCAGTCAGATGAATGTGATGCGCGCCCACATCGCAAGTCACGGGCAAGCCCTCCGCTTTCGCTGCGCGAACCAGCGCAATGCCGGCCGCTGATGAAAGCCGACACAAGTGCACGTGCGTGCCGGTGCTGCGTATGAGCTCAAAGATGGTGTGCAGCGCGATGGTCTCACTGATCACCGGCACACCGGACAAACCAAGTCGCGAGGCCAAGGGCCCGCTGTGTGCAGTACCACCCTTACCCAGATGCGGATCTTGCGGACGCAACCAGACGGTATAACCAAAGGTCTGCGCGTACTGCAGTGCACGCATCAGCACCGTGGTGTCGCCAATGCTCTCTTCCGCTTGTGAAAAGCCCACACAACCGGCTTCGGTGAGTTCGGCCATCTCGGTGAGCTCTTTGCCTTTGAGACCCATGGTCAGGGCACCGAGCGGATAAACATGCGACTGATTCAGCCCACGCGCGCGATGGACGAGCATCTCGACCAGTCCAGGTTCGTCGAGTACAGGATCGGTATCGGGAGGACAGAGCAAACTGGTTACGCCACCTGCCAGCGCCGCCTGCAACTCGGACTCGAGGGTGGCGCGATATTCATAACCGGGCTCGCGCAAACGCACTGACAAATCCACCAGACCGGGTGCTACGACCAAACCATGCGCGTCAATAACTTGATCTGCCTTGAAGCCAGACGGCGCTGTGCCAAGTCCGGCGATTTTGCCGTCAGCGATGAACAAATCTTGTATTGCATTGATGTGGTTCGCCGGGTCTATGACGCGGCCATTTTTTATGTGAAGTCTCATGCTCATTTTTTCAGGACCCCGCCAGTATGCTCATCACGGCCATGCGCACCGCGATACCAAACGTCACTTGGGGAAGAATCACGGCCTGCGCACCATCTGCAACCGCCGAATCGATTTCAACACCGCGATTCATGGGGCCAGGGGGCATGACAATGGCATCAGGCTTGGCTAGCGCGAGACGCTCGGGCGTAAGCCCGTAACTCTTGAAATATTCCTGCGCCGAGGGCAGCAGCGCACCATTCATGCGTTCATTCTGAAGACGAAGCATGATGATCACATCCACGCCTTTGAGGCCTTCATTCATGTCGTTAAACACACGCACGCCCATTTGTTCCAGTCCACCGGGCAGCAAAGTGCGTGGACCAATCGCCCGAACTTCAGGCACGCCCAGCGTAGTCAGACCATGAATATCGGATCGGGCAACGCGGCTGTGCAGTATGTCGCCAACGATAGCCACGGTGAGATTGCGAAAATCTTTTTTGTAGTGACGGATCGTATACATGTCCAGCAGACCCTGCGTCGGATGCGCATGGCGACCATCGCCGGCATTCACAACATGTACATGGTCCTGACGCGTTTCGATCAGATGGCGTGCAATCAGATACGGTGCGCCTGACTGCGCATGACGCACCACGAACATATCCGCGTGCATGGCGGCGAGGTTGTCAATGGTATCAAGCAGAGACTCGCCTTTGCTGGCAGAGGACGCCGAAATATTCAGATTGATGACGTCGGCCGAGAGTCGTTTGGATGCGATCTCGAAGGTTGTACGTGTACGGGTCGAATTCTCGAAAAACAGATTGAAGACGCTCTTGCCGCGCATGAGTGGTACTTTTTTGACTTCGCGATCTCCCACGCTGACGAAGGAGGCCGCGGTGTCGAGAATGCGAGTAATAACTGCAGGCGGTAGACCTTCGAGTGTGATCAGGTGCTGCAGCTCGCCGTTTTTATTGAGTTGCGGGTTATGCATGGTCTATGGTGAGTGTGAAACGGCCATCATCGGATTTCTGCAGTACGAGTTGCTGATCGTCTGCGAGCGCTATTGTCTTTGCCACGAAGTCGGGCGCCACGGGCAGCTGGCGACCACCACGATCGACTAGTGCAGCGAGCATCACGCGTGCAGGACGGCCATAATCGAACAGTGTATTGATGGCAGCACGCGTTGTGCGCCCGGTGTAGAGCACATCATCGACCAGCAAAATTGTCGCGCCCTCGACATCAAAGGGTATCTGGCTGGGTCTGACCTCGGCATGCAGACCGCGCTCGGCATAATCATCGCGATAGAAAGACACATCCACATAGCCTAGATCGGCGATACCGAGTGATGTCGCCAGACGTTCGGCTATCCAGGCACCACCAGAGTAAATGCCAACGATAGCCAGGCGGGGCGTGCCCGCCAACCCGCCACCGACAGCTAGCTCGAGTTGGGTGTAGAGCGCTTCTGCGTCTAATTCAGTCTGATTCATGGGCATCAAAATATTGTTGAAGTATCAGCGCGGCCGCTTCGTGATCCACCCGCTGACCGCGATGCTGCGTGAGCACCGCAGAAGTGTAACGCTCATCGACCAGCACGGTATCGATACCGAAACGGCCGTGAATCTGGTTGGCAAAGCGCCTGCAGCGCACACTCATCTCATGCTCCGCGCCATCGGGATGCAAAGGCAAACCCACGATCACGCGCTGTGGCTGCCATTCGGCGAGCAGCTGCGATATCGCATCGAACTTGCCATCATTGGTCGCCGCTTCGATGACCTGCAGCGGCTGCGCCTGCCGTATCAGGGTATTCCCTACTGCGACACCGATACGCTTCAATCCAAAGTCGAAGGCCAGTACGGTCATCATGCACAAGCGCAGGCGCAAACAAAGTCGCCTGAAGGCCCGCAAGGCGCAGCAATCAAGCTGCGCTGCAGAAGGCGCCGAGCGTGATGCACATCACGCATGCCCCGCTTCTCCGGTCAGTCGGTTGGGGTCGATACCCAGCAGATTCATCGCGGCGACAAAGCGCGACTCGATCGGTGTTTCAAATATGATCTCTGGGTCGGCTTGCACCGTCAGCCAGCCATTGCGCAAAATTTCTTCTTCGAGCTGTCCGGCACTCCAGCCGGCACAACCCAGCGTCACCAGTAGCTGCTGCGGACCTTGACCGTTGGCGACTGCTTCAAGCACATCGCGCGAGGTGGTGAGCGCAATCTCGTCGGATACCGTGAGAGAAGAGTTGTAGGTGACACTGGGCGCATGAAGTACAAAGCCGCGCTCCACCTGCACAGGACCGCCGAACATCACCGGCGCGCGCGGCAGCAGGGACACATGAGGACTGATTTCCAGCGAGAGATCAAGCCGCTCGAAGAGCACATCCATGGTCATGTCGGTAGGACGATTGATGATGACGCCCAGTGCGCCACCGACATGATGTTCGCAGATATAAACCACAGTACCGCCGAACACGGGATCGAGCATGGATGGCATGGCGATCAGGAAATGATCAGCCAGTTGCAATCGGGGAGTGTCGCTTGATGTCGCGGAGGAGGAAAAATCGCTGTCTTCCACGTCTGGCGGGGAGGACGAAGGAGGGTGTGACTTGCCTTGCTTGGCCATGAGGCGAATTTTATCAGCTTTGAAGGTGACGGCCAGAGAAAGGCGAAGCCGCCAGTGCGCGCCGAGTTCACGGGGAAAGGCTACACTGCCCGCTTTCCGATCCGAATCCGCATCACTCCCATGAGTCAATACGACAAATCACTGGTCTGGTTTCGCCGAGACCTGCGAAATTTTGATCATGCAGCACTGCATCACGCGCTGCAAAGCAGCCGCAGCGTGTACTGCGCTTTCATTTTTGACAAGGATATCCTTGATCCATTGCTTGAGCACGGCAAGCTGGATAGACGCGTCGCCTTTCTCCATGCCAGCCTTATTGAACTGGATGCTGCCTTGCGCGCGCAGGGTGGCGGACTGATCGTGCGCCATGCGCGCGCAGAGACAGCGATACCAGCACTCGCCGCCGAACTGGGCGTTGACGCTGTTTTCATCAATCATGATTATGAGCCGGCAGCAGTAGCGCGTGATCAGGCGGTCTCTGCCGCGCTGAAAAAGAAAGGCTCCGCGCTACTGAGCAGCAAAGACCAGGTCATTCATGAAAAAAGCGAGGTCTTGTCGCAGATGGGCAAGCCCATGTCGGTCTTCACCCCATACAAGAATGCTTGGCTGAAAAAATTCAACATGCCATCCGGTGGCTACGATTTGTCTTTACTGGATGCCTTCGATTGCACACCAAAAAAATCGCAACTCGCACCGCCACCTGCCGGCAGCATTCCGACACTGGCCGAGATGGGTTTCGACGCTTGCGATCTTGAAGCACTCCATATCCAGCCCGGTATGCAGGGCGCTCAGGCGCTGTTGGATGATTTTCTGCCGCGCTTGCAGCACTACGGCGTTGCCCGTGATTTTCCAGCGGTAAAAGGCCCTTCGTCTCTGTCGGTGCATCTGCGCTTTGGCACGGTATCAATTCGCGCACTGGCGCGTCATGCGATGCAGGCGATTCAAGCGGGCACCGGTGGTGATGGTGCTGCGGTGTGGTTGTCAGAACTGGTCTGGCGGGATTTTTATTTCATGATTCTGCATCACCATCCGCATGTGACTGAACGCGCGTTCAAAGCGGATTACGATCGCATCGTTTGGGAAGAAGGCAAAAAAGCCGATGCCGACTTTGATGCCTGGTGTGAAGGTCGCACTGGCTACCCACTGGTGGATGCGGCCATGCATCAACTGAATCAGACCGGCTATATGCATAATCGTCTGCGCATGGTTACTGCCTGCTTCCTGATCAAGGATCTGGGCATAGACTGGCGGCGCGGTGAGGCTTACTTTGCCCGTCAACTGAATGATTTTGATTTGTCGGCCAATAACGGCGGCTGGCAATGGGCCGCTTCATCCGGCTGCGACGCCCAACCCTACTTCCGGATTTTTAATCCCATCACGCAATCGGAAAAATTCGACGCCGAAGGAAAATTCATCAAACGCTACCTGCCACAACTGGCGAAACTGGATCGCAAACAAATTCATGCCCCCTGGCTGGTGCCTGAGCTCTTGTTGAGTAGCGCGGGTATCACGCTAGGCAAGGATTATCCAGCGCCTATCGTTGCGCATGATGAGGCGCGCAAGCGAACGCTGGAACGCTATGCGGTGGTGAAAAAATAAATCACTGCGGATGCTTGTCGGATTACTACGCCGTCTGGCTGACTACACGCGTGTGTTGCGTGAGATCGTACTGCGTTGCGCCCGTTGCCTGCCCGGCCCGCTTCAACCATTCCGGATGCATCAGCGTATCGCGCAGATCACGCCGTCCGGCTTCCCATCGCTCGAGCACGGATGCGCGAGAAAATTCATAGTCCGATGATTCGCGCTCGTAAGGTCCGGGGCGATAAATCAGATGCACCAGATCGATAGGCGCGGCGCGGGCAAACTCACCTAGATGCTTAACCTCGGGATCTTCCTTCAGATCTTCAGGAAGCTTGGCAATCAAATCACAAATCGCACGTCGTGTATTGGTAATCTCGGCGACCATGTTGCTGGTATAACGCGTGCGACTCGAATAGAGAATTTCTTTCTGACGCTTGAGAACTTCATCGAAGTTTTTAGGTATCGCGCCACGTGCGCTAAACAAATCAACCTGAAATATCAGCAGGGATTCGGTTTTCTCGCGCATATCCAATACTTGCTGCAAAGGCGTGTTGGACAAGATACCGCCATCCCACCAGGCTTCACCATCAATGATCACGGGCGGAAACGAAGGTGGCAGCGCGCCACTGGCCATGATGTGTTCAGGTCCGATTCGGCATTGCGTGCTGTCGAAATAGTGAGAATTGCCGGTCCTGACATTCACTGTTCCCAGTGACAGGCGTATCGAACCGTCATTGATCAGATCAAAGTCAATCAGCGCCTCGAGGGTCTTGCGCAAAGGCGCCGTGTCATAAAGACTCAGCGCTGCTTGCGTACCTTCGGGTTGAAACGGTGGCGGCGGCAGGCGCGGCTGATAAAAACCGGGGATGCCCAACAAAGCAGCATGCCAGGCGCTCCATTGGTTGAATGCCGATCGGGGCTCAGTCGATTCTGTCATGGCGCGCAGCCAAGGCATCATGGGGCTGGCATCGGCGAACTGAGGCAAGCCGGAAGACACCTGATGCCAGAACGCCGAGAGCCGCTCGACGCGCCGCTCCGGAGGATTGCCTGCAATGATGGCTGCATTGATCGCTCCGATCGATACGCCAACAATCCAGTTGGGCTGGAATGCCGTGTCGGACAATTCCTCAAACGCGCCTGCCTGATACGCACCCAGCGCACCACCCCCCTGTAATACGAGGGCGATACGATCATGCGGACGATTCATGCCGGTGGTACTACGATCGGTGACCCAAGCAATTTTCAAATTTGCCTCCGACAGGGAAAATGTTGCGCTGTGTTTTCTGAAGTTGCTGCTATCGGTGTTGTCGCTAATTTTCTGTCTTATGCAATGAGCAGCTTATCTTCATCAGTCGTCGCCGCAAGCCATTGCGTCAACAAACTCAGCAATTCTTCTTCAACAAAGGGCTTGCCCAAATAAGCAGTTGCACCTAGCTTCATCGCATGCTGGCGGTGCCGCTCTGCAGTGCGCGAGGTGATCATAGCGACCGGAAGCGCACGCCAGCGCGCATCATCGCGCAAGGCCGTCAGCAGTTCAAAACCATCCATGCGCGGCATTTCTATGTCCAGCAGCACAGCGGCGGGCGTATTCAAACGCAACTGCTCCAGAGCATCCAAGCCATCTCTCGCCAGTGCAACCACATAACCATGACGCTCCAAAAGTCGCTGACTGGCGCGCCGCACAGTAAGCGAATCATCAACAACCAAAATGCGCGGCGGATGATGTGCGCTGACTTCTTCTGGATTCACATTCACACGAGTACCCGCATGTGCTGCCACAAAGTCAGGCAAGGGCAAGGGGTTGATAATGAGCGTAATGCTGCCATCCCCCAGCACCGTGGCACCTGCGACGCCGGGCACCTTGGCCATCTGCGGCCCGAGATTCTTGACGACTACTTCGCGATGCCCAACCACGGAATCAAGCTCGATTGCCAGATACTGATCAAGCTGTCGCAGCACGGCGACTGGCGTGCGCGTTGTAGTCTCCTGGCCCGAAATCGGTTCACTCAATAGCTTGTCCAATCGATGCAAGGGAACATGACGGCCCTGCCACTCCAGCTCGCCAGCGGCGCGCACCTGCGCAAGCTCCGTGTGCGAGAGCTGTAGCATTTGCTGCACCAAGGTTGCGGGCAGTGCGACCTCACGCGAGCCTGCTGTTACTTGAACGACCTGCATGGTCGCCAGTGTCAGGGGCAAGCTGAATATGAAACGTGTACCGACACCTCGTTCGCTCAGAACTTTCAGATGACCACCGAGCGCAATGACAGCGGCTCGTACCGCATCCATGCCGATACCACGCCCGGATAGCTCGGTAACCTTAGTCGCCGTTGAAAAGCCCGGTTCGAAAATCAACTCTGACAGCGCAGCATCGTCAGCTTGCGTATCCAATGTCAGCAATCCTGCAGCAATCGCACGTTCGCGGATACGCGCATAATCCAGGCCGCGTCCATCATCACTGATTTGCAACTGCAAGGTATTGCCTTGCTGAGACAAGTCCATGCGTACTCGTCCTGTCGCCGGCTTACCCAATGACAGTCGCTCGGCTGCCGTTTCGATACCATGCGCGACAGCATTGCGAACCAGGTGCTCGAGTGGACCCGTGATGCGATCCAGTACGCCACGATCGATTTCGAGATTGCCGCCATCGATTTCCATGACGACATCGCAAATTTTTTCGCGAGCAGTCTGACGCAGCAAGTGCTGCAGCCGTCCACTCAAGCTGGAAAAGGGAAGTGTACGAACACGCCGCAAATCGGATTGCAGTGTTCTGGCATGACGTCCCTGTGCAGTGACCGTGATCAATGTGTTGTCGAGCTGACGCGAGACGGTGCGCTGCAGGCTGCTGATGTCCGCGATACTTTCGCTCATCATGCGCGTAAGTTCATGCAGCCGCGTATAACGATCAAATTCGAGTGGATCAAATTCTGCTGCATTACTTGGCGTGAATCCAGAGGCAATACGCGAATCTGCATGAATTTCGAGTTCGCGCAATTGCGCGCGCAAACGTGCGAGATTGTCCGAAAGATCATTCACCGACTGTCTTTGTAGCTGCAATTCGCTCGCTATGCGGGAACTGCCGACCAGTAGCTCTGCACCTGAAGTCGTGATGCGATCCAAAAATTCCGCACGTACCCGTAACTGCATGGTCTGAGGGGGTTTTTCTGGCATTGCTGTTGCTGGAGCAGCCTGAAACGGTTGTGTCGCAACAGAAAGATCGACACCGGCGCTGGCTGGTTTCACATCGCTAGCTCTTCCATCGCCCACGGCTGAGGGTGACACTGCAGTGGCAGGTACGAAAGCTTGCAGCAATTGATCCAGTGTCGTTTCTAGGGAACGTAGTGAGGCTGCATCAGGTGGCAATTGCTGCGAGAGTTCGGCGACGGTTTGCTCCATCTGGTGCAACTCGTCACCAAGCCTGACTTCACCTGCCATACGCGCACTGCCTTTGAGCGTATGCAGAATACGTAGCATCTGTGCAGGTGCTTCAGCCTCTGAGGGCTCGGCAATCCAGGTACGCAGTTGCTGATCCAACTGCGGCATGAGATCGGTGGCTTCTTCAACAAAAATATCATGCAGCTCATCGTGCATAGGATTGCCAAGCTTGGTCGCCGATGCGGTGAAAATGGACGTTCCTGCCTGAAGCAGTACCTTTGAATCAGCGTGATCTTCACTGTCCGTAGGCTGCGCTTGCTGATTCTGCAAAAGCACCATAGCCGCTTTCGTCTCTGGCGCGTGTGTCAGCGGCACGGAGTGCAAAGACTTGTCATCGTCATCCCGAGGATAGTCACACTCGGACGCGGACTCGGATACCGTTAATGACAATGCGAGCAGTTGCTCAAGGATCGCGGGTTGAGCCTGCGGCATGCGGCCGGAGGATAAATCGGCAAGCATGTGTTCAAGTACCACCCACACTTTTTGCAAGACAGACAGCACGGGCTCAGTGATATGCCCATCGCCAGTGCGCATATCCGTGAGTACGGCTTCCATGGCCAGCGCCAGTTGCCGCATTTCGGTCAAGCCTACCGTGGCAGAACAGCCCGCAAGTGCATGGGCAGCATGAGCGGCGGATTCCCACTGAAAATCTCTGTTCGTAGGCGCTGCATGTAGCCAACCCCCGAGCTGCTGCAGACGCGCCTTTGCCTCATCGAGAAAAATTACATGCAGGCTCTGGTGGGTATCAAATGCAGGGCGCATGGCTTGAGCTTCATCCTCGCGACTGGAGGGCAGTACTGCGTCGACCAGTGAAGCGCTGTCATCGATGTTGTGAGTTCGTGGTATGCACGCAAGCATTGCAGACAGACGAACGAATTTTTGTGCAAATAAATAACGACGATAAAAATCTTTATCGCTGCTCACGTCCAAAATGATAACGGGAAGCTGTTCGCGAATTTCTTGCAAGGATGTCAGCAGAGTCTGCTCATCCAATAGTGTCAGCGCTGCCTGAACTTCCGAGATTCGATGGTCGATGGCGACAAGGGCGGCCTCTCGCTCTGACACCGTAGGCGCCTCATCTATCAGACGTTCTATTTGCCGCTCGGTGACGGCCAGACTATCAATGAGTGCATCTCTGAGCGATATCAGTAATGCAGGCATTTGCAGGGCAATTCCCATGAACTGCAAATTGCGCCAGCCGGGAATATCGACGGCGCTGCCAATAGCATCGAGATTGTTTGCAATCCGCTGAGCAATCGACAGACTGCTTTTCAAACGGGTGATCAAGCCCATCAGCGTTTGCAGACTTAGCAGACAGGCTGCAATCGCAAGTGCCTGCGTGCTATGAACCTGTTGTGCAGATAGTTTCGCTTTCAAGCGGGATAGTGCGCTGGTTACGCAAGCAATCTCCGGTACTAGGCTTGCGGACTGAATCAAATTGTCCAGTTGCGCGGGTGTGGGTAAAACAGCCATTCCCGGCGTATCCAACAAGCCAACTAATGATTTGATTTCATCACTGACCGCTGCGATGGCGATTGCCTCCCCGGTCGCTAGCGCTGGAGCCGGTACGTGTGTAAAAGCAAGCTGGTTATCGAGATCAAAGGCTTGCGCGATGCAGGCTGATTCTGGCGTCTGCGCATTGGCGGTGGCAATTATGAACAAGGCTTCCCGCACCAGCACTGCCGGTAAAGGAGGTAATTCTGTGGATCCGATGTGCCTTATCACGCGCCCCGTCGCTGCCAGTATTTTTTTTGACAATGCGATATCGCTGGCCTTTTCTTCCGCAATCAATCCGGTTGCGGCATGCAGCACCAGCCAACCACTCTTTTCCGACACAGGCTGTGCAATCGAAGCTAGTGCTCCAATTACTTGCGTTATGCGCTGCGCTGCTTGCAAAACTTCTTCGGATATGTCGGAACGCAAAAACCGCAATAACGCCCGCTCGAATTCACCACGAGGATCTGTCAGCAGGGATTGGTCTTCAGGTGCCGTAACCGTAGGTAGCATCCTGTGATCGACATTTAGCGACAACATGGCTGACGGATGTGCACTACCGGTGCGATCCCAGGCAGCGAGTGCAGCCCAGCATGGTAGGAAATTCGATACCGGCAAAGGCATTGAGGTGAGCACGGACTCCATCGCCTCAGTCAGAATGCCGAATGTCTGAATTAATGTACTGGCCAGCTCAGCGGGAAATGGTGAGGGATTTTCCGATTGGGAGGTAACAAGACGATGTGAGAGTGATGTGATGGCGGCAAGACTTTCAGCACCCACCATTGCGAATGCCGCTTGCACTTGTCCGAGCAGTACAGACATGGAAGCCAAGACTGTCGGCGTATCGGTATCTGTGATTGTCGCCTGCTGTGACCACTGCGACAGCTGACGCAGCGAAATTGCGAGCTCATGAAAAAGGGGGGCCAGGCAATCTGCTGCAGTCAAGCTTGCTGGTGCAGGCGAATTCATCGTTGGTTATTAGAACAGGCCAGTGGCTCAGGCAGTAATTCGGAAACGTGCGATTGCACCTTCAAGTTCGGATGCAAGCTCGCCGAGTTCCTGTACCGATGATGCAGTTTGCTGAGTGCCGTGCCGCGTATGCTCGGTCACTGTCAGAATGCTGTCGATGTTGCGCGCCACGCCATCAGCAAGGCTTGCCTGCTCCACCGCAGAAGACGAAATGCCGCGTATGAGTTCAGCCAGATGATGCGAAATACGACGTATGTCTGCCAGCGCATGGCCAGCGGCATCTGACAAACGTGTTCCCTCGACCACCCCTTGCGTGGCTCGCCCCATCGCCGCGACGGCTTCCTGTGCATCGGCTTGCACGGTCTTGACCAGCGTACTGATCTGTCGCACCGCATCACCGCAGCGCTCGGCCAATCGCTGAACTTCTTCGGCAACCACGGCAAATCCCCGGCCGGCCTCACCCGCGGACGCAGCCTGTATAGCCGCATTCAACGCAAGGACATGGGTTTGCTCGGTAATATCGGAAATCAAGTCGGTAATGTCGCCAATTTCGAGTGACGAGTCGCCAAGGCGTTTAATGCGCTTGGCGGTTTCCTGTATCTGCTCGCGCAACTGCTGCATGCCGCGAATCGCATTTTGTACAGCGCTCTCGCCCTGATCGGCGGCACTCACGGAGGATTGGGCCACATCGGCCGATTCACTGGCCGCACGCGAAACCTGATGAATTTGTGCTGTCATTTGCAGTACTGCCTCACCGGTCTGCTGAATTTCATGTGACTGACGCGCGGCAAGCGCCAGCAATTCGCTGGAAATATTCTGCGCGGTGCTGCAGGATTTTCCTACCTGATGTGCGGTGTGACTGACTCGCGCCAGCAGATTGCGTAACTCTTCCAATGTGAAATTGACTGAGTCGGCGATTGCGCCGGTGATATCTTCCGACACGGTGGTACGAATCGCCAGATTACCCTCAGCCACCTCCTGAAGCTCATTCATCAATCTAAGAATGGCCGCCTGATTTTGCTGATTGATAGCGCGCGCCGCTTCTTCTTCCTGCATTGCCATGCGGCGCTGCTGCTCGGCCTGCACGCGACGTGATTCTGCCTGGGCCGTGCGCTGCCGGCTATCATGTAATAGCAAAAGCCCCAACGCGAATGCAAACATCAGAAATAGAAATCCGGCCGTACCCAATGCCCAGTGCGTCCAGTTGCTTTCAGTCTCCTGCGCACGATAGGCCTGCTGCAGCTCCAGTAGACGCTCGCGCAGCGATTCGTTGTCGGCGAAAATCTGCCGCTCCGCCTGCTTGGCTGCAATAAAATTTTTCAAGTTACCGAGAATGCCGGCGAGTTCACGACGGTAATTTGCAAAGGCGGTCTGGAGTTCTTGCAAACGCGCGCGCGCATCCGGGTTAGCGAGTGCCGGTAAACGCAAAACAGCACTACCCTCCAGAAATCCGATCATGATGTCCTGAAAGGTATTGGCATCACGACCCAGCAAGAAAGCAGTGTCCTGATTGATGCCTTCAGGTGTGAGAAATTCGTTCGCACTTTTACCAAGACGCTGCGTCAGCATGACGAGTTGTCCTGCTGCTGCGACCTCGCGCGCCGAGGCGCCAGACTGTGCACTGACAATCGCGATTTGCTCAGCAAGCTCAAGCAACACCGGATTGAGTTTGTTAAGTGACTGCAGCGTGGTACCGAAACCCGTGAGTTCTTTTTGCAAGCCCATGAGGCGGGTCGCGGACTGATCCGAGCGCTGCCAGATATCACTGATGCGGGCCACACGTTTAGCAAAATAGGTATCGGCAACGGGTACAACATGACCTTGCCATTCACCGCCTGCCGATAATAGTTTGAGTGCGTCATTGATCGCCATTCGGCTCTGTTCGAGCTGGGCGAAAGCTTCGGGATTTCCCTGAATGGCATTCGGCGCCGCTTTACCGAGCCGCTGCGAATGCATGACCAGATCACCGGCAATCTGGGTGCGCACCGAGGCCTTGGCTGTTTCCTGAGAATTCAGCCAAGTAAAAATAACCAGCGCAATGAGTGAAAACACCAGCCCGATCTGCATGACACGGGCAGCCAGCTTCATAGACACGTAGTCCAACCAAGGTTGTACCAAAACGTTATTTTTCATGCGCGTGAAAAATTTCCGCCATATCCGGCCACCTTGTTCTTCTTTGAAGGAATCCGGTATCGGGGAAGACATATTCGTCACCGTACTTGCGCCATGGCTTGTATCAATTTCCATGCAGTGCTCCGCAAATAAATAAAAATAAATCGGTTGCTCTAATACGCCACTACATTGAGGAATGCGGGATCTTCCATCAGCAGGGGCAAATCCAGCAGTCGCCAGGCATGCGACTCACGATCGACAAAAAATGATCTCACCCAGGGAGGTTCGTCTGGAGGTTTGGACTGCGAGGTGAAACTGGAAAGACTGACCAGCCCCGTCACCCGCGAGACGCGCAATGCGCAAGGCACTTCCAGCGTGTCGGACAAAACCAGCAAACGATCGGAATCTTGAGCGGGACTCACGGGGCGCCCGAGAAACCCGGAGAGATCGATCACACCCGTCAGCCTGCCGCGACAATTGATCAACCCAAGAAACCAAGCGCAGGTATGCGGCACTCGATTGACACTCTCATAAGCGATGACTTCGGCGGTGTGTGCCACATCGAGCAGAAGCCGCTGATCACCAGCTTGCACAGCGAGTCGCATCTGCTCGCTGCTGTTGCCTGAGCGGGCAAGCTGGGTGCGTTCCACCAGCTGCCGCTGAAATTCACGCAGAGCCTGCCGGCGTTCTTGCCTATCGGGTGTGGCAAGTGCGTCTTGTTCGGCGTGCATTCCGGTTACCGATCGGATATGCATCTCAGTTCACCGAGCGTGACAGCGCGGCAATTTTTTGCAGCAACAAACGCGTATCTACAGGCTTGACGAGATAATCACGTGCGCCCTGCCGCATACCCCAGATGCGATCCGTTTCCTGATTCTTGCTGCTGCAAATAATGATGGGTACATGACTGGTTGCCGGATCACGCGCAATCGCCCGCGTAGTCTGAAAACCATTTTGTCCTGGCATGACCACATCCATCAATATCAGGTGGGGAGGATTTTGTCGTATGTGCTCAATGGCAATCTCGCCATTTTCTGCGGTACTGACCGAGTAGCCATTCGCCGTCAGCAGGTCGGACAGAAAATGCCGTTCAGTAGCAGAGTCATCGACAATCAGGATGTGCTTGATAGGCATATCAGTGAAGAGACAATAAGTTGACGAAAAAAGCCGACATGATCATGCGGCCTCGCGCTGGGACACGTGCTCGCGAACGATCTTGAGCAAACTGTCCTTGGTAAATGGCTTGGTGAGGTACGCGGTAGCACCGGCAATGGCGCCGCGGGCGCGATCGAACAATCCGTCGCGCGAGGAAAGCAGGACGACCGGTGTGTCGCGATAGTCCTTGCTGTAGCGTATGAGACTGCAGGTCTGATAACCATCGAGACGCGGCATCAGAATGTCGCAGAAGATCAGCGCTGGCCGACGTTCCACGATTTTGCACAAAGCCTGGAATCCGTCTTCGGCAAGCAGCACCGAATAACCGGATTGAGATAGAAAAATCTCGGCAGAACGCCGGATCGTACTACTGTCGTCTATGACCAGAATTTCTGGTCCAGCCTGCGCTTGCAAAGCCACCATTGCGCCACCCGATGAATACTTTCATGGAACCGGGCGCAAATGTAACAAAAAGAGCAATTAGTTAGTACATTGAAAAATCAAACTTTGCTTGATGTGGTGGTTTTGGCGACATATCTGCTGTACTCGCCGCGCATACACATGAAGTATTGATGCGCGGCGGCCTAGCCGTATCAGATGGCGACCATTTCAAAGTCTTCCTTGCGGGCACCGCATTCCGGACAAGTCCAGTTCATGGGTACCTCGTCCCAGCGTGTGCCAGCGGCAATACCCTCTTCGGGCAGGCCAGCCGCTTCGTCGTAGACCCATCCGCAGATGAGGCACATCCAGGTCTTGTATTCCTGCTCAGTTATCTTGTTGTCGCTCACAGCACAGCCCTTCAAGTAAAATGCAAAAGCCCCCTATGTTAATCCTTTCCCTGTGCAAAACCAAACTTCTCCGCTTGTTATGACCTTCGGCATTGCCGATCCTGTGGGCGCAATCGGCATACAAGCTGATCTGGCAGCTGTCGCCGCGATGGGTTGTCACGGGCTCTCCGTGATCACCGCGCTGGCCGTCGGTGACACGACCGGCATCGAAGATTTGCAATTCGTCGAACCTGAATGGATCGCGGATCAGGCGCGCGTTCTGCTCGAAGATATGGCGATCGCTGCGTTCAAGGTGGGCTATCTCGGCAACATCGACAGTGTCGCCGTCATTGCCGAGATCATGTCCGACTATCCGGAAGTGCCCTTGGTGCTGGATCCATTTTCAACTGCGCTGTCCGAACAGGAGATCGACGAGGAGCTGCTGCTAGCAGTACGTCAGTTGCTGGTTCCACAAAGTACTCTGCTACTGATATCGGCGGGTGAGCTGGCGCGCCTTGCGGAAACCTGGCGCGAGCCCTCAAATGAAGAAATGCTCGAAGCCGATGCCATGCACGTGATACAGCTGGGTTGTGAATTTGTTTTCGTCACCGGGACACCAGGTGAGGCAGGTAAAGTCACGAATATCTTGTTCGGTAGTGAAGGCATGATTCGCACCGACAGCTGGCCAAGACAGTCAGGCTCGTTCATCGGCGCAGGCAATACGCTGTCGGCAACGATTGCCGCAATGCTGGCCAACGGACTTGAAGCACCGGAGGCCGTCTTCGAATCAGAAGAATTTACGGCCGCAGCGCTGACGCATGCACAACGTCTGGGTATGGGTAAACTCGTGCCTGATCGTTTTTTCTGGGCGCGCGAGCCGGACAACGAAGCTTAACGCTAGCAGCACATACAAATAAAATACCAACAAAGATATCTTCAGGGGGAAAACCATGTCCAAGAACGAAACCCTTTTTGCACGCGCACAAAAAAGTACACCGGGCGGTGTGAACTCGCCCGTACGCGCCTTCCGTTCAGTCGGCGGTACACCGCGTTTCATTACGCGCGCTGAAGGTCCGTATTTCTGGGATGCGGATGACAAACGCTACATCGATTACATCGGCTCATGGGGCCCTGCGATTGTCGGACATGCGCACCCTGAGGTCATCAGCGCAGTGCAGAAAGCTGCTGCACATGGCCTCTCGTTTGGTGCGCCAACCGAAGGCGAAATTCTGATGGCCGAGATGATTTGCAAGATCGTGCCATCGATAGAACAAGTCAGGCTGGTCTCCTCCGGCACTGAAGCCGCGATGAGTGCCTTGCGCCTGGCGCGCGGTGTGACGGGTCGCGATACGGTCATCAAATTCGAAGGCTGTTACCACGGTCATGCAGACTCGATGCTGGTCAAGGCCGGCAGTGGTCTACTGACCTTTGGTAATCCGACCTCATCGGGCGTGCCAGCTGACTTTGCAAAGCACACCATGGTGCTCGACTACAACGACAGCACACAGCTCGAAGAAGTTTTCGCAAAAATGGGCTCAACAATCGCCGCAGTGATCGTCGAACCGGTCGCAGGCAATATGAATCTTTTGCGCGCGACACCAGAATTTTTGCAAACCATGCGTAGGCTCTGCACACAGCATGGTGCGGTACTGATGTTTGATGAGGTGATGTCCGGCTTCCGCGTCGCGCTGGGCGGCGCACAGTCACTGTATGGCATACAGCCGGATATGACAGTGCTGGGCAAAGTCATCGGCGGTGGTTTGCCTGTCGCGGCCTTTGGCGGGCGCAAGGAATACATGCAGCATTTAGCGCCATTAGGATCGGTGTATCAGGCAGGCACACTCTCGGGTAATCCGGTGGCCGTCGCAGCAGGCATGGCAACGCTGGACATCATCCAGCGGCCCGGCTTCTATGAAAAACTGTCGGCTCAAACAGTGAAGCTGGTGGATGGTTTGTCCAAGGCTGCGTCTGAGGCGGGTGTTGCTTTCTGTGGCGACGCCATCGGTGGCATGTTCGGCATTTATTTCACCGAACACGTACCTGGCAATTATGCGGAAATGATGAGCTGTAACAAAGAGCGCTTCAATCAATTCTTCCACGCGATGCTGGATGCGGGTGTGTACTTGGCACCATCGGCATTCGAGGCAGGCTTTGTCTCGGCAATGCACGATGACGCTGTTATTACCGAGACTGTGAATGCGGCACGCGGTGCTTTCAAAGCGGTGCATTAAACTAAGTATCCCGGCTAGCGCCGGGATCTATCATCGCAACCAACCCCGTCGACGGAAGTACCAGAAGGGCGTTACTGCACTCGCAATCATCAGCAAAATCGCAAACGGATAACCGAAACTCCAATCCAGCTCCGGCAAGATGCGAAAGTTCATCCCGTAGATACTGGCAATCAGTGTCGGCGGCAAGAAGGCAACCGAGGCCACCGAGAAGATCTTGATGATCTTGTTCTGATTGATGTTAATGAAGCCCACCGTTGCATCCATCAGAAAGTTGATCTTGTCGAACAAAAAAGCAGTGTGACCATCGAGTGATTCGATGTCACGCAAAATCTGGCGCGCATCATCAAATTGATCAGGACTGAGCAAGCGTCCGCGCATCATGAAACTCACCGCGCGTCGGGTATCCATCATATTGCGACGGATGCGACCATTCAAATCTTCCTCTCGCGCCATGGCATTGAGCGATGCAGCCGCATCCTGGTCACTGATATCTTTCTGAAGGACGCTGCGACTGACCTCTTCAAGATTCTGATAAATACCTTCGAGCGCGTCGGCCGAGTACTCGACATCAGTGGAATACAAGTCGAGCAGCACATCTTTGAAGTCGCCAATCGAGCCGGGGCGTGAGCGTGCGCGCATGCGTACCAAACGAAACACCGGCAGATCATCGTTATGCAAGGAGAACAGCATGTTCCGGGCCAAAATGAAGGCAACGGTCACGACCCGCGACTCACCCTCATCTTCTTCGAGCAGAAAGTCGGAGCGCAAATGCAGATCACCATTGTCGGCTTCGTAATAGCGTGCTGAAGCCTCGATGTCCTTGACCTCGTCTTCCTCCGGCAGCATCACCCCAAAAATACTGCTGACCCAGTCACGCTCTTCATCGCTAGGGTCAGTCAGGTCGACCCAGACCGGCGTGACACTGACCAGATCCTCGCGCGACTCGATGGGAATCTGACTCAGACGGCCGTTTTGCAGGACGAATACATTGATCATAAGTTCTCCCGGCCGCAGTCAATGCAGCATGCGCTACGCGAATCGCGCAACATGTAAAACATCAGGAAACGCGGCCTGAAGACCACGCGCACCAGCTTACCCATATCTGGCAAGCGAGGCATTGAAGGAAGACGCGCTAGCTTGCGAAGAACCCGTCGAACGACGGATGGGAATGTGATTTGGGACTACCCAAGGTAGGTCTCCGATTACAAAAACAGCGCAAGTGTACTGAGATCGGTCGCCTCAGGCAAGCGCTGTAGGCTCAGATGGAGCAGGCTTCGCCATCAGGGCAAGTCGGCACTGCGCATGCGCAACAGAATCAGGCTGGAGCGGCGCGCCAGATAACCAGAAGCGAGATGACGGCCGAAGTAGCGGGGATTGGGCAGCATCACGGCCAACCTTGCTGCTTCTTGCGGACCCAGCGCAGCGGCTGGCTTGCCGAAGTAACGCATGGACGCCGCCTCGGCACCGAAGACACCGGTACCCCATTCGACCACATTGAGGTAAATCTCGAAGATGCGACGCTTGTCCATCATCATTTCAAGCATGTAAGTGATGATCATCTCCTGCCCTTTGCGCAGATAGCTGCGTTGGCCTGACAAGAAAAGATTTTTAGCGAGCTGCTGTGTAATGGTTGAGCCACCAGAGACCACCTTGCCCTTTTTCGCATTTTTTTCATAGGCCCGTTGCAGCGCATCCCAGTCGACTCCCTCATGCTCGGCGAAATTGGCATCTTCCGATGCAATGATGGCGCGCTTGAGATTATTGGAAATCCTGCCATAAGGTACCCAGCGATGCTGTAGTTGAGCGTTGGGATTTTTCTCGCGGATCTTGCTCAACTGCTCACGCATGAACGAAGTGGAGTCAGGGTTGTGATTCACCCACCAACAGATATGAAGGAAATACCAGACCTGTAGCAGCAGTACTAACAGCAAGGGAATGCCAATGATCCAGAACAGCAAACCACGCCCGGATCCTCTCGCTTTTCCTGAGCCACGAGCGGTCATAACTGATCTCGCAGCCATTGATACACCGAGGCTGTCTCGGGGCGCACGCTGCGCCAGATGAAAAAGGATTCAGCCGCCTGCTCAATCAGCATACCCAAGCCATCACGAACTTTGGCGCCCTGTCGGGCAGCGTGCTGCATGAAGATGGTCGGCTGCGCGGCATACATCATGTCGTAGGCCAGCGTCTCGGGACCAAATACGCAATCGGGCAATGGCGGCAACGCGGAATCCAGACTGGCTGATGTGGCGTTGATGATCACATCAAAACACTGATCAAGCTGTTCAAACGCCGCAGATGATACAGGCACGCCGCTGTAAGAAAACTGCTGTGCGAGCTCCATGGCTCTGGGTTGCGTGCGGTTGGCTATCACCAGACCTGCGATGTTTTCTTCAATCAGCGGCAGGATCACACCCCGTGCCGCGCCGCCGGCTCCGAGTAACAGCACTGACCGGTTCTTGATCGGCACACCCGCATTACGCGTGATGTCGCGCACCAGTCCTACACCATCGGTGTTATCACCTTGAATGCCATCGACCGAAAAACTTAGCGTGTTGACCGCACCCGCTGCCTGAGCACGCGGCGTGAGTTCTTGCGCCAGCGCGAAGGCCTCCAGCTTGAAAGGTACGGTGACGTTGGCACCACGGCCGCCCTGCGCGATGAACTCATGAACACTCTCTGCAAACCCATCGATAGGTGCGAGCAAACGCTCATAGTGCATCGCCTGCCCGGTCTGCTGCGCAAACAAGGCGTGCACCTGCGGTGATTTACTGTGCTCAATGGGATTGCCGATCACTGCATAACGATCAGGCACGGATTCGAGTGTCAAGGCAAAACTCCGGTCGAACGCGACTCCAGTGTCTGATCGCGAGTGAAATGAAAACGGGTGACGATTTCCCACACATGCGTCTTGCCCTCTCGGCGCAAGGCTGCAGGAAACGATCCGAAGGGTGCCGCCCTTCTAACGATAAGCAATGCCGCCTGATCCAACGCCACATTGCCTGAACTGCGTTCAATACGCGGCCCACCCTCTTTTTCGTAAATCGAGCCATCCTGAAAAACCGGGATGTACACAATGAGCTCGCCGTACATTTTTTTGCCATCACGCTCGGGAAAAAATCGCGTGCCGGTCTGCTCTATGCGCTGTTGCAACGCAGTGTAATACATCGCGTACTCAACACGCCGCGTGCTAGGGGTGAGCTGGGTTTTGATGGGACGCTTGTTGTAATCGGCGATTTCGCGCGCAATCTCGGCTTCGCGACGTGCAAGCAAGCTCGTACTGGCTTCGGTTTCAGGTGCGACACCTGGTTCGGTTGCTTTGGTGGTCTCCGGTCGCGGCAACGCATGATCGGCCTTGCTTGCGCTGAGTTGCACTAGCATTCGAGCTTGTTGCTGTTCAAGTTCGGCGACGCGTTGCCGTTGCATCTCCAGCAGCGTGCCTTCACTGGTGCGGCCCGAATCCGGCAGAGGCGATGTCGCCCGACCGCGCTCGGCGTTACCACCGCCATTCAAATTGACCTGCGCCAGCGCATCGGCCTGCAAGGGAGCGCGCTGATCGGCGGCGTTCACGAGGACGATCGCCAACCCGCGATCGACGGGCTTGAACTGCAGATCATCCGGACTAACAAAGCGTATCGACAACAGCACGGCATGCAACAGCAGTGAACTCGCGACGGCAATGAACAGCAATTGACGGTCTGCCAGCACCACGCGCGTTACTCCGGATTGGACGGCGCACTGATTTTCGATGCTTCCGCTTCGCTTGCGTCGGTGGCGTCGGTGGCGTCGGTTGCTTCAATGGCTTCGATGGCCGTGCTTTCGCCAGACACCTCGGTGGATTCGGATATACCGGCCTGATCCGCCAACTCAGATTCCTCATCCATCGTTTCGGTGGCTGCATCACTGATGACACTGACCTCCAGCACGCGTGCCTGCACCGTCAGATCCAGCTCATCCCAGCTGATCAGCTCGAGCCTGACCTGTGTGCCGCGCGGATGCTTCACACCCGGCATGGGAATCACCAACGGCACCTCGACCAGTCTGAGTACTTCGTCTTTGAGCACGACGGCATCGACCTGACGCACCGATTCCTGTGCCAGCCATCTCAGACACCAATAGCGCTCCATAATGTTCTGGAAATCGGCGTACGCCCCGTAGGCACTGTCGAAGGCAGAGACAATCGCGAACAGATCGGCATCTCTGGGTTTGAAGGGCGCGACCAAGGGCGCAGTGACGCCGTGCCTGACACAGGCCAGTATCTGCCATTGATTGACCAGATCGGTGTAGCGTCGCAGAGGCGATGTACTCCACGCATACTGATCGACCCCCAGTCCCTGATGGGGTGCTGCATGAGTGAGCATGCGCACCTGCATGCGCGCGGCCCAGCCATTACCCGTGCCCTGCGTACGGTATATGCCGGGTACACCCTGTTCATGCATGAGCTTGCCCCAGCTGCTGTTAGCGAAAATCATCAGCTCGGCCACGATTTTATCGAGTGGCGCGCCACGCTTTCGGCGTGTGATGGTGACGATGTCGTCGGCGACATAGAAATTAAAGTCAACCCGATTGTTTTGCTCAGGGCGCAGACCGAAACTCTCGCGCTTTTCCATACGGCCGCGCTCGAGCACCTGCGCCCATTGCCAGAGCAGTCCGATTTCTTCTTTGTGGGGATAATCACCACCACCTTCGGACAGTGCCTGCTCGCTCACATGTTCATCCAACTCGTTGTGACGCAGATTGGCACGAATCGGCACGCGCTCAACGACGGTCTCTGTGGACTGCACCGACCAGTCACTCATATCGAGCGTTGCGTACAAGGAGACTGCAGGTCGCGCATCGCCCTCGGCGAGGGTGAACTGCTGCACGAGTTCATCCGGCAACATGGTGATTTTGTCACCCGGCATGTACACGGTACTCATACGTTCGCGTGCAATCGCATCAAGCGCATCATCTCGCGCAATACCCAGCCCAGGTGCAGCAATATGAATACCGACACGGATTTTTCCTTCGCCGATCATCTGCACCGAGAAGGCATCATCAATTTCAGTGGTCGTGATGTCGTCAATGGAAAAGGCGCTCACCTCAGCGACGGGTAAGGTCGAGACCTGCGGCAGATCAATACGTGGAAAATCAGTACCACGCGGGAAGTGCTCGATCAGAAACTTCGCATCATGAACTGCCTTCACTGAAGGCATGGCACCAACGGACAGCATGAGACGCGCCGGTGTCGTTTGCAGCTCAGCGCAAGCGGTATCGAGTGCCTTGTACTCCATTGAATTTTTATCAGGCTTGAAGAGCAGCTGACGCACCATCGGCGCCATAGCTTGCGGCAAACGACCTGCCTTGAGTTCATCAACCATGGCCGCCTGCAACAGGGCCTGCTGTTTTTTTCTTTCGAGACCCGCGAGCGCGGCCTGCAAGATAGCCGCGGGCGCTGCTTTGTAACGACCTTTGCCTTTTTTATGAAAATAGATGGGCGATGCTGCCATCTTCAGCAAGAGCCCTGCCGCCTCTTCGGGCTTGGGCGCATGACCGAAATACTCGGTCCCGAGCTGGTCGACAGCGAATTCCTCTTCGCCGGCCACCTCCCACAAAAACGCAATATCTATGTCGCCGGCGAGTTCATTTGCGCGCGACATCATTTCGGCAGGCGAGGGACTGTCGAACTGCAGCAGCACATCCCGCGCTCGCACTTTGGTACGCTTGCCCGACGGTGTCTCTACCTGAAACGCTTCGCCCTGCTGCGAGATCACAGCACCAACTTTGAAATCCCCGGATTCTTCAAAAAATAAATTCATCAACCACGCCACTTCAAGGACTTCGTTATCTCGAAAGAGAGCACATCGCAGGATGGTGCTGTTCTATGTCATTCGTCGCTACATCGCTCCGTCATTTCGTCATTCCGTCATTTCGTCATTCCGTCATTTCGTCAGGCGCAGAAGGCCAGCACTTCATCAATGTACTGGTCAAAATCAGACAGGCCATGATCGCTGCCGTCAATCACGCGCTGACGCGCGCCTGGGTAATGCGCAACCATCTCGCGCCAGTCCAGCACTTCATCCCCTGTGGCGGCAAGCAGAAAATAGCGTTCAGGCTGAGTAATCCGCGCGACTTCCAGTGAGATGAGTTCATCAATGTACTCAGGCAAAAATTCGAACTGATCTTCGGAGTGCCACGCAGTTTGCGGGCCCACATGCTGCGCAAGGCCTTGGGCTGGTCGAACTGCTGGATTCAGCAGGACCGCGCGACACCCCGTGGCTTCAGCCAGCGCGGTCGCATAGTAACCGCCGAGCGACGAGCCAATCACGGCCAATGAATCCGCAGGCACCTCCGACACCAGCTTTTGCGACAGCCGCATCGCTTCTCGCGGGGATGGCGGCAATTGCGGGCAGATCAATTGCGACCCCTGGCCGCGCGCCTCCATGACATCACGTACCCTGCGTGCTTTGGCCGATTGGGGTGACGAACGAAAGCCGTGCAGATAAAGGATCATGAAAACCGTTTCAGGGAGCGGCGCAGTTAATGCGCAGGTGCTTTCATGGACTCGAATGCATCCAGCAGCTTCTGGTGCACGCCACCAAATCCGCCATTGCTCATGACCAGCACGAAATCACCGGGCTTGGCTGCAGCACCGACTGCAGCAACCAATGCAGACAAATCGTCGAAGGCCCGCGCCTTCTCGCCCAATGGCGACAGTGCCGCAGCCAGATCCCAGCCCAGCGCATCCTTGCCCTCACCGAGAGCGCCATAGCCAAACACCAAATCAGCGGCCTTCAGACTATCGGGCAAAGCATCTTTCATCGTACCCAGCTTCATGGTGTTGGAGCGCGGCTCAAGCACGGCAAGAATACGAGACTTGCCCACCTTGTGCCGCAAACCGGCAACGGTGGTGGCAATCGCGGTCGGGTGATGCGCAAAGTCATCGATGACAGTCACGCCATTGGCCACGCCGCGCGTCTCCATGCGGCGCTTCACATTCTCGAAATTGGACAGCGAGACAATCGCTTGCGACGGCGGAACGCCCGTGTGACGTGCTGCCGCTATCGCTGCGACAGCATTCCAGCGATTATGCTCACCACTAAGTGACCAATTCACCGTACCTTGCAGCTGCCCCTGAAAAAGTACATCAAAACGGCCATCCGCATACTCGATCATGCCCCAGGTACCTCTATCGTCGGCGCCACCACCAAACCATTCGGTTTCGCTCCAGCATCCGCGATCAATCACACGACGCAATGAGGCTTCACGGCCATTGACGATCAGACGCCCGATCATCGGTACCGTACGCACCAGATGATGAAACTGTGTTTCGATCGCAGCGAGATCGGCAAAGATATCGGCATGGTCGTACTCAAGATTATTAAGTATGGCTGTGCGGGGACGGTAATGTACAAATTTGCTGCGCTTGTCGAAAAAAGCGGTGTCGTATTCATCAGCTTCGATGACAAAGAACGGGGTACCGCCCTTGGCGCCGAGACGCGCCGACACACCAAAATTAAGCGGCACACCACCGATCAGAAAACCTGGCTGGTAACCCGCCTGCTCGAGTATCCAGGCCAGCATGGATGCGGTCGTTGTCTTGCCATGTGTGCCAGCCACGGCCAGCACCCACTTGTCATGCAAAATGTGTTCGCCTATCCACTGCGGTCCGGATATGTAAGGCAAACCACGGTTCATAATTGCTTCCATCAATGGGTTGCCGCGTGAGACGACATTACCGATGACGTAGAGATCGGGCTGCAAACTCAGTTGATGCGGGCCAAAACCCTCAATGAGTTCGATCCCCTGCGCGCGCAATTGCGTGCTCATGGGCGGATAAACATTGGCATCGCAGCCGGTGACTTTATGCCCGGCTTCTTTAGCCAGCACGGCCAGCCCACCCATGAAAGTGCCGCAAATGCCAAGAATGTGGATATGCATATAGAATCGTGTCGGAGAATCTTCGGGATTCTACCTGACGCGCGCGTGATGGAAATGATGATTAGAAGGCGCTTTTGTACGCAATTGACCATGGGTAGCATCTTGTGTCAGCGTTATCTCCCTCACCCTGACCTTGCTTCCCATGAATATCAATTATCCGAGTGATGCCGAATTGCTGCGGGCCGAAATTGCTGCGGCCGCGGCGCGCATGATTGCCGAGGATGGTGCGGATTACGGTACGGCAAAGCGCAAAGCGGCCCGTTTAATCCTCGGCAATCAACGTGTGCGTGGCGATGTGCTGCCGGACAATGCACAGATTGAGGCTGAAGTCCGGGAATATCAGGCCTTGTTTCAGGGCGACGAACAAAGCCAACGCCTATTACACTTGCGCCAGCTGGCGCTCGAAGTCATGGAAAAATTCCAGGACTTTGCACCCTACCCGACAGGCGCCGTCCTGAACGGCACGGCCAGTGGACATTCGGATATTCATCTGCAGTTATTTACTGAAAGCAGCAAAGATGTAGCGGTTTTTTTGCTGAATGCGGGCATGGACTATGAAGTGTCGGAAACCTCGCATTTCCGCCGCCCGGATCGCAGCGTCGAGACCTTGTCCTTCTTCTGGAAGCATGAAGTGGTGCATCTGGCCATATACGAACAAGATGATTTGCGTGGCGGCGCGAGAAGCAGCAGCGGCAAACGCATTGAGCGCGCCGACATCGCCGCGCTGAAAAATTTACTGGCAGAGACAGGAAGTGATGACTAAATTCAAATTACTAACATTTGCTGCTATTGCCATTCTTTTTACTGTAATTGGCGCTTATGTGGGCCTAAAACACTTCGATCCAGCTCCCGCAGAAAACACCGCCGTCACGGCGCTGATGCAGGCCAGCCTGCCAGACACGAAAAATCAGCAGCGCGCCCTGGCCGAGTGGAAAGGCAAAACTCTGCTGATTAACTTTTGGGCAACCTGGTGCCCGCCCTGCGTGGCAGAAATGCCGGAACTGGTTGAGCTGCAAGCCGACATGGCGAATCGCAATGTCCAAATTATCGGCATCGGCATCGATTCACCCTCTAACATTCAGCAATTCGCAGAAAAACTGCAAATCAGCTATCCTCTGCTGGTCGCAGGTATGCAGGGCACGGAGCTGTCTCGGCAATTTGGCAATCAGGCCGGCGGACTGCCTTTTACGGTGCTGATCGGACCGGACGGAAAGATCCACCAAACCTACCTGGGTCGGCTCGATATGAAAAAAGTCCGCGCCGACTTGGCTTCGCTATAGATCCAATAAGCGTTTCCACTTGCCATCCTGCTGCATTTTGCAGCAAAATGTCGCCTTCTTCGTCAATTCAAGGCCTATCTTCATGGCAACAAGCTTGCTTATGGTTAACGGTCCGAACCTGAATCTGCTCGGTACCCGCGAGCCTGAGGTGTACGGAGCGACGACTCTGGCAGAAATCGAGCAGTTGGCGAGCGCTCAAGCACAGGCAGCAGGTGCGACATTGCACTGTTTCCAAAGTAATCATGAAGGCGAGTTGATCGATCGTATCCATGCAGCGAAAAAAGAAGGGACTCAAGCCATCATCATCAATCCCGGCGCCCTCACGCATACGAGCGTTGCCTTGCGTGATGCGCTGGCTGGCGTGGCAATCCCGTTTGTCGAAATACATATTTCGAACATCTATCGCCGGGAAAGCTTTCGGCACCATTCCTACCTGTCTGATATCGCGGCGGGTGTTATTTGCGGGCTTGGAACCGACGGCTACCGGATTGCCATCGAATTTGCAGTTAAAAAACTTTAAGTTGCGGCGATAATCGCCAAACCTGATTTTCTCGTGTTTCGCTAAGCTATACCGATCCACGGGAATTTTCCTTAACTTAGCAGGCAGAACTTCAATGGATTTAAGAAAACTCAAGACCCTGATCGATCTGGTGGCAGAGTCCGATATCTCGGAACTGGAAGTCACCGAAGGGGAAAGCAAAGTCAGGATCGTGAAATCCGGCGCACCTGCCGCTCAAGGTCAAGTCGTCATGATGCAACCTCAGGCGGCACAGGCCATGCCAGCCGTCACCCACTCGGCGCCCGCACCGCAGGCCGCAGCCGCAGAAGCCGCCCCGGCAGAGCCGACTGGCCACGTGGTCAAGTCGCCCATGGTCGGCACCTTCTACCGCTCCTCCGCGCCGGGCTCGCCGCCCTTTGTGGAAGTGGGCTCAGTGGTCAAGGAAGGCGACACCCTGTGCATCATCGAAGCCATGAAACTGCTCAATGAAATCGACGCTGATGCCAGCGGCACCATACGTCAGATTCTGGTCGAAAACGGGCAAGCAGTCGAATTCGGCCAGCCCTTGTTCATTGTTGGTTAATTTCGCAAAGTGCGAGACCGTCAGAACCGAATCCGGCTGCTGACACTCGCGCGCTAAGGGCATTTCCCTACCTATGTTTGAAAAAATACTTATCGCCAACCGTGGCGAAATCGCTTTGCGCATACAGCGTGCATGCCGCGAAATGGGCATCAAGACCGTTGTCGTCCATTCCGAAGCAGACCGCGAAGCCAAGTACGTAAAGCTGGCCGATGAGTCTGTCTGCATTGGCCCGGCTCCGTCGGCACAGAGCTACCTGTCCATGCCGGCCATCATCAGCGCAGCCGAAGTCACGGATGCTGAAGCCATTCACCCCGGCTATGGCTTTTTGTCCGAAAACGCCGACTTCGCCGAGCGCGTGGAACAGTCAGGATTTGTCTTCATCGGCCCGCGTTCTGATTCGATACGCCTGATGGGTGACAAAGTCTCCGCCAAGCAAGCGATGATCAAAGCCGGCGTACCTTGCGTGCCAGGCTCGGATGGTGCCTTGCCGGATGATCCGAAGATCATTATTCAGACCGCCCGAAAAGTCGGCTACCCGGTCATCATCAAGGCAGCCGGTGGTGGTGGCGGTCGCGGGATGCGGGTGGTGCATACCGAAGCCGCGCTGCTCAATGCGGTGACGATGACGAAAACCGAAGCGGGCGCCGCGTTCAGCAACCCCGAAGTCTATATGGAGAAGTATCTGGAAAATCCGCGACACGTGGAAATTCAGATACTGGCTGATGAATTCAAGAACGCCATCTGGCTGGGCGAGCGCGACTGTTCAATGCAGCGCCGTCATCAGAAAGTAATCGAAGAAGCGCCAGCGCCCGGCATTCCGCGCAAGCTGATCGAAAAAATCGGCGACCGCTGCGCTGAGGCCTGCCGCAAGATCGGCTACCGTGGTGCGGGCACCTTCGAATTTCTGTATGAGGCGGGCGAGTTCTATTTCATTGAAATGAATACGCGTATTCAGGTCGAGCATCCGGTGACGGAAATGGTGACTGGTATTGATCTCGTACAGGAACAGATTCGCATCGCCGCCGGCGAGAAGCTGCGCTACCGTCAGCGCGACATCGTGCTCACAGGGCATGCGATTGAATGCCGCATTAACGCCGAAGATCCGTACAAGTTCACCCCCTCACCCGGACGCATTCAGTCCTGGCACGCACCTGGTGGCCCGGGCATCCGCGTAGACTCGCATGCGTATGCCGGGTATTACGTGCCGCCGAATTATGATTCGATGGTCGGTAAAGTCATTGCATATGGCACGACCCGCGATCAGGCAATCAAACGCATGCAGATTGCGCTCTCCGAAATGGTGGTTGAAGGCATACTCACAAATATCCCTCTCCATCGCGAGCTGATGGTCGATGCCCGCTTTGCCGAGGGCGGTACGAATATTCATTACCTCGAACAAAAACTCGCCAACAAAAAATAAGCGGTCATCATGAGCTGGACCGAGATCGTCCTTGAAGTACCGCGTGATCAGACCGAGCAAGTATCGGATGCGCTGATCGAAGCCGGCGCGCTCTCGGTCTCCGTTGAAGATGCCGATGAGGGTACCGACGCCGAGCGTCCGTTGTTTGGCGAACCCGGCATGGAGCCGACGGAGCATGCGTGGGAACACAGTCGCGTCGTTGCGCTGGCACCAGCGAGCGCAGATTGCGCGGCTATCGTGCGCGATGCCTGCCTGCTGTGCGAGATTGCCGAACCGATGGCTTTTTCATTGCGTGCGGTCGCAGAACAGGACTGGGTCCGACTGACGCAATCCCAGTTTGAACCTATCCATATTGGCCGTCACATCTGGGTTGTGCCCAGCTGGCACGACGCGCCCGAGCCCGATGCCGTGGTGCTCGAACTGGATCCGGGTCTGGCTTTTGGCACCGGCAGTCATCCCACGACACGACTTTGCATGGAATGGCTGGAGACGCATGCCCCGGCAGGAAAAACGATGCTGGATTACGGTTGCGGCTCAGGCATACTGGCGATGCTGGGCAAAAAACTCGGTCTCGGATCCGTTGATGGCGTGGATATTGACGAACAAGCAATTGCGTCCGCCCATGACAACGCAGAACGCAATCACTGCGAGATCTCTTTTTTTCTACCCGAAGATTTCACAGCTGCCCGATCGACCACTCGTTATGATCTTGTAATGGCCAATATTCTTTCCAGCCCGCTGAAACTGATGGCGCCCATGCTCTGCGGCCGCGTGGCGCATGGCGGCGCATTGGTGCTTTCTGGTGTTCTGGCGCGCCAGGCAGATGAAGTCATTGCGAGCTACGCGCCGTTCATCTCTCTTTCCGTATGGGCTGAACTGGATGGCTGGGTCGCCCTTGCCGGCCATCGTCCTGACTGACGCGCGCTTCATGTCGACCGCACTCGCCACCCGCTGCCCTCACTGCCATACGTATTTTCGCGTGACGCCGCAACAACTGGCGCTGCGTGACGGTATGGTTCGCTGCGGGGCCTGCCGGGAGATTTTCAATGGCGAAGTCTATGTGTTCGAGCGTACAGCGCTGACAGACACGACAGCAAGCGCTCACATTGAAGACGATACGACAGGCCGCATGACCCTGATTGATTTCGGATCTCTGCGCGTAGAGACAACACCCAGCGAATCAAGCATGCAGGAAGAGCTTGATGCGCTGTCCAAAGCCATCGCTGACTTGCAGAGCAAACCGTGGAGCGCACCTGCGCCCGGTGAGTTGCCACACATCGATGAAGAGGACGCTGAACCGCCTGCACCCGGTTTCGTTCACGAAGCCCGGCAGCGTCAACGTACAAGTCGTGTTTGGACGGTTCTGCTCATCGTTGGTATTCCCTTGTTGCTGGGCGCTCTGACCGCCCAGTTGGGCTATCTGTACCGTAATGAAATTGCCGCGCGCTCGCCCGAAGTGGCACGATACATGCGGGCCGCCTGCCGCCGCATCGGTTGTACCATCACCCTGCCCGCACAGATTGATGCCTTGTCCATCGAGTCACGCCAACTGCAGACGCTGCCGGGTCAGGACAATCATTTTGAGCTGGTTGTTCTGATCCGAAATATAGGCACAACCAGCCAAGCCTGGCCGGCGCTGGATCTTCAACTAAACGATGCAGCAGGACAAGCCGAGATTCGCAAAATTTTCATGCCGTCCGAATTTCTGAAGGCCAGCGAGATCCGCGCAGGCATACCCGCTGCCTCAGAGCGCGAGGTGCGCCTGCGCTTCGAACTTAACGGCAATCCTGCTCACGGTTTCAATATCCGAATTTTTTACCCCTGATTTTCTACTCCAGAGACCCGGGCCATCGGCTCACATAACAACATCATCGATATGACTTCACTGATTTGCGGTTCGCTTGCGTTCGACACCATCATGTCCTTTCACGGACGCTTTTCCGAAGCCCTGCTGGCTGATCAGCTCCACAAGATCAATGTCGCGTTTCTGGTGCCCGGCATACGGCGCGAGTATGGCGGCTGTGCGGGCAATATCGCTTACAACCTGAAATTGCTGGGTGGCGATCCATTGATCATGGCCACCATCGGGCAGGACGGCGCGCCCTATCTTGAACGCCTGAATAAGCAGGGTATCAGCACGCGCTGCATACGCAGCTTCGACGATGCGTATACAGCACAAGCCTTCATCACCACCGACGCAGACAATAATCAAATCACCGCATTTCATCCCGGCGCGATGGGAAATTCCCATCACAACAAAATCAGTGAAGCCGGTGAAGTGAAACTGGCTATCGTTGCACCCGATGGCCGTGATGGCATGATTGAACACGCGCGTGATTGCGCAGCGGCGAAGATTCCTTTCATTTTCGATCCGGGCCAGGGACTGCCCATGTTCAGCGGACCTGAATTGATTGATTTCATCGAACTGGCAACCTATGTCGCGGTCAATGATTACGAAGCCGAATTGCTCACCGAGCGCACCGGTCTTTCGCTGCCTGAAATCTCGGAACGCGTGTCTGCGCTGGTGGTTACACGCGGGGAACAAGGGGCGGAAATTTTTACCGCGGACGGTCGCTTTGATATCCCTGTGGTGCGTGTCGATCAGGTAATTGACCCTACCGGCTGCGGCGATGCCTTCCGCGCCGGCATGCTGTTTGGTCTGACCCGCGGCATGGACTGGATGACCATAGGTCGACTGGCTTCATTGATGGGCGCCATCAAGATAGCTAGTCAGGGAGGCCAAAATCATGCGCCGACACTGGGCGCCATCGAAGATCACTTCCACAAGGAATTCGGCTACCGATTCTGAACTGCGTCCGAAACCGGGCAGGCGCCTTCACTGAAGGTCGCCCGGTGGCTGGCCGATCTCTGTTCTGACGATTCTGCTGCAACGTCAGAACAGTAATGCACGCACCTCCTCTACTGAAAGCGCGCTGTCGATGTCGAGCAGCTTCTGCCGACTTGTTTGCCCGCGCAGTATTCGTACATCACGCTGCCTGAGACCCAGTTTTTCGGAGATGAACGCGATCAGGGCCACATTGGCTTTGCCATCGACGGGCGGTGCGTTGAGCCGTATCTTCAGCGTGTCGCCGACTTCGCCCAGCACCTCCGACACGCGCGCACCCGGCTGCACATGCACGGCAATGCGCAACGATCCAGCTTGCCGATGACACCAGGCATGTGTCATTACAAACTGTAGATCAGATTATCTGCAAGAAAAACAGCAATACGCAGGATAAGAAAGGCAACCAGAGGCGAGAGATCAATACCACCGATCGGCGGAATAAAACGTCGTAGTGGTCGCATCAGCGGCTCATTCATCGCGCGCACCATAGGGGCAAGCGGCGCATGGGGATTGACCCAGCTGAAAATCACTTCAACAAACAGCAGGATGATTAGCCCGTAAAGTATCCAATGCACGACCGATACGACCGCGAGCAGAAGCCATAACTCGACTGCAAATACCGAACGGACCGCCAGTTCGAGCCCAATTGATAGCAGAGCCACCAGAAAGGCACCCACCAGACTGGCCCAATCATAACCACCCAAGCCCGGCAGCACACGACGCAGAGGCAAAACCACCCAATCCGTCAGCCGGAACATGAACTGACTTAGCGACAACGGTGGCCGGACCCGAACCGCCTGCATCCAGAACCGCAGCAACAACAAAGCAGCCAGTCCAGTGGCGACGGTGTCGACGATCAGATTGAAAATACTATAGAGCAAGGCTTACCTCTCAAAGACTTACAGATGCCGCGAGAGAGAAAAAAACCGCTGCAGACATGACATCTGCAGCGGGATTTTACCCAAGAGCCGTCAGGCTTCCGAGCGGCGCTCGCTCAGGGACGAATGCCCGTCGGGAATGGCCATGCCGCCGCGGGGCTCAGCACGGTCTTGATCGCCGGTGCTGGCGTCGACGCTGCGACTGGCGCCACTGAAACGACAGGGGCCGGCTTCTTGGCTACTGCAGGCTTTTTAGGCGCTGGCTTTGTGGCCGTAGCTTTCTTGGGCGCTGCTTTTTTAGGCGCCGCCTTTTTCACCGCAGCTTTTTTAGCCGCTGGCTTTTTTGCTGCTTTCTTTGCGACCTTTTTTGCCGCTGGTTTTTTCTTCGCAACGGCTTTCTTGGCTGCTGGCTTCTTCTTGGCGACCACCTTCTTCGCTGCTTTCTTTACTGCTTTTTTCGCTGCTTTCTTGGCGACCAGCTTTTTCTTTGCGGCGGCTTTTTTGGCAGCAGGCTTCTTCTTCGCGACCGCTTTCTTGGCTACTTTTTTCGCCGCTGGCTTCTTCTTGGCGGCGACTTTTTTAGCGGCTGGCTTCTTCTTGGCGACCACCTTCTTTGCGACTACCTTCTTGGTCGCGGCCTTCTTGGCGACCGGCTTTTTCTTTGCAGCCGGCTTCTTCTTGGCTGCAGTTTTCTTCTTTGCTGTTGCCATTGCTTTCTCCTTCGTGTGATTACATATCACTAGGTACAAGTTGGAAACCCGCCTGGTACCGTGAAGGCCCAAGCGGATTATTCATCGGAACAAACAAAAGTTTGTTTGCGCTAATGAATTCGGCACCAGCTGAACTGCTGCATCTCCTCGTCAATGCAGCACTTCAGCCAATTTGTTCGGCGACACACAGCCGGCCAGAACAAAAAAAACGCCGGCGTGCTGGCCGGCGTCGGAATAATTTTGCAGAAAGACCAACTCTTTTTCCGAAGAATACGCTGCCTGTCCCGGAAACTTCGGGCTCATAAGCGCAGTAAAAAAAGTGGGGTGAGCTCGCGTACTGTCCATTCAGTCCGGATGCTGCCTTTCGTCGTTCAAGCTGCTTACCGAACCTTCATCAAACCGCCTGACCTTGCATGCAGTTTGGGGAAGGCTCCTAAAATCCAGGGGTGAACCCACCACGGGCCCACCCTTTGTTCAATTGCGGCTCGCGTCGAAACTCTTACACATGAGTGCCGCAAATACTACGACCACTACAACAAGACTCTACAAACACCGTCAGCGGCATTTTGCAGAGTTTCTTACTCCCAGTTGAGCGCGCCGCCGGTCTGGTACTCGATGACCCGAGTTTCGAAGAAGTTACGCTCTTTCTTCAGGTCGATCATCTCGCTCATCCACGGGAAGGGATTCTCTTCCTGCGGGAACAGCGCCTCCAGTCCGATCTGCTGCGCCCGGCGATTCGCGATGAAACGAAGATAGCCCTTGAACATCGACGCATTGAGGCCCAGCACGCCACGCGGCATTGTATCCTCAGCGTAGCGATATTCCAACTCCACAGCTTGCAAAAACAAGGCCTTGATCTCTTCCTTGAAGGTAGCGGTCCACAAATGCGGGTTCTCGAGCTTGATGGTATTGATCAGGTCAATGCCGAAGTTGCAGTGCATGGACTCATCACGCAGGATGTATTGGTACTGCTCGGCTGCGCCCATCATCTTGTTCTGACGGCCCAGTGCCAGAATCTGGGTAAAGCCGACATAGAAGAACAAGCCCTCCATCAGGCAGGCAAAGACAATCAGCGACTTGAGCAGCGTCTGATCACTCTCGGTCGTGCCAGTCTGGAACTCGGGGTTGGTCAGCGTCTCGATGAAAGGAATCAGGAACTGATCCTTGTCGCGAATGGAGGTAACTTCGTTGTAGGCATTGAAGATTTCCGACTCATCCAGGCCCAGCGACTCGACGATGTACTGGTAGGCATGCGTATGAATCGCCTCTTCGAATGCCTGGCGCAGCAGATACTGGCGGCACTCTGGCGCCGTGATGTGGCGGTAGGTGCCCAGCACGATATTGTTGGCAGCCAGTGAATCGGCAGTCACGAAAAAGCCCAGATTACGCTTGACCAGACGACGCTCGTCTTCGGTCAGACCATTCGGGTTCTTCCACAGCTCGATGTCGCGCTGCATGTTGATTTCCTGCGGCATCCAGTGGTTTGCGCAACCCGCCAGATATTTGTCCCACGCCCACTTGTACTTGAACGGCACGAGCTGGTTGACGTCGGTCTGGCCATTGATGATGCGCTTGTCAGCCACGTTCACGCGGCGCATCGCAGACGCTTCGTCTGAAACGGGCACGTGCACTGCGGACACCGGGGGGGTGACCGTAGCGGCGCGGGGAGCAAGGGCTGGCATGACAG
>JACCDL010341015.1_pt1 | contig 36281 bp, 14 predicted proteins | sample 7441931 | NCBI WGS metagenome assembly JACCDL01 (sample SAMN15323437, study PRJNA562643) | freshwater metagenome | isolation source: river surface water | place: USA:Blue River Watershed | collected 2017-08-16 | reverse complement strand
GCTGTAGAATAGTGGCACACCGTCCTGGTGATACAGTCTAAAGAACACAGGCTTAGGGCCGGGCATGGACGAGAGTGCGTCCCAAAACTCATGTTCGGTCAGCACGCCAGTCCTTTCGATTGAAATGAAATGCACCCCATTGCGCTAGTGAATTTATTCTTAACATGTAATTCTTGTATTCCCATAACAGTTCTGTGGTCCAATTTTCGCGTTCGGTTCCGGCAATGTGACGCTTCATGTGTACAATCCTTGGGTAGTCAGCAAAAGGCATGGTACACAGTTCAGGTCCTATGATATTTGCGGCCATGGCATATACTACATCGGTTGATGGTACTTCTTCGGGAAATGCCAGTAGTTTACGATACTCAGACCAGTTTTCAAATATGTTGCGCACAGTATTAAAAAACTCTTGTGCAGTTTCTGATCTACGCCAGTATGTGATGGCATTGTACACATCAGGCAAGGCGTTGGCATCAAATACTTTTCTGTAGTGACGTGCCACAGCTCGTTGATCTTTCCAGTCTCTGCAACCTGTGCTCACAACAATATCGCGATTGCGCAACAGATTCCACCAGTGATCAATATAGCTGGTGATCATCATGTCTGCTTCTAGTTTGATTGTTTCACGAAATGGTGTGGCGTGAAACACTTGCCAGTCGTTGGCATAAGGGTTGTCGCTGAGTGGGAACGGAAATTGATGTACATAATCAAATAGCACACTGGGCCCGACCTGTTCATTGGTCAGCAAACAGATCTGTGCATCAGGATGCCAGTACTTGATTGTTTTGGCCAGGGTTTCGGCGCACCCAGTGTAATCGATGTTTTTGCTATTCTGCGCTACTATCAAGTAGCCTTGCTCTGCGATCGGTTTCAACTATGTCTCCTAAATGTTTCTTTCCCATGGCATGAAAACTATAACCTGCTATGCTGGTTTGAAAGGGCTTGCCCTGGGAATCTTTGTATTCAATTTTGTAAAAATCTTGGTCTAATTTTTCTAACTTGGCATTGGGCATGACACTGGCCAAAGGCCAGGGTATTTCTTCCACTTTGAATGTTTGCCCGGACACAATACCTATTGCAATACTCAGTGCAAAGTCGTTGCGATAGGTTGCTTTTTGAATGCCATACAAGTCTCTGTAATGTTGCCAATTGTCTCGCACCATGTTCATGCAATCAAATATGTACTGTGCAGTGTTTGACCGACGAAACATCATCACTGTGGCCCACCACATGGGCAATTTATACTGCCCAAAACAGTTCAACTCGTCTAGATATCCTTCACCGTTGGCTATGTCAAATGCCAGGCGGTGACACATGAAATCTGCCTGATCCCACAGTTGATTTAAATCACTGTCTGCTACTACATAGTCGGCATCGAGAACAAGGGTACGATCCCATGGGGTAAGGGCATAGGCGTCAGTTCTACCTGCGTTGTGCCAAGACACAGTTTTTTCATAGTCCTCAAACCAACGTGTTCCTCCTGTTGCAGGTGTTGCTTTAATGACTTGATCAAACGATCTATTTCGGCCTGCGTCTTCAACATCTGTAACGACGGCAACTGGTATCCCGAGGTGCCTACGAATGTTTTCAGCTGACCAAGCAGCCATTTCCAAATAGTCTGTTTCTTCATTGTTAAACGCAAATATCAGCGCACCGGTTGTCATCGTTTTTTACTCAATTCGTCATGTTCTACTAACCAAGCATTCATTTGCTCTTGCCAGCGACTGTGTGCAAGATGTTGTAGTTCTAGTGGATTAATTTTAATTGGGTTTTCGTACAAGTCCAAGATCACAACATCGTCTTCGACTGGCACAGAATGAAGCATTGCCAGCAATTCAGGCCCGGCTCGCCACATGCCACCATTATAGGCAAACAACATGCGAGCTTGGTATTTTTCTTTTAGCACACGTTTTGCGGCAACGTGATCAAACCGTGCTCGTGCGTGAGCAATCAATGCATCTGTATCCATGCTTTATTATACGGGAATTTTAGGGAAAAGTAAAGGGGCAAAAGCCCCTTTTTGGTTAAACAGTTGTAGCTGCCACAGTTGGTGTACCCCAACTGGCCGAAGTTAGATAAGTTGTACTTGGTGGGTAATAGGTACAAATGGTACAAGGTGCTGTGCCCGGAGTAGCGCCCGAAGCCGCGGTACCACCTGAGATTGGGTCACCATCGCTGGCCGACCACAATGTGGTGATCACTAACTGTGTACCTGAGCCGGCTGTTTTGGCTGAGTGTTGTATGAAGTTGCTGGTGTAAGGTGCTGTGTCTGCAAATTGTTTGTAGATCACTTGATCACTGGTGGTTAAGTTGTACCACCCCAGACTATTTTGCAGTGATACTGGTGTACCAGTTCCGCCAATCTTGGTTACACCTGTGTAGGATGTGCCAGCAATGGTGTGTGCTGTGCCTGCTCCAGAAATCCAAATGTCTCCGCACAGTGTGGAGGCCAAGTCGTTCCACTCAGGATCTCCCAAAGCACCAGTGGCTGTTTTACTCACATCCAGTTTGATTAGGCCGCCACCGTTGAAGAAATAACGTGCAGCAGCAGCACTGGCCCAGGTCACTGTGTTGGTGAAGGTAATGGTCCAGGTAGCACCTGATGTGGCTGCGGTCTTAGAATTAGTGCCTGACCAGCCTGTGAATTGTGATCCCACTGCCGCTGCATTGTTTCTGTTGGTGGTAACGTTGGTGATATCTGTATTGACCGCGGACAGTATTGAAATCAAACTACCTGCTGTGGGTGCTGTTCTGGCAGTGAGAGTGGTGTTGGTTTGACTGCCCAAGCTACTCAAAGTATTGACCAATGAGGCCCATTGTGTGGCTGTGATAGTACCAGAGGTGCTGACTGTGGAAAGAGCGCTTTGTCCGTAGCCTTTGTCGCTTGATCCAGTGCTCCAGATATCATTTATGTTGGCGCCTGCGGTGGTGCTGACAAAACCATTATAGTCTGTAGCTTGAATTAGTCCGCCTGATGTATAAGTCATTGTGTCTTTTCCTGCTTAGTTGTTTATGGTCACTATGGCTTCAATTGTACCTGGTTCCGGGGTGGGTTTGTCAACCAAGCTGCGCCCAATTACATTGAATGCAGTGGCTTCTCCGGGCTGTGCGGCACGAGCCTGACCTGATCCTGCTGACACCAAGCGATCGCCTTTTTTCACATAGCCTATGACCTTGACCGGTACACGACCTGTCATGGCCACTCTGGGGTGAGTGTCATCATCTCCAGCAGCACCGTTCATGGTATAAGCTGGTCGTGTACTTATCACGCCAAACACATTTTCACTTAGATCACTGATAGAACGGGTGATTTCTCTGGCGCCGCCTAGTTCAACCACTGTGCCGGGCTCCAGCAATTCATCTGCCGCAAAGCGTTCTGCAACGTCAGCGTACAAGGCTGTTGTGGCAGTGGCAAACACTTGATTGAAGTAGTTGGCACTGGAACCAATGTTGCCCACTCCGTTTGAACCTGTTTTGGCAATGCTTTGAACACTGACCACGTTGGCATATACTGTTGTAGTATCAATCACAACCACGTTGGCTGTTCCAGCCACTGTGAATGCAACGTTACCGTTGGGCGCATTGATTTCGCCCTTGGATGTGCCGTTTTCAAACTTGGTGACCGACACGCCCAAACTCAATCCTGTGAGCTGTGAGCCGTTGCCAAGGAAGTATGTTCCAGACACGTTGGCTGCTGATGTAATATTTCCAGTGGCCGACACTAGGCCACCTGTTCGCAAATTTCCAGCTTGTACGTTGGCAGTGGCTGATACGTTGGCAGCTTGAACCAAAGCCGAAGTTATGATATTGCCGCCGGTAATGTTACCAGTGGCAGTGACTACGCCTGCTGTGCTGACATTGGCACCAATCACGTTGCCGCCTGCACTCACAAGACCTGTGGCAACAACGTTGCCGGCTGTGGTAACGTTACCACCAATCACGTTGCCTGTCACTGTGGCTAGACCAGCTGTGACTATATTGGCACCAGTGATGTTGCCTGTGGCTGTGACTAAACCTGCTGTGCTGATGTTGCCACCAATCACGTTGCCTGTTACTGAGTTAAATCCTGTGATCAATACACCTGTGGACTGTACAACAGCAGTGGTAGCACCAGCTGCTGTGATTACCACGTTGCCACCATTTCTAACGTTGCCAGCAAACACAGTGTCTGCTGAGTTGCTCATAGTGATGCCTTTGAACACTGTGGGGAACAACACTGATGTTGGGGCCGCGGCAGTAAAGTTTGAATCTTTGGATACCAAGCCCACTCTGGTGCCTGCCACATAAAGGCCAGTCACATAGTGAGGAGTTGCTGTGTTATCGTTGACTGTTTCAGGAATTGCACCAGCGGTGCCTTCTGTGGATGTAAATGCAGGACCCACAACAATAAAACTAGAACCTGTGTAGACTTTGACCTGCTGGTTTGTGGTATCATACCAAAGGTCACCTGTGACGTTGGATGAAGGTTGAGTGGCGCTGGCAGTGGCGGCACTGATTGTTTTGAATATGCTACCATTGTAAACTTTGAGCAAGTTATTGGTCTTGTCCCACCATAGTTGTCCTGTAAGCGGTGCTACTGGTGCTGATGTATTTGAACCGTTTTCCAACAAGTGGATAAAGTTTTCATCTAAAAACTCTCCGTAGCCTGCGTAGTTCTTACCTACAAGTGTCATGCTACTTGCAGTGTTTACTGTACCATCGTTGACTGTGGCAAAAACTGTGCCGTCAGTAAGGTTAATTGTATATGCCATGTCTGTTTCCTAGTTCAATATTTATACAGCATTGATATTGCTCAATGTCTGAATTCTCACAGTGTAATCGATTTGAATTTGACGGTTTAGACTCTTTTGTACAGGGTGGAAAATAACATGAGTTATCAGGCGCAAGTTATCTACTGCACCGTTCCATACCTTGAGTCCTAGTTCGTCAAACACAAATTCTCCGTTAAAATTGGTTGAATTGTCAAAGGCCTGCTGTTGCGCAGGCTCGCCGTAGTCCAACAAACACTGCACTAAAATATCTGTATACACGTTGCCAGATGTGTGCAACACTGTCATTTTGTTGTTAACCGGGTCAGTGTCGGCTGCTGAATTGTCGTTGACTACTTTTTGATAGGTTTGATTGTACAGGTCCGCGTTTTGTCCTGTGGTATTTGGGGGCAAGTAAGTGATAACGCCTGTGGGGTCTACAGAGCTGCCACCGTTGCCAAAAGCCATCTGATAGATATAACCCAAGTTCCGATCGCTAAGAGTTTGCGCCATAGCAATGGATATGTTTTCATAATGAATGGCGTTGTGATCGTCGTAGAAAATTTCGCCGCTGTTGGGATCATGTATTTTTACATGTCCAGTAATTTTTGCCAATCCTGCCGAAATCATGCACGACCCTCCACGTAGGTTTTTTGTGTTTTAGGATCAAAAATTCTCATGTGCGCTTGGACAGATATAGATCCGGTTTCGTTGGGCCGGCTGGGTTTTTCCTGCGATTTGGCCTCAACTGGTTGTTTTTGTTGTGTGTTTGACATGATCACTTATTTAGCCTACTTTATTCACCGCGCAAGAACCTTGCGGCTAGAGTATTGGTATCTTGCAGGGCCACGCCATCGCTGGCTGTTGTTGCTCCTTGTTGATACCAAGTTACACCCTGACGTACCAAAATAGTAACTTCGCTGCCAGCTGCTGGGGCGTGTAATGCAGGATACACTGTATCATCCACTACAAATTCAACGGTCACAGGGTCAAATTGGCTCAAGAACCAACGATATTCGCTGGTGGCTGTGGTATCGCTGTACTTGTATTGACGGCGGCCACCAACGTATACTTCAATTGACAAGTTTTCTGTTGAGCTGTCTTCAAAATCAGTTACATCAATGCTAGGTGCATAAAACACACTGGTTGTACCATCGCCCATGCCTGTATCACTTACTGTGTAATCTTGGTATCTTTGATCTAACAAATTACCGCGCCCAATATCGTAAACATCTGCTCCTGATGAATGTGCAGCGGCCGCAGTTCCTGCTGTTCCGCGTAGCAAACTGCTAATGGTGTTAAGGGCTGTATTTCTTTGACGATACATGATGCGTTCGCCATCAATGGTGATTACCCCAAAAATACCAATTTCAAGATTGGGCTCAGTCAAGGCAGAAGCATCTGTAACATAAATGATGTCAGCAGAGGCACTAAGATCTTGACTCAGTGTGGTTGAAGTTGCAGCAGTGATCCGATATGTGGCCTGCACCCCACGCATGTCTTGGAATATGCGGAAGGCCATGGCTTCCGGCACTATGCTGTCAGTAAACATAGTTACAGCAAGAACTTGTGCAGGCCCAATTGCGCCTTGCGCCAAGACCAAAGTTGCGCTTTCAAGAGTTGACCCGTCATCTTCAACTGTAAAATCAGCACCTTCAAACAATCTATACCCGTCCAGTGTTACCCACAGGCGACCAGCGTTGACACTGGTGCGGTTCAACAAGAAATCATTGCTAGCGACTGCTGAACCAACAGAATAATCATAAGATCCGGGATCGCCCGAAACAGTTGCGGCATCATAAACTGTGCTGTCGTAGGGTTCAGCAATGGTCAATCCAGTTACCACAGGACCATTGAATACCAAGGTCACTGGATTTTGTTGTGCTGTGTCGTTCCAAGTAACCACTGCAAACACATCATCCAAGTTCACACCAGAAGAAATTTCTACTGTTTGTCCAACCACTCGATAATCTGCTTCAGTATCCACGCTGATCAATATTCTGGCACCAGTGACTGGAGGAGTTGTGAACACAACTTGACGTCCAGGTGTGTTTGAACCTGCCCAGTTGCTCACACTGTATGAACCCACAACGGCACCAATGCTCTGTACCTGTAGCACATTGTCAACCCAGACAGATATGTCGTTGGGCGCATCAATAATGCTCTGACTGTAGCCGCCACGTTGCGGTAATCCAAAACTTACCTCAACATCGTTGCCAACCCATTCAATACCTTCTGGTGGTTGTAGTCGCAGGCCATTGCGAGTAACTATCATGTTGGCAGGGTTGCTGCCTTGTACACTATTGGTAAGTGTAATTACAGGAGTTGTTACCATGGCTGCATCGGCCACTTTGTACTGTACCTGTGGTGTGCTCCAACTATAGTCGATTGTGGCTGTACCTGAGCCTGTGCCGATACCTGTGGCAGTAAAGGTTATTCCTACTGTGTTTGACGCAGCGCCGATTGACACAAAGTCAGTGGTGCCAAGGGTAGCAATGGTGTATTGATTTCCTTCAATAAAATAACCAGCCTCAACTGTGGTTAGGCCAAATGCTACTAGAGCGATACCTGAGCCAGGACCGTAACTGGTACCAAGATCAACTTCGCTTTCAAGTGTGGGCACAAAGCTGGTCCAGTAGTCGGTGTTGGTGATAACAATTCCAGGTGGCACATTCTGCTGTGCGCGGTAATAGGTGCCACTGTTGTTTACAATATCTAGTCTTGAATAACTATCTAAAATATCCCATGCTGTGCTGGCAATATAAGGAGTCCAAGAGATACCCCCAACTGACTCGCCATTCACAAACACATACACATCGCTGATTTCAGCGGAGTTCACTGGAATTACAACTGTGGATCCAATATCCCCGCCAAGGTAATTGGCGCGATACAATTGGCTGCCGCCGCCTAGCTCGTACACTGAAATATTCACAATATCGCCGGCTGACACTGTCAACAATGTGACGGTGTAGTCGTCCCAGTCAACAGTAAAATCAGTGCCTGGCACAAGATCTATTCCTGTGGTAATATTACTGACCAATACCTGCACTGGATGTTCAACCACCCCTGCCCAACTCAAAGTTGAAGTTAACGCAGGTTCATATTCATATCTTATGGTTCCCAATTGGAAACCGTGCCCGTTGCGACTCCAATCGGCCCCAGGTCGGGTATACACACGCATGTCTAGTGTGTCAAACTCTGCACCATTGACCAACTCTTCGGGGGCATGGCCTTCGTACAAGCCAATAAACTCGCCACCGTCTACATTGATGTCGGTGGGACGATCACCTAAAGTTATATCAGTAAACTCGCTGGTGTATTCTGCATCTACTGCCAAAGGATCGCCTAGGAAATAATCCCCATATACTTGTACTCCAGGATAATCAACTCCGTCAATTAACAGGGGCAATTCAAGTCCAGGCTGATTTACTCCTGGCACATACAGACCCATGGTACGGTCTACACCTGTCAGTCCAACACCGTTGTTGAATGTGCCTGCATTTACTTCAGTCCAATCTTCTAAATTAAAGGTTGGACCAACCACAGCAGTGGAATCAGCACTTGAGGCTTGCCACACACGATTGTCAAATCTTACCAACTGGCCATCTTGGTATGTTCCGTCGGGACTCCATGTTTGAACATCACTGAAATACTGGAAGCGGTCATACTTGATTACAGTACGGAAAGTTCTTACTAGATTATAATTTTCTTCAGCACCAGTTTGTTCAGTGTTGAACGTTTGGCCTTGGCCTGAACCAATCAGATGCACATAGGCTCTAACACCTGTACCGTTACCACCGCTGAATTCAACTGTGGGCGTACTGCGATATCCTTGACCTGGATCAGTTATTGTGATTGCTACCACCTGCCCCAGACTGTTGATCACTGCGGTACCTTGTGCCTCTACTACAGCATCGCCTACAAATGTCACTTGAGGTGGTTCGTTATATCCGGACCCACCATCAATTATTTCTACACTGTCAAGGCTCAACAGATAATTTGTATACCACTGTGAATAAGGCCATGTTTCCCACACTGTGCTTGATGCTGGTAAATCGCTTTGAACATTGATACTGGCATTGAATGCTGTGCTGTTTTCATAAGGCAACAGGATTGGGCTAGTGTATTTTGCCACCTGCAGATCAGTGTTGAAATAGGCTGGTAAATCAAAGTCTGTGTTGTCTCCAAACGATTGGTCATTTCCAGTGTACTTCAAATTGAACTCGCGCACGCTCACGTGGTATGGCTTGACCTCTTGAATATAGTCTGATACAAACTCTTGATTGTCTTGACGATAGTTCTGGAACGGCAACAATTCTCGAATTCTGTGATCCACATCAATCAAAGATGTTTTTACCAACCATTCGGGTGCTGAGAATTCGCTTAACACATAGTTAAACATCAGCACCAGGGCCTTGTTGCGTTCAAGGGCCAAGTCGTCTACAAACAACTCTTCGTTGATGGCTTGAATAACCTTGCGAGTTTCTATCACAGGCTCTTGATCATAGTACTGTGCATCAAATACTTCAAGGTCAAAGCCAAATCTACCCAAGGCATAATCATACAATTCTGCTGAGAATTCTATAGTGCCATCTTGCAGTACCACACGTTCCCAACCAGTGTCAGTCAGCAGATAAATTTCATACTTGCCTTGAGCATTGGCCGTGACTTTGACTGAGCTGCCAACGTCAACTGTGAGCGATGCCAATGCTGCGTAGTTTGGTACTTCTGTGATTACCTTGGTACTGGGGTTGTATCCTGGGCGATTCCAGGTGATGTAGCTCCAGTAGTCTGGAGTATTGTATCCTTGCACACTGGTTAGAACCAACACACGTTGTCCTGCTGTGACATCACTGTTTTGCACAGTGTAGATAGTCCACAAGCCTCGGTTGGCGCTGTCAGACACCACTAGATATTTGTAGCCAATAGGTATAGGACCATCAGGATTGCTCCAAATTGGTTGTTGGAACCCTAGTATTTCTTGGTTTGCCACACGCAAATTCCAATTGGTCACAGTGACCCCATTTACCAAGGCTGTTTGGCTTGGCTCAGGTTCGCTGGAATTAAGAAGATTAAAAATTCTTGTTTCAGCAATAGGGTACTGAGCCAGTACTGCATTGACTCTGGTAAGATAATTCTTGAGTGCCTCCAACCGATCTACAAACATGCTCTGTCGTGGTCGGAACTGTACACCATAACGCTCAGCCGGACTCAGATTGGGATCTGGCACTAAATTACCAAAGGTGTCCACGCCGCAGAAACTGTCTTGGAATTTGCGATATAAGCCAGAACTCAAGAAACCGTCTGCACGATCTTGCGGAATCAGTTCATATTCCACGTGAACATTATCTGTGGTCAACTCACGATCAAACTCAATGCTGATAATGGTGTCGCTGGCTTCAATGTAGTCAGCACTGTTGTACAACGCAATGGTACTGGCATTGATAGGTGCCATGTAAGCAATGCCGCTGGCACGTGGATCTTGAATATAGGACGCCACTGTGCTGGCTGGCAATGTTTTGCCCAGTTGTGTGGCAGTGACCGTGATGCCTCGTACCCAGAAATAATATTCAGTAGCAAATGTTCCGTCTATGGTGAGTTTACTATTAACAGTATAAGACGCAGTATTAAAAGGTATGCCTTCACCATTGTAGCTGCTTGGTGGTTGATCACTGACCACCCACTGGTACACATCGACTTCGCTGCCTGGGAATAACTGTGCCCAACGTCGACTTGCGTACACTATTGAATCTTGATTGGGGTCAATAAATCTTACAGAACTAATATTCCACCACAACTGCCCTACATGTTCTGCGCCCCAAGTAGTCCCTGTAATATTTGCAGGTCCAATATTGTAGGCAGCAGGATCTACTGCACCAATGTAGTCAAGATTTTGTCTGGCTGCCCCCAGTATTCTACCTTGCAATGGATTAATAAAGTCCAAAAATTCTGTCTTGGCGCTGGTGATTCGATCGTACAAGAACACACTGTTCAACAAGCGAATGTCTACCACTGGTTGTTGTTCTCTTAGCACTGTCCAAGACGGAGTGCGAGTGGCATTTTCAAACACAAACACTGCACCAAAGTCAGCGGCACTGTCATTATAGTCGTTTTTAGGTGCACCGGCCATGAGTACCCCAGAAGTATAGTTCACTGCTGTGCCAAAGCCATCATATGGTGCAACATCTGCGTTGTTGATTTGTTGTCCAAACACAAACTTGCCTGGGTTGGTTATCAACAGTGTTGAGCTAGGGAGATAATCGTATGTGTACACTGCTCCGCTTTGTACAATGATCGAGAAGAACACAGTACTACCAGCGTCGAAGAATGTGGTTCCGTCGTCAAACTCTGTTTCAAGATACAGGGTACCTCGAGGAGCACCTACCACTAGATTCACAGCAGAGTCATCAATACTGAGGCTGGCACCAAATCCTGCCATTTCTGTAGCATATGGACTTTCAATAGTTTGAGTCCATGCAAAGGTCTCAAAGCCCAGGGCTGCAAATGCAGTACCCACACTGCCGGGAGCAACTTGTAGTTTGTTGTATTCTGGTGCTGCATCTGAATTCTTCACACTAAGTGTCAAATATCCAGCGGCGTTGACTGTGGCCAACACATTTGACACTGATCGTGTGATTTGTTGAGCCAGAGCACGAACTTCAACACTGGCCAACACTGTGGTTGATTCCAACTCTGTCCAATAGGCTGTGTTGGTCAGTGCAGTGAGTGCGGGCACATTTTGTATAGAAACATATATTTGTGTTGTACTGCCGCTGGTGTTATAGACCACAGTGTTGACGTCATATCCAACTGACGATGACCAGGCACCAGGAACCACAACATCTATATCATTGACACGAATAGTATCACCACTGACAAGATTGGCCATAGGCACAGTGCTGGTAATAGTACCATACACACGACTTTGATTTACAAAACGCTCAACCACACCACCTTTGAAAACCTGTTGACTGCTTTGTGGCTCGCCTACATACAGACTACAGTTGTTGCTGCAAATGTCTGTGGCTTGGCCAAAGTTTGAGAACTCAGCTATGATGTTTTGATCAATTTCTTGAACCTGTCGGAACTGATTGGTTTCTATTTCAATTATGTCGCCTATGACCAGGTCAGCATTTATAGTAACAACGTTGCCGCTTACAGTGAATGTGTTGTTTAGTCCCGGTCCAGCATTTACACTGTTTTGCTGATTGACCAAGAACTGACCGTTTACCAACACACTAACTGGTCCAGTCACTGTACCAAGTACGGTAAAATCAACTGTGCTGCCATCTGTGCCATATACAAATTTTTGTACGCTGCGATCAAACACATAAGTTGATCCGGCTTCAGTGAAAGTTTCAACTGAATTCACTGTTATGGTCAAATTATTGACACTGGTGCCGCCCAACGATGTGCCTAGAATAGTTACAGTGTCATTGACTGCATAGTCTTGACCGCCGCTTACTACTGTGACGGTATACGATGATCCACTGCGGCTCACGTCAAATTTAGCACCAAACCCTGATCCTGATGTGCTGTACTGACTGAGATTGCTGTAGGTTGCTGTGCCTGCCACAGCCACTCCTGTACTGCTCACTGTGTCAATGGCATTTGCCATGGCTTTGTATGGTGTGCCAATCAGCACTTGGCGGCCGTCTGTTGTACAGCATACGCTGTGCCCAAATCTATCTCCAGCAGTAAGTCCGCCTGTGACGTCGCTGGCTTCAATGGTATACACATAGGTAAAATATCCTTTGGCAGACACTACCAAGATATCTGCACTGATAAATGATATCAAAAATGTTACTGTAGTTCCAGCAAATGTGTAATCAATATTGGGTCGCAACAGGTTGCCGTTGAGTTTGATACTGAATGAATAGATGTCGTCCAGTTCCACAGTAGCTAGACCCAGTCTACGACCATTGGCATCTAGATCATTTGCTAAATTTTGTGTTGTAGCGGTGTATGGAATTTGATAACTGTTATATCTTGCAAATTCAACTAGAGTTTCTTCCAGCACAGTGCCTGTGCCTGTGGCAGTGCCTGTGGCAGTAAAAGTCACGCCTACGGTGTTTGAAGCAGCACCTATCGAAACAAAATCAGTGGTACCTACGCTTAGAATAGTGTATTCTGTTCCAGGAACAATAGAAGTAGCATTGACCAAGCCTGGGGTGTTATTAAAAGTCACTGTGTTGAGACCAGTAATGGTGTAGTCTACTCCCACTGTCTGCACTTGTCTGTTTAGACTGACCTTCAACTGATATATGTTGTCAATTTGAATTGTATTGTTGATGTCCCAAGACTTGGTTGTACCATCAGCAAATACTTTCAATTCTTGCTGTTGCCAGTCAACTCGACCGTATGCATGTACTTGATTTGCACCTGGAGCACCTACATACATCCAACGCTCATCTTGGCTGAGCGCCACTGAGTATCCCATTTCTCCTGCTACTGCACGATCTGGAGCTGTGGGCGGGGTCAACAGTTGCCAGGTAGCATAAGGAATACTGCCGGATTCTCCAAGGAGAGGATCACGGAAAATCACAAATGCGTAGCCCACATTGGCTAGACTTGCAGTTCCTTGGCTGGCACTGGCTCCAGCCACAGCCCAGGTTTGGTTGCCAAAATCAACAGCATTACCCAGGCCTCTCACACCAGTGGTTGTCACTGTTAATATCGCATCACCAGTGCCAATAGGACTGACTGGTATGTACTGATCGCCGTAACTTTTCACGTAAACATAGATTGCACCGTACTCTGTGCCGGATCCAAATCCATATCGAGGACTACCTACCAAGGCAGCCAATCTATTACGAGCCTGTGCTACGCTGGCGCCATATTGTTCGCCTGCATCCAACAGCACAGGATTCAATGCAATAATGTCAGAAAATACACTGTTCTTTTGTAAAACTTCCCATAGCCCTGAGCCGTTGTTGTCTACCCAGACTTTGGCGCCTGGTAGAATATTGTTGGCATATGGCAAATTGATCACATCGCTGGCCTGCGCCACACGCATGGTTTGCAAGGTAAAGCCCAGGCCAGTTCCGTTGGCTACCACACGATCGCCACTGAAATTAAACGCAATGTTTACTGTGGTCAAGTTTGGCACAGACAACACCTGATACACACCGTTGATTTCGGGGTCAAAGAATTTGATAATCAGTTTATCGCCCGACGCCAGGCCATGATTGGTTGAAAAGATTACTCGGCTGGTATTATCTAGGTTATCACAAACGTGTTGAATCACCCCAGGCACTGCTTGAGCGCGGTATATGTTCCAGTCATAAGAGTTGACTTTGGCCACCCATACGCTGGTGCCTACTTGAATAGCGTCAATGTTGGCCGCAAGACTGGCAGAATTTTCAATGTCAAACACTGTGATATCAGCGTCTTCAAGATTCACATACCCAGCACTGGGCAATGCCACGTCAGTTGGTAATTCAGTGGTCACTGGCAAGATATTGGTAGATGTCAATGCAAAACTTTGACGCCACACATCGCTGAGGAAAATAGTTTGATCAGCCTCGCTGACCTGTTGCGGTTGTATAACTTGAATCAAACTAGGGTTGCTACTGAGTAAGGCACGATTCAATCTCAATTCAAAGAAACTGCGGTTAGCGTTGGCGCCATACACTGCTCGTTGTACCGCCCAGTTTTCGTAGATGTCATAGTCAGCAGATTCTTTGCCAAGGTTGGCCTGTTTGAACAATTCTGTGGCCAACAACGTACCCTTGGTATCCAAGAATTGTCTGTATACGTTTACCTGACTCACGTCATCAAGGTTCAATGCCGCCATGTATTGGCGAGGTTTGAATCCAATCAAACCATATGCCAACAGATCATTGTCTGATTCAATGTTGGCAGCATTGATGTTGTAACTGTTGGCTAGTTGATCAGATTTGTTGGCCAAGTTGGGCAATAGACCCAATTCAATCTGAGTGTAATCACTTTGAGTCCACACGTTAAAATCAAATTTGTCTGTAGGCTGTACAATGGTCAATGCTGACCAATACACGTTTTTGTACTTGACAATCTCGCCTTTGCTGTAGGTTCTTAAACCGGTCCACTCTTCAACATTGTTCTGATTTAAAATAAAACCAGGTGCATCAACTGATCCGTTCCAGTCAGCGGTGGTCATGGCCACCATGCTCAATCTACTTTGTCTTGCGCCAGTTGTGGGATCATAGATTAAGTCTCCAAACACACTTTGATTGTTCAACACAATCATGTGTTCGTAGTTGGTAAATCTCATGTCAATGTAACTGATTGAGTCTAAATTTAATGGCTCAACAGAGAAATTGTTGCCCAGTCTTACTATGTTGAGTGAGCGTGATGGGATTTCTTGTGAATTTTGATTCAACAACAGATTTTCTGTAGTTTCAGCTTTTATGCTGTCAACTATTGCTAGAGGTCTAGAAATCTCTAGTCTAGAGGCCAAGGGGTTTAGATTTATAATTGCATCTGTACCCCAGCCTTGTTGGCTCCAGTACAAGAATTCATTGATCATGCGTGGCCAATCCAACACATAACCATTGGCGATGTTGGTAAATGTCAGGCCTTGTGTGCTTAAAAGTTCTCCGTAACTGGCCAAGAAATCGCACACCGCGGTTTCGTTATTGAATACAAATCCGTAAGGAACCTGTACCACAGTGTTGGTATAGAAAGTAGGAATACGCACAGTGATACCACCCGAACTATAGGTAGCAAGTCGTCCCACAGCCTGACTTTGCAATATGTTGAAGTAGGGTTGTTGATTGCCAAATCCAAAAACAGCATAGCCGTTGGATACTTTTTGTACGGCCACACTGCTGTATCTCACTTGATCAAAAGGTTGATTCTTGTACAACAAAATGTCATAACTTTGATCAGGAATCATCAAAGCAGTATTGGTCGAATTGGGGCTGGATTTTTCTGTAAACAATTTGATATATTGTTTGTCAGAGAATGATGCCATACGATAACACAATCGCACATCCAGGTTCTGCAAATCTGCAGTCAATAGGTCAGTTGAATCAATACCAGTTTGACGATTGTAATCCACTATCCAGTTGATATAACTGGCTTTGCTGACACCATTACCGTAGACTTCAACACCATTGGCATCTAGTCGATAACGATTGTCCAGTAGATATTGATCATAGTCTAAATTATAGCGATATCTGTCACGGTCAGCGAACAGTGCAAAAAACTTTGCTGGGCGGGTAACCGCCAACACATGCATCACAGAGAATGGATATGCTGAGCTATTGTACCAAGATGCTTCCACTGGTCCGCCATCACCTAGTGCCCAACTCTTGGCAAATTTGCTGGTGAGATTTGCATTTAAAGGAGTAACACCTACCACACTGTCAAGCGGGCTTAACAATGCGCCTTCGCTGTCAGTGGGTATCACTGAAGTCAATCCTGGTCGTGCAAATCGTGGCACTGTGTATGGTGCAACAGGATCTGCCACTAAACCGGCTTCTAGGTCGTCCCATAACACCAAGTTGTCAGAAGTGTACGGAGCTGGACCATAACGATCTTGCCACCAATCAGGTTCTTTGGTCAATCCCAACATCTGCCATGGCGTCAGGCTAGGCTGTTCTGTGTCGTAAAAATATCTATAAATTCCGCGCCAGGCACCCAACAGCGGTTGATTGTCAAGACGATTGTTACTGCTACTGTAGTTGTAGGTGAATTCATTGTTGGCCAGATAATTTTGCTGGTTGTAATCCAGTTTGTTCCATCCACAGTAGGACAAGAAGTCACTGCTGAAGATGGTGTTGATTTCTTCAAATGTGTATCCTGTGTCACGGAACTGTCCAGGCAACACATCGTCAATGGTGAGCGGCACTGGGTTGTCATCTAGTTTGAGGTTATTGTAGATACGTGTTTCAAATTCTAACAAGACATCGTCGCGAATGTCGCCAAACACAGGAGTGGTGCTGCCGTCATGTCCTAGTATAAATTGTGCAGTACCGTTGCTGGTAACTTGAGTTACTATCTCTGGCCGCCAAGAAGGATACAATCCCAGTTTGGTTGGTGTATTGGGTACAAAATTTCCATAAGTGGCGTTGTATTCATTGACCAGTAGCACATCTCCCACTACCAATGGAGCCAATATAGTAATTCGTGGTCCGTCAGTGGCCACAGTGTAGTCTACATCTCGGATCAACTGTTGACCATTGAGATATACCAAAAGGCCAAGATAATTTTGAGAGGTAAAATTGTATACCTGCACAGTATCAAATACGTTGGTTGTGATAAAACTCACTGTGTAACTAGTGCTGGCATAGGTGATACCCGCAGGTATCATGTCACTCCAATAAAATGGTTGAGTATCTAATTTGCCCAATGTTACATTTTGTATAGCGGTATCAAGAACCTGTGCTGTAGTTTCAAATCCAATATTTTGTGTCAGTACTGAGTCCAACATCTGTGCTTTAAATTTGATGTATTCTCGGCTGTTGTATTGCATTGAAGCAAAAATATTATAATCAGTGCTGCGCATGAAGTAGCCAGCCAAAGTCAATGGACTACTTTGTTGTAAGATTACCAGACCGTAAGGAACTATGTTACCAAGATCCCGAGTGTTGTTGGCCCCGTTTACTGGTCCTCGAAGAGTCTGTAAATTTTCACAGATGCTTTGATAATGAGTGCGAATAGTTCCCAATGTAAACTCTTGAGAATTTGAGTTCAGCGGGTTGCTTTGCAAGTTGTCGGGCACTTGGTAAAATGCAACCTTACTGGTTTGATTGCTCAGCACCAACACTTCTACAATATCTGTCAGAGCATAGGTATTCAGTAACGTTATAATAGTGCTGTCAGCAGTAGTGGTATATGTATAAGAGGCAGGGTCCAGAAAAACACTTCCCACATATATTTTGATCACTGGTGTAGCAATGGACGTCTGAGGCAATACAGACACATCCAGTTTGAGCGTAGCACCTGTGTACGAAAACTTAAACTGCTGATAAAGCTGTTGATCCACCGCAGCCTTTTGCCATCCTATCAACTTTTGATAATCAGTTCGAGTAGCATATTGTCTTACAGATCCAGAACTAATGTCCGATGTGATACTGACGTTGTCAACCACATACAAGAATGTATCAACATACAGGTTGTTGTCAAACACAATGTCACCAACGTTGTTGATGTTCAAGTACTTGAGAGGAAATTGCAAAACTGGATCAAGAATGGTTGTGTCGCTTGCTGCGTAACTAAACAACTTTGACCCTGCAAATGTAGTTGATTGATACTGTGTGCCATCACCAAAACTCACTCCATCAGGGTTGTAGATGTTGAACAATGGGGCCTGTTGCACTGAAGTTTTTTGCTGGGCTTCTGTCCAAGCAATTCCGTCGTACCAAAATGTTTTTCCCGCAGTGCTGGTGCCACTGATACACACTGTGGATTGATCCAGAAGTACCACCCCGTCACTGGCCTGGGTAAGAGTAATGATAGGTTGTGCTATCAATGGAGGCACAGTGTCTGGCGTGACAAAGCTCACAATGTAAATTCTGTTGCGTACAGAAGTATCTTCATCTGCTGCAAAAATAACTCGTGTGCCTTCTACAAAGGTGTAGCCGTCAGTGCTGTAACTGGTAGATCCTTCAATATTGGAAAACGCATCTGTGGCTTCAAAGTCAATGATGTCAACTGGTGCTTTGCCTTCAGTTCCCATGTTCCACAAACGCATGCCAGGTCTGAACTGAACAATAGGTCGCTTGGCGCGATAGTTGTTGTCCAGCACTGCGGTAGTATTGTTATAGGCAGCAGTGGCATTGATAACATCAATGTGGAACCAACGATTACTTCTGGTCCAGGCATTCAAATCTTTACTGGCACGATCAATGGTCAAGTAATCTGGTTGGTCTGGTTCTGTGGGTATTGTACTGTCGTCCGCATCTTCTACATATAGTTCAGGTACAACATAGTTCACAGTAGGCAGTAGTTCAATTGCTGTGCCTACTCCACTCACGTAGTATTCTCTACTGCTGATGGCCGTAGCTGCGGCCAGGCCTGTGCCGTTTGTCAACGCCACAGCAGGACCGCCTTCTGCGGTGCTCACTGTAAATTTAAGACCGTTGGCCGCAATTGACCGCACATAATAGGTTTGCCCTGCATTGAGTCCTCCCAAGGATGGTGAGGAGAATACCACTTGTTGTCCTACATATAAATCAGTAGAATCGTTATATGTAATATAGTTTGTGCCGGCTTCAGTTGCTGTGTATTCAAATGCAGATGAGCCAGATCCATAACTGGCAGGCGACACATCACCGGTAAATCGAACTCTAAGTCCATTACTAAACGTCACACCGTTGGGACTGGTATAAGTTTTACGTCCTAGAATCTCATCTACATAGATAATGTTGGTTTGTGCCTGCTCTATTAACTTGATACGGCCAAAAATTTCTGGGTCTGTTCCATCTTGGTAATACAAGGTATCTTGCACTGCTGACAACAACGGAATACGTTGGAATTCGCCAGTGGCATCTTTGTACCATTGAGTACTGCTGTAAGTGAGGCCATAACCAATGACAAATTTTTCCAATGGTGCTATATCGGCTATCTTGTTCACTTGTAGGTACAGTGTACCTGCAACGTTTACATAGCTGATTTGGTACTTTTGATAGCGTTGATCAGGTGCAATATCAATGGTATAATCATAAGGTACACTGTCGTAGCTGCCGGCTACGCCCACGTTGGATGCATCGTCTATGAGTGGGTCAAAGAAGCTGGTGCGGTACCAACCACCATCTTGAACATCTTGAACAGGATTGGTAAAAATTATAGTGCGCCCATCAAGATTTGTAATTCCGTCAATACCATTGTATTGGCTGATAAATTCGCTGACTGGTTGATTGTTGATTTGTGCAAATTGCATGTCTGTTATCAAATCAACTGTACCAATACTGGTCAAGTTGTAGTAAAAACTCTGTGCATCTTTGGCTGGCACATTGAAAACCACAGTGCCTAGATCTTCGCCGTTGTTGGTTACACCCAGCACATCTCTACTGGATATGTTGGGCGTGGCTGTGATTGTGCCAGATACTCCAGGAGTTGTCTGAATCCAAAATCCTGGTCCGGTGCCCGACGTGCCATTTACAATATTCAATACACCCTGCATACTGGCTTGATTTTCTGCGGCATAGTACAAAGTGTCTGGTGCATCTTGAGGCACTGTGAATGTTACCAGGCCAGTCACTGCACCATTACGACTGACACCTTGGGTGTATAGTTCTCCAGTGCCGGTTGTGGGTTGCGTTTTGATCCAAAACGGAAATACGCCATCCAGCGTTAAATTAAACACATAGGTATCACCCCGGGTCAACGTCAAGCTGGGATTGTTTTGAAAATCAATCACATAGGCAGTTGTGCCGGAATTTCTTACTCGATAGTTAACAGTTTCTTTTTCATTCTGGGCCACTTGGAAAGTATAGTTGCCGCCTCGCACCAGTTCAATAATAGGGTTGTCACCGTTGACCCCTGAAAAAGTATAAACACCGTTGGCTCTAGTAACCACAAAATTGTCAGTAGTGGCTACACCAGTGGCAGCTACATCCACAGTGTCAGGACCGCCTGGGACCCAAAAATATTGTGAAAAATTCACAAACGTATCAAAATCTACAAACGGATCCCAGGTGTAATATTCGCTTGAGTACAATCGATCTGGACGAGTGGCGTTGCCGCCTTGGAATCCAACGGCATCGTTCAATCCAGGATAAGTGATGGCATCTCGAATCTTACTGGTTTCAGGAATAAGACTGACCACACCCGGCTCTAATTGATAGTTGGCTCGAGTAGCAGTTGGCTCAACGACATATTTGTCATTTGGATCAACACCGGGGCCCACTGAGCGGCCGATGAAACCTTGTGTTTTTCTAAAATTAGGTTCTTGGATCAGCTGATCCAAGGTAGCTCTTAAAAATTGTTTGTTAGCATCAGTCTGAAAAATTTCAGGAAGAAAATCTACACTACGAACTGTTGCCATTAAATTACTCCACTACCAGGGGCAGTACGCAAGTTGGTACTGGTCAATGCTTCAATCACTTCAATGTTATTGATAGTAGCACCGTTAGCAAATATTTCATTTGGCTCTGATCGTATTTCATACAAGTCGCCAAAATATTTTTGTGAGTTCAACGGCACCAATACCACCGAACTAATAATGGTTCCCAGGTTGCTATGTAAGTATGCGGCCAGCTCACTAAAGTAAAAAGTATCACCAAAGTTCCATTTATCAATGCTGAAGTATGTATTCATTGCGGCTACCACTGCACTTTTAATTTCACTTGTACTGGCAGTTGAGCCGCTGGCTCTAATGACCTTGATAGTGGCACGTAGTTCTTGTGCAGCTTTTTGTCCAAACAAGGGCTTGAATACAACACTGTTCAAAATAATATTATCACTCAGCATCTTGTAGTTCTGCAGGCCTTGGTAAGCGGTGCTCAATTCATCGAGGCTGGGTGCTTCAGGTTCAATCACAGTGCCTGTGGTATCTTGAATCCAGTTTTGATATGCAGTGTAATAGGCCAAAGTAACCACATATAGATCAATAATATTGGTAGTACCAGGATCAATGCGAGTGGTCAATGGAGCATTGTGTCGATACTGGAAGTACAAATCTTGACGGCCAGTTCTGGCAATCCATTCGTCACTTACATCAATTAATGTACGAAGTCCAGTGGCGCCCACGCTTAATTGATAAAATGCTTCTTCAGTGTAGGCATAAAAAACTTGTCCTGGAGTCCACTCAGTCTTGGCCAATTCAATGTCATCTAGAGTGGGATAGTCGCTGACAACTTCACCTTCGGCCACCAACAGGTACCGTTGTAGGTTGTCAAAGTCCACAGTTTTTTGTAGGTATATGTACTTTTGTGTGGGATTTACAGAAGGAGCAACAATTTCGTCAAAGAAATCAGGGTTGTCGGGAACACCATCATTGTCACTGTCGCGGTAACTGACCAACACCTGGAAATCGTCCACATAGCCGTCTGATTCAACAGGTTGTCCAGTAATGGTCATAATAACATCTCCAGACAAATGATCAGTGGAGTCCGGTCTGGTGTTTACTGCCAGCACATTGATGTAGTCTTTGATAATAGTGCCTGTGCGTGAATCGTAAATTTGCGAGCCATCATAGAAGAAAAAGCGTGTGCTCAGTACTGAGCCAAAGTAATAGGCCAGGCCACGGAAAGTGATTGTGTAGTTTTGATTTTGTACAACAAACTGAATCAACCATGATGCGTCTTGATTTGTACCTGATGTGGATCCTGCATTGGCTTGACTCCATGTGCTGTCAGCAGCCAAGTTAGTACTGGTAATCAAATACCAGCTGTAAGGAGTTCCAGTGATGTCACCGTTGCTGTCGTAACCAATGCCAAAGTTGCGATTGAGCAAGATTTGTTCAGCCATGGCCTGCTCCAAGGCCAGCGGCAAATCTGACACAAACAATGGAATAATAGTGTCTACCAAGGCACCAGTTGGCACAAAATTGTTCAGTGTGATAGGACCTGCGCCTGAACTGAGATTCCCAAGCCCGTTGTTGTAGCCTGTGCCTTGTATGCTCAAGGGGCTGGCCCAAATTTCCAGTGTTTCGTCTGCACGAGCAGGTGTGCCGGGCTTGAGTCGATTGTTGGCATCAAAGTAGTAGCCAGCAGGTGGTACAAATTTGATCAAGCTGCCCACAGCCACATACTTGAAATTGGTAGTGGTTGTAAATCCCACTGGGATTGGAGTGCCGTTGGGCCAGGTTGCAGACGTTACTGCATTTCTAAAATATCCAGTGGTTTCGTTGGCCAAGGTGGTGCTTTGATTCCAGGTTGCCCCTGGAACCCAGGTGGTTGCACCATATGTGGGTAGATTGTTCTCAGTGACTCTGGGAAAATTAGCATAGTAAAACTGCTTCATGGTAGTTTCAGTCAGGCCAGGTTGTACCTGATTGGCAACCACATCTGCTATTTCATTTCGATTGGTGTAGGAAAACAAAATAGTAGGCAATATATTTTGTTCCCACAACCCGCCATCGGCGCCAAAACTGTTGGTGCTGGAATATTTGCCGGTGTTGTCCACTAGGTCAAGATAACGACTGGTACCAATCGACGCACGATTCAATGCCTTGCTTTTTACAATTGAATTGTATTGCGTGTACGGGAAGAGGTTGTAGTCTTCGCCATTGACCATGCGGTTTTGAGTGTAGTACTGTGCAGGCGCACGTTGTTTGATTTGATCAATGGTTTCACGTGCCTGACTGTTGCTCACTGGTCTTGTGATACCACAAGTGAATGTGATGGTTTCAAGATTGCCGTTGCGGTTGATGTAACTGATAGGAATAGTCACACTCTGCATCTCTTCAGGATTGATAATGTATTGCAACCCGTTTGATGCACGAACATAGGCACGGAATGTGCCCACTGGAATTTCACTGAACACACCATCACCGAATACCATGGTGATTTGGTCGTTGGTACGTGATGTCACTGTGTAGATAGGGCGTAGGCTGGTACCAATCTGTTCAGCTGCCGCTGCATAGATGTTTTCTGTGTATTCCCATTCGCGAGTGATATTGCCTACGTTGTCAAGTTGATATAACCAACGGTCTTCGTTGTTGACACCCTCAATGTTGATGTTTACGGTACGGTTACTGACTTTTTCAGCCAAGTTGAAATCTTGATTCTGTAGCACACCTTGCTTGAACATAAAGAAGTAGCCGGTGTTGGCTGACTGGAAACCCAGTTGATCATTGCGGAACAACACATTAAATGGTTGATTGGCTCGTGGGCTTGGCTCATATAAAAAATCAGCGCCCACTGATGTAGATGTCATGGCCTCAAACGGCATGCTTACACCGTCCACTGTGGCTGTGTAAGGCACAATGGGCAAATAGCCAGGTACCAAGTTGATACCATATTCGTCTGTTCTCACGCCCAAGATAGTTTGACGGTTTCCGGGGCGGCCCACTCTTTGAGTGTTGACCAGGCTGGCGTTGATAATGGTAGTAAACTGTTCTTGCCAGTCAGGATTTGTGGGATCGGCCCAGTTCACTGTGACGTTACTCAAGTTAACACCCTGGTAGTCAATTACGTTTTCTGTTGTGGTCACTGAAAAAACTTTGAGCAAGCCCTGGGCGGCTGTGTTGCGTTTGGCAGTGTAGCTAACTAGGTTGGCCAAGCGAACCACTGAGTCACGACGTTCTGCCGTGTCCATGTAGTTTTCGCGTGTGTTAAGGTCGGAGCGAAAGGCCAGTGCTTGACCCATGAAAGCCATGACGTCCAACAAGGCAATGTACTCTGATGATTCAATAAAGTCGTTGAATGTTTCAGGATAGTACAACCGCAAATAGTCAATAAAGCTCTTGCGCAAAGTTTCAAAATCATAACTTTGGAAGTCAGCTTCGCGATAGGTTTGATAGATCTGTTTCCAGTCTTCAACTCCAAATATTGCGGTTTGTCTTGTAGTGGTTGCCATGTTATTAGTGCCTCAGTGTTTTATTTATGGGCAACAAAAACGGCTCAGTTATACATAGGATGCATTGCGTTGTTGTAGATCAAAGAAAATACTCAAGCGTTCAGCATCAGTGCTGGGCACTACAGTCAGTTCTATCTGTATTAAAATACCGTTGTTTTGGGGAAAAGTTTGAATGTCACTGATGTAGATTCTAGGGTCGCCGCCGGCCACTCGTTGAACTTCTGCTTCAATGGCCGTTTGTAATTCTTCCAGTTGTGGTTCAAACAAGTAATCCCATAGCACGGTGCCGTATCCTGGTCGTCCGGGCAGTTGCCCTTGACGAATATTAAACGCATTCAACAGGTCGCGTTTGACCAGTTCAAAATCCGTTAGTGTGAATTTTTTAAACTGATTCTGTGTGTTGAATCCAATGAATCTTTGTACCATGTTGTATTTATAGCGTGTTTAGGCGCTGTTCCTTGGACCTTCAATCTTCAACTTTAACTGGTTTATTCTTTGTCGAGTTTTATTTGAATTTTCTATAAGCAGAGCTTGTTTTGCCTGAACATTTCTTGGACCAGTGGGCAATTGATTTACGTTTCCTCTTTGAATCGGTGTTAATTTATTAAATGCTTCAAGATACTGTACACCGGCCTCCACACGAGCACTGCTGTTAAACGTGTCTCGAACCTGTTGATATTCGCTATCTATTTCAGAAAATGCCTCTGGGGAAATTACTTGTTGATTTTCCAATGCGGTTAATTTAGAATCAACTTGGAACAAGGCGCGGCCAGCAGGATTCAAATACTGATTTATATAAATTATTGCTTTGTCAGCATAATCTTCAACATCGGCTTGGTTTTCTAATTTGGTTTCTGTTGGTCCGTAATTGGGCGTTGGGACTTTGTCATCCCCGATAACTCGTGTACTAGCGGCATCTAGCGTGGAACGATTTACTGTGTTGGTCGCTGGCACTGGTATATCTTGTTGCTTGAATTCAGCAGGAATTTTGGTCTGTACCAAGTTCACAGCAAATGCTCCGTCACGAACTGCACTTGAAAATGCAGCTTGTACTGAGCCAGTGGCATCTCCTGGGATCGGTAAACCTTTGGCAAATGCTTCGGCGCTGGGCAGGTCTTTGGCTGCATTCAATGCCATACCATCAATACCTTGGCTGGATAAATTTTTAACAGGTACACCAACTGCGGCCAAGCCTGCCACGCCCTTGGCCATGAGATCTTGTTGAATTTGACTTTGCTTGGGTACGTTCTTTAAAAGATCTGAAGCACTTTTGATTCCGTCTTTGCCAGTCCATACAGCGGGACTTTTAATTACATCAGCAAACACATTTGTACCTGCTGCCAACAGTGCTCGTGTGCCAGGTTTTACATAACCAGCTGTTTCTAGTTGGCCAACATCAAGCCCAAACGATCCAAGTCCTTTGGTATTGCTTAAGACTGAACTGGCTTGATTCACTAGATTTTTAGCCTGGGCCAGTACCCCGTTGACTTCGGGCACGCTCATGGGCCCTAGCCCGGCTAGCGCACCTGCAGGCGTGGTGCCACCGGCAATTTTAGTAAAGTCTGCGGTGTTGATAGGACTGGTGACTGTTGATCCACTAATTGTTTTGTTGATTGTTTGTATAGACGTTACTGCAACTGAACCTTGTATTCCTGCTGCGCCCACCAATGCTGTCCCTAACTGGCTTGACCCTGTTGTGACTCCCAAAGAACGTGTTACTGAAGTTACCGCCGGTCCAACTGCCGCGGTCAAGCCAGGGGTAATACCAGCAAGTGATCCATTGAGTGCTCCACCCGAAGCTCCTAGACCTCCAGCTACACTGCCTAGCACACTGGTTAACGCACCAGCTCCTCCATTGACGCCACCTCGAGCAAATGCTGCATCAACTGATGGTATGCGTCCAGTGGCAAGATCTACTCCAGATGCTGATAGACTGGATGTAAAACTTCCCACGTTGAGACTGCCAGTTACACCTGCCTGAGCTTGTGCTACCATGGCCTGTGCTCCAGCTAGGCCGTCCGCGGCTTGTGTTGCGGCGCTTAATGTTTCTCCTGGTTTGAATCCAACTAGACTGCCAGTGTCAGCCTGTTTCTTGAAAATTGCAAATGCTTGCTCACGTGTGAGCCCCGGAGGCCCTTTGATAGCAAATGTTTTTGCAGAGCCATCAGGATTTGTAGGTACTGAACCTGTGGCTGGTGTGTCGGTTGCTGTTCCTGTAGTATCTTCGGGCGGGCGTGGGTAGCCAATTTGTGTTAAACTAGGTAATCCTCTGCGCAAACGCTCTTCATTTGAACGGTCCCAGACAATGTAGTCATTGCCAGTGTAAATTAAATCTTCGTCTTTTGTTTTAGAATACAGGCTAGATTCAAAGCGGGTTTGTGTTTTACTAGCACTGGCTTTGAGTTGATCAAGATTAAATGTAAATTCAGCCATGTTATTTTGCCTGTATTTCTACGCCAGCTGGAACCGGTACCGCACCAGGGGGTGGGCTTGGCTTGCCTTCTTCAAACGCAATCTCAACGTCCACGCCCTTGTTGTGATAAGGGTATGGTTCATGTGTGGGCGCCCGATTCACAATGCTTTCAAGCCCTTCAGGTTTGACTATCCATCCCTTGCTGGTGTCCCATTCAGTGTCATCCAGCAGTGTTTTGGTCAAAGGTTGTGGTGTAGTTACTCGGCCTGCAGCGGGTCCGTTGAGATCAATACCACCTGCTTGTAATGCCAATGCAGATCCTGCACCCCAAGAGCCTGATGCGCTGTTTAGTGTCAGTGTTCCGTCAGCTTTGACGCCCACAGTGCTGCGGCTGTACAGTGTGATATCTTCCTGTGCTTGCATGGCCAAAAACGTTTCTGACTCTATCTGCATGTCTTGTTTGCTTTTCATTTTCAAATAACGTCCAGCAAACATGTTGATGTCACGATCGGCATGAAAATTAATGTCACCTTTGGTGCGTACATTCACTGAGTTTGTGGCATACACATCCACAGTGCCTTCTACCCCAAACTCCAACCAAGTTTGACCATTGGCATGCACAATGTAGAAAAAGTTTCCTGTGTCACTCATGGTGATTTGATGACCAAGACTGGTTCTCAAACGTAACAGGGCGTTGTTTCCATCTAGGTCGCCATCGTCCATGACCAAGCTGTGTCCACCCACACGACCAATTACTCTGGCATCGCCAGGTTTGACTTCTCCGGAATTGAGTTTGGCTCTGATGTCATTGGGTTTCATACCGCCTTGATAAATGGCTGTGCCCGGTGTGCTGATGCCAAATACTGCGCTGGGAGTTTCTCGCTGACTTGAACTTTGAATAGTGCCTCGTTCTAGATCTGTGATCAATCCTTGTTGCAACAATCCTTGTGCAAGATACCCATGCACCGGTTTGGCCTGATCATAAAATCTTGGGTCGTTGAAAATACCGTCGTTGTTTAGGTTGATTTCTGTAACTGGTAACCTAGGAGCATCAGCAAAATAAGTTTCTTGATTTTGATTCTGTACGTCTGCTTGTGATGATGCTACTGACCCGATAGCAGGCACCATGTGTCCGAGTCCTTGTTCTGGTACCACACCAATATAAAAACCTTGGCTACGATCACCATTGACAAATATACAAATTACTGTTACTCCCACATCAGGCGGCGTAAACCACATGCCGTAACTGGTAGGATTGCCAGGATAAGCGCCAAGGCCCTCGGTAGCTCCTTGCGTTTGACTCATTGGTGTGTTACCATAGAATGATGGCATGTAACTCACTGTGGTCCAAGTGGCTTCGTTGTCCATGGAACCAATGTCGGCTCCTGAACTAAACGCATCAATATACACACGCAGGCGGCCTGAACGTGTGGGATCCACAGTGCTCATAACCACTCCTGTGAATGGCCCAAATTCTGCAGGTACTCCTCCACGATCCAGTTTGTAATTACTAGGACGACCTCGACTGCGTTCTACGTTCTCTGTCATTGATTAACCTCCGTCTGTGGCAATTGGTTGCCCTGGTCTGTACTTTGGTGCAGTACCAGCAGCTCTTGCTCTTAGATCTGCTATTCGTTGAGCATTCAAGGCCGCTGCTGCTTGTCCTGGTGTCACTGTGGCTTCTGGTAATTTTGGTGGGACGCTTGCAGTTTCTACAGTTGCAGTGGCCACTGTTCGGCCGGTACCATCTGTGGGCGGCACTGGTGGCGGTTGGTTTCTAATGTAGGCGCTGGTAATTCCCTGTCTAGCTAAATTTGGATTGCCAAATGCGGCGCCACCAGCATTTGTTTCAAATGTTGCTTCCTTGTAGGCTCCTTGTGCTCCTAGCACAGCACGAACACCACCATCGCCTGTGTCAAGACGTCGTGGATCAGTTTTGGCAAAATTGGCTCTTGCTTGTTGTGCCTCAGCATCAGTGGGCACAGCCCGCCCTATTCTTGCAAATGTCTCTTTGGTTTTATTTGCTGTACTGTTACCTCTACCTGCATCACTGCCAGCTGCGTTGGTGGCTAATGCAGCCACAGAAGGGTTAGATGCATTACTTGCATCTGGTTTTAAAAGGGTATAAATTTTTCCCACGAGCGTTTGTTCAAATCTGCCAGATCTAAATTCACTTGTGACTTTGGTGGCTATGTAGACTCGACTTTGAAGAGCCACTCGAGCGTTGTATTTCTGTTGTGTCTTGCTGTAAGGGTCTGCCATACCGGTACTGAGATCATAGTCTTCTGGTCTCTGCCACACTATTTCAAACAGGATTTCTTGATTGTCAAAAGCAATTGATCCGTCAGGCATGAATCCTGACGTCAAGGCCCGGCCGCCAAAGGTTTCTTGATTGACAGGACGGAACAAACTGCCTTGGGCAATCCAGGCCGGGTCGCCAATGATTTTAATTTTAGCTTCTTTAAGGCCCACAGGGTCATACAACAATTCTGCGGCATTGGCACCCAGTTCAAAACTTTTGCCCAAGGCACCCGCACTGGATTCAGAACTGCGAGCTTGATAGGTATACATCATGATGTCATTCAAACTGGAAGTTTGTGCATTGCGTTGTTTTGTGGCCAGAGCATCTTCCTCTACACTGCCACTCAATGTTGCTCTAAAAATAGTGTTGAGTGATTCTTGATATTCCAGCACCGCTGTATTTTTACCAGTAAACCAGTAAGGATAACTTTTGTGAACTCCGCTAAACTTGTTTACTGGAAAGTATATGCTGTTTAAATTTTTGATCAAAAAAGGACTCACAGTGTACTTGATGTCATAGGCATAGTCATTTCTTTTGCCATCAAGTTTGTTGGTGCGTGGTTGCGCACTCATGTTAATCACATACCATTTCACTGGCTCGTTGTAATTGAGATTTTTTGTGGGAATTTGGCGACCATCTTCGTCTATGGTAAACAAGGCTTGTGAACCAATGTAGCTGCTGTTGCGTATTATTAGTTCAATCACTTGCAAAATCTGTTGACCAGCAGTGATACTCCAACTTCTGCTGACATTGTCCACGCGATCTTTTTCAGGAACTTCTTTGCCAGTTGGCATGTTGGTTTTGGTTTTGTCTAGTTTGGCACTTGGCAGTACCAGTGTGGCTCCGGCTATTTTTTCAGCACCAGGGCCCACAAATTCAATTGAGTAGTTGTCGGCTTGTTCGTATACGCCGTCCAACACAAGTTTTTGTTGAAAGTCATTCATGGCCTGCATGAGTCCCTGTACCACTGTCCGCGAAGGTGTTGGAGCAGACACGGCAGTTTGAGGAGCTTTTGCAGATGCAACACCAGCATTGGCTCCAGATAAACGTCTGGTTTCAGCTGCTGATTGGTTTGCGTCTGTTTGATTACCAGTTGTGGTTGGTGCACCAGGTTTAGATGCAGGTGCTGAAGTTGAGCTATATTTTGCCTGACCACTCAGCATTTTTTCTACACTGGCTGCATTCAATTGAAGGTCATATGGAATAGTACCACGAGCTGTGGAGCCGCCGATGTCCTGCCCAACTGGTTTACATGTCCATTCATAACTAGTAGTCTTGCTGCTCACAGTCCAGTCAATGTTCTTGATCTTAAATGGTATTATTTTTTCTACCACAGCTTTAGTATCACTGGTTTGGCCTCCTACTGTGAGGCCTCCTTTGATGGGCATCACAATGTTACCACTTTGATCATATCCGTAAAATCTAATGACCATGATGTAGGTGGCAGCTACATAGTTGACCTTGCCGTCTGGGTTTATAGGCATGTGATTTTGCACAGCATCGCGCAAACGTTCCAACAGAGTCATGCCTTGTGGTTCTATCAAGGTAAATTTAATGTCAATATTGTGATGTGCGCCACCATTGCCACCAATTGGTAACAAATTATCAAGTGTTACTGAATCTATATAAAAATCATTGTCAAAAAACGGACTGCGCCCACCGTCGGGATAGTTGCGTTCTTCTGGAGGTACAGTGCCACCATCTTGATCTATGGTACCGGCTGCCGGCTGTGGCCGAACTCCGTCACGATTCAGTGGTGCTCCACCGGTTTGAAACAACAATTGATAACCGTCAAGTTTGAGATTGTTGCCATACAAAAGTCTCTTGTACTGTGTGTCATTGGCCAAATACACAGAGATCTGATAGGAATAACTGTAGTAATCATCCAGCACATTTGGCTGAGGAATAACCTTGACCAAGCTGGCCTCGCTGGCGTTTACTTCAGTCTGCTTGGTAGATGTTGAATTGTTGGCTGCATCATCTCTGGTAGGAGTTCCAGCCTCAGTTTTTAATTCGGCACCACCAGGAATGCCGCCCGGATCGTACAATTCACCTGATTCAGGATTTTTTCTAAGATTAGATAGTGTGCCATCTTCGGCTCTGACGTTGATGCCCTGATTGTATCCGCCAGTGGCTTGTGTTTGTTCTGTGGTGCGCACAGGATCGTCAGTGCCTGTGTCGCCACCTGTGTCCGATGTAACAGGTGTTTCAGCGTTGCTGGGCTTGCTGGTATCGGGTGGTGCAACTATGCGGCCTGAGGCGCTGACTTCAGCAGCAGCCGGTGCGTTGGGTCCTTGTGGTGCATCATCTGCCACTGTTTGGCTGGCAGTGGCAGGTGGTTGTGGTTCTGGTTCTGGTGTTCTTTGAGTGGCGGCAACCTGTTGTGCTGCTTGTAAATCAGCTTCATATTGAGCCAGCGTTGCCTGAGATAAAGCTAAATTGGTTCTTTGTGTGGCAAGTTGTTCTGGGGTTATGCCTGGCGGCGGATTGGCTAAGATTGCTTCTCGTTGTGCAACTATTCTTTTCCACCGCTCAACTTCAAGTATCAAACGTGCAACTTCATTTTCAGCAAAAGTGGCCATAGATTAGAATCCCAAGACTGATTTCAGCGTGGTAATTTTTGGCAAGTAGATCAATGTACCTTCTTTAAAGTCCAAGGGCGGTGCTTGCAAGGTGTTGGGGTTGCGCTGATAAAACACCCACCACAGTGTGGCATTGTCATAAAGGTCAAAGGCCAACATATCTGGTCGATACTGATAAGTGGTATTGATCACAAAAGTCTGATCGTCATCCTCTTTGGGGATGGGTCTGTTGACCATGACATCAAGATAAAATTGTGAGTATCCTGTTTCAAAATACGGACTGGTTGAATCGTAGTTGGCCATTACCAGAACCCTCCTTTGAGTAGTTGTCCGTTAGCAAAGCCCTTGAGGCTGAACTGTTTGCTGACTTGAGTGCGTGTTTGTACAGGTATCAAAGTAATATCAATTTCCATCTTGGTTGGTACATAAGTTGCGCCAGCAGTGTTGCTGACATTTTGTTGAATTGCGTTGGGGTCTGGAACACCTTGACCAGGTGCGCCTTTTTTCAGCAAGGCATTGGTCAATCTATTCAATCCTGCCAGGCTAGTTCCTCCAGGATTGCTGGCCACTGCGGCACGACGATTCAACATGTTTAGGCCGTAATTGTTGGGACTGCCCGCTCGTATGTAGTCAACATCATTGGGCAGTGTGTAATTAAATGCCGATATCACCACTGGATGATCTGAAAATTGATATTGTCCAAAACCATTCAACAAACACACAGGAGGCGGGACGCCTCGCTCGGCATCTTGCCCGTAGAACATTTTAGTTGCCGAACGGAAAAAATGTATCACTGCCAGCAGGTAATCTGCCTCATTGGTGTCTTGGGCAGTGAATGTGCCACGAATTTGAATGTCGCCTACTCGAGAATTTTTGTAAAATAAACCACGGTAGTTGGAGTGAACAAGATCATACTGTTCATAGTTGGCCGAGTAAGTGGTGGTTATGTTGGGTGTGTACGGAAATATTACTCCGTCTGTTTTGGCCAAGGGTGCAAGGATACCAACTGCATCTTTTTGGTTGTAGAGATACTGTGAATTAGGTGCAAGACTCAGTCGTACTCGCCAGTCAGCATTGCCTGGTTGTTTGTATCGCGCCTGGAACGTGGCTTGTTGCCGGGCCCGATCTCTAACAGCAGCTTCTTGATTGGCTTGTTCAACGTCTGCGTCGGTGGGTTCGGCCAGGCCAGTTTCTGCCGCAGTCCCACCTTCTTCTGCACCGTCTGGAGTTTTAAGTCCTTCGTCCTCAGCAGTGTCAACATCTTCTGGGCCGCCCAGGAGTTCTGGTTCGTCTGGTTCTTCGTCTTCTGGACCACCTAGAAGTTCAGGTGATTCTTCTGCGTCAACATCAGGTGGCTCTTCTAGTGGTGCAAAGGGGTCAACTTCCTCTTCAGGACCACCCAACAGTTCAGGATCAGCATCAGGATCTACTGGTTCAGCCAACGCTGCAAATTCAACCTCAGCATCGGGCGGTTCTTGCAGTGCTTCATCTTCGGCAATATCAACATCTTCGGCATTATCTGCCTCTACAACAAAATCTTCGTCCTCTGGACCACCCAACAGTTCAGGATCAGCATCAGGATCCACTGGCTCAGCCAACGCTGCAAATTCAACCTCAGCATCGGGTGGCTCTTGTAATTCAAGATCAGTTTCTGGATCAATATCTGCAGCATCGGTTGTGTCAACAATGACTTCTTCGTCGGGTTGTTGCAATTCAGGATCTAGGTCAGGTTCAACTGTTAACAACTCTCCGCCATCGTTTTCACGGAATGCAGCAGCATTGTCTTCGGCCACAAGCTGATTTTCTAAAATGTTGCCTTGTTGTTCTGCGGTATTGGCCTGCACTTCCTCAATGTACTGATTCTGGTCCTCAATAAACGCTGCATTTTCTGCAATAGATGCTTCTTGTTCAGCATTGTTGGCCAACAGTTCAGCACGACGTTCGTCAGTAATAAACGGATCAGCCAGTTCAGCATTGTTCTGTGCAATTATTGCTTCAGCTTGACGTTGTGTTTCTCTTGCAGTTGCAATGCTTTCTTCAGCACGAAGAATGTTCAAATTGTTGCTTTGGATGTTGCCTTGAGCTTCAACAACGTTGGCATTGGCCTGATTGATGTTGTCAAGATTTTGTTGGGCCGCCGGAGACAGATCAGGATTAGAGGCTCTTACTTTGGTTGCATCTACAGATAAGGCCGCAGTATCAACTGGTGTGTATGCAAGGTCAGATCCATAACCTGAATCTGCATCAAGATCTACATCGGCATTGGCAGTAGGTTGCGGAAAGCCTCGATAATAAGGCTGACCTGTTTCATCGTTGATAGCAAAACCAGGTTCTAAGTTTCCATCATTGTCATAGGCAGGGAATTGGCTTGGGTCACTGGCAGGATTAACTGGCGTGTCTTGCGTGGCTGGGCCAACGCCAGCATAGTATGGCCGACCGTCTTCTTCGTTGATTGCAAAACCAGGTTGCAGGTTACCATCATCGTCATAGGCAGGGAATTGGCTTGGGTCACTGGCAGGATTAACTGCGGCATCTGTTGTAGCGGGACCTGTTACTGGTTCCGTCAACCCTGCAACACCTGATCCAGTAGTTGCAGCCACAGCAGAAGCAGTGGGCTTGGGTCCAAACAATCCGCCCACTGTGTTGGCAAAATTAGAAAACAGCGAAGGAATTTTGCCAATAATTCCCAGTGCAGAATCAATTGCAGGCACGCCGGTTTTGATTGTTCCAAATCCGCCAGTGGCAAATAACGTAGATCCTGGCAGTTGAGGAATGCCAAGTCTAGCACGTATGTAAGGATCAGTGGGATCCGCTCCACCAAGTTCTTGTAATTGTGTGGGATTCAATCCATAATAAGGATCGTTAATATCAGCCGCCGAACTTGCTTGAACTTGTCTAGCAACTGCTTCGTCGTATCCCGCAAACTCATCATAGTAAGGATCAAACCCAGAAGTTTGTTGCGTTGGTGGCTCTACGCCTCGATAATAAGGTTGACCATTTTCTTCGTTGATGGCAAAACCAAGTTCTAAGTTTCCATCATTGTCATAGGCCGGAAACTGACTGGGATCACTGGCTGGACTGACTGGTGTGTCTCTTGTACCAGGACCCACTCCAGCATAGTAAGGCTGACCTGTTTCTTCGTTGATGGCAAAACCAAGTTCTAAGTTTCCATCATTGTCGTATGCTGGAAACTGACTGGGGTCACTGGCTGGACTGACTTCGCTGCCTCTTGCTGACGTGGGGTTAGCAAGAGTAGTTGTTCTTTCAAGTTGTAATTCAGTACTTTGATTTAGTTGTTCGTCTTGATCAAAATTTACTGGAGTGTTGCTTGAAGATGATTGCGTTACAACTGTTCGTGTGGTTGTAGTAGTATTAGGGGTGCTAGTAATAGTAGGAGCACCTGGAGTTTCTGAATCAAGTTGTTGATTATAAAGTTGACTGCGTTGATCTTGCAGTGAATTTAACTGTGCATTTCTTGCTTCGTTTTCTTCTGGAGTCAACAGCGGTAACCCTTGACGTCTGCGAGCAAAGTTGCTGGGATTGTCTTTAATAAACTGATCAATTTCTACTTGTTTGGCCGCACCTGCTGTAGCATACGCTTGACTTTGTGCTGTGGGAATTCTTGGCCCAACAGTGATTGTGGTTGAGCCACCACCACTTACAGTTTCTGTACTGGTTTCAGTGTAGGATGAACTTGTTATTCGAGAGCCAGTTGGCGGCGGGTCTGCTGGCGCTCGATCGTAGTCAACTCCGGCCACTTTCCCTTGGCCAATGCTTATCGCACTCATTTTTCCGTAGTCTACATTGGTTGCTGGGGTTCCAACAGAGTTAATCTCGTAGTTGCCTTGTTCTTCGTAGGTGATTCCAGCCTGAATAATAGCAGCTTCAGGATCAAGTCCTTGCTGTATCAGTCGGTTGTATTCTGCGGCTTTTTTGGGATCGTAACCTGCCATATTTGTATTCCTATGTGTTATTTACCCATTTTATAAACGGCATATTTTTACAAAGAGGTTGACAAGTGTTGTAAATCTGCTACAATAAGTACATATTAGGAGACTCAGTCAACCATGACTTTACTACCAAAAGCGGCACCTCGTGTCAATTACCTCAACAACAGAGACATTTTAAAAGAAATTCATCTTAGCAAAAACAACTACTGCTGGTATCAGGATCGCGTAAACGATCACCAATATGATATCATTTTGCCCAGTTTAGACAAAATAAATCAGCGCACTATTGCAGAAGCAAGACGCAACCGAGCAGACCGTTTGAAGCGCGAAGGCACCATTGTGGACCCAAAAAAGATACCCAACACCGACATTGTGTTCCGTATTACATGCTGGGATCACATACCCAAGGCCCCCAAAAAGCTAACCAAAGCTGAACAAAAAAAGCGCAAATTAGAAGATATTTTGGATTTGGATGATGCTACCGAAGACGATCCATTGGCAGAATTGATCGAAGAGCCTGTGCTGGATATGAATCACGTGCGTTTGAATTTTCCGCCTTTTGAACACTATCGCATTGATGAAGATAAGAACCCCTTCATTGTGGGCAGAAGTCACTGGAAGGGCGATTTAGAGACTGGTGAGTTTTGCCGCGAACACGGACAGATGACTAAAAAACTTGCTCTAATGTTTATGAAATTGTGTGAGCGATATGCTACAAGATCAAATTGGCGCGGTTACACGTATAATGAAGAAATGCGTGGACAAGCACTATTACAACTCTCTCAAATTGGGCTGCAATTCGATGAGAGCAAGAGTCAGAATCCCTTCGCCTACTAT
>JACCDL010488240.1_pt1 | contig 36551 bp, 32 predicted proteins | sample 7441931 | NCBI WGS metagenome assembly JACCDL01 (sample SAMN15323437, study PRJNA562643) | freshwater metagenome | isolation source: river surface water | place: USA:Blue River Watershed | collected 2017-08-16 | reverse complement strand
TGTGGTGGAATTGGTAGACATACCAGACTTAGGATCTGGCGCCGCGAGGCATGGGGGTTCGAGTCCCTTCACCCGTACCAATGGCAAGCCCTCAACACCAAAAAGGTTTTGAGGGTTTTATTTTAAAGGCTAATTATAACGAACAACAAATGAACATTTCACTTAACAAGGCAGGAGATTTAGAAGGTCGATTGACCGTGGCAGTTTCACCAGCAGACTATGCGGAAAAAGTAGAGGCTAAATTGAAGGATTATCGCAAAAAGGCATCTATTAAAGGATTCCGCCCAGGAATGGTTCCTGCTGCCCTTGTGAAGAAATTATATGGTCAATCTGCGCTAGTAGATGAAATTAACCATTTGTTAGGTCACGCTGTTTCTGATTATATCAAAGAAAACAAGTTGAATCTAGTAGGTGAGCCTTTGCCAGCTGTGGATGAGGCAGATGCAATCGACTGGGAAAAAGATACAGAATTCACCTTCCACTATGACCTAGGTTTTCATAGTGATTTTACGGTGGATTTGGCCAAAATCAAAGCCATCAACTCCTACGAAATCACAGCTGACAAGAAAGAAATCGAAGAAACGATTGAAAACTTGAAGAAGCAATTTGGCGATCAAACTCATCCAGAATCAGTAGAAGACCGCGATTTAGTTTTCGGTACGTTTACGCAAGGTGAATGGGTAGAAAAATCTGCGATCCCAATGCACGCGATCAATGATAAGTCGAAAAAGGTTTTCATCGGTGCCAAGAAAGACGATACCTTGAAATTTGCGATTGACAAAGTATTCGTAGATGCGAAGGCATTAGCTTTAGCAACAGGAAAGAAAGAAGACGAAGTAGCTGATTTGAAAGGAGAGGTTTCATTCGTTGTCGAAGATATCACGCGTCAAGTTCCTTCGGAATTAAACGTAGCGTTCTTTGACAAAGTGTTAGGAGCGGGGAAAGCGACCGATGAGAAATCATTCCGCGAGCAAGTAGAAACTATCGTTACGGAGAACTATAAGCGTGAAGCTGAATATTTATTGCGTATTGATGCTGAGAAAGCCATTTTAGAAGCAGTGAAAATTGATTTACCAGAGAAATTTTTACGCACTTGGTTGATCCGCATCAATGAAGGAAAATTCACGCCAGAGCAAATTGACCAAGATTTTGACAATGTGAAGAAAGACATGCGTTGGAATTTGATCAAGAACGAAATCGCTGAGAAATTCGATGTAAAAGTAGAATATCCAGAGGTAGTAGAGAAGGCTAAAGATATGGTACGTGCGCAGTTTGGCGGTTATTTATCGTCTAACGAGCCAGGTATCGAAGAAATGATTGAGAAAATCGCGATGGGTTACTTGAGCGACAAGTCGAAGTCAGACAACTTCATGAACTTATACAACCAAGCGTTTGCAGACAAAGTATCTGCTGCGATCGTAGCGAATGTTCCTCACAAAGTGACGAAAATCGACGTAGACAAGTTCAAAGAAATCGCAGCCGCGCTTTAATTTTAATATGGTCCTGCTATTTTTTGGAAGCCCCGCAAATTGCGGGGTTTTCTGTGAACAAAGGTTCTTATATTTGTGTTCTAGGTAGTATAAATTCTAAAAAAGTCTAAATTTGATTTTTAAACATTGAAATCTATGTATCCAAAGGAGTTATCATCAGAAGAGTTTCGTAAGTACGCGGTTCACCACAGAGGTTTGAACGGTCTTGCGGTTGATCAATATATGAATAACATTGGCAGTCGCCCGATGCACCAAATCGAAGATATGACACAATACATCATTGAGGAACGCCCGATGCGTTTTGCACAAATCGATGTATTCTCTCGTCTTATCATGGACCGTATCATCTTTATGGGTGTTCCGGTGGATGATTATATGGCGAATATCATTGTGGCACAATTGTTGTTCATGGAGTCTACGGACGCTAAGAAAGACATTGTGATGTACATCAATAGCCCAGGCGGATCTGTTTACGCAGGTTTAGGTATCTACGATACGATGAATTACATTCGTCCAGAAGTGGCTACGGTTTGTACTTCATTAGCTGCTTCGATGGGAGCCGTATTATTAGCGGGTGGTGCTGCTGGAAAGCGCTCTGCGCTGGAGCATGCGCGTATCATGATTCACCAGCCATCAGGTGGAGCGCAAGGACAATCACGTGATATCGAAATCACGGCGCGCGAAATTGTGAAAATTCGCCAAGAATTATACGAAATCTTAGCCAAACACTCGGGTAAATCATTCGAAGACATCGAGCGTGATTCAGATCGCGATTATTGGATGAAGGCGGCAGAGGCGAAGGAATATGGTTTAATTGATGAGATTTTAACGAGAACTGTCTAGTGGCTAGTAAAAAAACGAGTTGTTCTTTCTGTGGTCGTCCTAAAAACGAGGTAGGTTTATTGCTTTCAGGGATTGAGGGACACATTTGTAATAATTGCTTAACGCAAGGATACGAGGTGGTGAAAGAGGAGATGGGTGTAGCGGCTGCAGCGAAAGCTGCTACGAAACATTCGTTCGAATTAGTGAAACCGAAAGATCTGAAAGAATACTTGGATGGCTATATCATTGGTCAAGAAGAGGCTAAAAAGCATTTGTCGGTGGCGGTTTATAATCACTACAAGCGTTTGATGCAGGCTCCATCTACTGATGACGTAAAGATTGAAAAATCGAATATCTTGATGGTGGGGGAGACCGGTACGGGAAAAACGTATTTGGCGCGCACTCTAGCTCAGAAATTACAAGTTCCTTTCTGTATCGCGGATGCGACCGTCATTACGGAGGCTGGTTATGTGGGAGAGGACGTAGAAACTATTTTAACACGTCTATTGCAAGCCGCTAATTATGACGTAGAGAAGGCCGAGTGTGGTATCGTTTTCATCGATGAAATTGATAAAATTGCGCGTAAATCTGATAATCCATCCATCACACGTGATGTGTCTGGAGAAGGGGTTCAACAAGCACTTTTAAAATTATTAGAAGGATCCATTGTGAATGTACCGCCGCAAGGGGGACGTAAACATCCGGATCAAAAAATGATCGCTGTTAACACCGAGAACATCTTGTTCATCTGTGGCGGTGCGTTTGATGGCATTGATCGCCACATTGCAAAGCGATTGAACTCCCGTCCGATTGGTTTCTCTGGCGACGATACCTTTCACGAATCATTCGAGAAGGACCAGATCATGAAGTATGTAACGGCTCAAGATTTGAAATCATTTGGCTTAATTCCTGAATTATTAGGTCGTCTTCCGGTGGTAACTTATTTGAATCCATTGGACACAAAAGCCTTGTTATCCATTTTAACGGAGCCTAAAAATGCTTTAGTGAAGCAGTACGAGAAGCTTTTCGAGATGGAAGGGGTTAAATTAACCTTCCAGCAAGAGGCTCTTGTGTACATGGTAGAACAAGCGATGCAATACAAATTAGGGGCACGAGGTTTACGCTCGATTATGGAGGCTGTGATGACGGATGCGATGTATGAAATTCCTTCCCAGGCAGACATGAAGACCTTTGAGGTGGATTTGAATTATGCGAAATCGAAGTTCGAAAGAACGGTATTCCATCAAATGAAAGTGGTCGCTTAATATGCCAGCTACTCAGCTTGTATTTTTGCACGGTTTTGGGGAAGATGAAAGAGTATGGGAAGACTTTTTGCCTTATCATACTTTTTCTTTTCCTATTATTTGTCCCGCTTATGCGGAATGGACGGATTGTTCCACGTTAGCTGATTACGCACGTAAAATACTTTCTTCTCTGCCCCTTGATAGTTATTTTGTTTTAGTCGGTCATTCCATGGGTGGATATATTGCACTAGAAATGGCGTCTTTATTTCCAGAGCGCGTCCTGAAAGTGGTTATGTTGCATTCCACAATTTTAGCAGATTCGGAAGAAAAGAAAATCAATCGAGATCGAACAGTAGAATTGCTCCAAAAAAAGGGAACAGGATTTTTTATAGGTCCATTCTTACCTAATTTATTCGCTACTGTAACAGAGGATCTTTTGGCATCCTTAGCAGAAAGGTACCGGTATTTGCCGGCTTCTGGATTGATTGCTGCCACTAAAGCCATGCGTGATCGGAAAGATTTTACCTCCTTCGTGCAACAAACAGCCATCCCTTTCCTTTTTATCTTGGGGGAGAAAGACGCTTTGATTTCTCCCGAGTCGATTACTCGGTTTGTAAAGAAATCGGTTGTAATTTTGCCAAACGTAGGTCACCAAGGGACTTACGAAGCTCCCAAAGCTGTTGCCGAGGCCATTAATCAATTTGTGAATGTCTGATATTATTATTGCCTTAGATGGCTTCTCTTCTTGTGGAAAAAGTACGACGGCACGCCACGTGGCTGCTTCCTTGCATTATGCTTTCTTAGACACAGGAGCGATGTATCGCGCGGTAGCGCTTTATTTTCATCGCCATCAAATAGATTTAGCTGATTTACAAGCAGTAAAAGAGGCCTTGAAACACGTAGAGATAACTTTTCAATTTAATCCTTCGAAACAGGCATCCGATACAATTTTGAACGGGGAGAATGTGGAAGTAGAGATTCGCAAAATGTACATATCTGATTTAGTGAGCCAAGTGGCGGCCATACCAGAGGTACGACATGCCATGGTGGCTCAACAACAGCGAATGGGAGAGAAGAAAGGAATTGTCATGGATGGTCGTGACATAGGAACGGTTGTTTTTCCTCAAGCTGAATTGAAGATATTTATGACAGCAGAGCCCCATATTCGCGCTCAACGACGCAAATTAGAGCTTTTGCAAAAAGGAGAAGATTTGCCTATTGAAGAAATCATAGAAAACTTGCGCAAAAGAGATGAGATCGATTCGAATCGTTCAGAGGGACCATTGAAGCGAGCGGCAGATGCGATTGATCTAGATACATCCTACAGAACAATGGATGAGCAAGTGGAGTTTGTGTTAGATCACGTTCGTCGCGTGCAAGGTGAAAAACGATAAATCCTTTATCATTGTAGGCCAGGGTTTAGCTGGCACTATTTTAGCACACCATTTTCTGGAGGCAGAAATCCCTTTTGAAATGTGGGATTCCCCTGCCACCCATTTTAATTCCTCTCAGGCGGCCGGTGGAATTTTCAACCCGGTGACGGGTCGGAAATTAGAACAAACTTGGTTAGCTGACGAATTATTTCCTTATCTATTTGATTTTTACCCTCGTTTAGAGTCTTTACTTGGTACTCGGTTTTTCTTTCCGATGCCCCTTTTTCGACCATTTGCTAATGTAGAAATGAAGTCCTGGTTTCTAGAAAGGAAAGCACAAATTCACCATGACTTCTTGCGTTGGGAAGAAGATGGCGTTTGGGTAGAGCAGGCTGGCTGGGTGGATGTTGCAACACTTTTGCGCATTTCTCGCGACTATTTTGCTGCTAAAGGCTTGCTTAAAGTGGCTACATACACGGGAAGTCAGGCGATCTTTTGTGAGGGATTTCACGGGCAGCAAAATCCACTTTGGTCGCGTTTACCCTTCTTGCCTGCTAAAGGGGAATTGATGGAAATTTGTTCAGATGAGCCTTCAGAAGAGTATATTTTGAATAAGAATGGATTCATAGTGCCGCTGGGGTCTCAGCATTTTAAAGTAGGGGCAACCTATGCTTGGAAAGAGTTTACGAATGAGACAACTCCCGAGGCATTGGAGGAATTGACAAAGAAATTAGCCTTAATGGGTGTGGAGAATTTTGCATTGATTCAGCAAAAAACGGGTATTAGACCCGCCACTCAGGATAGAAGACCTTTTGTGGGATTTCATTCGCAGGAGAAAGCAGGTATTTTCAATGGATTTGGTTCCAAAGGGGTTTCTTTATGCCCTTATTTTGCCAAACAATGGACGAACGAAATCCTCGGAAAAACGATTGTGCATCCGGAAGCATCAATTCGTCGATTTTATCATTTATTTTCCGTTTAAATCTGTAAATTTGGTTTTAAAGTCTATTGACCTAATGCGCAATTACACCTTTTTTTTCGCAGTAGTATTCACCTGGTTCTTTGGCCATATCCAGCTCAAAGCACAAGGGTCACAATGGATTTCAGAAAATCACCGGATTCAATACCAGAAATTTGCTTGGAAATTCGTGGCTAGCTCTAATTTCGAGGTCTATTATTTAGATAAGAATGAGGCGTTAGCTAAATCAACTTTGGCCTATTTAGAAGCAGATTTTGTTCGAGTGACAGAACTTATTTCGTATTCACCCGTTCAAAAAATCAAGTTATTTATTTACCCAAATCACGAAACCTGGTTGCAAAGCAACGGCGGAATATCCTTATCTAATGCAAAAGAGGTGGAACAGGAGAATTTGTCCAAGTTTCGCATCGAAATTGCTTTTAAAGAAAATTTAGCCTCATTTAAGCAAGAGTTAACGAAGCAGGTTGCCTCTATTTATTTACACGATTTATTGTATGGAGGCTCAGTGAAGGACGTTTTACAGAGTTCCCTTTTACTTAATGTATCTGAATGGTATGTGCAAGGGATGGCCGCCTACATAGCGAGAGGTGATTCCCCTGAAATGCGACGCTTTACCTACCAAATCATTAGCGAAAACAAGATTCGCAAACTTCCTTTGGCAAAAGGGAAGGAAGCAGAATTACTTGGACAATCGATCTGGTCTTATATCGCAGTTACTTATGGTAAGCAATCGATTGGCAATATTTTAAATTTAACCCGTATCATTCGCAGTGAGCAATCGAGTATTTCAAGTACTATCCGTAAGCCCTTTTCAAAGTTCCTGAAGGATTGGTTTGACTATTATCTAAACGATGCGAAACAGTTAGAAGTAAATTCGCAGAAAGTATTCCCGATAGACGAATACCTTTCCGCTACTCCTACATTGAATTCTTACCACTTAAGCCCGGATGGATTACACGAGGTGTGGGTGAGTGATGAGTCAGGTCGATATAGTGTTCATTTACACACTTTAGGGGCAAAAAAAACGCAAATTATCCTTCAATCTGGTTTAAAAGATGTGAATCGTATTTCAGAAGGTAAAGGGCCACTCGTTTCTTGGTATGGTAAAAATTCGCTAGCTGTTTTATTTTCTGATCAAGGATATGCTTGGTACCAATCCTTCACGATAGATAAGTCCGGAAAGTTGAAGGGAGATGAAAAGAAGAAAATCGCCAATCTATCCTATTTAGATATGGAGATGTCTGCGAATGGAACTAAAATGCTAGTTCGCGTTATGGAAAAAGGCCAAGTGGATGTGGGGATATATGATTTAAAACGGAATCGATTAAATCCGGTGACGAAGGACGCTTTTGATGAAACAGAAGCTCACTGGCTCCCTGATAACCGTATCTTGTATTTGACAGATCGTTACATTGATTCGTTGCCGGCTCCTGCTGCTCCTTTCACTTCCGCTTTTATTTGGAATCCAGATGAGCCTGAGAATCCATCCCGTTTATTCTCAACCTCTGGAAAAGTATTTAATTTTCAATTCCGTTCTGATTCAGTAGCCTATTTTCTACAATCCCAAAATAATGGGAACCGACTGATTCGCTTTCAATGGAGCGACTCCACCTTCCAACAAATGGCTGTTCGTTCAGTAGCTTGGGAAAATTTCGAAATGAGTCCTGCAGGAATTTCGAGTAAAGAGCGGCATATTCTAACGGATAAAATTGCTCGTTATTCGTGGTCAAGTTTGGATGAATTGACCAATTCTGCTTGGATACCCACCATTGTAGACCCTGTAGTGCTAAGTATAGCGGATCCTCTGAATAATGAATCAACAGATTTAGCCAAGAAAACAAGGCGTGCTCGTTTAGAGCGCACACAAAGTATTCGCTTAAAAAGGGAGCCTGGTAAATTAGTCGGGCCTCTAGACTATGAGAATACCTTTGTGATGAATAGTTCCGAAGGACAATTTAGGTCTGATCCTATTCGAGGCTTAGGCTATGGCTATGAAGTGAAGGCTAATGACCTATTAGAAAATCACTTGTTTAAAGCTGGGGCTTTTTTAACGGCTAATTTACGCAATACGGATATATGGGGAGAATACAGTTATTTGGCGAATAAGCTAGACTGGACCTTCCGATATGACCGTAAAGTACTAGGACAAGATACGGAATCTGAATCTCAAAAGATTCGATTTAATCGATTTGCTTTAACAGCAGCATACCCATTCAATTTATTGAGTCGTTTGTCAATCACTGGGATGTATTCTACTAACCGTTTGTTTTCTCAACTAACTTTGACTAATCCAGAGGATTATTCAGGTTATGTCGGAACTTCAGTCAATTATGTGTTTGATAATACGGTATCTGAGGGAGAAAATCTGCGGTCAGGTTTGCGGCTTAGTCTGCTTGCAGAAGCGCACAAAGAGGTAGTTAATTCAGGCGATTTTACACGTTTAAGTCTAGATGCGCGCTATTATAAGAAATTGTCTAACTCTTTTTACTTTGCTTCACGCTTATCCGCATCGCATCAAATGGGTTCTCAGACGCAAGCATCCATGCTAGGTGGGATGGAGAATTGGTTATTTAATAAGCAAGAAACTCGTACGCAGGAATCCCCTCTAGGATTAGCTAATTTAGCCCATCGGGACGTGTTTATGAGTAATTTCATCGCTCCATTGAGGGGCTTCTCTTTGAATAAATTAAGCGGTAATAGTCATTTGCTCTTGAATATGGAACTGAGATTGCCCATTAAGTCTTTGATGGCTATCGAATCTTCATCTGTACTTAATTCTGTTCAATTAGTGGGTTTTACAGACATAGGAACCGCTTGGTCCGGCTCTAGTCCGTTTGCGAAAACAAATGGCTTTAATACCAATGTCTATGGCGGTAAAACGAATCCGTTTCAAGCTACCGTCACTGATTTTCGTAATCCATTCTTAATGGGCTATGGTTTTGGGGCTCGAGCGACTGTTTTTGGGTATTTTGTTAAATTCGATTACGCCTTTGGTGTAGAAAATAAAGAAGTGAAATCTCCGGTTTCTTACCTAACCTTAGGATACGATTTTTAGATGAAAAGATACCTAGTTTTTTTTCTGCTATTGCTGCCCTCTCTTTTTTATGGCCAAAGTCTAAGCGTCTCCAATCTTCCCATTGTTCGGTTTAATACGAAAACGCGAGTCATTCAGGATGAGCCTAAAATCCCAGTTCAAATGGAGATTTTTGACAATGGGCCGGGTCAATTAAATCAAGTGTCCAGCACGCCTAGTATTTCGACAGTTGCGGGTGTTGAATACCGGGGTTCCACCTCTCAAGCCGATTTTTATTTCTTGCCGGGCCTTGTTAAAAAGCCGTATGGTATCGAATTGTGGACTGATACCACCGGTGTGAAAGCAAAGAAATTGTCACTTGTTCAAATGCCAGAAGAATCGGATTGGGTATTAAATGCATCTTATAATGATCGCTCCTTTATGCGTGATTTTATTGCCCAAAATGTGGCTGGGCGTTTAGGTTTATTGCATAGTGAAGCGAAATTTGTGGAGCTTATCATTAATGATGAATACCGCGGTGTATATATCTTAATGGAGAAAGTCAAACAAGGGAAGAATCGGGTACCTATCTCGGATCTTTACCCCACTGAAAATGCGGGTGACGATGTGACAGGAGGTTATTTACTTAAAATTGATAAAACGAGTGGATCGCCTTCCACCTCTTGGAAAAGTAATTATACCTCCGGTATATCAGCAACTCAGAAATGTGAATTTCAAATTGAATACCCCCAATACGGCATCATCACACAGCAACAATTGATCTATATCCGAGATTACATCAATAATTGGGAAAAGAAGTTAATGACGGAAGATATGAACGATCCGAAGGCAAGCTTCCGGGACTATATGGACGTTTCCTCCTTTGTGAATTACTTTATTTTAAACGAAGTCACAAGAAACGTAGATGGTTATCGCTTGAGTACCTATCTATACAAAGACAAAGAATCATTAGGCGGAAAAATCAAGATGGGGCCAGCCTGGGATTTTAATATCGCCTTCGGTAATGCGGATTATTTAAACGGATGGAAGACGGATGGATTCGTGTACAAAGCAATGGAGAACGAAGGGGGCAAAAACGATTATTGGCAAGTCCCTTTTTGGTGGAATAAATTCATTCAAGACGCGAGTTTTCGTAAAGCATTAGCTACTCGCTGGAAGTCAGTTCGCTCTAGTTTTTTAAATACGAACACCCTTTTTGCTACCATCGATTCGGCGCAGGTTGCGTTAAAGGATCCTCTGATAAGGAATTTTCAAAAATACCCTTTGATGGGTAAAAAGATCTGGCCTAATTACTATGTAGGGGCAACCTTGAGTGATGAAGTAAATTGGTTGAAAAATTGGATTCAGGGACGCCTAGTTTGGTTAGATGCCCAAATGGCGGTCTTTGATAGTCCTATTTTAGCCATAAGCAATGAAACGAGTTCATCCGTCGTATATCCCAATCCCTCCACGACCGGAATCTTTCAATGGAAATTTAGTTTAGACAAACCCTCATTAGTTACCTATTCTATCTCCGATGCGATGGGGCGGCTGGTTTTGTCGCCTAAAAACGCTAATTTTGAGTCAGGAGAGCAGATTCAATCTTTGGATTTGTCTGCATTTCCTGCTGGAACCTATCTGCTGTCTTGGAAAACAGAAGACGGTGCTGTCCAACAAATCAAAATTTTACGTTAATGTCCTCTATTCTAGCTCAATTTCAACGCACCCGTTTTGCTGCATCCTCCTTAGCGATGGCTAGTGGAGAATCGCGGAATGAGGTTTTGGCTAGTATAGCTGAGTTGATTCGAGTGCATTCTTCAGAAATTCTGAAAGAAAATCAACGGGACTTAGCTGAAATGCCTATCGATCATCCCATGCGAGATCGACTCCTGTTAACCCAAGATCGATTAGATGCTTTAGCTTCAAGTGTTCTTTCTGTGATGCAGTTACCTGATCCAACAGGTCAGGTTTTATCGAAGAAAACGCTTCCGAATGGACTAGATTTAACTAAAATGACGGTACCGCTTGGAGTGGTGGGTGTTATTTTTGAATCACGGCCTAATGTAACAATCGACGTGGCAGCGCTTTGCATTCGTTCTGGAAATGCCGTCGTTTTGCGCGGAGGTTCGGATGCCTTGCACACGAATACGATTTTGGTAAAATTGATTCATCAGGCACTTATTCAAAATGGCTTTTCGACGGATTTAGTATATTTAATGCCCACCGATCGCGTGCACGTGACGACGCTTTTGACGGCGGTCAAATACATTGACGTAATTATTCCAAGAGGTTCTGAGGCCTTGATCCAGCGAGTTCGCAAAGAATCATTAGTTCCTACGATTGAAACAGGTGCGGGTGTCTGCCATACCTACGTTGCCGCATCCGCAGACCTTTCTATGGCAGAAGCAATCGTGGTGAATGCTAAAGTTTCACGTCCTTCTGTTTGTAATTCATTAGATACTATTATTGTACATCAATCGATAGCAGCGGAATTTCTTCCATTAGTTGCTGAACCTCTAAAGACCTATTCTGTCAAGATTTATGCTGATGATGTAGCTCATAATACGTTGGACAAAGCAGGGTATCCTTATTTAGAAAAAGCAGTTGAATCAGATTTTGGTCGTGAATTCTTAGACTTTGCTTGCTCCATCAAGGTGGTGAATGATTTACCGGATGCCATAAATCATATTTCGATTTTTTCATCTAGACACTCGGAAGCAATCGTTTCAAGTGATGAAAAAGAAGCGCAGTTTTTCTTGTCAACTGTGGATGCCTCAGCCGTTTATTGGAACGCGTCCACGCGCTTTACGGATGGAGGAGAATTTGGATTGGGGGCAGAGATAGGTATTTCTACCCAAAAATTACACGCACGTGGCCCCTTCGCTCTAGAGAAATTAGTGACTGAAAAATGGATTGGAATCGGTCAGGGGCAAATTCGTTAGAACTCGTAATCTAATCCCATTCGTTGCTTCATTTCGACTAGAATTGGGTGCTTTTTAGACAAGAAATCGTATTTGTCTGATTGCGTATAAATCATTTTTTTCTCAGAAACCTCACCAGCCATTAGATCCAAACTGATATCGATGGTATCGTTCTTCAATTTTTCACGCAAAGTGCCTACTAATTCAAGTTTCAATGAATCATTAAACTGTTGCATCTGCACTTCGCCTTCTACCTTGATATGAATAATAGAATCGATGAGACTAATCTCCCGGTTCATCATTACATATTTGTTGATGAAATTACCCTGTTTGAATCCTTGTGCGATTTGAGTCCAAACGAAATTGAGTTCTTCGAAAGTGAATGGTTCATTTCGAACATTACCTAAGGCATTTACCTCAGCTGCATGTTCGGCTTGAACTGTATTTACTACTTTTTTGGCGCTCCGTAATCCATGATTACTAGGTCTAGGGGTTAATTCAGCAGCGACCATTTGATCGGGGGCTGCTTGAACAGGAGCCTCTTGAACGGATGTTGAAGCCACAGGCGGGACTTCGGTAGGAACTGCTTGAATAATGGGTTCAGCCGGAGTTATTGGAGCCGTCAAAACCGCAGCCGCAGCTATCGGTTTAGTCTCAGACTTTTTTCCGGCGCCACCCTCCACCGCAGGTTGAGATGCGGTAGGCTGGTAAACCGACGGCAAATAGTTAATTTTCAATAAGGTCAATTCGACATGTAAGCGTGCATTCTTCGCTGCTTTGTAATGTATCTCACATTGAGAGCAGAGGTTCATGGCAGACAACAAGAAGGAGGCAGACGTTTTCGCTGACTGCGCCTGGAATTTCGCCCGATTCTCTTCGCTTAATTCCATTAAGGCGAGCGTCTTCGGATCTTTGGCAAATAACAAATTACGGAAATGCTCCGATAAACCAGCAATAAACTGCTGACCATCAAAACCTTTGCGCATGATCTCGTCTAATAAAACGAGTGCGTCTGTGTGGTTTTGATTGACGAAAAAATCCGTTAATTGGAAGTAATAATCACTATCTAGTATGTGTAAATTTTCCAACACATCCGCGTGTCTCAGTGAATTGTCCGTGGAGAAAGTCACATTTAAGTCAAACATCGAAAGTGCATCGCGAAGACCACCATCCGCTTTGATGGAAATCAATTCCAAAGCCGCCGGTTCCGCTGTAATCCCTTCTTTTTCCGCAATCGAAGAAAGGTGAGACGCCATGTCTTTCCATTGAATGCGGTTGAAATCAAAGATTTGGCAACGCGATAAAATGGTAGGTAAAATCTTGTGCTTTTCCGTAGTCGCTAGAATAAAAATAGCGTAAGAAGGTGGCTCTTCTAGGGTCTTTAAAAACGCATTAAAGGCAGCAGCTGAAAGCATGTGAACCTCATCAATGATGTAAATTTTGTATTTACCATTTTGAGGAGGATAGCGAACTTGATCGATTAGATTACGAATATCTTCAACCGAGTTATTCGAAGCCGCATCTAATTCGTGAATCGTTAAAGAGGTATTTTCCTGGAAAGAATGACACGAAGAGCATTTGCCGCATGCTTCCCCATCCGCACCTAAATCTTGGCAATTAATTGTCTTAGCTAAAATACGGGCGCAAGTCGTTTTACCTACCCCTCTTGGGCCACAAAAAAGGAATGCTTGAGCCAAGTGATTGGACTTGATCGCATTTTTCAAAGTGGTGGTAATGTGACTTTGGCCTACCACAGAATCAAATAGGGTAGGGCGGTATTTACGCGCTGAAACAATAAAATTTTCCATAATCAAATTTACCTTTTTAAGGGATAATTCCCAAATGCTTTAGGGGATTCTAATGACAGCGCTTACCGGAAAATGGTCCGTTGGATATTTATTTTCCCAAGTCTCACTATGGGTGGTATGTTGTAAAACTGCAGGGCCATTTTTAACAAAAATATAATCTATATGTCTCCCTTCTTGTTCTTTAGTGAAGCCATTAAAGGAGCTGTACGGTCCATAATGTCCATTTTGACTTATTTTCTCTGCATCGATAACGTGCATGGGATTTTTCTGGTCTACTAGAATCTGAATCGGTTCGTCGTCTGGTGTAGCATTAAAATCGCCCGTTAAAATGACCGGGGACTTCCCAGCGATTTCCGCTATTTTACGCAACACAAGCTTCGCGCTCTCTCTACGTGCTACCTTGCCTAAGTGGTCGAAATGGGTATTGAAAACGAAGAATTTTTTGCCGGTTTTGATTTCTTGAAATTGTCCCCAAGTCACTACACGGCGGCATGCAGCATCCCAGCCAAAACCCACCTTTTCACATGAATCAGACAACCAAAAGGTTTTCTCTTGCAATAATTTAAATTTCGATTTCCGGTACATCAAGGCAGAAAATTCGCCTTCTGCTTTTCCATCATCACGTCCTTTACCAAACCACCCAAAACCGGGTAATTCCTTTTCTAAATCCGTAATTTGATGCAAGAATGCTTCTTGTAATCCGATAATGTCTGCTTGGTGGTAGCGAATTAATTCCCCGCAATGTTTTGCTCGGTATTTCCATTGGTTTAAGCCATCTGATTCGGTGTCTAAGCGCACATTGAAAGTCATCGCTTTTACCTGAGCTGAGGAATTAGTCAATTGCGCTGAGGCCGCAGGGCCTATTAACAATAGTACGAAACAGGTAAAGGCTTTTAGGATATTCATTACTTGTGGAAATACTCGGTCGTTCTTTCCATTTTGTATGACAAAATCAGCTCCCCAAAGGTAGTTTTTAGGTTTCGGTTGCAAATCGATTATTTGCATGGTTTCCATGTAACTCATATGACTTCTTTTTTGGACGTTTTGAATGCGTTCAGGTAAGGGACAATTCACGGTGATGACCTGTGAGATAGGTTCCGGTTTAGCTTGAGGTGTAATGAGGGCGGATTCGTATAAACAAAATGGCGCCTGTTGAGGGGCATTTAAAATCCATTCTGTCGCCTGCTTTCGCACCGCTGGGTGAATAATGGCATTTAAATGGGCCACATCTCCTGGGTATTTCTGTAATAGTCCTTTGATCCAAGACCGGTTGTAGGATCCGTCTGGAAGATAGGCTTTAGGGCCAAATTCCGCCATAATAGCTTCCTTCACCGCCGCATCTTTTTCACATATTTCGCGCGCGACTTTATCTGCTTCGAAAATGGGGATCCCCAGGCATGAAAAAATCCGGCAAATGGTCGATTTGCCGGATCCTATTCCGCCTGTAATTCCGATGAAAGGTTTCAGGCTTGTCTGCATTGAATTACTCTTCTAAACGAGATGAGGCATCTTTAGAGATCGCTGTTTTCTCGAAAACCATTCGAACACCTTTGCTTGAATCCACTTCGATTACGATGGTCTTTTCGCGAATCGTAACAACCGTTCCGTGTGCTCCTCCAATGGTTACTACTTTATCTCCCGTCTTTAATTCATCAATGAATTTCTTTGCTTCTTTCGCCTTTTTTTGTTGTGGACGAATCATGAAGAAATAAAATACGACGAATATACCTCCGAAAAGGACGATTTGCATATACGCTGGACTCTGTGCTTGTAATACTAACATGTGTTTATTTTTTAGGTAATACTTCTACTTTAAATGCCATTCTGTTTTCCGCAGGTAGCGTATTACAGTAGGCGGTAATGGTTTTTTGAAATTTGCCCTCTTTTCCTTTTGAATCAAACTTCACGCGAATGAATCCTTTTTTACCTGGTTGAATAACATCGGTGCTCCATTTAGGTGTTGTGCATCCGCAAGACGCATTGACAGAGATGATTTTCAATGGCAAATTCCCCGTATTCTTAAAATTGAAAGTGTGAAAAACACTATCTCCTTCCACTAAGCGTCCTAAGGAAACATAAGGATTATCTGCCTTCAGTATGGGGTGTTTTTCTGCACTCGGTTTTAAGGCTGCCGGGATGGCATTTTCAGTGGCATTGTTCGCCTCTTTTTGCTGGTTCGTGCAGGAAAATATCCCAAGGAAACAGAATAAAAGGAGAGTATTGCGCATTTTATTTAGCCTTAATCTGTGTCATCATTTTTTCCACGTCCTCAAGCAATTTCTCTGCTTTGATTTTCGCGTCTTGAACCACTTTTTTACCTTCTGATTTCGCAGAAGTTTCGATAACCTCTTTACCTTCAACGATATCATTAATCAATTGCTTTAATTGATCACGGTATTTGTTCAATTGGAAATACAATTTACTACGGGTATTTTCTCCTTTATCTGGAGCATATAAAATACCTACCACAGCACCTGCCGCAGCGCCTACTACAAAGGCCCAAAAAGATCTAGATGATTTGCTCATTTTATTTGTTAGCTATGTCGATTAATCCTCGACCTGATTTTGTTATCACTTTTTCGTGAACTAAGCGATTTGAAACGACGTCTAAAATACCATTAATAAACTGGCCAGATTTAGGAGTCGAATAGTTTTTCGCTAGTTCGATGTACTCGTTAATGCTCACTTTTACTGGAATACTTGAGAATTTCACCATCTCGGCCAAAGCCATTTTAAGAATGATAAAATCCGCTACCGCTAGGCGATCTGACTCCCAGTTTTTAGTTTGGTCCCCAATCCAAGCACTTAATTGCTTGTCTTCTGAAATGCTGTAATCGAATAATTCCTCAAAGAATAATTTGTCGTCTTCCCATTGGATGGCGAGTGGTTGCAAACGTAAGTCTTCTAAAGCCTCTATCTTAAAGGTCTTGTTCGCCATACTCTTCACCACGTCCTTATTCAAAGACCAATTTAAATCATTTTCCTCAAAATACTCCGTCATTGACTCGTGTTTTAGAAGGAAATTTTTCAATACATAAACAACAAAGGCTAAATCATCTTCAAATTTTTTGCCCGCCGTAGGAAGGTAAGTTAAGAAGGTTTCATCCGTCAAGATGTTCTCAATAAATAATTTCTTGATTAAATTTTCTTCATCCTCTGACCAGCCGATGTGGTTCTTTTCGAAGGCACGTTGTAAATCGCCCCATTTGGAAAGAATGTATAATACCTTGTTTTTTGCCAAAAGAGAAGTCTTCGTGTTGTTCTCTAACAAACGTCTGTTCTCATCCCAAAGCGCGATTAAGGGCAATTGCTGCAAATAATACAATATTTTCAGGTATTGTTTGTTGATGGCCTCTACCTCTGAAACCATATCTTGCTTCAACTTTTTCGCGATTTGCTTTACATTCGCTTGGTACAATTTGTAGACAGATTGAGCGGCCTCTTGTGACTCAGCAGGAATCGTTTCTTCGGAAGTAATTTCTTGGAAATACTCTTTTAATTGAATTTCGGCAAGTTGTCGCAGGCCCTCTAAACGAGGCATTTGATCCTCTTTCGCCACCATTAAAGATAAATCAGGCTGAAAAATGGTCGCTAAACCATCAAAAGCTAATTGATATTGGGCGCGTTCTTGTGTATAAAAAGCATACAATTGTTGAAATGCTTTGACACGTAGTAATCTCCTGTTAACCATCCGAAATAAAAGAGCGTCTTGTTTGAACATCAAAATTAAGAATTTTAATTGATAAAGATTCTATCTTTGTGTTCAATTAATCTTTAGATTCTTCCTTACGTGGGTGCACTCAGTCATATCAATCAGTATTTTTGGAAGTACAAATGGCTGCTTTTCTTGGGGATTTTATTCACCTTATGCTCTAATTTTTTTGGGGTTTTCCCTGCTCAATTAGTGCGTTATGCGCTTGATTTAGTGACGGAAACCATTGATATTTATTTCCTTTTTAAAGGATTTAGCCTCCAAAAAGCTTTTTACGAAATCTTTGGTTTTACGCTTTTTTTCTACGGCGGTTTAATCATTTTGATGGCTATTTTAAAAGGTGTCTTCCTCTTTTTAGTTCGTCAGACCCTCATTGTGATGTCCCGACATATCGAGTTTGAATTGAAAAACGAAATTTATACGCATTACCAAACCTTGCCTTTGTCCTTTTACCGCCAGCAAAATACGGGTGATTTAATGGCGCGTATTTCTGAAGACGTGGGTAAAGTCCGAATGTATGTGGGACCTAGTATAATGTACGGATTGAATTTAATCACCGTGTTTATTTTGGTGATTTATGCGATGTGGCAGGTGAACCAGAAATTGATGTGGTATGTGTTAATGCCGCTACCTATATTGTCACTTAGTATCTATTATGTGAATTCGGTCATCATTCGCAAGTCGGAAGAAATTCAGGCTGCACTCTCGCAGATTTCCACCTTTGCACAGGAGGCGTTTTCGGGAATTAGAGTGTTAAAATCCTTTGTTAGGGAGAAAAAATCATTGGAGGCTTTCAAGGAGGCGTCCTCAGCCTACCGAACTAAATCACTCGGTTTAGTGAGGGTGGATTCGCTATTTACTCCTCTGATAGCGCTATTGGTAGGTTTTTCAACGATTTTAGTCGTTTTTATTGGTTCGCAGGAGGTTATTGCCGGCCGAATGACAGTGGGTAATATCACGGAATTCATTATGTATGTGTTTATGTTGACTTGGCCAGTGACTGCTTTGGGATGGACCAGTTCGCAGATTCAACGAGCGGCGGCATCACAAAAGCGGATTAATGAGTTTTTAGAGGCCAAATCAGAATTAACTATAGGTAAACAAATTCGACAGGAAATAGTGGGTAATTGGGAGTTCAAAGAGGTTAGCTTTGCTTATCCAGGATCTGATCGTTTGGTGTTAGAAAAAGTGAATTTGACGATAGGGGCAGGAGAATCTGTAGCACTATTAGGCCAAACAGGTTCCGGCAAATCTACCGTGGCTTTATTGATGGCCCGTTTTTATGATCCCAGTTCAGGGGAGATTTTATTAGATGGTATTTCCTTGAAGGATTGGGATATGGCTTGGGTGCGTTCTTTTGTAGGCTTTGTGCCGCAGGATGTGTTCTTATTTTCAACGAGTATCTCGGAAAATATTCGTTTTGGTAATGATACCTTAACCCAAGAGGCCATTGAAGTCGCTGCTAAGCAAGCAGATGTGTATGACAATATCATGGAGTTTCCTGATCAATTCGAAACCATATTAGGGGAGAGAGGGATTACGCTTTCTGGAGGTCAGAAACAGCGTGTGTCGATTGCTCGTGCTTTAGCTAAAAACCCTAAGATGCTCATTCTAGATGACTGTTTATCTGCAGTAGATACGCATACGGAACATACGATTTTGGAAAATTTAAAACAGGTGACGAAAGGGAAGTCGTCACTCATTATCTCTCACCGCGTTTCCTCTGCGCGATTAGCGAATCGCATTTTTGTGCTATCCGAGGGAGCTATAATTGAAAGCGGGACGCACGATGAATTGATGGCGGATAAAACGCTTTTCTTCGAATTGTACCAGCAACAACTGAACGAAGAATTAAAGCAGGTTTCCGCTCAATCGAATTAATTCAATTTCGGCTGCTTTCGCAGCGTATTTTGCTTCGATTAAACGCGTCTCAGCAGCCACAGCATTGCGTTGCACCTCACGTAATTCGTAAGAGGTGGCTATACCCACTTTGAAACGATCAAAAGCTATATCGATATTTTGTTTCGCAATGGCATAGTTCTCTGTCTCTAATTGAATCAGATTCATTGAATTCTCGTAGGTCACGTAAGTCTTTTCTAAAGCAGATAACAAGGCATTTTTCAAATCTTCGATCTGTAGAGCTGCTATTTCTGCATTGATTTTCGCATTCTGAATTTTACGCTTTTGGTTATAGCCATCGAAAATAGAAATCGTTGCCCTTAGGCCGTAATTGAACACATCGCTGCTTCCTTTCTCCACACCAAAACCTGCGCCATTCGCCACACTATTTAAGTTGTAGCCGGCTAATAAATCGATTTGAGGCTTTTGTTGGCTTTGTAAATTCTGGATGTCTAAATCGCTGATTTTCTTACTTAAGATGGCCCCAATCAAGGTTGGATTCTGAGATAAGGCGCTCATTTTCAGTTCACTAAGTTTCAATTTAGGAAGTAGATCGATGGTGTTAACGATTTGGAAATCTGCTTTATACTCTTTCACTAAAAGCGTATTAAATCCTATTTTCGTGTTGGTGAAAGATTGCTCTTGTGCGATTAATAGCGCTTTGTCTTCATTGTAATCCACCTGCGCAGAATAATAATCCACCTTAGATCCTTGTCCTACCTCGTAACGGTCTTTGGCTAATTTCAAGCGGTCACTTGAAATTTCAAGACCCTTTTTGAAGTTATTTACACGAAGGTTTTGACGTATTAGATCGTAGTAAGTACTCGAAATTAAGGCGATCAAATTTTCAATGGAAGATTCCGTTTGTTTCGCCCCCAAGTTTTGTAATTCTTTATACCGGTCACGAAGAATGAACATCCCTTTTCCATCATACAATGTCCAAGCCATTGCCATACCTACGTTTCCTGAATTAGAGTTGACTCCTGATTGAACTAATGGGGGACGCAAACCACCAAAAAACGATTGGTCAATCCCAGAAATGGTGTAGTTTTTATTAGCGGATCCCGTAATTGTTGGAAGAAAACCCGCATTTCCTAAGCTATTTTCGTTCGCAGCAATACGCTCCTTTTGTCTTGAAATTTGGATAGAATATTGCTTCGTAATGCCCTGCTGGATTGCGTCCTCTAGCGTTAACATTTGTTGAGCTTGTGCCGAAAAAGGGGATAAAATAGCGAAAAAAGCTAGGCGAATTAGTTTCATAGGTATAGGTTGCAGTCAATCAATTGAACAAACTTAACAAAATCAAGTCACAATAGGAAGCCTTAAGCCTATAAGCACCTATAAGGCTTTTTGCACAGAAAAGTTTACATTTGTAATATGGTCACACATCTGTATATCTATCCAATTAAGTCCTTAGGCGCGGTTTCACTTAGTGAATCCGTGATGGAGACGGAAGGATTGCGTGGTGACCGTCGTTTTATGCTCGTGGATGCCGCTGGTCAATTCATTACCCAACGGACGCGACCTGAATTGACACGATTTACACTTAGGGAATCTCTTGGAGGGTTTATCGTGAAGGATGCCGAGACGGGTTTAGAGAAGGAATTGACTTGGGAGCCTGCCTTGGGGGAATGGGTTTCGGTAGAGATTTGGGAAGATCAAGTAAAGGCACGAGAAGTGTTAGAGGGCTGGTCAGAGTGGTTTTCAAATGCTTTGTCTTCAAAGGTAAGGCTCGTTCGCATATCGACAGAAAAACCGCGTGAGATGAAAGCAAAATACCAGACCGAATTGGCTAGAAATACTTCTTTTGCAGATTCTTTGCCGCTGCTTTTAGTTAGTGCAGGATCCTATGCTGCTTTGCAAGAGCGCTTGAAGGAACCCATAGATCAGCTGCGTTTCAGGCCGAATATCATTGTTTCATCTCCAAAGTCCTTTGTGGAAGATACCTGGGCTGAAATAAAGATAGGAGAGGTATCTCTTTCAGGGGCCAAACCTTGTGCCCGTTGTTCTCTCGTGAACGTGGATCCATTGACTGGGGAATCAGATAAAAGCACGTTAAAGGCTTTAGCATCGTTTCGGACGTTAAATCACAAAGTGTATTTTGGCCAGCAATTTGTTCCAATTTCAGTAGGAAAAATAGGGATAGGAATGGAGGTTTGTGTTATTCAAACGAAAGATGCGCTTTATTAGAAATCTTTCTTTGGAGGTGGTTATTGGCGCCGTTCTCTACCAATGCTTCCTGTACAAGGTGTATTTCCATTCCTTTCCATCTAATCTAGAAATGGCGATATTAGCTTTAGTCGTTTGGTTCTTGTACTTACTAGATAGGCAAATTGATAATCTTTTTCAGCCGGTTCAAGATGAACGGCATCGAATTCATCTTCATAAAAGTCCGCAGATACGGCTCCTTTTAGTAATCTTAGGAGTGTCCATTCTTAGTTTGCTGCCTTTTCAGCGCTTGGAAGTATTATTCGCTGGATTTTCGCTATTTCTATTTGTTATTTTATACGGATTTGCCTGGCATAAACGCTGGTTGAGTTCCGAAAAGGAGGTATTTACGGCCCTATTATATGGCTTAGGTGTGGGATTAGTGGTATGGGTTCGTGATACCAAATCCATGCTGCTAGTATTGCCCTTAATTGCGCTAGCTTACCAAAATCTATGCTACTTTAATTTGATTGAATCTCCGAATCAATTTTATGAGAGGAGATTACGTAAAACAGAATGGATTTTAGTAGGGCTATTAAGCGGTATATATGTTGCAACCCAGGAATTCTTCATCGTCTTGCCTTTTTTGGTTACATTTGGTATAACGTTTGTTTTATCCCGCTTGCCTTTTTCAGATGAAAAGCGTTTGTTAGGAGATATGGCGTTTTGGAGTCCTTTTATCTACTTTTTCTATGGGATTTTTTCAAAATAAAGACGCGTACAAGGCCTTAACTTTTCCGGAATTTCGGGCTTACGTGACCGGTAATACGCTTTTTACCATAGCCTTGTTGATTCAAGAAGTAGTCTTAGCGTATGAAATTTACAAGATAACGCATAATCCGCTTGCTTTGGGTTTGATTGGCTTGGCAGAAGCTGTTCCTTTTATTTCTTTGGTGCTTTTTGGAGGGCATTTTGCGGATAACCGGGATAAGAAAACGATTATGCAGGTAACCCTATCCGTGATTATTGCGTCATCTGTCTTTCTTTTGTATTCGAGTACGCAACTGCAGTCTGCTGATCAAGATTTTCATATTTATTCCATTTACGCGGTAATATTCATTATTGGTCTTTCTAAAGGCTTTTTTAGCCCAGCCGCCTCTTCTTTGAATCCCTTCTTGGTACCTAAAGAGGTTTTTGCTAACGCTGCCACTTGGAATAGTTCTTTCTGGCAATTAGGCTCCATTTTAGGACCAGGTGTAGCAGGGTTTCTATATGCTTATGCTGGATTGTCAGGCTCCTTGATTACTGTGATTGCCCTTTTATTAGGTGTAATGTTTTGTATTTTTCAAATTGAAAATCGCCCTGTTCCCGTAAAATCGGTACAACACGAATCCATTTGGCATAGTCTGCGAGAGGGAATTGCGTACGTGTTCAAGACGAAAATTATCCTCTATTCTATTTCATTAGATTTGTTTTCCGTATTATTTGGAGGCGTGATAGCCATACTACCTATATTCGCAGAGGATATATTGAAAGTAGGAGCGGAGGGTTTAGGGATTTTACGTGCTGCTCCTTCAGTAGGAGCTGTGGTGACGATGGTTACGTTAGTCTATTTCCCTCCCCTAAAACACGCTTGGAGGAATCTGATTTTAGCCATTGCAGGATTTGGCTTAGCCACCTTTGTTTTTGGCTTATCGACAAATTTTTGGCTTTCGGTAACAGCGCTTTTCTTTACGGGCGCTTTCGATTCGATCTCTGTCGTTATTCGTCAAACGGTTTTGCGATTCTATACTCCCGACGAAATGAGGGGGCGAGTATCCTCAGTAAACGGTGTATTCGTCAGCACATCGAACGAAATGGGTGCCTTTGAATCAGGCCTGGCGGCAAAGATTTTTGGAACTGTTCCCTCTGTTTTGATTGGTGCAGGTATAACAATGGTCTTAGTTAGTCTCGTAGCTATTACCTCGAAAGAATTGTTTGACCTGAAAGTAGATGAAAAAGTCTCCGAATAACTAAGCTTCTGCTTCTTCTTTTCGTTTCGCGATTCGAGCTGGCCAGCCTTTTAGTATTTCTGTTAAGGCTTTTTTGGATTCTTGTGCCCACTGTATGCTTTGGATGGCTTGAACATTACTCGCGTTTTCACCTAACAAGCAAGGAAGGATCTTAATGTGGTGGTCTTCCATTTTCTTTTCAGAAACAATGACTGTTGCATCACAAGACACGTGGTGAATAATTCCATCCGGTGTTTGACCTTCAGATACATAAAAATGATCTAATTGAGCTAATTGGATTGTTTTTTCAGCGATTAAACGCTCTCCTTGATAATGCAATTGCGTGATGAAGTCATCTCCCACGGCCACATAGGAAACACGTTTTTTGCCAGACTTCTCTGCAAAATAATCACCTATGGATTGGAAGAAATTACGTTTAGACAGCGTAGTGATTCCTAGTCCTTTTGTGTGGGCTGGAAGATGAGACTGTATAAATTGGAAAGTGCTGGGCAGGTGAAGAGACATCATAAAACAGATTAAATTTCGATTCTAATTTTAGGCTTAGGGAATTCAAAGTAAGTGGAGAATGTTTTGAACCAAGTATGAATGACTTCAAAACCGGTCTTGTCGAGTTTGTACTCGATGAATTGCCCCTTTTTATCCGCTTGAATCAGTTTGGCCTGTTTTAAAAGATCCAAATGATGCGAAATACTCGGTTTACTCATATCAAACTGACTGGCAATCTGTCCGGCGTTTTGAGGGCCATTGACTAAGAATTGCAAGATCTCTCTCCGGGTAGGATCGTTGATTGCTTTGAATTTTGTGTCCATCTTAATTAGATAATTAAGCGAATGTCTAAATTAAAATGCAGAAATGCAAATTTTAAGCGTCGGATTTACGATATGCATCGATTAAGGCAAGTTCTCCTTCTTTTCCTGGCTTAGAATTTCCGTGTTCCATCCCTAAAACCCCGGAATATCCCTTTTGTTTTAAGTGTCTGAAAATAGTTTGGTAATTCACCTCTCCGGTAGTAGGTTCTTTACGACCCGGATTATCTCCTATTTGTAAATAAGCAATCTCACTCCAGCATTTGTCCATGTTCGCGATTAGATTACCCTCATTGCGCTGCATGTGGTACATATCGAAAAGGATTTTGCAAGAAGGGGAGTTAACCGCTCGGCAAATGCTGTAGGTTTGATCCGAAAAGCGCAAGAATAAGTCTGAATTATCGCTCAATGGTTCTAAAACCATGGTTAAACCAGCAGGTTCAAGGATTTCAACCGCGCGCTTCAGGTTATCAATTACGTTTCCTGTTTGAATTCCCATCGGAAGATCGCGGGTGAAATTACCAGGAACCACCGTCGCCCATTTTGCATTCACCCGCTTCGAAGTTTCGACGGCTTTTCTGCAAGAAGCCAGGAATAAATCGGTCCATTCCTTTTTGCCTGTTGTCATGGTTTGCTTATCAAAGAAGCCATCGAATTTAATCACGAAAACCCCCATTTTCATATTGAGTTTGGCTAATTTCTCTCCGATTTTCTCTTGTAAAGCCACCGGTCTTTCCATTAGTTCGTTATCCTCTAACGCAGTAAATCCTTGATCATGCATATACTGCAATTGATCGAGTTCATTAGGTCCAGCGTGGTTTTTAAACATCCCAAAATGGGGTGCATAGTTCAGCTCAAAGGGCTTTTCGCGTGCCCATGTAGATCCTTTTGAAAAGGAGGGAATCAATAAACTAGCACCCAAGATGGAGGCAAAATCACGGCGATTCATCTTATTTTTTCTTTAAAGTGGATAAATATTCGATTAAGTCAACTAGTTCAGGCGTACTCATTCCATCGGCTAATCCTTCCGGCATCAATGATTCTGGTAATTGCTTGTATGATTTTAAAGCGGACGTTTTAAAGCTTTTCACAATTCCACCCGGAATTCGTAGCACAATGTCCGTTTCGTTCTTGGAAACAATGATTCCTTGATACGAATCCCCTGTTTTTGTTTTTACTTCAAAGGTTTCATATCCAAATCCAATCCCAGCATTAGGGTGTAAAATGGACATGTACAGGCCTTCTTTCGATAATTTTGTCCCTATTTCGCTTAGTTTAGGCCCTAAATCAATCCCTTCATTATTCACTACATGACACATCGTACACGAATTCGTAAAGACTACTTTGCCTTTCACCGCATCTCCTGACATTTTAATCAATTCTGCCATAGCAGGATGCGCTTTCTTTGTTTCAGTTTGATGTTTGTCTAAATAACTATTCGCCTTCATTCGGATGGACTTTCTCCAAGCTTTTTGAAGACTTTCTACCACCAATGGAATGTAAGCAGGAGTTATTTTCTTTTTCTCTAAAAGATCCAATACAAATTCCTCCGTAGGATAGGCATTCCCAATCACTCGTGCTGCCTGCATTTGTACTGCTTTACTTAGTTTAGGATTCGCTGTGGCCTCATATAATAATTGTACGGATGCCGTTTTTCCTTGCCAACGCAATGTTTCGATTAAGGCTAATTGTTCTGATTCGTTCCCCGCAAAGAATTTCGAGCGAATTAATTCAGCGCCACCAGGCAAATTATACAAAACTTGACCCGATTTGGAGGCTTCTGTTCCGGCTAAAATCATTCCTAAAACACGCGGGCTTTCCTCTGTTAGCTGGAAGTAATCTACTAATTCGAGATATAGCTTGCCATTAATTTGTTTCAGCAATGCAGAAAGTATCGATTTTACTTCAGTATGTGAAGCTATGTAAGCCGGTTTCATGTGCCTTAACGCTTCAATTTGCGCGTTGACATCGTTAGCAAACTTGCCTTTAATCAAATCAAATAATGCCTCTGATTTTTGCTCCCCGGGCATAAAGTCTAAAGCACGGAAATAGGCTAGGGACTTTGTATTTCCAATTAAGTCGATGAGGGCAGGAAGCGCTTTCTCTGTTCTTGCTCTCCAAACGACATCTGCGTAACCTTTCGAATTTTCGGGCTTTAAAGCAGAATAGGCAGCAAAACGCTCATCCCAATTTCCATCTGCACCAATTCCTAGGGCTTCTAGATACCAGCGGTCGCTACCCGTGTGGCGCATCGCTAGACTTGCCCATATTTTATTCACTTCCTCTCCAGCAAGATGGCGCAAGGCGATGGCTAATTCGCGTCTAACAGAAGCGTGTTGATCTTTTGCCGCTTTTGCTGCTAATGCAGACCATTCAGCGAAAGGTTTTTGCTTAGCTGCCCGAATGGCCATTGCCTTCAGGTTTGGATTCGCTTGATCAAAAGCTTTTTGGATAAACTCATTTGAACGCGGTCCCTTATTTAACACCCAAAACGCGCGCGCTCTAAATCTCGGATTCTCATTCGTGTTAAATTCATTTTCCAAGACAGCTTCCGCCTTTGCTCCCATTTTTTCCAATGCTTGAAAGGCTATAAAACGAATTTCTAGGTTAGGATTTTCTAGTGCTTTGAAAGCTAATTCTGGCGTACTTAGATCAAAGCTTGTTTTCTTGAAAGCGTGTCCTTTTGGAGCAATTCGGTAGATACGGCCTTTGGCCTGATCACCTGCTTGATGTCCGCCTACGCCTGGATCATACCAGTCTGCGACTAAAAGCGATCCATCCGGAGCAGCCGCTACATCCGCTGGTCTGAACCATTGATCGCGCGAGGTAATTAGATTATTGATTCTAGCCTCGTATCCGGCACCCCAAGGGGTGGTAGCATAGGAGCGAACCACATTAGGGCCTGCATCTGTATGAATCATTTGATTTTGGAAGATGGAAGGCAATAAATTACCCTCGTAAATGATCATCCCCGTAGGCGAACCAGCACCCGTTTGCAATAAATTAGGAACAACCCCTGGGTCATTTAGGTGCCAGTGGCGTAAAGGAATCTCTTTTTCGATATTCGTCCGGTTCACTGACCAACCTTCACCCGTCATCTCATCCACATAACCGTAGTTTCCATGCTCGAAAACGGCATTAATTCGCACCCCTTTATTGCCATCGTCGTCATTATCAGATTGCCAAAGTGCCCCGTAGGAGTCCACCGCCACTTCGTAATTATTTCTAAAATTATGCCCTAAAACCTCGACATGGCTTCCATCCAAATTACAACGGAATACCATTCCTTGGCGGTATTTTTTAGGTCCAATGGGGTCCCCGTCTTGATCTAAGACCGGATTTCCTTTAGCATCTAACAATTGCTTTCCCTCATTTCCGATGTTAAAATACAGTTTCCCATCCGGTCCAAAGCTAAACGCATGTGCTCCATGATCATGTTGCTCTCCTCCAATTCCAGAGAACATAAGCTCTTTGCGATCAGCTTTCCCATCGCGGTTATCGTCAAACATTTTCCAGATGTAAGGACTTTGAGATACAATCACCATCGAATCCAACACGGCAATACCCAAAGGAGCGTTGATCTCAGGCGACTGGTAAAATACTTTTCGACTATCTGCCTGTCCATCCCCATTCGTATCTTCTAAGATGATGATGCGATCTCCCAGGGGATTCGTGGGATTCCCGTTGATTCCTGGTCGGTAATTGTAAGCCTCTAATACCCAAACCCGACCTTTCGAATCCACATCGATATTAGTCGGATTAATCAACATAGGTTCCGCCGCGAAGAGTTTTACTTCAAGCCCTTCAGGGACTTGTAGCGTCGCAACTTTGGTTTGAATGGAATCTGAGATGATGGTCTCGCGATGAATCATCTTCGGGATGCCCAGGCTCACGAGACTAATCATCCCACCTAGAAATAGGAGCAGTGCTTTTTTGACGAATGGCATAGTGCTTAACGAATAGTTGAGAACGATGTAGGGCTCATAAAGATGGACTCGATTTTTTCGATAATCTTGCCCTCTTTTTCTGAGTCAGTAGACACTTGCTTCCACTTGGGATCATTTACAAAGGCCGTCCAATTTGCTTTTGCAGCCTCTTCTGAAGAATGTGCCACGAGATACACTAATTTGCTTTGTACCGCTGGGTCCTTTTCGATGGTAGTGAAATACGCGATGTTTTTGATATCGTGTTTTTTGAAAATTTTCATCGTATGATCTCTGAATCGCGCTAAGATAGCTGGATTTCTACCAGGCAATTGCGTGTAAGTACGTAGTTCAAAAACTTGATCCACTGGACCACCGGATGGTTTGATTTTAGGACTAAAATCAGTGGCATTCATAAATACACTAGTCACTTTAGCGACAATTTTACCTGTCTCTTCCGATTTTTTAGCTACCTCTCGCCATTCAGGATCGCTGCTGAAATGCTTCCATGAAGAATCTCGTGCCGCTTGGGAAGGATAGGCTAATATGTAGTAAAGCGCATTTTCGGTATTATTTGTAGGAATCCAATAGCCCACATTTGTCATACCATGTTTTTCAAAAATCTTTGTCGTATGATTCGTGAAACGTTGGATTAATGCGTCTAGTCTGCCTGGATGGCAATAGTAGATGCGCATTTCGAAATAACGGTTGTCTGCTTTTTTCGCGTTTACTGCAAAAGAGAATAGCCCTGCACACAGCAAGGTCAAAAAGTATAATTTTTTCATAAGTTATAATAGGTTTATACGAATTTACGGATTTAATCGTTTTTTCAATAGTTTGTCGATCATAAAAAAGATCATCTCCGGTTTTAGTGTTCTCCAGTTAGGGATTTGCAGGTTTCCACCAAAATTCAAGTAGTAATCAATCTTGTATTTGGCCCATTCTTCCTCTACGAAAGGCGCAAAATGCATCGCAGCAATCCATCCATCTTCCACATCCTCAAACCATTCCGCGTAATAATCATCTTCTATTGACCCGTGAAAATTCAATACATTTTCACCTATTAAAATGAAATGCTTAATCCCTGCATCTACGAAATGATCTACAACCGTTCTTTTTAAATGCATCACATCATTATGAAGCGTATCATTCCATTCCCCAAACAATTCAATAATCGTGTACTTAGCCGAATAATCCGTGTATAGGATTTTGCAAAAAAGAGTTTCTGAACCTATATCATCCCAAAGAGGGTGGATATAGTAGCCATAAATATCATTTTCGTAAGTAGTTTGAGAATAGTGTCTACCAAAAAATGGAGATTTTTTATCACGTGCTGCGACGTAGATTGACTCCCATTGGAAGGATGGTTCTATATTTTGCATACCCTAATAACACAAAAAAGGCTTGCAATTGCAAGCCTTTTTCACAATCTCAAATTAGAGTTATTAAAGAGCTATGGCTTTTTTGAAGGCACCATTGCCATCAAACTCTAGCAGATATTTCTTTGTAGCCACCTCAATGATTAAGTGGTAATCTTTTACTACGTTATCAACAGCTGCACTGGCACCTTTCACAAATGCCCAGCCTGCATAATTAGTCGTCAAATACGTCTTGATCGCAGTTGGCAAATCGTTCGCTGTTAAATTAGTAATCACTAAGGCTGGAGGATTGTGTCCTGGGCCACCCTTACCAGTAGAAGAATTAGGTAATAATTGGAAATTCGCATCTAAATGGAATTCTTTTTTTGATGTACCTACAGTTACTCCTACGTGGTATTCGACGATGATAGAATCTTTAAGGATGGCCACAGCATAATCTATTTTAAATCCAGCTGCGTTTGTATTTAAGAAAGTCACTAATCCGGCAGGTAATTGTGATAAATCAATGCGAGTAAAAGAAGGACCTTTCTGATTCATCTCTTTTGATTTTAGAATGGTTCCATTTATATCTATATCTAAATCAAAAGGAACACCCGCCTTGTCCACATGAATGTGGTAAACAGCCAGGCCATTTGAGTCTTTTGTCAAAATCGCGCGTTTAAAGGTCATTCCATTGATAGCTGCTTGAACAGGAGCGGGAAGGTCCGTAAAGGAGATTTCAGTTACAGCAGGTGCTGGTCCTTTCTTACCCGACTTTCCTTTTAAACCAGTCACTTGGCTTAAAAATGCCCCCGTTTGATCGAAGAAAATAGAATAGTGCTCGTTATTGAAAATTAATTCAACACGGTAACCTAATATATCTCCTTTAGTCTTTTTAGAAGCATGTTCAAAAGTAGCACCAGGAAAATTAGTATCTAGATAGGCGAGTACAGCTGCAGGTAAATCAGCTTTTGCAATCTTTACTGCCTCTTCTTTGATAATCCCTTTGTTGGAAACAACTACTTGAGCCTCTATGGTAGGTGTCGTAACGTTTGCAACATAAAGACTATTTGTTTGTAAAGAAGAGTAGTCTACGCTGGTTGCTTTTGGGTAAACAGTAGCTACAGTTTGTGTTACAAGAACAGGCACATCTTGTGGGGCAAGCGTTGACGTGTTTTGAGGATCTACATTTTGATCTTTTGTGCAAGCATTTAATGCAAGAACAGATACCAAGGCGATTAAAGATAATTTCGTTTTCATGAGGATAAAAGTTGATTTGGTTTATCAAACGGTTAATCTGTTGCAATAATATAGCACTTTATTGAAAATTGGAAGGATGGATGCAACCAATCGACGAACGGGCGCATCTAGTCTACAAATTACCACCTAATTGATAATTTATAGTACCTTGTATTGCAAAGTACCTTTTGTTTTGTATATTTGCAGTAGACATAACAAATCATCATGAAAAAGCGCCATCTAATCGTTGTTTTACTCGTTTTTTGCAGCTTTCAAGCCATGTCCTTAGGCTTTCCTCATCGTTTATATCCTGCTAAACTATTCAAAAAGACTATTCAAGTTTTAGTGAACAACTCCAAGAAATAATGTTTAATTTTGGTCGAAAGACTAGCATATTATGAGCTTATTATTTGTTGAGTGGAACGCTGATCCGACCATTATTACTTTATTGGGTTTTCCCATTCGCTGGTACGGTTTGTGTTTTGCCTTGGCTTTTTTAGCCGGTTTTCAGGTCGTAAGCTATATGTTTAAAAAGGAGGGAAGATCTGTTGATCAAGCTGATCAACTGTTAGTGTACACCATGGTAGGCACGGTGGCAGGTGCGCGGATGGGGCATTATTTCTTTTACGAATTCCCTTTGCTCTTAGCAGACCCCGTTCGTTTTTTTATTCAAATGATCACGCCACCCTTTTCGGGATTAGCCTCGCATGGAGCTGCCATTGGATTATTTATCGCGTATTATTTATACACGAAGAAAAATAAAGATCAATCCTATTTATATGTGACCGATCGGATTGTTATCGCGACCGCACTGGCGGGATTCTTTATTCGCTTTGGGAATTTGATGAATTCGGAGATCATCGGAAAACCAACTGATTTGCCTTGGGGATTTAAATTTATGCGTGATTATGAATTCAATCCGAGCGGATTAGCGGCTTTTGTAGTACCACGTCATCCCTCTCAATTGTATGAAGCGCTATCTTGCCTAGTGATTTTTGCTTTTTTGCTTTGGCTTTGGAACCGTCAAAAGCAACAAACTCCTCATGGCCTGATGACAGGCCTTTTTATGATTATCTTGTTTACACTTCGTTTCTTTTATGAATTCTTGAAAGAAAATCAAAGTTCATTTGAGAATGGTTTGACCTTGAATATGGGCCAAATTCTGTCCATTCCTGCAGTTCTTTTTGGAATCGGAGTGCTTTGGTATTCCAGACGAAAAGCTTAATTCGCGTAGTTGAAACGAAGGTGATCTAGATTAGGTAAGTGTTTTTTAGGTCTTTTTGCCTCGAAATCGTAGATTACCTGACCAAGGTTTTTATAAAAGGGAAATCCAATTGTATCATAGTCGTATCTCTCATCATTGAAGATTTCATCCTCATTGCATAGTAGAACTGCCGTCACGATAAATTCAATTTTCTTATCAAAATCCACTACGTAGGCATTGTCTAATAAGAATCCGTAGGCATCACCTACCTTATTGAAAATACGTATGGAGGGATTCAATACGGCATTTTTTTCAGATCCGTAATACAAAAATTTGCAATAGGTGGCGAATTCATTCGAATAATCAGGGTCTTTCGATTCTGTTGGATACATTGACATGTAGCGGTAAAGGAAGGCGTAATCGTCTTTATTTAGCAGGAATCGGTCTTTTGCTGGAAATGCTTCAGGTAATAGTAATCTTTTTAAGAATTCATGCTGTGCCTGCAATGGATAGGCATTTTTTAAGCTAAAGTCCAAGGGTTTGTCTTCCACCAAACCCGCATCATTCATTGTTCCTTTACCTAATAAAATGGGTTTTGAGGCACTGTAGGGTTTGTCGTTAAAGGACTCTGATTGCTGATAGATGATTTTACCTGACCTATCTAAGAATTGAATGGGATTTGTGTATTGATTCTCTAAACGAGGAAGCGGTGTTTGTAAACGGTGAGTAAGACGCACGCCGTGGAATCCTTTATCGCGCATTGTTTCGTTGAAAGGTCGCTGTCCTAAAAATTCGTAAAGGCGGTTATAAGCTTCATTATCAGAAACTAACAGAATCTTTTTGATGTAATGTTCCACACTAGGTAAACCTGATTTCGCGCTAGTATCTGTTTTGATTTCTAGCTGGGAGAGACGGTTTTTCAGTGTTTGAAAGGTTGTTGATTTATCGATTTTTAAAGCGTTCAGCTTTTCTAAGGCCAATACACTGGCTGCTAATTTGACGGTGCTCGCTGGATAAAAATACTCGTTTGAATCTGATCGATACGCATAGGTAGTCAGCGTAGGTTTGTTTTTTGCATCACGATCAATCTGTGTGTAGAGGATCTGGAGGCGGTATTTTTCTGGATTATCCGTTAATTTTTTGAACTTATCTGGGTTAGATAGCAATAATTGCTCCAGTGGGTTGTCAGGTTTTTGAGCGAATGTACTCATGCTAATCAGAAAGAGTAAGAGGTATTTAGGCATAGCTTTTAATAGCATTGGTAATCGAATCGATATCTTCTAATGTCAAGCAGGCTGGCAAGATGGCACGGCAAACAGGAGGGGCCGTGATGTCTGGATAAGCAAAATGATTCACTAAAATGCCAGCTGATTTCAAGTGTTCGAACAATCCTGGTGATTTGGAGCAGAAAGCGGGATAACCGGGTTCATAGGTCACTCCGGTATTAACCCCCTTAAGGTTATGCGCGAAACGATCCGCTAGGATCTTGCTTTTTCCACTTTGTTCTTGATAAGCTTCCATCGAATGTAATCCAGCATAACAAAAGGCAGGATTAGGGGGGGAAGAACCCACCCAAAACGAATCCTTCTTTATTTCTTCTATGTCAGCAGCGGAACCTAAAATGACTCCAGCAGGTAGTCCGAAAGCTTTCGAGAGTGAAATGGTTTGCAAAAGATGTCCAGTACAGGAAATTTGAATATTTTGAATTCCAGCTCGATGTGACTCGTCCACAATCAAGTAATTAGCGGGGTCCATCGTTGTAGCAAAGGAGAAATCAAAGGTATTGATCCAAGGAGATCCGACGCCATCAGAGGCGAGGATTTGTTTTTTTTGATGTGTGGAAATCCATTCTTTGTAGTTCCCAGTGAAGGGTGTATGTGGATGGCGCCACAAGGCTGGATGCGCCTGAGGTGCAAGGTTTAAGGCCAAGCCTTTTTGTTGGGCGAATTGAACGGCGATTTGAGCTGCAGCAAGGCCTGAGGAACAGAGAGCTGCGGCTTCTACTTGAAAATAAGCAGCTAAGGCGCATTCGAAATCCTCCCATATCGAGAATTGTAAATTGTTGCGTCGTGAGCTGCCAAAGTTTTGGGAATAGCGTTCAATTCCTTCTTTAAGGGCTTTTTGAAAGCTAGGATGTGATCCTATGTTCAGGTAATTCGTTCCCCCTAACCACAGGTATTCTATTCCTTCAAAGGTAATTTTACGGCCCGGGATGTGATTTTCTGTGAACGAATAAGTCATAACAAACAAGCTCCAGTTCCAGGTAAATTTGAATAAGCAACCACACCAAAATCGATGGTAATACCTTTCGAAATTTGATCATCTACTAACAAACAGCCATCCATATCCACGTAGTCAAGTAAGGGAAGTAATTGCGCAATTGCGGAGCATCCAATCGTCGATTCCGTCATACATCCTACCATGACTTTTAATCCCAGTGTTCGGGCTTTTTGTATCATTCTTAACGCAGGAGTAATTCCACCGCATTTCATTAATTTAATGTTGATTCCGTGGAAATAGCCGGCGCATTTCTCGACATCAGACTCAAGAATGCAGCTTTCGTCTGCGATAATGGGTAACGTAGATTCTTTGAATACACGTTTCATGCCTTCCCAATGATCAGCTTTCAGTGGTTGTTCGATGAATTCTACCCCTAATTTTTCTAATTCAGGAGCGAAATAAATCGTTTGTTCTGGTGTCCATGCGGTATTGGCATCGACGCGGAAAACGGCGTCTGTTTCTTTTCGAAGAGCTTCAACAATTTCTAAATCGTCCTTTGTTCCTAGTTTGATTTTATAGAGAGGGAAGGGAGTTTCCTGCATTTTGGCCACCATCTTCTCCACCGTATCAATTCCGATCGTGTAGTCTGTAATCGGATTATTTGATATGTCTAAATGCCAAATTTCGTACAAAGGCTTGTTATGCGTCTTACCCCAAAGATCCCAATAGGCCACATCCAAGGCACAAAGAGCGAATGGGTGGTCGTCTAATAGGGTTTTGGACATCATCGCCCAAAAATCACTCGGATGAGGTAAGATATCGTGCGGCAATAAATCGATGATAGACTCAATCTGCGCCTTCATTTTCGCCATAGTGACCCCATAATAAGGCGTTTCTGACGCTTCTCCAAAACCACTTTTTCCATGCCAACTCAACTCCACAATCAGGGTAGGTTGCACGTCACGAGATTCATGCGTAATCGTGAACGTGTGCTTTAAAGGCAAATCGAAAGTATGTAGTTTCAGTTCCATACGGGCTTATTTGAGTGGAATATAGGGCAATTTCTTCGATTTATCACCTGCTTTTTGCCAAACCAATCCATCTGCTCTTGACCAACTAATCAAGTCTCCTGAGCCATTATGTGCTAATACCTCTCCATTTTCTACCGGAATCCATTGGTCTAAATCCGCAGACGGTTTAGGTAAGAATTTGATTTCTTTCTCGTTGTATTCAGTCCAATCCCCAGAAACCCAGGGAAGAAAATAGACCCAGAAACAAGTCAAAGTAGAAATCGGATTTCCTGGGAAAGCGAAAATTACTTTCCCATCGGGGCGATTGGCAACAAGCATCGGCTTGCCCGGTTTTTGGCTGATTTTATGGAAGATGGTTTCAAATCCAGCCTCTGCTAAAATACTCGGGATTAAATCTTTTTTGCCCGCAGAAACTCCACCGGAAAGCAAAATGATATCATTTGATTCTAAGGCTTTATCTAGGCTAGCTTTGATTTTTTCTGCGGAATCTGGTAAATGACTCGAGTTTGCTTTGAATCCTTTGGACAATAACACTGACTTCAACATCATCACATTCGAACTGCGAATCTGGTGCTCTTTTGGTGTCTCATGTAAGCCTACAATTTCGTCTCCAGTGGAGAATATATGAACGTGTGGCTTCGATTCTACTTCTATATGTGCTTTACCCACCGTCGCGGCAATAGCGATTTCGACGGGTCCAATCTTCGTTCTTTTCTTGACTAAAACAGATCCAGCCGGGGCATCAGCGCCTTGCAAGTGAATAAATTGTCCCTTTTGTAGTGGGTTTTTGCCAATGTAAGTGGCGATTTTTTTCTCAATTTGTAAATCCTCGATTTTAAGGATGGCTTCCGTACCGCGTGGAGCTGTCGCACCTGTCATGATCTCCAAAGCACCATCTGATTTTTTAATGGCCTTTACGGGTTCACCAGCGAATAAAATTCCTTCGATTTTCCAGCTAGTAGCTGAAATGTCTTTTACGGCGATGCCATCCATCATCACCCGGTCAAAAGGAGGGAAGTCGCGATCTGCCACGATTTTTTCCGCGATATTCATCCCTAAGGTTTTCGCCAAAGGTAATTTTTCGGTGCGAAAGGGAATAGTGATGGATTTAAGGAGTTCAATGGCTTCTAGCGGGCTGATCATGTGTTGTGTTTTATCGTATTTGTTAAATTTCGCTATTTTTTGCTAATTCTCCCGTATTTTTGTCTTCTAAATTTCAAATCAGCTATGTCCATAGACTTTTCTCACCTGCAATCGGATGGCACCCCAGGAATGGTGGATGTGAGTTCGAAAAACGAAACGGTTCGTGAGGCGAAAGCCCAATCTATTGTCTATTTAGGTGCTGAAAT